>ERZ761609.2493-NODE-2493-length-13506-cov-9.847075_pt1 | contig 13506 bp, 9 predicted proteins | sample MGYA00511163_ERZ761609 | MGnify/ENA primary metagenome ERZ761609 (study PRJEB28899, sample SAMN02445070) | bioreactor sludge metagenome | biome: EBPR sludge | place: Australia: Brisbane, Thorneside Wastewater Treatment Plant | collected 2011-12-16 ... | reverse complement strand
GTGTGCTCTTCCGATCTCATGTTCAAAATGCTCTAATGCTTTGTCCGGTTGATCCGACTTCAAAAAATAGGCACCAAGATTTCTCCATGAATATGAACTTTCAGGATTCATCTCAAATGAATGCTGCAAATCAAAATAAGCATTCTCAAGATCATCCAACTGAAGTTTACAATAACCACGGTTATTATAGGGTTGATCCCAATATGGGTGAATATCTATTGCTTTTGTAAATTGTTCAATGGCCTCCGTATATCTTTTTGTCTGAAGCAATGCGTATCCTTTAAAATTATAAACAGAAACGTCTTTAGGATTTAACTCACCCAATTCATCGCTTACTTGTATTACTGATTCAAAGTCTCTTTTTTCAAATCCTTCTGATATTTTACGTCTCAACAAAAAGCTATTCTCCAAAAACTCAACTTTGTCTTTTGTAAGCAACGTATCATTGCTTGAGAATAAAAAAGCGAAATCGTTTTTGAATAAATCGGAAGTATTTCCATTAAGAATCGATGAATAGTGCTTTGCATCGTAACCTGAAATGTAACAAATCAAAGCATTTGCATAACTAACAACTTGATTAGGTAAATATCCACTTCGATTCAACCATAAAAAATCACTTGTCTGCACCGTGTTCGCGACAATAACTCCAAAACCAAAAAATATGCTTGACAGGTCAGTAAATGGCTCCATGTCAGCGTCATTCTGATTAATATAATTCCAACCCAAAAGCTTAACGTGAGCGAGTTCATGAGAAATTATTGCAATCAATAGTAAAGGTTTTGCAAGATTTGATTTGGCCAATTGAATCTTAAATCGTTTTTCATCTGTGGTATATACCTGAGAATATTGTCCCAGAGGTTCATTTATTTCCCCCTGAGGCACCCAGGTAGTCCATTGCTTTGAAATAATATCGTCAAAAAACTTTATTTCAATAGAATTGGGATCCAAATCCCAGTATTTACACAACTGCTCAAAGAGTTGTTGAAACTGAGCCGGATCATTCAAATCCGTATAGGGAAAATTATCAACTGTTGGCATAATAAACGGTTGCTTCCGGATGTGCTCCATCCCAAAGGTTTCAATCAACCAAGCAATATTTGTCTCGACCCAATCTTTATCTTCAGGCGTAACACTTGGCTCGAAGCGCTTTTTTCCAAATAGACCGAACATGCTAATTATTGCTCATTAATTTATAAAAACAACTTAATGAAAATTATCCACATAAGTTTAATGATGAGTTCCTAGGGTGAATTTAAAAGATTAATTCTATAATTAGCCTCCTTTCAGAAAAATACCCGGCTTTCAGCAAAATACGTTGAATACCACAAAAACTATGCATTGTGATGTTGCTTTTTTATGCTTCTTTTTTTTTATCTTCCTACACTGAAACCAAAAACCATTGCCCATGAAGACGTTTGATCTCGACCGACTTGCCTTTTCCATTGATGACAAATACTTCCATGCCCTGGGAAGGACTGCTCCGGATGAATTACCGGAAGAAAAAAAGGAACGATTTCGTTTCAAACTGCGCAACAAAAAAAGCATCGATCTGGGAACCGAAGGCATGTGGGCAACGCTGGGATGGGCTGATGGCAGTGAAGGAAAACTGAAAGGAAAACTGCAATTCTCCGGTGAGGGACAAACCAATTCGCTTGGACCAACACTTGATCTGATCAAAGATATTTACAGCATTAATCCTCTATTGAACGGTAAGGAGCTGGTGGTGACCGAACGTTTTATCAATTTTGAGGAGGTGAAATTCCGGTGGGACAAAGACCGCTTTGAATTGAATGAAATTCCCGAATTGCGTCTCACTTTATTTTTGAAACCGGATGAAGGCGCATTGGTCTGCTACCAACACAGCGATAAGAGCAAGCACAATGATCCCGATGCCGAGTTTGAATTCATCCAACCGCAACGAACCGACAATTCCTATAGCAGTAACCGCGACCGACTCAATTATATTTTTCCTCTTCTTCCTGAAACGGAACTTGAGGACGAAGATAAAAATGGAAAAACCCTGTTTCGGAGAAAGTCCCGCAAACGAAGCACCGATTTCATCCTGAAAATATTCACTTACAAACGCAAAGTAGAAAGCGCTGAAAAACTGTATGAGGAAGCCTTAATTACGTTAAACAAAAAAGCTTCCGATAGTAATCTTGCCTATGAACTCATCGGAAAGAATAAATACGGAGTACTCAATTACGATCCCATCGCAAAAGATTTTCTTACACAGGAAGAACATCCAATCGATTTCAACAAAAAAACACTTCTGTTGCTGCATGGAACTTTTGTTAACGTCTGGAAAACCTACGATCCCTTGTTCAATGATAAGTTCGGCAATCCGCCTTTACTAAATCGCCTGCTTGCAGACGGGAAATTTGAACAGATCATCGCCCTGAATTATGCAACCATCTCTCATGATGCGGAACAAAATGCAAAAGTGTTTTACGAACTTCTCGGCGAAGGAAATCGTTTTACACAAGCCGTTTCAATCGTCGGATCAAGTCGCGGTTGTCTGCTGGCGAAATTTCTGAGCGCTGATCCTAACAATGAAGCGTTCACTGCCGACAAAGTAATTATGTTTTCCGGAGCCAACGGAGTGGGATTTTTTACCACCGGAAAACATATTGCCCGTTTCCTCTCCATCATGCGCAGAATTTCAGGTCCTGGAGGAAAGGTTGCGCTCGCATTGTTGCAATTTTCGGCGGAGTATTTTTTAAGTCTTCCGGGTGCACAACAAATGACGCCCAAAAGCGCAACCTTAAAACGTGTACTTGAAATGAATCCGCATCCTGATACTGAATATTTCAATGTAGTATCCGATTGGAATACCTCCTTAACGGAGCGATGGCAGCAAAAAATATTTGGTGGCGGACTCGATCTCCTTCTTAAAGGCATTCTTGGTCGTGAGCACGATTGGGTTGTAGGTTGCCCTGAGCAGGAACTTTATTTTACGGAAAACGGAAATACACTTTCACCCCGACGCATCGTATCCATGCATGCGCGTTATTTCGACATCCACTACACCAAAGACCACAATACACATGAAATAATTTGGGAGTACTTTCCGGATATGAACAGTAGTGATCGGCCTTTAGTTTAGTAAGGCTTCGATTGTTTATTCGGATAATCCGGACAATGAATCTTTGCGTTGTCAAAAATTGTAATTGCTGATATAGTAAATATGAGCTGAATTCTTAGTTCACTGAATTCTTGGTTCACTGAATTCTGCACCAAAAAAGTGTTGTGACTAGTTACAAAATTGCTTAAGATTTACTGCATCCTAAAGAATAGCTCGAAATAGAGATAACTGAACCATCTGAAAGGAAAAATAAACAGGTTTGGTAAACATATAGAGGACTTGTATGTTATGCTTATTGGAATTTACTTTCCAAATGGCCAGTTCATTGATTACACATTCCATTTTCACAATATTTAACAATCCATCGGGTAAAAAGGTTAAATTTTTTGAAACGATAGTAAGCCTTGTCCGTAGGTTATTAAAACAAACGCAGAAACCCTTAAATCCAATCCTATGAAAAATGTATTTCTACCTCTGATCGCAATTGCAATGTTTTTTAGCTCCTGCAAAGTCATCCGACCTGGTTATGCGGGTGTAAAGCAAAAACTAGGACGCCTGGGAACCGAGGTGCATACACCTGGACCTGTTATGTACAATCCGTTTACCTCAAGAGTAATTGTAATGTCTATTCAGACTATGGATCTTGAATTGTCTATCAGCTTGCCCAGCAAGGAAGGACTTAGCATCACTTCTCAGATCTCTATTCTTTACCGACTGAATCCGGAAAAACTACCTCAGATCATCACCAATTTGGGAAAGGAATACGAAACCATTATCTCGAATGTATTCCGTTCTGCTTCTGCCGATGTATGTTCACAGTATTTTGCCAAGGATATGCACTCAGGAATGCGTTCTGAAATAGAAACAGAGATCAAAAAGAAAATGGAAGAAACATTGCTTTCCAAGGGGATCATCATTGAAGCTGTTTTGATGAAGAGCATTCAATTACCTGCCGGTTTATCTGCTTCCATTGAAAGAAAACTACAGGCAGAACAAGATGCCATGAGAATGCAATTTGTTTTGGAACAGGAGAAACTCGAAGCGCAGCGAAAGATCATCGAAGCGCAGGGAACCAGCGATGCACAAAAGATCCTTAGCGGCGGATTGACTGAAGAGATCATCAAAATTCGGACTATAGAAGCTTTTGAGAAATTATCGGTTTCACCTAACAGTAAAATAATTGTAACCGATGGAAAAACGCCAATGTTGATTGAATAGGCAAATTGTCTTACACAATAGAAAAGAGGTCTTCTTGATTTTTGCATTGAGCTAAGTCGAAGTGTATCCCGCTTCGACTTGGCTTTGTAAATAGACTTTCAGTGTGAATACTTCACGGAAAAAAAGCTACCAATGAATTTCAAAATTTCTTAGTCAAAATACCCGGAATGCAAATTCAATCTATCCGTTTTTCGGGTAATTGTATGGCAGATGTTAAATCAACGACTTGTACCTCTCTATCGTTTAAGGCATGTGAGTTATCAATAGTAATTATTTCAAAATGTATTCGGTCTTATTCTTATCTCCAATACTTCTAAACAATTTTAATTCAACACCCCTTTTCAAATCCCTGCTGGCTGTAGCAGATGACAGGTCCTTAAAAACATTCATATAGTCTTTTCGCGTAAATGATTTTATTCCCAAGGCGATAAAATATTCTAATCGATCCGCTTCCTTTAAAATCCTGTTGTTGTAGGTCAATATGCTTTCTAATGATTGGTCAATAACACTCAGCATGTATTCAATGAAAATAGTTGATTTTCCTTTTTTATCACTGGTGGCAAGTGATTTATAATAATCCTTTTGTGTTTTACTAATTAAGGTTTCAAAAGGTAGAAACTCAAAGATTGGATATTCAGACATCAAAATTAATGTTTGCCATAATCTACCCATTCTTCCATTACCGTCAAGAAAGGGATGAATAAACTCCGTTTCATAATGAAAAACACAGCTTTTGATCAAGGTAAGTTCGTCAGAGTTTTTAAGAAATTTAAATAAGTCTTTCATTAAATATGGAACATTCTCCTTAGGCGGAGCAATATGTTCTAATTTGCTGCCCTTAACTATACCAACTCCCTGCGTTCTATATTTTCCGGGTCTACTTATTAATCCGGTCATTAATCTACGATGCGCATTTAAAAAACTTTTTTCAGATAAAAAGTCATATTTGTTTAGTTCCTCATATACTTTAATCGCGTTTAAAACTTCCAACACATCCTTTTGTGGACCAACTACTCTTTTATTTTCAATTAAGGCTGTAATTTGATCTTCTGTAAGCTTATTTCCTTCAATTTTTAAGGTGGAGTGAATAGTTTTAATTCTGTTATGCCTCCGAAGTTGTGGGGATTGCCGGCTAAGGTAATTCGCATTCACTTCTCCAATTTTTTCAGAAATGGACTTTATTGACTTTAAAATCCGGGGGGTAAGGTCGTATGGAGGCAACATTGATAGTATCATTTGATACTATCAAAAATAGTTTTTTTCATGTAAAGCGCAAAATTATTGTACCTCTGTATTGATCATCTGCAACAATCTATTGTCGCTTTTCCTTAACGCTCACCACAACGTCATTTCCTCTGTTGCAGCTTAAGGTGATTTGGAAAGTGCTCCTGGAGACTTGTCCTTCCGAAACTTAAGTGAAGGAGGACCCTCCCCTAAGGGTCACTGATTGTTTCAATGGAACGCCGGCTGTTCAGTTCTCTGCCCTTCGTTACAAAGTGAAGTAGGGGCTCGAACTTCGCACGCTGTTCCCCATTTTCACAATCGTCCTTCATCTCTTGTAAAGCATTCTTCTTAGCGGTTGTTCCTAAGAAAATTCAGGACACACACGGTTTGCGGCTTTGCGAAGGCGGGGATTTTCAGCACTAAAGTTCATTAGATGCACAAAGCTTGAATTTAGCACTTCATCATCTCCAAGTGGACCGCCCCCTACCCTCTTTGCAAAACGACTATTAATTGTTCGTTGTTCAATATTCTCAGTCGTTTAAAAATGTAAAGATAAATTCTTGAATTTCCTTTCGTTGTTTGTCATTGGCATTATCATCCATTTCATTATGAGTCGTATTTTCCAATTTCACTATTTTCATTTTGTACTTTTTAGCTTCCTTTTCTGTAGGCAAAACACCTTCGTCTGCTGCCTGGTCGCTTGATCGTAAAGAGTAAACCTGAACTTGTTTTGATTTAGGTAATGCCATCCTTCTGTTGTCCAACGTAATTACTTTTTTAACTATGTTCGGGTATTTCTGTGGGAATAGAGCAGTCATATCTCCACCGTTAGAATGCCCTATAAGCGAAATGTGCTGGAAGTCTAAATCAGGTTTTGTTTTCTTTAGTTCGTTAATCACGAATAAAATATTGTCTGCACCACGTTCCCAAAAAGGTCGTCTCACAATTTGCGGATTTCCTGTCAATGGCAATAAACTATCCGTTGCGAGTTCGTGTTGAATGCTTACAACGAAAAATCCTTTTATCACTAAAAACTCTGTCAGATAAGAATACGCCAAATAATCACCACCTTTATTCTGACCATAACCGTGACTGAAAATGACAATTCTTTGTTTCCCGGAAAGGTATGAGATTGGCCTATAGATTGCAATTGGAATTTCTCTCTGCCTGCTTTGGTCGTACAATTTTAAAGTGTCCAAACTAAACTCAGGATGAAATTTGCTTTCAAAAGATTTTCCAAAAGATGAGTGACTTGTTAAAAGTCCTATGATAAAAATGTAAAGTACTTTAATCATTTAATTTCTGAATCATTTATCTTATAAAGTAGGCCATCAGTTTCAGATTTGTGTTTGGGTGGATCACTCCGCCCGACACAAAACCCGTTTTATGCGTTCGTGCTAAATTCTAAAATAGGATTCCCTTAATTGTACTATTCAATTCGTTCATTCAATACTAAACTCATCTGAAAAGTACATTTGATAAATATCGTCATAAACCACAAATCTGTATCTGCCCTTGGATATTTCTCGTTGCATTGGATATGTCGCTATACTCGAGTTGATTTTGTCTTTGAGTAATATCAACGGGATAGTTGTATTATTTAAAATTGAGGGCCCTACGCCACAATCCATTTGCTGACAGCAATTTTCTATTGCTATTATCCATCTTTCATTTTCATACTTCTGCAAGGTCCAGAGAATACTGCCACCTCCGCAACCACCATTGTTTAATACCCTTCCGGTTAATGTGATGCTGATTGTATCATTGGAGGAATAGGTTTTTTTAGTCATCCTGGAATAGGAAATATAGGCTTCAGAAAGATTAGGAATGACTTTCGGATAGGTACTGTAGTAGGAAAGAAAATATGAACGATAAGCACCGTAGAACAAACTTTTTGCGCTTCTGTCTGTCATTAATCGTTGCAAATAAAACAGGCCTTTTCTATAAGGGTAAATGAATGGCAAACTATGACCAATCCCGTCAGGAGATACCAGCAAAGCATATGGATCAGCACCGGCGGTTGTAATCAGCATTGTATCCTTATCGTATTTGTCGTTTCTGATAATCATCAGAATGTTGGTCTTTGAGCAAGAACTGCCCTGATAGTAATACGGATGGGGAAAGTCCATGCTGTCGTTGGTAACTTTGACGAGCTGAAGGGTATCAACAATTTTGATAGTTTTTAAGTCCGGTTTCCAAACCAACTCCAACGAATCAGAGACCATTGAACTATTAGGGTAATTGACTGAACAGGAATAAACCTTAAAATCATTACGGTAACCACTGCCGTCAAAAGTTACAAAAGAAAAAGCCCTGTCGCCAGGCTGAGCAATGGAAGACAGAGTCCAAAACAATTGAAAGGTCGCAATGAGTAGGTATTGGATGTATGTTGCTTTTATTTTCATTCTTACGTCAATTATTTTGTAAGTACTGGTGTGTCCAGCCATAATTCAAACGGTTTACGCAATGGCACAGTTGCGGATTTCGGAGTCCCGCATGTGGGGGAATGCGAGGCGGAGTGTTCAATTAACTACAGCCTGCACCGACCCTTCGGGATCAACCGAAATTGAGCCAAACGCCTGTTATGTGCAGATTTTTTGTTTTTCATTTTTTACAAAGTATCTTTTAGAAATTTTCTTGTGATAGAAAACCATTAACAACAGCTCCTGTTACATTTCCGCCATAAACAGCATTTGCTACGGAACGCATCATTACCGAATTATCTCCACAAGCAAATATACCGTCAATTGTTGTTTTTTGAAACATATCAACTTTTATGTAGCCCTGTTCTGTGATTTCACATCCTAATTTTTCTGGTATGTCAGAATTTTGCGTAAATGGGATAACTCCATAAGCAACGTCGAAGGATAGTTTTGTGTTGTCATTGAAAACTACCTTTTCTAAATGTCCATTATTGTGTTCAAGTTCTAATATTTTGGCTTCAATTATGTTGATTTTGGTTTCTTTCAATTTTGCAATTTGGTCAGCTTCAAAATCTGCTTTCCCGTTTGTCAATAGAGTAAGTTCATTTGTCAAATTTCTGACCAAAGGTGCAAGATGAAATGCCTTTACTCCGTTTGCAATAATAGCTGTGTTTTTACTCCGGTTTTCATAACCGTGACAGTATGGACAATGAACTACAGAAATCCCCCAACACTCTTTAAATCCTTTAATGTCAGGCATCGTATCTTTTATTCCTGTCGCAAAAACCAACTTTTTTGCTGCGAATTTGTCGCCAACATTTGTTGTTATTTCAAAGCCGCTTTCGGTTTTTGTTCCAATGGTAGCAAGTCCATTGTAAAATTTTACAGTTTCATATTTTTCAACCTGCTGTTTGCCAAGTGTTGATATTTCTTTTGGTGTTTTACCGTCTTGGGTTAAGAAATTATGTGAATGCGGTGTTTGACTATTACAGGGTTTCCCACTGTCAATAATCAAAACATTTCTCATAGAACGTCCTAACGCCATTGCAGCCGAAAGTCCTGCATAACTGCCACCAATTATGATTACGTCAAAATTTTTGTTGTCTGTCATTTTGTTATATTTTGTAAATGTTGTCAAAGGAAAAGGTAAAACCAAAGCAGTTAATGCAAGTCCGCCTTGTTTGATTAGTTGTCGTCTTGATATACCTTTCTCTTTCATTGTTTTTTCTTAATGTGCCGGTTTGTTAAATTTTCAGCTACCGGTTTCTGGTTTGGTGTTCGGATTGGTTTCCCCGCATTACTGCGCCAAGTAGGCAGGGAAGTATCAGCGGCAGCAGATCAACCAGCACGGAACTTGATGCGAAGCACAAAGCTCCAGGTTTGCACAGCCTGTCCCGATCGACTGAAAGGAGCGTCGGGATCACCCGTCTGACGCAAAACCCGTGTTGGCGGTGGTACTTTTATTTCCTCTTTGTCCTAAATTCAATTGTGTAAGGTGCTAATCTGTTTCCGCCATCTTCTTTTGCAAAGTTCAAAATAATTATGTGGTAATTAGTATTTGGTTTTAATTCTTCAACTTCAAATGAAAATTTACGTTTGTCTTCACTCCAGCCGATTATTTCCTTAATCTTTAAAAATTCTCCTGTCTTTGATTGGTCGTAGTCAATACTTCTGCAACAACTACTCATCGGTTCTGAAAATTCTATCGTAATTATTTTCAATTTTGTCGATAATTTTTTGCTTCCATTTTTAAATTCTTTAATTCCAATTACTGTTGGTCTCATTGACTCATACTTTGTACCAATTTCATTCCAAGTCATAGGAAGAAAACCAGAACCGTCTAAAATTTTTGCAAATTCAATATCATTGCTGTAATCCAACTCAATGAGATCTTTAATTGCTTGTTTTTTGTCTGTTGATTTGTTGTAGTATCGTTCACATACTTCATATCCAATGTAATATCCCAAATCATTAACTTCAAGTTCGTTTTGGTTTTTACTTGAAAGCCAATTACCAACGTCGTCATCTCTGAAAATTTCAATCATATATCTTTCTAATACCCTTTTCTCATTTTGTTTTCCAAATTTAACTCCCGGAGAAAGTGGTCTTTGAGAAATCAAGGTTGAAATAAATTCCGCTACACCTTCTGCTACTGACCTATGAATAATACTCAAATGTTCCCAACGTTTTTGTTGTGTATGTATTAGTTCGTGTAAAGCAATAAGTGGAATGTCGTAGGGCATATAATCTGTCATTCCTTTTCTTACTCTTTCAGGCAATTCACTAAGGTCAGAGTTTCTATTTGCTAGCATAAACTCAGCACCTAAAAGCACATTATTTTCGTGATATGTTCCCGCACTTCTAAATACGCCTATAGGAAAGTAAATTGTTGTCGGCTTTAATTCGGGATATACTTCTTTGAGCTTTGCAAAATATTGCTCAATTTGTTCTTTGTCCATTATTAGATTAGCAGTATTTGGGCGAATTGAGTTCCAGTATTTTGGATAATTTAAAATAGCACTTACGAATTCATAATCTTCATATTCACGGGCTGCTATCATTCCTTTAAGTCCTTCTGTTGCTTTGATAATGTAAAGGTCTTTGATAATTTTTATTCTTTCTAAACTGTCGGTTGTTTTGTTTATTGCGTCATATGCAATCCAAAAATTATCAATGTCAGAAGTTACAATTTTGGTCTTTGATTCTTGTCCAAAAGAGTAGTGCCCAAATAAGAAGATTAATATTGATGCTAAAATTGTTTTTTTCATTGTGTGTGTCTTTTTAGTATTAACGCTAGTCGAGTCACTCAGGGGAGTCCCGCCCATACGTTCTCACACTTGTCCCGCCAAAGAGGGAGAATAGTGCATGAACCTCTTAATTCACACTGCTCATCCTGATTTTTACGCTGAGCGAAGTCGAATCGCGTCACTTCGGCTCCGCTCAGTGTAGCACATGTCGACTTAGCTCAGTGCAACGCACTAATTTATTCAAAATTACGGATGCATCAATGACCAGTGGACAAATAGTTGTGGGTTTTCCCGGAAACGGGATTGCAGGTAGCGAACACTCGCCATCTTAAAGCATCCCTTCTCCCATTTTACCCATTTCAGCAGACGTTTATTCAGGTGAACCGGCACAAAGCGCAGGTACCCCTTGAAAAAGCGACCGTAGTAATTGATGATACCCCTGATGATGGGGTTGATTCTTTTGAGCTATTTCTTCCAGCCTTCTCCAATAGGTCACCGATTGTTTCAATGAAACGTCGACCGTTTATCACCCTTCGTAACGTAGTGAAGAAGGGCTGTCGAACTTCGCACGCTGTTCCCCATTTTCCCAATCGTCCTTCATCTCTTGTAAAGTATTCTTCTTAGCGGTTGCTCCTAAGAAAATTCAGGACACCACTGTTTGGGGCTTTGCGTTCGGGGGGATTTCGATGTACGTTGCCTTCTGGCACCGCAAAGTAAATTAAAAGCGTTAATGTTTGTTTTCCACGTAACCCCACCTGATGCAAAACACGTGTTGGCTGCTGTAATTCTTTGCTTTGTCATCTATCAAACGTCAATTTTCTTGTTTGCGTTTTGGATACAACTATCAACTTTTTCAAAATCTTCTTGATTGTCTGCTAGTACCATTAATATATCTTTAGTTTCAAGAATTGTTGAGCCACCTGGACGAATAAATTCTCCGTTTCGCTTTATCATAATTATAAAGGTAGATTTAGGAAAATTCAAATCAACAATTCTTTTGCCGACAGCATGAAAGTCGGGTAAAATTTCAAATTCTTGCAATGATGATTTAGGAAGATCTAAAACAAGTTGGTCTAATTCGGTGATTTTCTTAGCTTGTTCGGGTAATGCAACTTTGAGCCACTTTGCTACAATTGATAATGTTGTTCCTTGAATGAGAACCGAAGTAACCGAAATAAAAAATACGATATTGAAAATCATATTGGCTTTGTCAATACCTGCCAAAAGTGGATATGTTGCAAAAACAATTGGAACAGCACCCCGCAAACCAACCCAGGAAATGTAGAATCGTCTTTTTAGTTTCATTTTGAAAAACATCAAACTCAGGAAAACACTTACAGGACGAGCAACAAAAATCAAAAACAATGAAATGAGAAGTCCAATGCCCATGTATGGGAAAACTTGCGAAGGAAAAACAAGTAAACCTAAAGTTAAGAACAGAACAATTTGCATCAACCAAGCCAAACCATCATACATTTTAAGAATGGTTTTCTTATGTATCAAGTCTTGGTTTCCCAAATAAACGGCACAAATGTAGATTGCAAGAAAGCCATTTCCCCCGACAAATTCAGTTGCGGAAAAAGTAATAAACATCAAGGCAATAACTAAAACTGGATAAAGTCCTTCAAAGTCAAGTTTGATTCTGTTAATAATGAATTTGCTAAGTTTTCCAAACGCAAAACCTGCAATCCCACCGATAATCATTTGTTGAATAAACAAAGGAACAATGGAAGCCAAACTTTGGTCTTGGTTTATTACCAAAGTCAAAAAAGCAATGGTCAGCACGTAAGCCATTGGGTCGTTACTTCCACTTTCCAATTCCAATGTTGGTCTCAAATTGGTATTTAAGGCAAGGTTTTTTGAACGTAGAATTGAAAATACGGCTGCTGCATCAGTTGATGAAACGATTGAACCCAACAGCATACTTTCATAAATTGTAAAGTCAGTTACAAGCCAAACAAAGGTCCCAAGTGAAAGAGCAGTTAGCAAAACTCCAAACGTGGATAAAACAAGTCCTTCCTTTAAAATTGGCTTTACAGAAGTCCAATTGGTGTCAAGTCCGCCTGAAAATAAAATGAAGTTTAGCGATACAATACCTATAAATTGAGCTATTTGGGGATTGTCAAACCTAATACCACCAATACCGTCAGACCCTGCCAACATTCCAATTGCCAAAAACAATAATAATGTCGGAACGCCAAATTTGTACGAAGTCTTTCCTACAATTACACTTACAAAAAGTAATAATGAGCCAACTAATAAAATATTTTCAATTGTTAAATTCATCACTTCTTTTCTCTTAAATCTGTTCGCACAAAGTTACTTTTCTACTCTGTTTAGTCGTCAATTGGTATTATTTTTGTTTTGTCAAACCGTAAATGGTCTATTTGAAGGTTGTTGTTTCGGGGTCGTTTAGCATTGTAGTCAACGGTTTGGCGCTTGACAAAGGTGGCGATTTCGGAGTCCCGCACGTGTGGGATCAACCAAGCACAAACTTTGATATAAGCATCCGCCGCCGCGGAATTTAACCACTGAACCGCCACTTTTGGGTGTGCTGTTGGGCGTAGTTATTCTTTTGAATTATTTACATATTGGTCAGTTGTTGAAATGGGTATCACATTTTTATGCAACCATTTCATAGTATTTTGACCGAACAAAGTTGAAATTTGAAAGGTCAGAAAAGTAAACACAATTATTTTCATAATATAATAATCAATTAGTTTGTTCATTCTAAGTTTGGGTTATAATTATGCCCAACGTTTTGCGGCTTTGCGTAGTGGCGGATTTAGAAGCACTAAACTGTCAACCC
>ERZ761609.2491-NODE-2491-length-13517-cov-781.150721_pt1 | contig 13517 bp, 5 predicted proteins | sample MGYA00511163_ERZ761609 | MGnify/ENA primary metagenome ERZ761609 (study PRJEB28899, sample SAMN02445070) | bioreactor sludge metagenome | biome: EBPR sludge | place: Australia: Brisbane, Thorneside Wastewater Treatment Plant | collected 2011-12-16 ... | reverse complement strand
GGTTGGTCTGATCGGCGATCTCCTTGATCACCGAGGTGATCTGGCTGATCTCGGTCGACCGCTGACCGAGCGTTTCAACCTGTTCGGCCGACAGGCGGACCGTTTCGGCGAGGCAGCTGATGGCGGCGCAGGCTTCCTCGGACTCGCTGGCGCCGGCGCGCGAGACGCCCCCCGTCTGGCTGGCGACGCCGTGCGTCGCGCGCGCATTCTCGGCAACACGGGCGATCAGCCCGGTCACTTCATCGACGGCGGCGGTTGCCGATGCGGTCGCCATGTTCTGCTTGCTCGCCGCATCCTGGACCTGCTGCACGCCACGACCGACATCGCGTGTCGCATCGCCGACCTGCGCCGCGACGTCGGCCATCCCCTGCACCGTTGCCTGCACCGAGGAGACGAAGCGGTCGGTCTGGCGGATGACGGTGCCGACCACGTCGCTGCGTGGCGAATCGATTCGTTGCCTGAGATTGCCGCTGGTCAGCAGTTGCCCGATCCAGTCGGCGAAGCCGCGCAAGTCGCCCTGCAGGCGTGGCACGTAGGCGAACAGGAAGAACAGGCCGTAAAGAGCAGAGGCAACCGCCAGCACGTCGAGAAGCGTGTCAACACCGCCGCCGGTGAAGCGCGCGCCGGCGAGGCGCATGGCCGCGCCGAGCAGGGCGACGACGCCGATCAGCGTCAGCTGCACCGGCAACGAGAGCAGGCGGGCGATCCCGGCAGCACGACGATTCACCACGCGCCCCTGCTCGATGGTCAGCCGCTGATCTCCCTGACGGATCCGCTGGTAGGCGGTGGCTGCGGCATCGATCTCGGCGCGCGTCGGCCGGCTGCGTACCGACTGATAGCCGACGACCTGGCCGCCTTCACGGACCGGCGAGACATTCGCGACCACCCAGTAGAAGCCGCCGTCCTTGCGCCGGTTCTTGACGATCGCGCGCCACGGACGGCCACTCTTCAGCTCGTGCCAGAGGTCGGCGAAGGCCTCGCCGGGCATGTCGGGGTGGCGGACGATGTTGTGCGGCTGGCCGATCATTTCGTGGCGCTCGAAGCCGCTGACGCTGGCGAACGCTTCATTGGCCTCGACGATCACGCCCTTGAGGTCGGTGCGGGAGTAGATGAAGGCGTGCTCGGGCAGCATCGTCTCGACATCGTTCACCGGCAGGTTCTGGCGCATGTGCTTCCTTCATCGCGACGGGACGCGTGATGATAACCGATGCCTACGGCGATTCGAACACCTCTTTCCAGAGTGCCAGTACCGCCTCGATGCGGTGGCTGACCGTCGCGCGCTCGACGCGCGCACGACGGCCGGCGTTCAGCCGCAGGACGTGCTGCATGCGGCGATACTCGCGGTAGGCATCGCGCACCGCTGCCGCAGCTGTGGCAGGAATCAACCCCAACTCGGCGGCGATGCCGAGCAGCGCAATGTTGCCGAGGTTGCCGCAGAGTCGGGCATGTCGCTGCGCGTGGCCGAGGATCAGGTACTGGACGATGAACTCGACGTCGATCAGGCCGCCGCGGTCGTGCTTGATGTCGAAGAACTCCGCGCTGCCCGAGGCGTGCTGCTCGAGCATGCGCTGGCGCATTGCCAGCACTTCCTGGCGCAGCGTCGGCAGATCGCGCGATTGCCGCAGGACCTCGATGCGGATGGCTTCGAAGTGGTCGCCGAGCGCCTGGTCGCCGGCGCAGAAACGGGCTCGCGTCAGCGCCTGATGTTCCCACACCCAGGCGCGGTGCAACTGATAGTCGCGGAAGGCGTCGACCGGGCAGACGAGCATTCCGGAATCACCGTTGGGCCGCAGCCGCAGGTCCACCTCGAAAAGCGTTCCGGCGGCGGTCTGGCTCGACATCCACGTGCTCATCCGCTGCCCGAGACGGGCGTAGAGCTCGCCGGTGTCGGTCTCGGGGTCATCGTGCAGGTAGACGAGATCGAGATCGGAAGCGAAGCCGAGTTCCTTGCCGCCGAGCTTGCCGTAGGCGATGACGGCGAATCGCGGCGGCAGCTCGGGCCGCGGGTGCCGCTGCCTGAGCTTCTGCCAGCAGAGATCGAGGGTCGTCTGCACCATGATGTCGGCGAGCTCGCTGAGTCGGTCGGCGAGGTGCTCCACCGTGTGCATGCCGGCCAGATCCTGCGCCAGGAAATGGAAGACCTGCGCATGATGGGTTTCGCGCAGGACGTCCATCTCGCGCTCGGTGTCATCGACGTGCTGCGCCAGTCCTGCCCGCAAGTTGTCGCTAAACTGCTGCCAGTCGGTGGTGACGTCGAAAATCCGCGAGTCGAGCAGTTCGTCGAGCAGGATCGGGTGGCGCGTCAGGTAGTCGGCTGCCCACGACGAGCTGCCGATCAGCTCGGCCAGCTTGCGCAGCGCCTGCGGATACTGCTGCAGGAGTGCGAGATAAGCGCCGCGCCTGCTGATCGTGTCGAGGAAGTCAAGGCCGCGCTGCCAAGTCGCATCGGGCGTCGTCGTCGCGGCGGCAGCATCGATCAGCCGCGGCCCGAGGGCGTCGAGACGCTCGCGGTTGCTCGCCGGCAGCTGCAGGTAGCGGCCGCTCTGGCGGAAGCCCTGCAGTCGTTCGAGGAGTGCCTGCGGCTGCCGGAAGCCGAGCGCCGAGAGTTGCTCGAGGTTGTCGTCGGCCGCCGTCACGCCGTCCCAGATTCCGGCCAGCGGATGCCGCCCTTCCTCGGGTTCGGAGAAGACCTGTTCGAAGTGGCGAGCGACGATCGCGCGATGTGCGTCGAGTACCGTCAGGAACGACGGCCAATCGGCGAATGCCATCGCCGTCGCGATCAGCTGGCGCTCGTCTTCGCCACTCGGCAGGCGGTGCGTCTGCGCGTCGCCGACGTACTGCAGGCGGTGCTCGAGGCGGCGCAGGAATTCGTAGGCCGTCGCCAGCTCGCGCTCGCTTTCTGCCGGTAACAGCCGACGCTCGGCGAGCAGCGCGAGGACGCGCAGCGTCGGGCGAATCTGCAGCGCCGGATCGCGGCCGCCGCGAATGAGCTGAAAGACCTGCGCGATGAACTCGATCTCGCGGATGCCGCCCGGGCCGAGCTTGATGTGTTCGGCCATGTCGCGGCGCGCCACTTCGCGGCGGATCTGCGCGTGCAGTTCGCGCATCGCGTTGATGGCGCCGAAGTCGAGGTACTTGCGGAAGACGAAGGGGCGGCAGATGCGCTGCAGGGCGTCGACCCATTCGGGTTGCAGATTGGCCCCTTCGTTCATCACCCTCGCCTTGATCCAGGCATAACGCTCCCACTCCCGGCCCTGCGCGATCAAATAGTTCTCGAGCGAACCGAGCGAGCCGACCAGCGGCCCGGAATCGCCGTTCGGCCGCAGCCGCATGTCCACCCGGAAGACCTGGCCATCCTCGCTGAGATCGCCGAGGGCGCCGATCAGCCGCTTGCCGAGGCGGAGGAAGAAGTCGTAGTTGTCGAGGCGGCGGCCCTTGCCGCCGGTCTGTCCTTCTTCCGGGTAGACGAAAATGTAATCGACGTCCGACGAGACGTTGAGCTCGCGGCCGCCGAGCTTGCCCATGCCGATGATGAGCAGCCGCTGCGGTCGGCCCTGCTCGTCGAGGGGCTCGCCGAACTGTTCGGCGAGTTGTCGGTGCAGGAAGTCGAGCGCGAAGTTGGTGCTGACGTCGGCGAGCTGCGTCATCGTCTCGACGACTTCACCCAAGGGGGCGAGGCCCCCGATGTCGCGTACGATCAGGGTGGCCATGACGCGCTGCCGCAACTGCCGCAGGGAGCGCTTCAATGCCTCCTCGGAAGCCGGCGCGGCGGTGGCGAGGAAGGCGCTCATCCGGTCGGCGGTAAGCCGGCGTTCGGCGTTGTCGTCGAGCCAGCCGCCAATCTCCGGGCGCGCTGCCAGCAGTTGCCGCAGATAGCGGCTGTGCGTCGTCGCTGCCAGCCGGGCGGCGGCGAGATCGGGCGGCCGCATGCCGCTGCTGTCGCTGGAGTCGTTCATCGTTCCTTGGTCTCGTCTGGAGGCGGATCGGGCGACGTGCCCGCAGCGCTGAAGCGCGGCGGCAAAGCCGTTACAATGGGGCATTCGCCGATTCGACCGGGTACCCCGACATTCTAGTGACGCGCACCGACTGTTGGCAAAAGTCTCTCCGCGCTGGCCCATTCTGATGCAGCAGGACGAGCTGCGTCCGGCGGTATACCATCGCCTGCACCTTGTCGTCCCTTTGGTCTCGCACCCGGTGGTACGCACGGCCTGGCGCTGGGCGGTGCGGGGGATCGTCCTGCTGTACTTCGTCTTTGTGCTGCTCATTCTCGGCCTGCGCTACCTGATCCTGCCGAACATCGAGAGTTATCGCCCCAACATTGAACGCGCCGCCAGTCAGGCGCTCGGTCTCTCGGTCGCGATCGGCGGCATCGAGGCGAACTGGTCTGGAATCAATCCCGACCTCGTCCTCTCCGACGTGCGCATCGCCGACGCCCACGGGCAACCTGCGCTTGCCTTCTCCCGCGTCGAGAGCGTGCTGTCGTGGTCTTCGCTGCTGCGGCTGCAGTTGCGCCTGCGGCTGCTGCAGATCGATGAGCCCACCCTGCATCTGCGGCGCGACGTCGACGGTCGCTTCTTCGTCGCCGGCATTGCCGTCACCGAGGACGACAGCGACGGTGGGGTCATCGACTGGGTGCTGGCGCAGAAGCACATTCGCGTCAACGGTGCGACGGTGCTCTGGGAGGATGCCCGACGAGGCGCACCGGCGCTCATTCTCGAAGACGTCAATCTGGCGCTCGACAATGACGGCCGCCAGCACCGCTTCGGACTGACGGCACTGCCGCCCGCCGAGCTGGCGTCGGCGATCGACCTGCGCGGCGACTTCCGCGGCCGCGACCTCGACGACGCCGCCAGCTGGAAAGGACAGGCGTTCGTCCAGATCGACTACGTCGATCTCGCTGCCTGGCGAGCCTGGCTCGATTACCCGTTCGCATTGCCGCATGGTCGAGGCGCGCTACGGGCTTGGGCAGGTTTTGCCGAAGGCAGGCTGCAGGACCTGACTGCCGACGTCTCGCTCGGCGACGTCAACCTCCGGCTGACGAAGAACCTGCCGGCGCTGGCACTGGACCGGCTCTCCGGTCGTATCGGGGCGAAATTCCCGCCTGGGGGCCTGCGGGTCGATGGGCGCCGTGTCGAACTTCTTGCTCGGTCACTGGTGGCGCCGGCGCCCGTCGACGGCGCTGCTGCTGCGGTGACCGGGCAGCCGCCGCGGGTGACCGAGCTGCGCATCGAGCCGACTGATTTCCATCTCGAATGGCAGCAGGAGAAGCCCGAGGGCGGCCTGGTGCGCGGCAGTGCGACCGCCAGCGTGCTCGACCTCGGGGTCATCGGCGGACTGGCAGCCTACCTGCCGCTCGATCCGCAGTCGCGCCGATTGCTCGACGAGTTTGCGCCGCGTGGTCGGATCGGCGAACTGCGCGCCAGTTGGCGGGGCAGCGCCGACGAACTGCAGGCGTATTCGCTGCAAGCTTCCTTCGCGGACCTGGCGCTGCAGCCTGCACGCCACCTCCCAGGCGCCAGCGGCCTCTCCGGCTCGCTCGATGCGAGCGAGAAGGGCGGCGCCGTGCAGTTGCGTTCGCGGCAGGTGAGCGTCGAGCTGCCGCAGGTCTTTCCCGAGTCGGCGATTGTCCTCGAAACCCTGAATGCGCAGGCGAAGTGGAAGATCAACCAGGGCAGCGTCGAGGTCGAACTGGCGCGCGCCGACTTTGCCGGCGCCGACGCTGCCGGTTCGGCGCAGGGAACCTACCGCAGCAGTCCAGACGGACCGGGCAGCATCGACCTGACGGCAGCGCTGACACGTGCCGAAGCGACCGCCGTCTGGCGCTACCTGCCGGCAGCGATCAACGTCGATGCCCGGCACTGGCTGCGCGATGCGCTGAAGGAGGGGAGCGCCAGCGAAGCGCGGCTGATCCTCAAGGGCGATCTGGCGAACTTCCCCTTTCTCGACCGCAAGCAGGGACAGTTTCTCGTCACCGTCAAGGCGCAGGATGTCGTCCTCGACTACGGTACCGGCTGGCCGCTGATCAGCGGCATCGACGCCGACCTGCGCTTCGAGGGCAACGGCATGGTGGTACAGGCGCGGCGCGGCTCGATCCTCGGTGCGACGCTGGCGGAGACGCGCGCCGAGGTCCCGGATTTCGATGCGCCGGTGAGCACGCTCAAGCTCAAGGGTCAGGTCGCCGGGCCGACGGCCGAGTTCCTCAAGTTCATCGACCGGAGCCCGGTGGCAGCGCAGATCGACCATTTCACCGAGAAGATGAGCGCCAGGGGGACGGGACGACTGGACATCGCGCTGGTGATTCCGCTCGAGGAGGCGCGGCTTGGCGAGTCGAAGATCGACGGCACCTACACGTTTCAGGGCAACGAGATCGTCGTCGATCCCCTGCTGCCGCCGTTGCAGCAGGTGAAGGGCAGCCTGCAGTTCTCGGCGACCGATCTGCGCGTTCCCGAGATCAATGCCCGGCTGTTCGGCGGTCCGCTGCGAATCACCGGCGGCAGCCAGGAAGGCAAGGTGCGGGTGCTGGCGAGTGGTACCCTGGTGGTCGATGATCTGCGACGGCACATCGACTCGCCCGTGCTCGCCGGCATCTCGGGCGGGACCGGCTATCGCGCAGAGATCAGGGTGCGCAAGCGCGATGTCGATATCCTGGTGGACTCCGATCTGGTCGGCGTCGCTTCCACCCTGCCGGCGCCGTTGGGCAAGTCGGCCAGTGAGGCGATGCCGCTGCATTTCGAGAACGAACTCCTGCCGCCAGCGCCGGCAGCCCCAGGCGGCCAGGCCATCGTCCGGGACCAGGTGCGCGCCACTCTCGGCAAGGTACTCAGCCTGCAGCTGATTCGCCGCAAGCAGGGGGATGAGGCGCAGATCGAACGCGGCATGGTCATGGTCGGCCGGCCGGCAGCCGCGCTGCCCGAGCGCGGCCTCAACCTCGGCATCAGCGCCCGCAGCATTGACCTCGACTACTGGCAGAAGCTCGTCGGCGGTGGCAGGAAGGGGGGGCAGGCAGGAGCGGCAGGTCTTCCTGTGGCCATCGATCTCAAGGCTGACGAACTCGTCCTCCTCGGCCAGACCTACACCGGCGTCGCCATCGGCATCACCGGCATCACCACGCGCTGGCGCGGCAACGTCGAAGCGGAGCAGGCTGCCGGCACCTTCCAGTGGGATGACAGCGGCGCTGGCCGGCTGAAGGCGCATTTCAGCAAGTGGCGTCGTCCCGACCGGGTACGCACCGATGCCACCGCCACCGAGCCGCTCCGGGAACTGCCGGCGCTGGACGTGGTGGTCGAGGATTTTGCTGTCGGCCAGAAGCGCTTCGGACGCCTCGAGGTGCAGGCGCACAACGATGGCGGCATCTGGCGGCTCGACAGGATCGACCTGCGCAACCCTTATGGCAGCCTGTCGGGCAGTGGACAATGGCAGCTCAGTGCGGCCAACCGGACGCAGCTCGACTTCACGCTCGAGAGCAGCGACGTCGGCCGCCTGCTCGACCGGCTCGGCTACGGTGGCACGGTACGCGCCGGCAAGGCCGCCATGAAGGGCCGGATCGGCTGGAACGGAGCACCGGCGGAGCTGGACTATGCGACGCTCAGCGGCGACATCCAGGTCGAGGCGAGCAAGGGGCAATTCATCAAGGTCGATCCCGGCGCCGGCAAGCTGCTTGGACTGATCAGCCTGCAGGGACTGCCGCGACGTTTCAGCTTCGATTTCGGCGACGTTTTCAGCGAGGGCTTCGCCTTCGACAGTCTCAGCGGCAGCATCACCGTCCGCAGCGGCGTCATGCACACCGACCGGCTGCAGATCAGTGGCCCGTCGGCGCGCGTGGTGATGAGCGGCGAAGCCGATCTGAAGAATGAAACGCAACGCCTCGAAGTCAGCGTCCAGCCCGACCTCGGCAGCAGTGCGGCACTCGGCGTGGCGGTGATCAATCCGCTCGCCGGTGTCGCGACGCTGCTCGCCGACAAGATCCTGCAGGGCCCCCTGAGCAAGGCTTTCAGTTTTGACTACCTGGTCACCGGCAGGTGGGACGATCCCAAGGTCGAGCGCATCTCGCGCCCGCCGAACAGCGCCGCGACGACGCCATGACCCGCGCTTCCCAACCCGAGCGGAGCAAGCAATGAACACAGGTCCCGACGAGCGGCACCCGGCCGCGCACGCTGCCAGCGTCCTCCGTGTCGCCGCCCTGCAGATGGTCTCGACGCCGCGCGTCGACGAGAATCTGCGCACTGCCGCTGCCCTGATCGGCGAAGCCGTTGCCCAGGGCGCCGAGCTGTTGGCGCTGCCCGAGTACTTTGCGATCATGGGGATGACCGATGCCGACAAGGTGCGCCTGCGCGAGTCCGATGGTCGTGGCCCGATCCAGGATTTCCTCGCCGGCAGCGCCCGCGAGCATGCGGTCTGGCTGATCGGCGGCTCGCTGCCGCTGCTCGCCGACAGTCCCGACAAGGTGCTCAACTCGACGCTGGTCTACGATCCGCAGGGGCGGCGCGTTGCGCGCTACGACAAGATCCATCTCTTCGGCTTCCAGCAGGGCAGCGAGCGCTATGACGAGAGCGCGACCATCGAGGCCGGTCGGCTGCCGACCGCCTTCGTCACGCCCTTCGGCCGTGTCGGTCTGTCGATCTGCTACGACCTCAGGTTTCCGGAGCTTTATCGCGCACTCGGTGTCACAGAGCTGATCGTCGTGCCGGCGGCCTTCACCGAGACGACTGGCCGTGCGCACTGGGAGATCCTGCTGCGCGCGCGGGCAATCGAGAACCAGTGCTACGTCCTGGCGGTCGCCCAGGGTGGCCGGCACGAGAACGGGCGGGAAACGCACGGCAACAGCATGCTCATCGACCCCTGGGGGACGATACTCGATCGCAAGCAGAAGGGCCCCGGAATCGTCATCGGCGACCTTGAACAGGTTCGCCTGGCCGAAGTCCGCGCCAGCCTGCCGGCGCTTGCGCACCGTGTCATGTAGGAGTCCCCGGCAGAAAAACGCAGCAGAAATGGAAATTCAATGACCGCCAAAGCTCAAAACCTCCTCACGCAGGCACGCAAGACCCTGCTCACCCCCTATGGCCTCGACATCACCGACCTGACGGCGGTGTTCGGCAAGATCATGGCGCATCGGGTCGATTATGCCGACCTCTACTTCCAGTACAGCCGTTCCGAGGCCTGGAGCCTGGAGGAGGGGATCGTCAAGGCGGGCAGCTTCAGCATCGATGAAGGCGTCGGCGTGCGCGCCCTCGCCGGCGAGAAGACCGCCTTCGCGTACTCCGACGATATCAGCAGCCAGGCGCTCGGCGATGCCGCCGGCGCCGTGCGGGCGATTGCCGCCGCCGGGCAGGAGCGGCGCGTCCCGGCGGTGAAGAGGAGTACCGGCGGCCACCGCCTCTACCTGCCGAACGATCCGCTGGCTTCGCTCGACGCCAGCAGCAAGGTCAGCCTCCTCGAACGGCTCGAAGCGCTGGCGCGTGCCGCAGACCCGCGGGTGACGCAGGTCATGGCGCACCTCGCCGGCGAGTACGAAGTGGTGCTCGTGGCCGGCAGCGACGGCCGGCTGGCAGCCGATGTGCGGCCGCTGGTGCGGGTCTCTCTGACGGTCATCGTCGAAGAGGGCGGGCAGCGCGAACAGGGGTCGGCCGGCGGCGGCGGCCGCAGCGATTACGGCTGCTTCACCGACGCCGTGCTGCAGGATTACGCGCGGGAAGCGGTGCATCAGGCTGTCACCAACCTGGCCGCGCGACCGGCACCGGCGGGAACGATGACGGTCGTCCTCGGCGCCGGCTGGCCGGGAATCCTCCTGCACGAAGCCGTTGGCCACGGACTCGAGGGCGACTTCAACCGCAAGGGAAGTTCGACCTTCGCCGGTCGCGTCGGCAGCCGCGTTGCCGCCAGCGGAGTGACCGTCATCGACGATGGCACGATTGCCGGGCGGCGCGGTTCGTTGAACATCGACGACGAAGGCAACCCGACGCAGCGGACGGTGCTGATCGAGGACGGCATCCTGCAGGGCTACATGCAGGACAGCCTCAACGCACGGCTGATGGGTGTCGCGCCGACCGGCAACGGGCGTCGCGAGTCCTTTGCCCACCTGCCACTGCCGCGCATGACCAATACCGCGATGCTGAACGGCGACCGCAGCGTCGAAGAGATCATCCGCTCGGTCAGGAAGGGGATCTATGCCGTCAATTTCGGTGGCGGACAGGTCGACATCACCAACGGCAAGTTCGTCTTCTCGATGTCCGAGGCCTACCTGATCGAGAACGGCAGGGTGACCACACCGGTCAAGGGAGCAACCCTGATCGGCAGCGGGCCGGAGGCGATGATGCAGGTGTCGATGATCGGCAACGACATGCGCCTCGACCCTGGCGTCGGCACCTGCGGCAAGGACGGTCAGAGCGTGCCGGTCGGCGTCGGCCAGCCGACCTTGCGCATCGATGGGCTGACCGTCGGTGGCACGGCCTGATCGCCGACGGGCTGCGAGCCGCACGCGGGAAGGCCATGCTGCCGGGCAGGGGCTATAATCGCAGCCCAACCCAGACCGTCGCCCATCTCACGCCATGCTTGCGAATTCCTTCTGCCGCCGGCTGCCCGCTGTTTTTGCCTTCTTCTGGCTTGCCGCGGGCCTCTTCCTCGCCGGCCTGAGCGGACCGGTCGTCGCCGCCGAGCAGGTCCGTCCCAACGAGGCGACCCTGCACTACCATTTCCGGCCGATCGTCACCTTGCGCGCGACCTTCGTCGGCGCCAGCCCGGAGTATCGCGTGCGCCGGGCGCTCGCCCGCATCGATGCCCTGCCGGCGGCGCAGATGCCGCAACCGATCGAGCTGACGCCATTCGTCGTCGACGACCGGCGCGGGATCAGTCTGCATATCGGTGAATCGGTCCTTTTCGGCATCGTCGAGGGCGACCTCGACCCCGAGGAGAAGATCTCGCTCGAGGCTGCCGCCCGTCGCAGCGCCGACGAACTGCACATGGCGCTGCTGGCGGTCAGCGAGCAGCGCCGGCCAGCGGTCCTCATCAAGGGGCTCGGCCTGTCGCTGGCGGCGACCGCCGTCGCGCTGCTCCTGCTCTGGCTGATTCGTCGCGCCGCCGCGCTCATCGTCCGCCAGTTCGAAAAGGTGATCGACGCACATCCCGAGTCGAGCAGCTTCCGCTGGGCGCGGCATGGCTGGGCGCTGGTGCAACGCATCGCGCAACTCCTCATGGCCTTCCTCTGGCTGAGTGTCGCCTACCTCTGGCTGACCTTTGTTCTCGCCCGCTTCCCGCTCACCGAGCCACTCGGCGACCGCCTCACCGACTTTCTTTTCGGCCTGCTCGAGACGCTCGGCGTCGGCTTCATCGAAGCCATTCCCTCGCTGACCACCGCCCTCGTCATCCTCTTCCTGACCAAGGCCTTCAACGACGCCATCGGCAACTTCTTCAAGGCGGCGAGAACCGGGCGGGTGCAGGTGCACGGGCTGCATCCGGAGACTGTAAACGCCACCCATCGCATCTGCACCATCATCGTCTGGGGCCTCGGTATCGCCATTGCCTATCCCTTCATCCCGATGTCCAACAGCGATGCCTTCAAGGGGCTGTCGGTGATGTTCGGCTTCATGCTGACGCTCGGCTCGGCGGGGATCGTCAACCAGTTGATGAGCGGTCTCGTGCTCGTCTACTCGCGCGCGCTCTCGGTCGGCGATTTCGTCGACATCGGCGAGACCGTCGGCGTCGTCAGCGAGGTTGGCGCCCTGTCGACCAAGATCATCAACATGCGCAACGAGGAAGTGACGATCCCCAATGCGGTACTCGTTGGCAGTCCGATCAAGAACTACTCGCGTCTCGCCGGTGCGCGCGGGACGCTGGTGTCGACCAAGGTGACGATCGGCTACGACACGCCCTGGCGACAGGTGCATGCGATGCTCATCTCTGCGGCAGAGCAGACGCCCGGCCTGCGCGCGCTGCCGAAACCCTTCGTTTATCAGCGCAGCCTCGCCGACTGGTACGTCGAGTACGAACTGTTCGCGCACATGGACAAGCCGCTCGAGCGGGTGCCGGTGCTGTCCGCGCTGCACGCCAACATCCAGGATCAGTTCAATACGTATGGCGTGCAGATCATGTCGCCGCATTTTGTCGTCCAGCCGGCAGGCAACGTCGTCGTCCCGCGCGAGAGCTGGCATGCGGCGCCGGCCGAACCCGAAGCCGGCGGGCCGACGACGGGAACGCTGCAGCAGCCGGGAACACCGGTATGATCAGCTTCGCCCTGACCGTCTTCCTTTCAGCCTTTCTCCTCTTCCAGATCCAGCCGATCATCGCCAAGATGATCCTGCCCTGGTTCGGCGGTTCATCTTCGGTGTGGAGCACCTGTCTGGTCTTCTTTCAGGCGGTGCTGCTGCTCGGCTACCTCTACGTGCACCTGCTGCACGAGTGGCTGTCGCCGCGCCGCCAGAACATCGTCCACTGCGCACTGCTGCTGCTCAGTCTGGCGACGCTACCGGTGGTCGCCAATCCGGCCTGGAAGGACGCTGCCTTTGCCAGCCCGACGTGGAACGTGCTCGTCGTTCTCGGCACAGCGGTCGGCATGCCGTACCTGCTGCTGTCGACCACCGGGCCACTGATGCAGGCGTGGTATGCGCGCTCGTTCAACAGCCTGATGCCGTATCGCCTCTACGCGCTGTCGAACCTGGCGTCGATGCTCGCGTTGCTCTCGTATCCGGTGCTCGTCGAACCCTTCTTCGTCGTCGCGCAGCAGGCGAACGCCTGGTCGGTCGGCTACGTCTTCTTCGTCATCGCTTGCCTGGCCAGCGCCTGGCAGTCGTGGCAGGGTGTCTCGGGCGAACTCGAGCGCCGCCCGGCCAGTTCGGAGCCGGTGGCGCGGCCGCCGCTGCGCGAGTGCCTGCTGTGGATCGGGCTGGCGATGACCGCCTCGATTCTCCTTCTGGCGCTGACCCGTCACCTGACGCAGGACGTCGCGCCGGTGCCGTTCCTCTGGGTGGTGCCGCTGAGCATCTACCTGCTGAGCTTCATTCTCTGCTTCGATGCCCCGCGCTACTATCATCGCCGCGGTTTCCTGATCGCACTGCCGATCGCCTTCATCGCCCTCGACCAGGTTCTCGCCGAAGTCGGCATGCCGGTGCCGATGCTGGTCAGCGTGCTCTGCCTCGCCCTCTTCGTCTTCTGCATGGTCTGTCATGGCGAACTGGTTCGGCGGCGCCCGCCGGTTCGTCACCTGACGCTGTTCTACCTGATGCTGTCGATTGGCGGCGCGCTTGGCGGCAGTTTCGTCGGCCTGCTCGCGCCGGCGCTGTTCAACGCCTACTTCGAGTTGCCGATCGGCCTTTTCCTCTGCGCCGTGCTGGTGATCATCGTTCTCTGGCCGGAAGTGAAGCCGATCTGGCGCTGGCTGCTGCTCATCGCGCTTGCCCTCTACGGCTATCGGCTGGCGGGAATCTCGGTCGATTACGTCGAGGATTACCGGCGCGTCATGCGCAACTTCTATGGCCAGTTGCGCATCGACGACGTCAGCGAGGACGACCTCGGCATCAAGCGCAGGA
>ERZ761609.2490-NODE-2490-length-13519-cov-9.261958_pt1 | contig 13519 bp, 11 predicted proteins | sample MGYA00511163_ERZ761609 | MGnify/ENA primary metagenome ERZ761609 (study PRJEB28899, sample SAMN02445070) | bioreactor sludge metagenome | biome: EBPR sludge | place: Australia: Brisbane, Thorneside Wastewater Treatment Plant | collected 2011-12-16 ... | reverse complement strand
CTTATCTCACGTTACTCGAACGACGTTTATTCGCTTTTGCACCGGTTGACCGCGGATCCGGACGAAGCCGGCGACCTGACCCAGGAGACCTTTTTGAGCGCATTGAAGGCGATCAAGTCCTTTCGCGGCGAATCGGAATTGAAAACGTGGTTGTTCAGGATCGCGATCAACCATTCTCGCAATAGGTTTCGCTGGTGGAAACGCCGTCATCGGAACGACACCGTCTCGCTCGAGGATTCGCGATCCGAAGATGGGCTCACGGTTGGCGAGAAACTCGAATCGGCCGGGTCAGACCCTGAAGCTTCGATACTTTCGCGCGAGCGCGAGAACTCGATCTGCAAGGCTCTCGCCGAACTGCCCGAGGCTTATCGCGAGGTGATAGTTCTCTGCGACATCGAAGGCAGGGCGTACGATGAGATAGCCTCATTGCTGATGATGAACATCGGAACCGTGAAATCGCGGATCGCCCGAGGCCGCGAGCTGATGCGGCGAAAATTGAGTGATTTTTGAAAATTGAATTGATGACTGACTCGCCCCGGTTGGACTTTGAAATAAGACGTATCGGTGCCAAACGAGAGGTCGAAAATGACGGATTCAGGATGCGAGATATGAGCGACTGCAGTTCGGTGGTTTTTTGAAATTGACCAGCAATCAATATTGGAATTACCGGATAAACGGTTTCGGATCTTTCAGACGTTAATGCGTTGTTTTCTGCAAACAAAGGATAGCCGGGGTCAGTGAGTCATATAATTCGATTCTTGAATGTGAGATGAAATGTCAAGATCTACAATTTGAACTTCCGCTTTACTTTGACGATGTACTGTCGCCTGCCGAAGTTGCAAAGATCGATGAGCACCTGGCCGAATGCCCGCTTTGCAGACGTCGACTCGCCGATATGCAGGAACTCCGCCAAGCGATGCGTTCGCTCGCTCGTCCGGTAATTCCAGCTCGAACGCTGGCGGCGATCAGAACGGCTGTCGCTGAAAAAGCTCACATCAGAATTCCTGCTCCTGGATTTCGCTTGATCGAAAGCAAACGAAATTGGGTAGATACCTGGCTAATTCCCTATGCGGTCGGATCGGTGGCGTCGGTCATGATCTGTTTCACGCTTTTATGGTTCCTTCTGGTGCCGCCACAGACTTTCGAGATCGTATCTGAACGGCAGCGAAGCAGCGAGGCGATGTCGGAAATAATGCTCGCTTCGACCAACCCCGATGTGATCGATATTTCACCGCTTCAATATGCGAACGCGCGGTTGTCGGTGGCGGGCGAATCGCCAAGCATTAACCCTCAAGGTGCACTGGTAGCCTTGACGCGTTCGCTCATGCGGGGCGAAATGAACGATGACGAAGTCGTTGTCGTAGCGGACGTTTTCGGGAACGGCCTTGCACGGATCGCCGAGGTCGTCGAACCCTCTCACGACAAAAAGGCGATCGTCGAACTGCAGAAGGCTCTGCAATCCGACCCGGATTTCGCTCCGTTCGTTCCCGCCTCGATGGATCGGCGGTCTGGAAGTGTAAGGGTCGTTCTAAAACTCCAAAGTGTTAATGTAGAGGCAGAAAGCGATCCGCCTGCTTTTTAGATCGTCAGGCAGAAAGGTGATGAGCGGCACGGCGTGTTAAATGCAGTGCCGTTTTTTTGATGAATCCGATGGCCTATTATCTATCGAACTACTACCGTTACACTTATGGGCAACGAAAGTCTTTATCAGCAATTTTTGTATCGAACCGAGGTCGCCGCGGCCGATTTTTTTGAGGCCGTTGCCGAAAGAGTCGTCGGCAGGGCTGAAACGCTTCGTGGCGAAACGATCCACGACCCGGTCTCTTTGCCTCGGGACCTTGCCGCTCACTCTGACGCGCAGACCGAATGGTGGTATTACACAGGACACTTAGCCACGCTTAGCGGCCGGAAGTTCGGTTTCGAGTTGGTTTTCTTCAAGCGGCGGACAGATCTCGACAAATTTGCGGTCGTGCCGCTGCGACTGTTGGGAAATCCATTTTATTTCGCCCATTTTGCTCTGACTGATCATGAGGAACGATCGTTCCGATACGACCATCGAAAAAGTTCGAACGGCGTGCTTGATTCGGAAGCCTCAGCTTCTGAAACGCACTATTACCTGAGGCTCGGTGACTGGTCGGCCCGCGAAGCGGCCGGAATGCACATATTGACGGCATCTCTCCCCGACGGTACGAGGTTCGAAGTCGCTCTTGACCCGGCAAAGCCGGTCGTCCTCAACGGCGACAACGGCGTTTCGTTCAAAGACCACGGCGAGGCTTCACGCTACTTCTCTTACACAAGGATGAAAGCCGAGGGCGACCTGACGATCAATGGTAAGACCGAACATTTCACGGGATCCGCGTGGATGGACCGTGAATTCGGGACGTGGGCCCCGACCGAGAATCAGAAAGGATGGGACTGGTTCTCGATTCAGCTTGATAACGAAAGCGAACTCATGTGCTATCACCTGCGAAACAGCGAAGGTGCGACCTCGCCGCACTCAAGCGGAACTTTCGTAAATGTCGACGGTTCCGTCAGACCGCTCGCCAATTCGGATTTTACGATCACGCCCGTTGACCACTGGACGAGTTCAAGATCTGGTGCGACATATCCGATCGAATGGCGGGTCAAGGTGCCTTCACTCGAAATTGATCTGAACGTATTTCCAATAATGAGAGAACAGGAACTCGACACGCGCGGAACGACGATGATCGTTTATTGGGAGGGCGCCTGTCGAGTGACCGGAAAAATGAACGGCCGGCCTGTAAAGGGCGACGCCTACGTCGAAATGGTCGGCTACGACCGGTCGCACGATCAGCCGAATCTGGCGCATTTTTTGTTCGGAAACCCTCTCGACCTGCTTGGGATCTTCACTTAAGACAAGAAGGGCGGTCCAAGACATCCGGTCTTGTTCCGCCTCCTGTTGATCTCGGAAACCTGTCAGGGCAGCTTGTCGATCTCGGCCTTAAGCGTCGCCGCGAGTCCTTTATCGATCGCCGTCAGAGCGTTGTATTGGATCGTCGCAAGCCCCTTTTCTTTTTCGACCACCAGCAATCTACCAAGGTTGTAACGTGCCCTCGCAAATGAAGGAGCCAGACGAATTGCCTCGTTGTAAGCCTCGATCGCTTTCGAACGCTGATTGTCCGCAAAGTAAGCATTCCCAAGAAGGTAAAATCCATCCGAGTAGTCCGGACGCTCCTTCACATATGCCTCAAGGCCGGTAACCGCGCGTTTGTAATATCGCGTAGCATCGGCCGGCTTGTTCAGAATGTCGTGAGCGCGGCCGAGGTAGAAATACGTCTCGCCGTCATCGGGCTTCAGACGCAGGGCGTTGTTACATTCGCGAATCGCCAGTTCAGGTTTTTCGAGATCGTTATAGGCACGGCAAAGATTCGTATAGGCCATGTACTGATCGGGCAAAAGCTTGATGCCCGCTTTGGCTGCTTCCACAGCTTCTTCATGGCGATTTGCAAGACTGTAATACCACGACAGATCGGTAAAAATATTTCCGTCGTTCCCAAAAACCGCAAGCGCACTTCGCGAAGTCTTTATCGCCTCATCAAACCTGTTCTGCGAACGATAAAGATCGGCCAAACTTCGATAGATCTCATAGTTCTTCGGGTTTGCCGCCTTCGCGCTCTCGAACGCGGCGATCGCCTGCGTGATGTTCCCGAGCTTTTGATGACCATCAGCTAATAAGAGAAACGCATCGCCCGGAAAACGGGTGCCTTTGTTGATCGCTTCCTGCGCGGAACCGACCTGATTCTTTGTGTCCCTGAGATTGAAGTAGGACTTAGAAATACTCAGGTACAATTCTGCATTGTTCGGGGTTCGGACAAGTGCCTTTTGATAGGCATCCAAAGCATCACGATAATTCTTGTTAACAAAACTCATATCGCCGCGGGCGATCTGGAGCTCGTGATTGGCGGCATCGATCGCGAGGCCGCTGTTAACGTCGGCCATCGCTGCTTCATAGTTCTTGTTAGCAAAATGTATCCGCCAGCGGTTCGAATAGATATCGATCGGCTTTTCGTAACCCAGGTCGAGAGCGGCAGTAAGTTCGTTCAACGCCAACTCATAATCGCCGGTGTACATGTGCGCCAGGCCTTTCCAAAACCGCGATGAGGCGACTCGGGGCGCGAGTGCGATCGACATCGCGTATTTGTCGATCGCCAAACGATAGTCCTTCTGATTGTAAGCCCGGCTTCCTTCCTGAAATAATGCCGCAGCTCGCTGATTTTCACGACGCTGCTGAGCCATAAGCCCCGGGGCGGCGATCGCGAATAGAATTGCAAGGACGGCGACGGTAAACGTTATGTTGGAAAGCTTCACTCTCATAATTCCAAGCTTCTCGGCGATATCTTTATTGCAGGATGATGGTCCTGTCACGCGTTGGTGCCGGGGTGGGACGCACCGGTGAAGGTGTACGAGCCGGTCTCGTAGGTGTAGGCCTAACCGCCGGTCCTTGTTGTACCGGTGTTTGACGAGGCCTCGGATCGGCGGATTCCGGAGTCGCGACCGGCGTTGGCTCGACCCGAAGATCCGAGTTCTGATTCACCGAATTCGAATTTGAGTTCGACTCCGATTGAGTATTCGAATTCAGGTTCGAACCATATGTGTTATCGATCGTCGGTTCGGGTGAGGGAGTCGGTTCAAAGGTCGGCTCCGGCGTCGGGGTCGGCTCGTCTTGAACAGTGGCCGCGTAATAGTTGTTGTAGTAATAAAGCCCGCCGGCAATCCCACCCAATGCGAGAATGAAAACTGCAAAAAGCCCAGCAAAAATTGCCACTATCTTGCCGGTCGAGCTCTTTTTCGCAGTAACCTTTGCTGCCGGGACAACGGACGCAGACGAAGTAGACTGCGCGGCGACCTCAGCGGGCACTGGTTCGCCTGCGGACTGATCGTCATATTGCCGGTCGCTAAATCCAGGCGTCGTAAAGAAATCGCTCTGGCCGGCAACATTTGCGGAGGAGGCATTTTGATCCTGAAAGGCGATTATCGGCATCGTTGCGTCCGGTGAGAACGACTCACCGTTGCTCGCGGTTTCCGATCTCGTCGGTTCGCTGAAATCCTCGAATTCGTTAGCCGTCGTGTACGATTCGGCCGGGGTTACATTGATCTCCGGCTCATATCTCGGGGTTTCGGGGACGCCGAATGGAGTTGAGCCGCCAGACCCTAGAAAGACCTCGGTCTTCAGATCGGACTGCTTGGGAAGCGAGTTGTGGCCGCCGGGATCAAAAGCGATCGTTGCATCAAAATCGGTCTCGCCCTGCGCAGGTTCGGTGTATGTGGCGTTTCCGGCCGCGCTGATCTCGCCCGGAACGTCGGGCACGCCGAACTGCATCACCTCAGTTTTATCCATGGTTGCGGCGATCGGTTCATTTGCGGCCTTTTCCTGCTGCTCTTGAATATTGAACGCAACGGTCTGAGCCGACATCGCGGTCTGCATCGATGCAAACGCCTTTCGAAGTGCTTTCTGCATCTCGCGAGCATTATCGAAGCGCTTCTCCTGGCTCACCTCCATTCCTTTAAGGATCACGTCCGAAACTGATTTCGGAACTTCAGCATTAAGCTGACTCAGAGGTATGATCGGATCTTCGTCACCGTTGATCAAACTATCCGCACGAGTCAATGCATCGGCCGGAACGGTATTGGTTAGAAGCTGGTACAATGTCGCCGAAAGCGAATAGAGGTCACTTCGCTGGTTAGTGCCGATCCCTCGTATTTGCTCCATCGGAGCGTAATGCGGCGTATAGCCTACTACGCTGCCGGTGCTACCCGAGCTTCCGGAACGCCCGACTCCGGCGTTCGTGTTGCCAGTAGAACTTTTTGAAAGGCCGAAATCCAACAGGATAATGTGGTTTTCATCGGTCAACTTTAGATTTTGCGGCTTGATGTCGCGATGAATTATCGGCGGCTCATGCGAGTGCAAATACGAAAGAGCGTCCAGTAGCTGATCGGCCCAGAACATTACCCAACTCAGCGGAAACGGCTTCTGTGCGACTTCGAGGCGTTTCGCAAGATCGTCACCCGAAATATGCTCCATCACGAGGTACTGTTCTTCGCCCTCAGAAAAATGGTCGCTGACTTTTGGGAGCACCGGATGACGCATGCGGGCTAGGATCCGAGCCTCGCGTTCAAACGCATTCCCGAGCATTTCGTCGCCGGCAAAAAACGTGCGTTTCAGTGCCACAGCACTACCGAGCCGCTGGTCGACCGACAGGTAAACTTCGCCCATTCCGCCTTTGCCGATCATCTGAATGATCAGGTAGCGGTTTTGGATCATCGTGTTTTGTGCAAGAGGTTTCATCTCAATCTGAGCAAGGGGTCTTAGGGCGAAGTGAACGTTTTAGAAACGCAAATCAATATTTTCCAACAAAACGCCTTAAACATCAACAATAAATGCCGTCACCGACCCGCGATGCGACCATTTGGCGAATTGTTTCACGTCGAACCGCCATGCTGCCAGCAGCGGCCCTTTTTCTTAACCCGGCGTGAGCACGGCGTTCCTTTTTTGGTCGGAGCTCCGCAATAAAACACTTCCCCTTGAGATGATACGCCACCGATGTTCGTTTGTTGCTTTCTTTCTGGAGCTGTCTCATCGTATCCGGCACCAGTTTCAGACGTCCGATCGCGCACATTCCCGGATTCCGAAAGTGTAACTGTCGTTGAATCGCTGTTCGCACTATCTCGATCAGTCGACGAAGGAACAGCGGGTTTCAAGCTCCGAACCGATATTCTCTCTCGTGTATCTGCCGCCGGTCGCCCCGAGCCTTCTTTAAAAAAACTCCCAAAACCGAAAACGCCGAGAACGATGCCTAAACCGACGATCACCCGAGGAATAAGGTCGCCCGCTTTATGCTCGGTCTCACAAAGTTGGCAAAACCGGCGGCTGTCCCAAATGCGCCACTCGGCCCGCTCGATCTTATCCCCGCAATTGCAGCAATATGTCGGCTTGTAAAGCATAACGTAACCTTGGTTCGCAGCCTTGCTGGCCACGCACCGGATCCGTTCCGAATTTTGAAAAGTTCTAGGGCACGAAGAGTATAGACCAATTTCGACCTGTTGTTAAGGCAAATGTCCCCGTATCCCTAAAGCAACTGGACTTCTGTTTAGCGCGTCTGATTGATATATTTTCATTATGGCCCGTGTGCTCGCCTCACTTCTCCTGCTGATCCCATTATTCGCCTGCGTAGCGATCCGTGGACAGGACGACGATCCGATCCGGATCGACTCGGCTCTTGTGCGATTGAATGTCGGCGTAGTCGATCAACGCGGACGTCCGATCACGAGCCTTGGGATGCGAAATTTCGTCGTTTACGAAGATGGCGTCAAACAAGAACTTTCGCGATTCGAAATGACCACAGCGCCGTTCAGTGTCGTAATGCTCCTCGACATGAGCGGCTCGACGAAAGGATTTCGTCAAAATATCAAGTTATCGGCTTCGCGTTTCCTGGATGCTTTGGGGCCCGAGGACCGGGTCGCGGTCGTTGAGTTTTATAGTAAGATCAATCTCTTGAATGATTTCACGACTAACCGTAGAACCGCTGCCCAATCTATATCGGTGGCAAACGGACAGGGTGAGACTAGCCTCTACGGGGCAATGCAATTCGCGTTAGAACGCCTTGCAAAGGAGCAAACACGTCGAAAGGCGATCGTCGTTCTTACTGATGGAGTCGATACGTCTGTACAGAACCGTGATCGAGAACTGCTCGGACCTTTGACCGACGACCAGATCGCGAACGCCATTTCACCCGAATCCAGCGAAGAGCTTAACAGCGTTTTGAACACTGCAGATCGGCAGGGCGTCACAATTTACCCACTTGCGTTGCCAACGGGCGATCCGGCGCGCCTCGCAGATCCGACCCCTCGTCAGATCGCGATGTTCCGGGCGGCACGCTCACGGCTGCAGATCGTAGCGGATCGGACCGGCGGAACGCTGAATACGATAAATCGTCTCGAGGAAATGGGAAGGCTTTATGCAGTCGTCGCGGCTGACCTGCGAACGCTCTATACGCTCGAATACGCTCCGAAAAATCTCACGCGTGACGGCAAATGGCGTTCGATCAAGATCGAAGTAACCGATCCGGATCTGATCCCGAGGTCGCGTCAAGGGTATTTTGCGAGATGAACCGTTCGTACATCGACTCGGTGCTTCGACTCATTCGCTAAAATGGCCGAAACTTGACACATATAGTTTAGATTTGTAGTCTATTCATTCGCTTTTGCGAGCACCCGTAGCTCAGCTGGATAGAGTACTTGACTACGAATCAAGGGGTCGCATGTTCGAATCATGCCGGGTGTACCAGCCTTTTCAACGGTTTAGCGTCGTTCCCAAGTCATCACTTCAACCCCTTGGGAACGTACGGGGAACCGTTTAACTACTTACCCACTTCAACCGACAATCGACCTCAAGCATTCCACCACTTACGACCGCCATGATCGTTGCTTCGAGACGTCCCGATGCAATGCTGTAGCGAGAAATGTAGCTACTTTTACACTACAAGGAGAAAAATGATCATGAGTGAAAATCCAAAAGAAGTAAGGCCGCGGATAACACCGGCACTCGAAGAGTTTTTAGGCTTAAAGAATGTAGATCTTTTTATGAGCGTGATCGCGGGCGAGAACGAAGCTCCAGGCGAGGTCGCAACGGGTGACATTTTCGGCGTGAGTGCGCTGCTTGATCGGATTGAGCCAGGCGATCTGGTACTCGATTACGACGCTTTCGAAGAAAAGTCGATTATTCGGCGGCTTGGTTCGCTCGATTTTCAAGACGGACCGGGCCGCGGCAAAGTGCTCTGTGAGGTCGATTTTGATCCGGGCGTTGATACACTCGGTGAGCCGCTGAAACAATCCGGGCGTTGGCATATTGTCGGTCGCGTTGAAGTAACAATCCGTAAGTCGGAACGGCTGCAGAGTATTGAAGCGGCCGCATAGCAGAAACCAACAAAATAATGGCCGCGGATCATTACCCGAAGTCCGCGGCCTTTTTTCCGCCGTCGAGGTCCTTCCACCCCGCCGATGATCAGCGACGAGGTTTCTATGTATCAGCGGAAAGCGATCTTTATTTCAATCCGATGCTTCGACCGATGCGCGAACCAAGTCCGCTGTTGCGGCCGATATCGTCTGCAACCGCGTTTGCGATCACGCCCGGGCTTTGCCTGACCCCGACCCGAACAACATCGCCGGGCCTCATTCCCTCGATCTTTTCCGATAGCCTGGCGACGGCTTCGGCGAGTTCTCGCCTTTCAGGATCACGTCCGCTGATAAACGCATTTTCCGATGCCCGCGAAAACGGATCGGGGGTTTCGTTCGGCCGCGAAGATCCGCCGTAGTTTGACGATGAACCGCTCGACGAGCCGGAAGATGAACCCGAACCACTTCCGCCGCCCATTGCACGGGCACCGAGGGCGAGTCCGAGACCGGCGGCACCGGCGATAACGGCGACCGTGGAATACATCGTTGCCGCCGCCGCGTGCATCGATCCGGAAACAAAATCCCAGCGGGCATAAGCGGCAACCGATTCGGCGGCCTCAAAGACGGCTTTGATCGCGGCCTGAGTCGCGATACTAAAGGCCGTAGCCGAGAGCATCTGCAAAGCTGCCTTCGCCGAGAATTCGCCCGTTGTGAGCCATGCCACGCCCATTTGAACCAAACCGTTGACCATTCCGCCGAGAGCATCCCCGACAAACGCATTGACGTCCTGGTGAACCATCTGGAGCCGCTGCTGAAAGGTCAGCATTGCGTTGGTCGCCGCATCGAACATCGGCACCAATTCACTGCCCAGGCCGGACATTATGCCGCCGTAAAGCGTACCGGGAGCCGTGGCCATTGCCGCCTCAGCATTTTGGCGGGCGATCGCCGCTCGTTCGGCTGCCCTCCGTTCCATCTCGGCGCCTTCGAGGTCCCATCGCTTGTTCAAGTAATCGATGTGCTCTTTCCAGCGTTGTTTGCGTTCGGTGTGGAGCTTTCGTTCTCCTTCCGTGGCCGCCTTTTTCCGATCGGCCTCGCTTTTCGCGTTTTCGGAGCGAAGCGTTTCGATGTCCAGCTCAAGGATCGTCTGTTCCTGCAATGCTCGAGTATGTTCATTCGTTCCGGGAACAAGCTTCTTGATGTATTCACCGAGTTTTTGCTTTTTGAATTCGAGCGTGTCGAGAGCCAGGAATTCCTGAAAGCGTGCAACATCGGCGGCCGAACGCTTTTCGGCCTCGGCATACTCTTGAACGATCGCGAATCGCTTGCGGGCCTCAGCCGCAAAATAGGCCGTCTGGTCTTCGTAAAGCTGCCGGGCGATCCTAATGCGTTCGCGTTCGGCCTCTGCCGCTCTGCGAGCTGAATCGTCCTTCGGCGGGCGGGCGGGTTTGGCTCCGGGCGGTGTCGCCGCCGCGTTTGCCGGTGTACCGGCCTGCAATGCCCGCAGGCGATTCATTTCGCGGCGATAACGGGCGAGTCCGGCGTTGAACGCTTCCTCTTCACGCTGAAAGCCGGCAACTTCCTTGTTGAACGGATCGGCGGAGTCCTGAAAGCCTTTCGCGATACCCTCGCCCATCTGACGGCCAAAGTCTGCCGCCAATGTGCCGAGATAGGGGATCGTGTAAAGCGAATTGATCAGACCGGCGAACCATCCTTTATCACCGATCTTTGACTGCTCGATGCCTTGCCCGATCGCTTCACCGATGGCGAAGCCGAACGAAACGCCCTGACGGGTTACATCTTCCTTTTGACTTTGGAGTGATTGGGCTATCTTCGACGAGAATTTTGATATTTCATCATAGATCGGCTGAAATGCGGTGCTTGCGGTGTCGAGTGCGATATTGCTGATTATCGACATCGCACCGCTGAAGGTCTGGGCCTGCTTCTGCATCGCCCCGCCGAAGTTAGCCCGCGAGAAATCTTCGAATGCCCGCAAAAGAACTTCAGCCGACAGCTCGCCGTCCTTTGCCATTTTCTGCAATTCGGCCGCCGATTTGCCAAGCTGTTCTGAGAGTATCCGCCAGGCCGGGATGCCGCGTTCCGCGAGCTGATTCATTTCCTCGGCCGAGACCTTCCCCTTCGTTACGACCTGCGAGAACGCAAGGCTGATGCCTTCCATGCGTTCGGCCGTCAGTTCGCCGGTCGCAGCCGCCGTGTTGCCGATCTCCCGGATCAACGGAACGATGCGCTCGAGCTGTATCCCGGCACCCTGCAGCCGTTGCGACATCGATGTCAGCGATTGCAGACTGAGCGGTGTTTGCGTAGCGAGTTTGCGAAGGTCGTCGAGATGCTTTGTCGTAGCGGCGGCGTTGCCGATAAGTGTCGTGAACGCGATCCGCGACTGCTCAAGCCGTGAAGTGAAGTTGAATACGGCGGTACCGGCCTGTTCTGCACCGGCCGTTATCCGCGAAAAGGCATCTGCCGCAAGGCTGCCGCCGAAAACGGCACCCATGCCGCTCGATGACGAAGCCGCCCGCTTCGACATCCGGTCGATCGCCCGTTCGACATCGGTCAACTCGGCCTTTGCCTGTCGTCCGTCCGCCTGTATCTGATATCTGAGCTTAAAATCCATACGGCCTATTTCTTTCGCTTAAGCTTCGCTTCGCGGTTGCGAGCGGCGATATTTTCGGCCCGCATCTTGAGCACGGCCCGGTGAAACCAGAACAGGGGCCAATTCTCGATCTCATGCGGCGGCTGACCGTATTCTTTCGCGATCTCCAGAGTCAGATACTCCGGAAATGTCTTGCCCGCTTTACCTTCGCTCTCGATCCATTGAGCTACTTCGCGGGCTGTGTTTTTCCCGCCGTCATGTCCTGATTGATCGCATCGCGGAGAGCCGTCAGATTGCGGATGTCCTGGGCATCGAGCCAATCTATCGTGATCGGCGAAGGAACATCGATCCCGTCGGGAAGGCCGGTCAGTGAATGAAGCATCGGTTCCAGCTCTTCACTCACCCATACGATCGCGGTCGGATCCTGCTCATACCGCCGCTGTGCCTCGATCCGCTGTGCCTTGAGCATTGCGACCGTCGGTGAATAATAATGCACCGAGATCTCGGTGCTGATGACGTCGCCGGATTCCGAATTCGATTCCCAATTTGCGGACGTTTCGCGTATCGTCCGGGCCTCTCGCTGAATTTTCGTTTTCATAGGTTTATTTGTATTGAAAAGCCCGCCGGATCTGTTCCAACGGGCCGCTTTCGCTCAAAAGGCTCCAGGGCTTCAGCCTGAGTTTTCAATATTTGATAAGCCCGGCGGCATAAAAAGGAAACAAAATACCGCCGGGCTCATCCTGGCCGGAGTTAAAGGCCATTCGTCAAAATCAAGATCCCGACACTTCGCAAAATGCGGCGACTGCCGGAATTGCCAAAAGAAACCGTGTATCGGCTCTCGCGGTTACGAGCCCCATTGTGAAGTCATCTTGATCATACTTTGTGATCTCAAACGTCGGGCCGTAGGCCTCGAAGATCGTCGCGGTTTGAAAATCGCCGACTATCGCGTTGCCGTCTGAAATGGCTGTGCTCGGGAGCACCGGGATCCCGTACAACGTGCCGGACCAGTTCGCCTCATCTACATCCGCAGCGTCAACATAATCGTCCGGCGACATTAAGATCGCCGTGGGCTGAAAACCCGCGGATAAAACGGCCGAGATCGCTGCTTTCAGTGAAGCGGCGGTTGGCATCGCCGGCGTCCAGTTGCGAAGGCCGAGCACGTCCGGAGCCGTGCCATCGCCGTTAATGAGCTGATTATCGACCGTAACGAGTAGTTGCCGGGCCAGCTCCGTCCGCAGCCAGGCTGAAAACGAAACGGAGTCTTCAACCGTCTCTTCGGTGGCTTTCGAGAAAACCGCTGCTTTCCCGAGCCGAACCGTTGCCGGCTCAAAGTCCGGCGTAAATTCGGGCTTGTCGTCGCCCTCAAGCGTCATTGTGGCGGCCGGTGTTATCGAACCCGTCGAAGGCACCAGGACCTGGTTCGCTTCCGTGAGCTTTTCGCGGCGGAAGAGATCGGCGATATACCGAAGGCTGCGAGGTGTCGGGAAAGATCCCATTTTCTCGCTTTCGAGGTTCGAACTCGAAAGAGCTGCCCGGGTCAGCGTGACCTGAGCCTGCCGAGCCGCGTTTCGGTCCTGTTTCGCGGTCCGGTATAGGCACCGAAGCATCTCAAAACCCGCGTCCCGATTTTCCCAGATTCGCTTTTCGTATGGTCTTTGCATAACTGCGAGAAAGCGTAGCATGACGACAGCCGTCGACTGTGAGATCTCCGCAAAAAGCCTATTTACGGGAGTCTGAGCATTTTTGCGGGCCGTCCGCTCGTTTGTTCGGTGTACGTTTCGATCAGGCCGCCGTCGATCGCCATGGTGACCAGGCGGCGGCCTTCATCGCGAACGAAAGGAAGCTGTTCGACAAGAAAGCCCCGCGTGCATGGCTGAATATCTCGCACCCGTTCGAGAAGGATCTGGAGCTTCTCGCTGTCACTAATCTCAAACGACGTTTTCAGGACGGCAGCGAAGCCAAGAAAAGCGTACCGGATCGGGCTTTCGTGCGAATATT
>ERZ761609.2489-NODE-2489-length-13520-cov-36.382770_pt1 | contig 13520 bp, 12 predicted proteins | sample MGYA00511163_ERZ761609 | MGnify/ENA primary metagenome ERZ761609 (study PRJEB28899, sample SAMN02445070) | bioreactor sludge metagenome | biome: EBPR sludge | place: Australia: Brisbane, Thorneside Wastewater Treatment Plant | collected 2011-12-16 ... | reverse complement strand
GCCGCCGCCCTTCCAGCGCCGCCGCGACGCGCGCGCCAGGAAAGCCGCCGCCGTGGTCAACACCACAACCAGCGCCGCCAGGGACTGCCAATCTTGTTTCATGCCGGTCATCTATAGCCTCTCGGTGCGTTCATCAATCCCGCATCCGTTGTACTGGCAAGAATCCCTGTTGAAATCCCGACACCTGGATTTATAACCGCCAAATTCCATGGAAGAGCAAGATCTCCCCCACCTCGTGATGCGCGCCTGCATGCAGGTGCATCAGACTCTCGGAGCGGGCCTTTCACGCGAGGTTTATGAGGAATGCCTCGCCGTCGAACTCAGGGACATGGAGATGCCCGCCGAGCGTGGCTGTCCGCTGAACTTCAACTACCGCGGATGGCAGATCAAAACCCCCTCGCAGATGGACTTCATCATCGCAGGAGCGCTCCTCGTCCGCGTTCTCGCCGTGGACGAGGTCAGCCTCCAGGAGCGCCAGTTCATGGAGACCTGGCTGCGCCTCACCGGCATGAAGATGGGCATGATCGTCAACTTCCAAGTCCCCGTCCTGCGCAAAGGCATCCACCGCATCACCCTCAAACGCAAAACCGCGGGCTGAGAGCGCTGTCTTCATGGGGCGCGGGCGGCGCCGTGGCGCGCGCTGGGCACAGTCCTAGGCAGGAAATTCCTCAAAATCAAAAGGGCACCCCGCAGCCATGCCCTTCGATCCCAATCTTCCCAAGAAACTCAAAGCCTCGGACGTCGCGCGGATGAGCGACAACTCAACGGCCTCAATAATCTCATGGTCGCCGTGTCGGCCATCACCGCCGAGGTCGTGGACTCGGTGAGCCGATGTCGCCTGGGCGCTCGCCCCATGATGTCGGAGGGCCCACCTCCAGCAGTCCACCATGGATGCGGCTACGAGCGGTGATCAGAATTTTGGCGCGTTGGTGACGGTGCTGGCGGTGTATTCGGCTCCATCAAGATAGTCATCGCCATTGCGGTCGCGGGCTTTGAACCAGGCCTCGGCTTCGTTGGGCTTGCGGTTTTTGCCAAACTCCGCCGGGCTCAGCCTGCCGTCCTTGTCGGTGTCGAGCTTCTGGAACATCTCCGCGCGTTTGGGATCGCCCCTGGCTTTGGTTGGAGCCTTGCCCTTGGGAGCGGAGGGGATGGGCAGCGGCAGGTAGTCGAAGTCGAGGATCATCTTTTTCTGGAGCGTTTCCTTGAGCTGCCGCGTGATGTCTTCGAGGCCCTTCTGGCCATAAAGATTGTGCAGTTCATTCGGGTCTGCCTCCAGATCGTAGAGCTCATAGACCGGACGGGGCGTGGTGAACCAGGTCTCCACAAACTCCGTGGCCAGCCGCTTTTCCTCCTGCGCCAGCACGATCTCCTTCCACCCGGGATCGCCCGCGCTGTCCACGGGCGAGTAGCGCTGGTGCGGCGTGACGTTGTAGATGAGCTTGTAGCGGGCGCTGCGCACGCAGCGGCTGTAGTCCACGCTGCTGGCGGCGGTGTTCAGGTCAAAGGTGGCGCTGCCGTGCGGTCCGCGCTCGGCGAAGATGTGCTTGCGCTCATTCGGGAAGGATTCGCCCTTCAGCAGCGGCAGAAAGCTCACGCCGCTGATGCGCTGCGGCACTTTCAGGCCAGCCGCTTCGAGGCAAGTCGGCGCGATGTCCTCGCCCGAGATCAGCGCACTGGAGTCGCCGCCCGGCTGGATGACGCCCGGCCACCAGGCGAGCAGCGGCACATTGAGGCCGGGATCGTGCAGCGAGCCCTTGCCGCTGGGGAAGGCCATGCCGTTGTCGCCCATGAAAATCACGAGTGTGTTGTCGAGGCCGGCGCGCTCTTTGACGATGTCGAGCACGCGCTGAAAGTCGGTGTCGCAGTTTTCGATCTCGCCCATGTGGCGCGAGAGATCACCGCGAACGCCGGGCAGATCAGGCAGCCAGCCAGGGACGGCGATTTTGTCAGGATCAGGCGGCGATTTGCCGCTGGTCCAGGGATGGTGCGGATCGCTGAAGTTCACCCAGAGGAAGAAGGGCTTGTCCTTCGGGCGCCGGTCAAAGAACTCGCCCATCCTGGCCGGCACGTTTTCCTGGCCGGTGGCGTCCACATAGTCAAAGCGGTCTGTGAAAGTGCGCATCTGGTGCTCATCAAAGACCGCATCCGTGGCGGCGGGCGCGCGGCCGGAGCCGTCGAGGTGGTAGCTGCGCCCGCAAACGCCGACGAAGTAGCCAGCCTCACTTCGGAGAATTTCCGGGAACGTGGTTTCATCGCGCGGCAGCGGCGAAGAGAAGCGCGTGATGCGCGCCGCCACCGGCGAGCGGCCGGTCATGATGGCAGCGCGGGAGGGCACGCACTGCGGCGCGGCGGTGAACATGCGGCGGAACTTGATGCCCTCCGCCGCCAGGCGGTCGAGGTGGGGCGTCTTCAGGTCGGTGCGTCCATAGCAGCCCAGGAAAGGCTGGCTGTGGTCGTCCGAAAGCACGAGCACGATGTTGGGCGGCGCGGCGAGGGCGGCGCAGGGAAGCGCCAGCAGAGCGATGAGGGAGGTCAGACGGGGCATGATGAAACGGAAAGTCCGCCTCTTGGAACGGCGGGCTGCGGCCATCTTTGCTTCGGAACACAGTATGCCGGGAAATTGCATTGGAGGGAATGAAGGGGGATGAGTCTTAATACATGGCATTTTCCTGCCCGCCAGCAATACCAAGACCAGCGTCACTATGAGTACGCCTTGATGGTCTTCCGAGGAGCTGGCTTTGAGCTTGAGAAGGTTAGTGTCCCGAGGTAAACTTACCTTATGTTAGCCGTCCCACCCTGCGCGAAACGGATTCTTGTTCTTCTCCTGCCTGCCAGCTTGCTAGCCAGTGAGGATGACTGGAAAGGAGCGTCAAAGGTCACCACCACTCTAGTGGACGAGTTTGGTCGTCGGCAGGACGCTCTCTTGGGGCTTGCAGCTTCCGCCACACGCCGTGGCTGTCGCGTCGCCAAGGTGGCAGGCAACATCCTGGATGGCTTTACCGTGCGTGTGGATGGCAAACCCGGGCCGCGTTACGAAATGATTGCCAAAGAAACGCCCGTCTTTAGTGAAGATGGCAGTTCCATCGCCTATGCTGTCCGGCGTCTCGGCGACTGGATGTGGGTGGTGAATGGAATGGAGGGGCCTGCCTTTCCCGAACTCACCGCCACTTCCTTCGCCTTTAGTGCCGATGGGCGCCGCCATGCCTATGTGGGTATTCCACGCTTCCGCCAGTCCACCCTCATGGTCGATGGCAAAGTGCAGGCTGAGGGTGGCTGGGAGGACACCATGCCCTGGGATGCGGCTCCGCTCTTCAGCCCAGATGGTTCGCGGCTGGCCTATGTTGAGGCGCGTCGTAGTGAAAAAAAGATGCGGGTGCATTTAGATGGCAATCCGGGTCCGTGGCACGAAGGCATTGCCCTCGTCACATCCGCAGGGTTCGGAGCCTTTGGCGTTTCCAGCGGAGAACTGAGCGGTGTGGCGGCAGAGCGTGCGCGGCCAGGTGTCTTTCAAATGCGGTTCTCTGATGATGGCAAACGCTTCGCCTATGGCATGTTTGCAGCTGCGCGGAATGGCTTGATAGTGGACGGCAAGCAGATGGGCCTGCATGACGCCTACGGCTTCGACTTCATCTTCTCCCCCGATGCCAGCGATTACGCCACCATGATGTGGGACGGCACGAAGCGATGGGTGATCTCCGCCAAACGCGATCCGATGGAGATCGAAAAAATCTTCGACTGGAGCCTCACCTACAGCCCCGACAGCCAGCATCTCTCCTTTGCTGCTGTGCGCGATGGCAAACTGGCCATCTGGCTGGATGGCAAACCCGCGCCCTGCGACATCCCTTTCAAAGACTGCCCGAATTGGAAAGCCATCCTCTTTAGCCCAGACTCAAAGCGGCTTGCCTTCATCGTGCGTACTGAGACCGCATTGCACTGGGTCGTGGATGGCAAGGCCGATCCCGGCGCCAAGTTCATCGGCTCCAATGTGACCATGGATTTCAGCCCGGACAGCAGGCACTACGCCTATGCGGCGACGGATGCGGCTGGCAAAGAAGTGCGCGTGGTGGTTGATGGCGTGGTGAGGGCAAGACACGCGACGATTGCATGCGGCCCCGTCTTTCGAAACGACGGCGTGCTGGAGTACCTCGCCATCGAAGAAACAGCCCTGATGAGATATGAAGTGCGGCTCGAATAAAACATCAGAGCTTCAGGATATCTGCACTAGACAGATCGTTAGCCCTAGCCCAAACTCATGCCTGTCATCCATCCGCGTCTGGTCCTCCCAACACTGTTGCTGGCATCATGTGCCACCGAAACACGTCCCGGACGCTCCCCCGATGATACAACGAAGCCCTCAAAGATCATCCGAGCCTTTCGTCGTCCAATTGATCATGGAAAAGACCCATGGAATAGCGCAGGTGTCTGGCGTCGGATCATGAACAACCCACCCTCGCATGTTCCGGCGGACCTTTCTCGCAACCACCCCCTCGATGAAGGGCATGGGCAGTGGTTCGTGGACCGCAATGACGGCTGGCGGTTCTTCGTTCCCAAGAGTGGCACGACCAAATACTCGGAGAAACTCCTCCTTGGCGAGGTCGACAAAGTCACTAACAGCATGACTGCCAGGGCTCATTCGAGACAAAATGTGTGTGTGACTGTGTTGTACATGCTGGCTGCCTTTGTGTGCGCGCCACTGGCTGTGATGAGCGGGTGGAGCTAGCCTCATGTCCTCTGGCAATTTCAACATGCAACGAGTGTCCGCGCCGTAAGCATCACCCGGAAAATCGCGCTTAGCCTCGCATGCTGGGTGCTCGAGCACCTGCGGTTAGATGGCAAAGGCAGGAGCATCGAGATAGGATGCGGGAGTCATGGTTTGAGTGCTTCGGGAGTTTCGGGCGTGGTGGGCTGGCGTTTTTTGGCGCGCTCCATGTCACGAGCCTTTTTCTTTTCTTCCTTGGTCATCTTCTTCGGCTTCTTCTCGGCGGGCGCGGCCATGTTGTAGCGCTTCTCACCAGCTTTGACGGGCTTCGCCATCTCCGCGAGCCACGCATCGTGCAGCTTCGTCAGCTGCGCCACCTTCTCGGGCATTTGCTTGGCGAGGTCGTTGGCCTCCGACACGTCCTTGCTCAGATCAAAGAGGCCCAGCTTGTCCTTTTCGCCCACGAGCTTCCAATCGCCCGAACGCACCGCCCACCAGCCCTCATCACTGCCGGAGCACCAAAACAAATCGCGCGATGCCGGTGCGGTTTCGCCTTTCAGCAACGGCAGCAGGTTCTGACCATCGAGACGAGCCTCCTTCGGCACTTCGATGCCCGCCGCCGCGAGCGTCGTGGGAAAAATATCGAGCGATGTCACCGGCGACTGCCATTCGCCTGGCTTGAGCTGCGACGGCCAGCAGATCAGAAACGGCACGCGGATGCCGCCTTCGTAGTCGGTGTGCTTGCCACCGCGCAGCGGCGTGTTGTCGGCGCTTTGCGCCAGCGGACCGCCGTTGTCGCTGATGAAGAAAAGCAGCGTGTTTTCCCATACGCCGCCGTCCTTGAGCGCGGTCATCACACGACCGATCGCGTCATCCATGCGCTTGCCCATCGCGAGTCGGGCATCGCGGTCTTTGTTGCCCGTGTTGAACTTCGCGATCTCGTCCTCCGGTGCCTGCAACGGCGCGTGCACCGCATTGAAGGCCAGGTAAGCAAAGAACGGCCCCGCCTTGTGCTTCGTGATGAACGCCGCCGTCTCCTCGCCGAGTCGATCCGTCAGATAACCCGTCTCCTTCACCACCTCCGTGCCGCGATAGATCGGATCATTCGGGTCATCGAGCTTGAAGTAGTCATGCGCCCCGCGACCGAGAAAGCCGAACACCTCATCAAACCCGCGCAGGGCCGGACTCCACGCCAGATCCGGCCCCAGGTGCCATTTGCCAAACTGCCCCGTCGCATAGCCCGCAGGCTTCAAATACTGCGGGAAGAGCTTCTCGCTCATCGGCACGCCACTGCCTGCTTCGCCACCCGTGTAGAGCCCCAACCGCTGCTGATAGCGCCCCAGCATCAGCCCCGCCCGCGTCGGCGAGCACACATGCCCCGTCACATACCCCTGCCGGCAAATCACGCCCGCTTTGGCCAGCGAATCGAGATTCGGCGTCACGATCTCCTTCGCATGCTGCGGATGAAACGTCACATCCGCATACCCCAGGTCATCCGCGACGATGACGACGATGTTGGGCCTCGCGAAAGCGGAGAGCAGAGGGCAAAGGGCGAAGAGAAGAACGAGACAACGCATGGTCGCGCTGAAACGTCAGGCTTCGGCGGAACTTCACAAGAATGCCGAACAGCGCCGCGAAGGGCACAGAAAAGCGCGAGCGGATTATCGCGCCGGTGGTGGAGTGATAGTTTGAATGTAATCGAAGGCCCTCAGCATGGCTTCTTTCTCGTGCGCGTAAAAGCGGCCCCCTTCTTTGCCGTCAATCCATAGCCGAAACCGTCCACTCTTTGATGCCACAGTTACCCGATGCCCATTTAGTTTGATGGTTTTGCCACCGTAGCGTGTTGAAGACCAGCCCTTTCGAGTTGGGAATCTGCTTCGTCTGGCTGCCTTGTTCCGCAGGATTCTTTCCTGCCGTTGAGGTTCAACATAGTCGTTGGTAAGCCGACAGGCGCAGATGCAGCCAACGCGGATGGGATCGCAATAGTCTGGGTGGTTTAGCAAGTGAACGAACCTGATTTGCTCATGATCACAAAACTGACAGTCCTCATACTCGCCGTATGACAACCCCTCGTCCTCGTGAAGGTCAATCACTTGTTCGAGTCTCCACCCTTTGTGGGGAACGCTTTCTTTGCGGCATAACATCATGAAATTCTACGCCTGCGATGGTGAAACTCTACCTCCTGGGCGTTTGGTGAGAGCAGGAAGGTAGCTAGGAAGGCCGGGCGAGATTTGTGGGCAGTGTCGGATCGTGGAAGCAACGAGCGCACTCAATGAAGCAAAGCGCCGCTACCGGTCACGACGTAATCCACAAGAGACTGAAGATGGAGCCATACTGCGGCATATGAATTGATTGCTCTTGAACTTCACCAGAGAACTTGAACGGCAAATGCCTGAACCACGCATCCGAATCGACCGCTTCCATCTGTTCTGGCGCGGCGCGGCCATTCTGAATCTCCCATGCGATTGAACCCGGTTCGACTGCCTGTGCACTTTTCAACCAGACCCGTCTGCCATCTTGCTTGCGCCAAGACCATTCAACCCTGCCGTTCTTGATACTGGCAGCAATACAGTCGTGTTTCGATTCCCGAATGAAACGAAGTGTTGCGGCCGTGAGCGAAGCACGAAAGAGGCCGGCCCATTCACTGATTCGGACCAAGTCTGGCTCTGATTTTTCCATCATCGGTCTGAACAAGCCAGTAGGCATCAGAAGCTCCGAGGCGAAGTAATTTGCCTCTGCTTCAAGCGGACTCTGATGGTAATCTCTCAAGTCGGAGGATGTGCACATAAAGATTTGGTCCTCTGACTCATGCATCAGCCAGTGCCCAAGCTCATGTCCGATTGCGAAACGCTTGGCTCCTTCCTGCTGTATCCGTGAGTTCACGCGGATGCGTCCTTCTTTGTTGTTTCGAGTAAGGCGTGCTGCCGCCCCTTTGAGTCCGCCATGAATCACAAGCACATTTAGGGCAAATGCAACATCCTCAAAATCAAGCGATCCCGGCTTGCGGCAGGCGTAACGCTTGTTGAGCTTGAACGCCTCGCCCTGCGCCTTGATCAAGTTTGGCTTACGGACTGACATTGCCGTCAGGGCTTGTGGATTCCTCTGTCAACGCCTCTAAGTCTTCACAGAGCGACTGGAGATCTTCTTCTTCGGCAGTTTGATATTTGCTCCAGTAGACGCCAGCGAGCTGCGGATTGAGGTTCTTTATCAGGCTCTGAATCTTATCGCGAACGCCCTCTACCAGAGACGGGGATGAACTCCTCGCTTCTAGCTTCTTCATGCGATTTTTCCTCGCCAGAGCGAGTTCTTCCCTGGCAATGTGATCATCCAACAGATCATGAATGGCCCTGAAGGAAGCCGTAGAATCAATGCGCCGCATTTTCAGTTCCGACCTGATCTGGTCGTCCGAAAGCGAGTCAATATCGAGTGGTGGATCGGCTATGAAACTGTGAAGGTCTCTTAGCACGTCCGCAGCGGTGCGAGGTCGTGTTTGATCATTCATGGGAACCCTCCTGTCGTTGTTTGATTTTTTGCTCGGTGAATCTGTTTGTTCGGGTGGCTAATCGCTTTTGAAGAGCATCCACTTGAGTGACTGGGATATTGAGCCGAGCAGCTTGGTCGGCACGTTTGGTGACTCCGTCGTAGATTGCTTCAAACAACTGCTGGACGGGCTTGTCATCGCCCAACTGCTCCAAGAACTCGAAAATCAAGCTCTGACGCTCTTCCTCGTATTCTAGATCGGATACGCTAGGTGCTTCGGCAGGGATCAAATCAAGCGGCGACTGCACTTCCTCACTCTCACTGCAACCTGTTGGGTCGTGTCTTATGAACTTTCGATTTTCAGCACGAGTCGCATCGTTCGAAACTATGCTTCGGATGACTCCTCTCAAATATTGCTCAAGAGTGCAGTTTTCCGGGTTCCAGTGCCGCGTTTCTCCCTTCAATGTCTCTAAGATTGCGATTTGAACGTAATCAGCCCCATCTCGAGCGCACACAGACGGTCCGCCAAGTATTCCGTGCCAAGTAGCTCGCTTCACTAGATCAACTGCATGTAGCAGCAGTCGATCCCAGAGCTGCTGGGTCAGCTCTGTCTTTACGCGTTGGGCGATAGTTCTGTCGGGCGCGCTCATGGGCGTGGAAGTTGCACTCTGTCACAAGCTTCTGCTGAAAGTCTGGGGGAATTCGCGGCTGTCGGCAGAATTTTTTTGGGGCATCCGCATATTTTCAGGCCAATCCAGCAATGGAGGATGATGCAAACAACGCAGCACCCCCAAACAAGCCTCAGCACCGCTGAGGGAAACCACACGCAAAACTGCCAACCCGCGTCCAAGTGGATGGCCCTCGTGAACGACGGAAACGTTCACGCACCGACCCACCGGGTGAAGGCCCGGGTGCTCAAAACCCAAGCGGGTGTTCCCGAAGACCACATCCTCGTGCGTGACCATGAGTCGGGCCGTGACGTGGCTTTTGAGGACGATGTACTCATCGACCTCGCCGAGGGCAACGTCTTCATGACCATGCCGCGTTGCGAGTTTTCCCCGACAGGGAACTGTGTGGGCCGTCCGAAGCTGGCGTGGTTTGTGGATGACCGTCCTGAAATCACCCTCCTGGCGGAGCAGAGCGGGCGGACGCTGCGCGATCTCTTTGGGCTCACGATTGCCACCCGGCTGTTTCGTGATGCCGAGTCACCGCAAGATGAGATGATTGGCCCTGAAAAGGCCATCGCTTTTCCCGAAGGTCCGGTTTTCTATTCTCGCCGTCCGGGAGTCGGCCTCACGATCACCGTGAACAAGCAGACCTTTGGCCAGCAAGACGGGGTGAAACCCGAAATGACCGGACGGGAGATTGGCAACCTCGTGACGACTGAGCCGTGCGAGGTGAAACAACTTCAGAAGGGCAAGCCTGAGATTGACATCCCGCTGAATGCCAAGGTAAAGATCGAAGGCTGTGAGGAGTTCAAGGTCATCCGATGCAACGTGGTGGGTGGCTATGAACAGGCGCGGATCGACCGTGAACTCGATGTGCTTCGCGAAAATGGTGCCGAGGTCGATTTCATCCCTGGCGGACGCCCGGCGGTCATTTACCGCCGGGTGCCCACCCGCCCGGGTTACGGCGCTGTGGCTGAAACTGATGTCTTGGTGGTCATTCCGCCTGCATTCCCTGGCGCCTTCCTTGATGGCGCTTATTTGCCGAAGGGCTCGCCGCTTCTCGGCAAGGTCGCAGGCAACGCTGCACAGGGAGACCTTCAGGCGGATGGGAAAGTCTGGGAACTGGTAAGCTACCACCCGCACAATGGAGGAGGTGGCCCACCCTGGAACCCAAATCGACACGGAATTCACAGCTATTACACGGAGGTGCTGTCATGGATTCAAAAAGCCAACTGATCCTGCCGATTGAACCAGCAGCGGACGATAGCCAGTGCATCGTCCGCTGGACCTCTGATCAACACCGAACGCTGGAGCGGCTCCTTTACCGCCGCTACCCGCATGAGGAGTGGGGAACCTTCTTTCGGTTTGGCTACCGGAAGACGTCTTGGGGGATGGTGATCTGCTTTGTTGATCTTCTGCCTCCGAACCTGGGTGACTTTGATCCGAAGAGCCCGCTCGTCGAGTTTTCGCCGGGGTATATCAACCGCGCATTGAGCACGTTTGATGAGGGCGACTTCGGTATCGGCTTCATCCACTCTCATCCTCAAGGATGCAGACCCACACCGAGCCGGTCCGACGACGACATGGATGCCTACTTCGCTTCCGAGTTTGAGAAGTTCAGCAACGGCAGGCCTTTTGTGAGCCTCATCGCCTCGCGAGACGCCGACCACCGAAGGACTTTCAGCGGGCGCTGCTTCCATCGCGGCCATTGGATGCCAGTCACCGAATGGCTGACGTGTGGCGGTGATGTCCTGCGCCGCGAGCGGAGTCTGTTGGCACCAAGCAAGCCCTCCGACGATTGCGACGACCTTGAGCGAGTAACTCAGCTCCTCGGTGAAGCGACCGCTCCGCGCTTGCGAAATGCTGTGGTGGGCATCGTTGGATGCAGCGGCCTCGGCACTCCCGCAGGGCATGTGCTGGCTAGGTCGGGAATCGGAGAGTTCGTGCTGGTTGATGTGGGCTTCTTCAAGAAGTCGAACCACGAACGCAACCACGCGAGCCGTGCTTCAGACCTCAACCACTCTCAAATCCCCAAAGTGCAGCTGTTGAAGCGGCTGATTCATGAAATCCGGCCTTCAGCCAAGGTGACTTGCCTTCAAGCAGACGTGCTGGATGACGGAGTGCTCGATCAACTCGTGCGCTGTGACTTGGTGCTTGGCTGCACGGACTCCTATTATGCCCGTGCTGCGTTGGGGGACATTGCCACCCATTTCTCGGTGCCTGTTCTCGACTTGGCTGTGCAAATGGGAAGCAAGGATGGTGCCCTCACCACGCAAACCGGCGAGATTGCCCGCTACATGCCAGGCCTGCCGTGTCCATGGTGCCGAAACCGCGTCAATGCAGTGCAGATCCGAGCGGAAACCGCCAGTGGCGAAGAACGCGCACAAGCACGTGCTGCTGCTCAGCAGGCACAGGATCGCGGTGAAGACGGCGCGCCCTACTGGATCGGTGATCATCCGCAGGAGCTCACCGTCGGCTACATGACATCCATCGTTGGATCATTGGGGGCTGGATATGCCCACAACTGGCTCACTGGTGCTGCAACCATGCCGCACAACCGAATGCAGTTCGACATTGGCAAAACGGCCTTTGGATTCGCTGATGATGACGAGCGCCATTCCATCTCCGACTGCTCTTGCAACAAGTGCGTTGGCTTTGCCGACCAAGGACGAGCCTTCTTCACGGTGTCGCGCAGGTAGTAGCAACCTGAACCAGCCGACGCTTACACTCACTGGCTTGCCACGAGGCAGGACAGTAGTGGCGCGTGGGGTATTAAACCTCACCGGCTTGAGACAGGAGGCAGCTTCAAAATCCGAGAGGTGAGTTCCGCGGTGACATCAGCATTCTGCGCGGAGACATCGTGAAGCTCCTCCGGATCGGTTTCGTGATCGTAGAGTTCGGTTTGGCCGTCACTCCAGCGGGTGAAGCGCCAGCGGGCGGTGCGGATGCTTTGGCCGTGCAGTTTCTCACCACGCGTCACGAGCGTGAAGGCCGCGTCTTTGATGCTGGCGGTGGGATCGGCCAAAACGGGGCGCAAGCTGGCTCCGGCGGCTGTGTGAGGCATTTTCAGGCCGCAGAAGTCGGCGACGGTCGGATACACATCAACGAACTCGGCGAGCGAGCGCGTCGTCTGGCCGCCTTTCATGCCCGGCGCGGCGATGATGAGCGGTGCACGGCAACTGCGCTCGAACAGCGTGTTTTTGTTCCACCACTGCCGCTCGCCCGTGTGGTAGCCGTGATCGCCGACGAAGACGACGATGGTATTTTCCCAGAGTTGATGTTTGTCGAGCGCATCGAGCACGCGACCGAGCTGCGCATCCATGAAGCTCGTGCCCGCGCAGTAGGCGCGAAACAGCTCCTGCCACTCCTGCGTCGTGAATTTGGCAAACGCTTCGCCGTAGTCGCCAAAGCCAACGCTCTCTTTTCGCGCCGCCGTCATGTCAGCGGGATCGCTCCAGGGCTTCAGCGAGCCTGGCGGATAGAGATCGAAGTATTTCTTCGGCGCGATGAAGGGATCATGCGGCTTCATAAACCCGCAGCCGATGAACCATGGCGTGTCGCCGAGCTTCTCGATCATCGCCACCGTGGCCGCAGCGATCTGACCATCGGGCTGATCGTCATCCGTGCCATCCGCCGCGCCCCACTGGCACCATTTCAGCGCCCCGCCGGTCACGTCGCGGCCTTCGAGCATTTTGCGGCCTGCCTTCGTCGCTTCAAAAGCCTGCGCCGTGTGCCAGGAGCGGCCCGCGTCCATCCAGCGCTGCTTCGCTTCCGCATTCTTGCCGCCGCCGAGATGGTAGAGCTTTCCAAACGCATGAGACTGCCAGCCTGCGTCTTTGCAGAGCTGCGGCAGCGTCACGATCTCCGGCATCGTTTTGCGCAAAGGAATGTCATTTCCCACGATGCCCGTCTGCTCCGCCCGCAGTCCGGCCATCATGCTGCTGCGGCTCGGATTGCACACCGGATACTGCACATACGCCCGCTCAAACGTCGTGCCGCGAGCCCGCAACCGGTTGAGGTGAGGCGTCTTCACGAAGTCCTTCGTGAACGCCCCGCCAAAGTCCCGCAAATCATCCGCCGTGATGAGCAGCACGTTGGGCTTCGCGAAAGCAGCGAGCAGTGGACAAACCGAGAGCAGAAGCACAAGGAGGCGCATGGACGCGCTGAAACGACGTCGCGCGGTTTTTTCCTTCAGGCCAAATCCAAATGCCCGGTACAGTTGAAGGAAGGAGAGTTGGTCGGTAGCGGGGAAGACCCCGAAGTTACACTTGGTGCTCCATTGGAGGTAATGTCGCAAGAGGATCTTCAATGTCTGAGCGGTGGGTCTTTTCTCAGGCAAGCTCGAAGGCATTCAGCGGCGGTGTCGAGGCAGCGATGATGCGCACGAAATGCGTGCCGCGTCCGGCTGCCATTTTTGGCTGAGCCTCTTTTTGGAAGATCGGACGCGAGCGGCGGGCGTCAGGCTGAACGCGGTGCTGGAGTGCCCCTCCTACAGGCGGGTGGCGCTGGTGGTGCGCCCGGGCAGATATGCGGGTTTTTGCCGGAGTTTGCGAGGCCCTATCTGGGCGGAGGTGAGCCGGTGATCCGCAGGGCGCTGGCCTATCAGCGCGGGGTGACGCTGGCATGGCGGGAGGCGGCGGTGAAGGCGCGGCCGTTTTTGGCGGGGGTGTTCG
>ERZ761609.2488-NODE-2488-length-13527-cov-14.497328_pt1 | contig 13527 bp, 8 predicted proteins | sample MGYA00511163_ERZ761609 | MGnify/ENA primary metagenome ERZ761609 (study PRJEB28899, sample SAMN02445070) | bioreactor sludge metagenome | biome: EBPR sludge | place: Australia: Brisbane, Thorneside Wastewater Treatment Plant | collected 2011-12-16 ... | reverse complement strand
CAGGACCACACCCGACCTGGGTGCCACGAGCGCAGACCCAGACTCAACCCAACCCCCACGCCAAACCTCAAGCGATGGCGACGACTCCGAGCTCGGCGACCGAGGTCAGCAACTCGTTGCGCGGGATGACCCGCACCGTGTAGCCGAACGGCCCTCCGCGGTCGAGCTCGATGTCGCCGTCGAAGCGGAACCGGCCGCCGTCGTAGGTCTCGGCCAGCGCCAGGTCCCGCACCGTGACGTCGGTGAGGACGTCGTTGCTGTCGATCTTGCCGTGCAGCACCTGGACGTGGACGTCGTCGGCCGTGAGGTCGCCGAGCGATACGAACGCCCGGACGCTGAGCACGGCACCGACCTCGGCCGCGTCGCCGACCCCCGAGGACTCGACATGCTCGACGCGGACCGACGGCCAGGCTGCCTTGACCCGCTTCTTCCAGGCCGCCAGCCGCGACGCACCGGCGTAGTCGGCGTTGAGCAGCCGCGCGTTGTTGCAGGCGGGTGCGTAGAGGTCACGCACGTAGTCGCGCACCATGCGGGTGGCGAGCACCTTGGGGCCAAGCGACTTGAGCGTGTGCCGGACCATCTCGAGCCAGCGGGTCGGCACCCCCTCGGCGTCGTCGTCGTAGAACCGCGGAGCGACCTCGTTCTCGATCAGGTCGTAGAGGGCCGCGGCCTCGAGGTCGTCGCGCTTATCGACGTCCTCCACACCGTCGGCGGTCGGGATCGCCCAGCCGTTGTCGCCGTCGTACCACTCGTCCCACCAGCCATCGAGCACCGAGAGGTTGAGGCCGCCGTTGAGGGCGGCCTTCATGCCTGAGGTGCCGCAGGCCTCGTAGGGGCGCAGCGGGTTGTTGAGCCACACGTCACAGCCGGGGTAGAGCGGCTGCGCCATCGCGATGTCGTAATTGGGCAGGAACACGATCCGGTGCCGGATCTCCGGGTCGTCGGAGAGCCGGACGATGTCCTGGATCAGCTTCTTGCCACCGTCGTCGGCCGGGTGCGCCTTGCCGGCGATGACCAGCTGGATCGGCCGCTCGGGGTGCAGCAGCAGACTCTTGAGCCGCTCGGGGTCGCGCATCATCAGAGTCAGCCGCTTGTACGACGCAGCGCGGCGCGCGAAACCGATGGTGAGCACGTCGGGAGACAGGGCGTTGTCGATCCACTTCAGCTCGGCGCTGGCCACGCCCCGCTGCTGCCACGACTTGGTGAGCCGCTTGCGGGCGTCGAGCACCAGCCGCTGGCGCAGTTGCCGCTTGACCGCCCACATCTCGTTGCCAGGCACCTTGTCGACGACGGAGAGGAACGAGTCGACGTCGTCGGAGTGGGTGTCGGCCCCCTGCGCGGCAGCGAGGTCGAACATCTCGCGAGCGACCCAGGTGGGCGCGTGGACGCCGTTGGTGATCGACCCGATCGGCACCTCCGCCTCGTCGAAGGCCGGCCAGAGGCCGTTGAACATCTCGCGGCTGACGTGGCCGTGCAGCTGCGAGACGCCGTTGGCGCGCTGGGCGAGCCGGAAGCCCATCACCGCCATGTTGAAGACGGTCGCGTCGCCACCGGCGTAGTCCTCGGTGCCGAGCGCCAGCAGCTTGTCGAGCGGGACGCCGGGGGTGGCGCCGAGCTCGCCGAAGTACTGCTCGATCAGGGTCCGCGGGAAGCGGTCGATGCCGGCCGGCACCGGCGTGTGCGTGGTGAAGACCGTGGAGGCGCGACCCATCTCGACCGCGGTGTCCCAGTCGACACCGGGGCCGTCCTCGGCGACGGTGAGCTCGCGGATCCGCTCGATGCCGAGGAATCCGGCGTGGCCCTCGTTGGTGTGGAACACCTCGGGCGCCGGGTGCCCGGTCAGCTGACTGAACACCCGCAGCGCCCGCACGCCGCCCACTCCGAGCAGCAGCTCCTGGCGCAGGCGGTGCTCGCTGTTGCCGCCGTAGAGACGGTCGGTGACGTCGACGTAGTGCTGCGGGTTGCCCTCGACGTCGGCGTCGAGCATCAGCAGCGGGACCCGACCCACCTTGGCGACCCAGATCCGGGCGATCAGCGGCGGACCGTCGGGCAGGTCGATGGAGATGGTCGCGCGAGTGCCGTCGGGTTCGCGGAGCAGCGAGATCGGCAGTCCGTCGGGGTCGAGCACGGGGTAGCTCTCCTGCTGCCACCCCTCGCGGGACAGCGCCTGCTTGAAGTAGCCGTGCCGGTAGAGGAGCCCGACTCCGACGATCGGAACGCCGAGGTCGCTGGCCGCCTTGAGGTGGTCACCGGCCAGGATGCCGAGGCCGCCGGAGTATTGCGGCAGCACCGCGGTGATGCCGAACTCGGGCGAGAAGTAGCCGATCGCCTTCGGCCCGTCCTGGACGCGACGCTGGTACCAGCGGTCCTCGGAGAGGTACGCCGCCAGATCGCGCTCCACCGCAGCCAGCCGCTCCACGAACCCGGCGTCGGCCGCCAACTCGTCGAACCGGGCCTTCGGCACCTCACCCAGCATCCGGACGGGATCGCGACCGGTCGACTCCCACAGCTTCGGGTCGACCTCGGCGAAGACATCCTGGGTCGGCGGGTGCCACGACCAGCGCAGGTTGTTGGCGAGGTCCCCGAGCGCGGCGAGCGCGGGCGGGAGCACGGGACGGACGGTGAAACGTCGGATGGCGCGCACCGGTTGACGGTAGCGTGGATTGTTGGATCGATCCAAGCCCCCGTGGCGCACAGCACTCGACGCGGCGCGCATGACCGCCCTACCTCGTCGGGGTCGTCAAGTCACCCATAACGCGCCGCCGGACTCCTCGTTGTGACTGGCGTGGGTGGGCGCGACATGGGGACGCGCCCACCCTCACTCACGCGAGCGTCGCCATACGGAGGGATCCCAACATCTGTTGGGATCCCTGACGTTCTAGGGCGTTGCAATGGCCAAGAACGTCAGGAATCACAACATCTGTTGGGATTCCGACGGAGCGGTCGACGCTGAGCGAGGCACCAGGCGTTGACTCCCACCACCGCCATTGGGTACCGAAGCCCGAGCGGCCTTGCGCCCTCACCCAGACGCCTCGCTAGGTTGGAGAAATGGTCGGACGCATCCCCGTCATGGACGTCATGCCCGTCGTCGACCTGGGTCGGCAACCGGCCAAGGCGACGGTGGGCGAGCCGTTCCCCGTGCGCGCCACGGTGTTCCGGGAGGGGCACGACCGGCTGGCCGCCGAGGTCGTTCTCACTGGTCCCGACGGAAAGAAGCGACCGCCCGTCCGGATGGTCAAGCACGAGTCGGAGCCGGACCGGTACGACGCGTGGGTGGCACCTGACCGGGCGGGCGCGTGGACCTTCGAGATCCACGCATGGTCCGACCCGGTCGCGACCTGGGAGCACAACGCCGGGCTGAAGGTGCCGGCCGGCGTCGACGTGGAGCTGATGTTCGCCGAGGGCAAGGCCCTGTGTCAGAAGGTGCTCGCCCAGGTCGAAGCGGTTAGCCCCGAGGGCAAGCTGCTCCAGGGCGCGATCGAGGCCGCGGGCGATCCCGGCCGTCCCCCGGCGGCCCGGCTCGCGGTGCTGCAGGACCCCGCGCTGGTCGCGGCTATGGAGGCCCACCCGATCCGCGAGCTCCTGACCGTGGAGGGGCCCTACCCGGCGTACGCCGACCGTCCTCGGGCGCTGTTCGGCAGCTGGTACGAGTTCTTCCCGCGCTCCGAAGGAGCCCATCTCGACGCCGACGGCATGGTGATCAGCGGCAACTTCCGCACCGCCGCCAAGCGGCTCGACGCCGTGGCCGAGATGGGCTTCGACGTGATCTACCTGCCGCCGATCCATCCGATCGGCGAGGTCAACCGCAAAGGTCCCAACAACACGCTCACCCCCGGTCCCGACGATCCTGGCTCACCGTGGGCGATCGGCTCCAAGGACGGCGGGCACGACGCCGTACACCCCGACCTCGGCACCCTTGAGGACTTCGACGCGTTCGTCGATCGAGCGCGGAGTCTGGGCCTCGAGGTCGCGCTCGACCTCGCGCTCCAGGCCGCACCCGATCACCCGTGGGTCAAGACCCACCCGCAGTTCTTCACCACGCGGCTCGACGGCACCATCGCCTACGCCGAGAACCCGCCGAAGAAGTACCAAGACATCTACCCGATGAACTTCGACAACGACCCGGTCGGCATCTGTCGCGAGGTGCTGCGGGTCGTCAAGCATTGGATGAGCCACGGCGTCCGGATCTTCCGCGTCGACAACCCCCACACCAAGCCGGTGGCGTTCTGGGAGTGGCTGCTCAAGGAGATCCGCCGCACCGACCCCGACGTGCTGTTCCTGTCCGAGGCGTTCACCCGCCCGGCGATGATGCACGGCCTCGGCGCGGTGGGCTTCCACCAGAGCTACACGTACTTCACCTGGCGCAACGCCAAGTGGGAGCTGGAGGAGTACCTCCGCGAGGTGTCCCGCGAGTCCGACCACACGATGCGGCCCAACTTCTTCGTCAACACCCCCGACATCCTGCACGCCTACCTCCAGTACGGCGGACCGGCGGCGTTCAAGATCCGGGCGGCGATCGCCGCGACCGGCTCACCCAGTTGGGGTGTGTACGCCGGGTACGAGCTCTTCGAGCACGTCGCGGTGCGTCCCGGCAGCGAGGAGTACCTCGACAGCGAGAAGTACCAAGTCCGGATCCGTGACTGGGACGGCGCCGCGGCCGAGGGACGCACCCTCGCGCCCTACCTCACCAGGCTCAACGAGCTCCGGCGCGAACACCCCGCCCTGCAACTGCTCCGCAACACCGTGGTGCACAGCAGCGACGACGAGAACGTCCTGGTCTTCTCCAAGAGCACGACCCTCGACAACGGTCAGCGTGACACCGTGATCGTCGTGGTCAACCTCGACCCGCACGCGACCCGCGAGACGACCGTCCACCTCGACCTGCCAGCTATGGGCCGGTCGTGGGGCGACACCTTCGCGGTGCGCGACGAGATCACCGGCGCCGAGTGGAGCTGGGGGCAGCACAACTACGTGCGGCTCGATCCGGGCCACGAGCCGGCACACGTCCTGACCGTGAGGAGCAACACGTGAGCACCGAGACGGAGGCGCAGGCCAAGCTTGCTGACGGGCAGGTGAGCGTGCCTGTTGCCGCGCAGGTCATCGACGGCGTGACACCGACGCACGTCGACACGGAGGCACCTCCCGACACCGACCCGTTCCCGGACTCACAGGGCAGTACGCCCGACTGGTTCAAGACCGCCGTGTTCTACGAGGTGCTGGTCCGCTCGTTCCGCGACTCCAACGGCGACGGCACCGGTGACTTCAAGGGACTCATCGAGAAGCTCGACTATCTCGAGTGGCTCGGCGTCGACTGCCTCTGGATCCCACCGTTCTTCGCCAGTCCGCTGCGCGACGGCGGCTACGACGTCGCCGACTACGTCAACATCCTTCCGGAGATCGGCACGGTCGACGACTTCCACGAGTTCCTCGACGCGGCGCACCAGCGCGGGATCCGCGTGATCATCGACTTCGTCATGAACCACACGAGTGACCAGCACGCGTGGTTCCAGGCGAGCCGGGAGGACCCCGACGGTCCCTACGGCGACTTCTACGTCTGGTCCGACACCGACGAGAAGTACCAGGACGCTCGGGTGATCTTCGTCGACACCGAGCCGTCGAACTGGACCTGGGACCCGGTCCGCCAGCAGTACTTCTGGCACCGGTTCTTCTCCCACCAGCCCGACCTCAACTTCGACAACCCCGCGGTGCACGACGCGATCCTCGATGCGGTGTCGTTCTGGTTCGACATGGGCCTCGACGGGTTCCGGCTCGACGCGGTGCCGTACCTCTACGAGCGCGACGGGACCAACGGCGAGAACCTCCCCGAGACCCATGCCTTCCTCAAGAAGGTGCGCAGGTTCGTCGACGACAAGTACCCCGGCAAGGTGCTGCTCGCCGAGGCCAACCAGTGGCCGGCCGACGTCGTCGACTACTTCGGCGACTACGAGTCGGGTGGCGACCAGTGCCACATGTGCTTCCACTTCCCGGTGATGCCGCGCATCTTCATGGCGGTACGCCGCGAGTCCCGCTTTCCGATCTCGGAGATCCTCGAGCAGACGCCGCCCATCCCCCACGGCTGCCAATGGGGCATCTTCCTGCGCAACCACGACGAGCTGACCCTCGAGATGGTCACCGACGAGGACCGCGACTACATGTGGGACGAGTACGCCAAGGATCCCCGGATGAAGGCCAACATCGGGATCCGTCGACGCCTTGCTCCGCTGCTCGACAACGACACCAACCAGATCGAGCTGTTCAACGCGCTGCTGCTCTCCCTGCCCGGGTCGCCGGTGCTCTACTACGGCGACGAGATCGGGATGGGCGACAACATCTGGCTCGGTGACCGCGACGGCGTGCGTACCCCGATGCAGTGGACCCCCGACCGCAACGCCGGCTTCTCCGCGGCGACGCCCGGCAAGCTGCACCTTCCCGCGATCCAGGACCCGGTCTACGGCTACCAGAGCGTCAATGTCGAGGCACAGCAGGAGAACCCCTCCTCGCTGCTGCACTGGACCCGGCGGATGCTCCAGATCCGGCGTCGCTACGACGCGTTCGGGCTCGGCTCGTTCAATGACCTCGGCGGATCGAACCCCTCGGTGCTGTCCTACGCCCGCGAACACGTCGTCGACGACGGCAGCAGCGAGGTCATCGTCTGCGTCAACAACCTCTCCCGCTTCCCGCAGCCGGTCGAGCTCGACCTGCGCCGGTTCGAGGGGATGCGCCCGGTCGAACTGCTGGGCGGCGTCGCCTTCCCTCGGATCGGCGAGCTGCCCTACCTGCTGACCCTCGGCGGGTACGGCTTCTACTGGTTCCGGCTCACTCCGGGCGACGACCCCGAGGAGGGGCAACTGCTGTGACCTCCCCCGACCCCACGCCAGACCCCACGCCCGACCCCCAGGTCTTGGCCTCCTACCTCGACCGGACCCGCTGGTTCGGCGGCAAGGGGCGCCCGTACGCCGTGACCGGGGTGCGCGCGCTCGGGGAGCTTCCCGGTGGCCCACCCCTCGTGGTGATCCACCTCGTCGAGCTCACCTACGCGGACGAGGAGGGCGGGGTCGAGCTCTACCAGGTGCCGCTGGTCTTCTACGAACACCCTGAGGGCCGGCTCGACCACGCCTTCGTGGGCTGGTGGGAGGACCCCGACCACGGCTGGGTGCATGCCTACGACGCCCTGCACGACCGAGAGGCGATGGCGCTGTGGCAGCGCGCCTTCGCCGAGGCTGCCGATGGTGAGGTGCTCGACGCGGGTGGGCTCCACTTCCACAGGCTCCCCGGGCACGACCTCGACCTCACCGCGCACTCGACGCTGTTCAGCGGCGAGCAGTCCAACTCCTCTGTCGCGTACGGCGAGGACGCGTTGATGAAGGTGTTCCGCAAGGTCACGCCGGGCGTCAACCCCGACATCGCCGTACACGAGGTGCTGACCCGGGCCGGCTCCGAGCACGTGCCGGCGCTGTACGGCTGGCTGGAGGTTCGCGACGGCGACCAGCCGCTGCAGTTGGCGATGCTGCAGCAGTTCCTGCGCACGGCGAGTGATGGCTGGGACCTTGCGCTGGCGAGTGTTCGGACCCTCTTCGCCGATCCGGAGGTCCATGCCAACGAGTCGGGCGGCGACTTCGCCGGCGAGGCCACCCGGCTCGGCGAGGCACTCCGCGACGTCCACGAGTCGCTGCGCGAGCACTTCCCCACCGAGCAACGACCTCCATCTGCGGCCGCCGAACTGGGCGCGACCATGGTGGGTCGACTCGAGGCCGCCCTGAGCGTCGTGCCCGAGCTCGACGAGCACGCCAAGGGACTCAGGGAGACCTTCGACGAGGTCGCCAGGCTCGACGGCGTCGCGGTTCAGCAGGTGCACGGCGATCTCCATCTCGGCCAGACGCTGCGCACCTCGGTGGGCTGGAAGATCGTCGACTTCGAGGGCGAGCCCGCGAAGCCACTCGCCGAGCGGCAACTCCCCGACTCGCCGTGGCGCGACGTGGCCGGGATGCTCCGCAGCTTCGACTATGCCGCCCGCGTGGTGGAGCGCTCGTTGTCGATCGGCGACGAGGCCGAGGCCGAACTGGTCGACACCCGGGCCGAGGAGTGGTCGGAGCGCAATAAGAACCACTTCCTGGTCGCCTACGCCGGTGGTGCGCTGACGCCCGACCAGCAACTGCTGCTCAACGCCTACGTCGCCGACAAGGCCGTGTACGAGACCGTCTACGAGACCCGCAACCGCCCGTCCTGGGTCACCATCCCGCTCCAGGCCGTGGCGAGGATCGGAGCCGCATGAAGACCCCCGCCGTCCTGCCCGTCGACGCCGATCAGCTCGACCTGCTGGTCCGCGGCGAGCACGGCAGCCCGCACTCGATCCTCGGCCCACACCCGCACGACGGCGGCGTGACCGTCCGCGCCCTCAAACCGCTCGCTCAGCGGGTCTCGGCTCGGCACGGCGACGGCACGACGTACGAACTCACCCACGAGCACGACGGTGTCTGGGTCGGCGTGCTGCCCGGGCCCGACGTCCCGGACTACCGCATCGTCGTGGACTACGGCGACGGGCACGAGCACGTCGTCGACGACCCCTATCGCTTCCTTCCTACGCTCGGCGAGGTCGACCTGCACCTGATCGGCGAGGGCCGCCATGAGCTGCTCTGGACCGTCCTCGGCGCGCGGGTGCACCACTACGACGCGCCTCTGGGCGACCCGGTGGTCGGTACGTCGTTCGCGGTCTGGGCGCCCTCGGCGCGCGCCGTCCGGGTCAAGGCCGACTTCAACCGCTGGGACGGCCGTGAGCACCCGATGCGGCAGCTCGGCAGCTCCGGCGTCTGGGAGCTGTTCGTGCCCGAGGTGGGCTCGGGCAACGCCTACAAGTACGCCGTCCTGGGCGCCGACGGCCAGTGGCGCGAGAAGGCCGATCCGATGGCGTCCTGGGCCGAGGTGCCGGCCGACACCGCATCGAAGGTCTTCGAGTCCAGCTACGAGTGGAGCGACGCCGCGTGGATGGATGCGCGCCCCGCGAAGCAGCACGTGCGGGAGCCGATGTCGATCTACGAGGTGCACCTGGCCTCGTGGCGGCGCGGGAAGACGTGGGAGCAGTTGGCCGACGAGCTGCCCGGCTACGTCGCCGATCTCGGCTTCACGCATGTCGAACTGATGCCGGTCATGCAGCACCCGTTCGGCGGCTCGTGGGGCTACCACGTGACGTCGTACTTCGCGCCTGACTCGAGGTTCGGCGACCCCGACGGCTTCCGGCTGCTCGTCGACCGGCTGCACCAGGCCGACGTCGGCGTGATCCTCGACTGGGTGCCCGGCCACTTCGCTACCGACGAGTGGGCGCTGGCGCGGTTCGACGGCACGCCCCTCTACGAGGACCCCAACCCGCAGCGCGGCTGGCACAAGGAGTGGGGCTCCCACATCTTCAACTTCGGCCGGCACGAGGTGCGCAACTTCCTCTACGCCAACGCCCTCTACTGGCTCGAGGAGTTCCACGCCGACGGGCTCCGGGTCGACGGGGTCGCCTCGATGCTCTATCTCGACTACTCGCGCGAGGAGGGAGAGTGGACGCCGAACCAGTACGGCGGCCGCGAGAACCTCGAGGCCGTGCAGTTCCTCCAGGAGATGAACGCCACGGTCTACAAGCGCACCCCCGGCGTCACCACCATCGCCGAGGAGTCGACGTCGTGGCCACAGGTCACCGGCCCCACGTCCTCGGGCGGGCTGGGCTTCGGCTTCAAGTGGAACATGGGCTGGATGCACGACTCGCTGGGCTACGTCCAGCACGACCCGGTGCACCGGGCCTACCACCACGGCGAGATGACGTTCTCGCTCGTCTACGCCTGGTCGGAGAACTACGTGCTCCCGATCAGCCACGACGAGGTCGTGCACGGGAAGGGATCGCTGCTGCGCAAGATGCCGGGTGACCGGTGGCGCCAGCTGGCCAACCTGCGCGCGTTCCTCGGCTTCATGTGGGCGCACCCCGGCAAGCAGTTGCTGTTCATGGGCTGCGAGATCGGCCAGGAGTCGGAATGGGCCGAGGCCCGCGAGCTGGACTGGTGGCTCCTCGACCACCCCGAGCACCTCGGCGTGCACTCACTGGTCCGTGACCTCAACACCACTTACGCCGACTCCCCCGCCATGTGGCAGCTGGACGACGACCCGGCCGGATTCCAGTGGATCGACGCCAACGATGCGGGCCGCAACGTCTTCTCCTTCATCCGCCGCGGCGGCGACGCCCCCGACCTGGTCTGCGTCTCCAACTTCGCGGCCATTCCCCACGAGAACTACCGGCTCGGTCTCCCCTCGGTCGGCGCCTGGGACGAGGTGGTCAACACCGACGCCGAGTCCTACACCGGCTCCGGCGTCGGCAACCTCGGCGGCATCACCGGTGTCGAGGGCGACCACCTGGGCCAGCCGGCGTACGCCGACATCGTGGTCCCGCCGCTGGCCACCGTGTGGTTCCGAGCCCGCACTGACTGAGCTTGCGGTCAGCCAACTAGCCTGACGCCTGTGAGCGATCCGACCGGAGTCCGCGTGACCACCGTGGGTGATGGCGTGGCGCGGCTGGAGTGGCCGGACGGACAGCCCATCGAGGACATCCAAGCGGCGGTCGGGACGGCGCTCGCCCAGCACGCCCGAGTCGAGGCGTGGGTCGATCCCTCCGACCCAGCCGCCCACCGGCTGGCGATCTGGTCCGGGCTTCGACGCGAGGGCGTGATGCGCGGGATCAGCGTCGGGGACCAGCAGGTCGACCGCGTTGTCTACGCGCGGCTGGCCGACGATCTGCCGATCCACGAGCCGGAGGGGTTCCGGGCCCTGCTCAACTCTTTCCTGCCCCGCAAGCGCGCGATCAGCCAGATGTTGGTCCGCGACCTCGACGGGCGAGTGCTGCTGTGCCGGCTCACCTATAAGCAGGACTGGGACCTCCCGGGAGGAGTGGTCGAGGTCGGTGAGTCGCCGCAACTCGCGGTCACCCGAGAGGTCGAAGAGGAGCTGGCACTTCAGATCCCTGCCGGGCGGCTGCTGCTCACCGACTGGCTGCCGCCGTGGAGCGGCTGGGACGACGCGCTATGCCTCGTCTTCGACGGCGGCGAGCACCAGTCATCGGTGCTCGACGACATGGTCCGACAGGAGCGGGAGATCCGCGACGCAGCGTTCTGCACGGTCGACGAGGTGCGCGAACGCTGCGCCGATTTCACCGCCCGTCGGGTGGAGTCCGCGTTGGCGAACCTGTCGAGTGCCGCACCGGCCTACGTCGAGTCCGGGTCGACCTGAGCCTTCCGCTCACCCGGCAACTCGGGTTAGACATGGAGCCCACATCTGGACGCAGACGTGCACAGGGGGGCCAGGATGGTCGATCAACAGGCCGAGCAGGCGCAGCTCAAGGCGGGCGCGATCGGGTTCGTCGACTCGCTCGTCATCGGGTTGAACGCCACCTCGCCGGCGTACTCCCTGGCGGCGGTGATCGGTCCCATCGCGGCGCTGGTCGGCGTCTACGCGCCGGGCGTGCTGCTGGCGTCGTTCGTGCCGATGGCGCTGATCGCCACCGCGTTCCTCTACCTCAATCGCGTCGACCAGGACTGCGGTACGACGTTCAGCTGGGTCACCCGCGCGATGGGTCCATGGTTCGGCTGGCTCGGCGGCTGGGCCATCACCATGACCGGCGTGCTGGTCATCGGGTCGCTGGCCGACGTCGGAGTCAGCTTCACGCTGCTGACCTTCGGCCTCGACGACGCCGCCGAGAACGCGTGGATCCGGATGCCGCTCGCGATCGGGCTGATCATCCTGCTCACCTGGATCTGCATCCTCGGCACCGACATCTCCGCGCGGCTGCAGAACGGGCTGATCCTCGGTCAGGTCCTGGCCCTGATCGCGTTCGCGGTGGTCGCGATCGCCAAGGCGGTCGGCGACACCAGCCCGCTGGCGCCGATCGACCCGTCCCTGTCCTGGCTCAACCCCTTCGGTGCCGGCGGCGCTGCCTTGACGTCGGGGCTGCTGCTAGGCGTGTTCGCCTATTGGGGGTGGGAGTCGGCGGTCAACCTGAGCGAGGAGACCACCGACGGCAACAGCACCCCCGGCCGCGCCGCGGTGTGGTCGACGGTGATCCTGGTCGGCACCTACGTCTCGGTCGCCATCGCCGTCGTCGCGTTCGCCGGCACCGAGTGGCTGTCCACGGTCGGCGCGGAGGAAGAGGAGTTCACCTTCGCCGAGCTCGCCGATCTCGCCATGGGCGACTGGAGCTGGGTGCTGCTCCTCGCGGTCGCCACCTCGGCGATCGCCTCGACCCAGACCACGATCATCCCGGCCTCCCGGACCGGCCTCTCGATGGCCCGGCGCTACGCATTGCCGCCGCAGTTCGGACGGATCGACCCCCGGCATCGCACCCCGGCCGTCAGCACCTGGTGGGTCGCGGGGATCGCCATCGTCTGGTACGTCGTGATCTACCAGCTCAGCGCCAACGCGCTGTTCGACTCACTCACAGCTCTCTCGCTGCTGATCGCCTTCTACTACGCCCTGACCGGCGTCGCCTGCGCGATCTACTACCGCAAGCACCTCACGGAGAGCGCCAAGAACCTGTTCCTGATCGGGATCGGCCCGCTGGTCGGCGCGGCGCTGCTGGTCTGGCTGCTGGTGCTCTCGGTGCGCGACATGTCCGACCCGGAGAACTCCTACAGCGGTCAGTCGTGGTTCGGCGTCGGTCCACCGCTCGTGATCGGCATCGGGATCTTCCTGGCCGGGCTGGTGCTCATGTTCGTCTGGCGCAGCCAGGACCGGCGCTACTGGCAGGAGCGCGCCGGACTTCCCGACCCCGACGTGGTCCACGGCGTCAAGGCCGCGGCCGGCGATCCTGACGGACTGGAGGGCTGACCCGTGGCGGTGGTGCTGGGGTACGACGAGTCACCGGGCGCGGTGGCTGCCCTCGAGGTCGCGATCGAGGTGGCGTCGCGGTACGGAGAGGAGCTGGTGCTCGTCTACGGCGCCGCTCCGCCCGGTGGGATGGGCGAGGAATTCCGCTCGCACCGGGAGGCGCTGCGGGAGCTGGGCCGTACCGCCACCGGGCACGCGCTCGAACGTGCCGAAGCCGCCGGGGTGACCGCGCGCGTGGAGCTCGTGGACGCCAAGCCCGCGGAGGCCCTCGTGCACGTCGGCGACGCGGTGGACGCGACGGTGATCGTGGTCGGCACCGCCGGCGAGAGTCCGTTCAAGGGCGCGATCCTGGGCTCGACCTCGCACAAGCTGCTGCACCTCGCGAATCGGCCGGTGCTCTGCGTCCCGGTTTGATACCCCGGCGAGTCTCAGCCCCGAGTCCGCGGGCGAGGCCAACGCTCGCGAAAGACGCCCGACTCGAAGTCAGAACAGCGCGCTGGCCAGCGCCTGCCGGCCCTTGAGGACGCGAGGGTCGTCGTTGCCGACCGCGGCGAACAGGCCCAGCAGGTGCTCGCGGGCCTGGTTGCGATCATCACCCTGCGAGCGGCGTACGGTCTCGACCAGCCGGGTGAACGCCTCGTCCACGCGACCGTCGAGCAGGTCGAGATCGGCAGCCAGGGT
>ERZ761609.2487-NODE-2487-length-13531-cov-933.183511_pt1 | contig 13531 bp, 9 predicted proteins | sample MGYA00511163_ERZ761609 | MGnify/ENA primary metagenome ERZ761609 (study PRJEB28899, sample SAMN02445070) | bioreactor sludge metagenome | biome: EBPR sludge | place: Australia: Brisbane, Thorneside Wastewater Treatment Plant | collected 2011-12-16 ... | reverse complement strand
TGCCGGCGGAGTGCACCGATCGCCCCGACCTGCCGTACCATCCCGTGCTGACAGACAGCGCTCGGCAGGAGACCCCGCATGGCCCGCATCATCCCCGACGGCTGGCGCGAACTCTCGGTCACCGGAGGCGCGCAGCGCGAGATCGAAACCCTCGCCATTCTCGCCGACGGCCTGCCCGAGGCGTATTCGGTGTATCACGCCGTGCACTGGACCGCGACCGAAGGGCGCCACGCCATTTTCGGCGAGATCGACTTCGCCGTGGTCAACCTCGCCGGCGACATCCTGCTGATCGAACAGAAGAGCGGCTTCCTCGGCGAAACCGCCGCGGGGCTCGTCAAACAGTACCCCGGTCGGTCGAAGAGCGTGCCCGTGCAGATCTCGCGCATGGTCGGCAACCTGCGCGGCAAGCTCGCCAGCCGCGCCGACATCCCCTCGGTGCACACCGACGCCCTGCTCTACTGCCCGGATTACACGGTCAGGAACCCGGAAACCGCCGGCCTCGCTCGCGAGCGGATCGTCGACGCCAGCGCGCGCGAGCACCTCTGCCGCATCATCCAGGAACTGCTGCCGGCGCAGGCGAAGACGCCCGCCACGCCGAAAATCCACGCCTTCCTGCGCGACCTGATCCAGCTCGACACCGACGTCAGCGCGCTGATGGGGCATGCCCGCAACCTGGTCACGCGGGTTTCCGGCGGCCTTGCCCAGTGGGCGCGGCGGCTCGAATTCGAGCCCTTCCGGCTGCGCATCACCGGCACGGCCGGCTCGGGCAAGACGCAGCTCGCGCTGGCCGAATACCGCGCCACCATCGAAGCCGGCAAGCGACCACTCTACGTCTGCTTCAACCGCCCGCTGGCCGATCATTTCAACCGCATCGTCCCGCCCGGCGGCCTTGCCTGCACCTACCACCAGCTCTGCAACCAGCGGCTGCGCGACGCCGGCGAGACGCCGGACTTCAGCGCACCCGACGCCTTCGAGCGCCTGCAGCAACGCGCCGCGGCGCTGCCGGTGGGCGCCGCCTTCGTCTTCGACACGATCATCGTCGACGAGGGCCAGGACATCTCCGAGACGTGGCGCGATTCCATCTTCCGCCACGCCCGGGCCGATGCGCGCCTCCTCTGGCTGGAGGACCCGATGCAGAACCTCTACGGGCGCCCGCCGACGCCGCTGCCGGGCTGGGTGACGCTGCGCTCGCAGAGCAACTACCGCAGCCCGCGGCCTGTCGTCGAACTGCTGCGTCGCCTGCTCCCCGGCGAACCCGCGATCGAGGCCGCCTCGCCGATCGCCGCCGACGAGATCGAGTGCCTCGACTATGCCGACACCGCCGGCCTGCTCGCGCGCGTCAAGGAAGCCATCCGCATCTGCTACTCGGCGGGCTTCAGGAAGCACGACCTCGCCATCGTCAGCTACCACGGCCGCGAGCGGTCGCAGTTGATGGCCCTCGACCGGCTCGGCCAGACCAGCCTGCGCCACTTCACCGGTGACTACGATCTCTTCGGGCAGCCGGTCTACACGGATGGCGACGTGCTGGTCGAATCGGTCTACCGCTTCAAGGGCCAGTCCGCGCCGGCGGTGATCCTGGCCGAGATCGACTTCGAGACGCTTGACGACCAGGCCGTGCGCAAGCTATTCGTTGGCGCGACGCGCAGCTCGATGAAGCTGATCCTTGTCGTGCACGAGAGGTCCGCCGCGCGGCTGCTCGAGCGCATGGGCTGAGCGATTTTCTGCGGGAGGCTCATCGCCCGGGCTTGGCTGTGGTTGGCCTGCCGGCATCGGCCGGCAGTGGCGCTGGAAGGACAGGAGGTTCGGTGACCGCCAGGACACCCTCGGCACCTCATGCAGCCGCTCAAGCTGGCGCTCGTGCCGCTGTCGCGCAGAAGCGGCCGGTCCTGATCCGTGTGCAGACCGTGGATGCGCCGGCAAGCGCCGAGAAGGTACGCAAGCCATACCACCTCTCTCATGGAGAAGTTGTCACCATCCCGCATCAGGAGAGCGGCGGTCGGGGGCGTCGCCGTCTCCCTGCTCGTTGTGGCTGATCGCTCCAGATTCGCGGAACCGAGCGAATTGTCGAGACTGGTGCTGCCGTGCGGCCCTTTTTCGGCGACAATCGCTTCTCTTCGCCAGAAACCCTTGCCACTGAAACGAGAGACAGCGTCGTGCCTCCCGCTTGGTCGTGCCCATTCTGTAGCCTCCCAGAGTCACGGGTCGTGGATGAAGACGACTTGGCCTTGGTCGTACGCGACGCTTTCCCGGTATCGCAAGGGCACACCCTGATCGTTCCTCGACGCCATGTTGCTTCATTCTTCTCGGTCACCCAAGAGGAACGGGCCAGCATCGTGCGGCTCCTGGATCGGGCGCAGGTAGCGCTTAGATGCGACCACGCACTGGACGGCTACAACATCGGGATCGATGATGGGCTTGCGGCTGGGCAGACAGTTCCCCAGCTGCACATTCATCTGATCCCCCGCTACATCGGTGACCACGACGATCCACGCGGTGGTGTACGCTGGGTGCTGCCCGGCAAGGCGAAGTACTGGTCATGAACAGAGATGAGATCATTCACGCATTCGACCGCATTCGAGTATGGCAGCGCGGCGACAGACGGGCAGTGCACAAGCCACTCCTCGTCCTGTATGCGCTGGCGAGGGTCCTGAATGGAGACGCTGCGATGGTGGATTGGAACATGGCCGAACCACGCCTCAAGGAACTCTTAGAGGAGTTCGGACCGGCCGGATCGAGCCAGACCCGTCACAACCCCTTCTGGCACCTCCAGACCGATGGTCTCTGGCAGCTCGATGGACCGCCGGAACTACTGGCTCGCCCTGCTGCAGCAACCCCGACCCTTGCAGAGCTCCGCAAGAGCCACGTGCTGGGAGGGTTCCCTAAGGCTTTGCGCGCAGCCTTGGCGGGCGACCCCGGACTGGCCGCCACGATCGCCTCCCGCATCGCCGATGCGCACTTCCCGGAATCCATCCGCAGCGATGTGCTGGCGGCGGCGGGCCTGCCACCAGATATCGCCGACGAATCGCCACGCGGCGAGCAGCGTCGCCGTCGCGACCCCGCGTTCCGCGAGAAGGTCCTTTGTGCCTATCAATACCGCTGCGGCGTCTGCGGCCATGATCTTCGCCTCGGGCGACAGACGGTCGGCCTTGAAGCCGCTCACATCCAATGGTTTCAGGCAAAGGGTCCGGACGAGATTCCAAATGGTATCGCCCTCTGCTCACTCCACCACAAGGTGTTCGACCTCGGTGTATTCACCGTGCTTCCCGAAGCCTACCAGATCGTCTTCAGCCAGCATCTCAATGGGAACGACGAAACCACCAGACGATTCCTGTCATACCAGGGCGCCGCTTTGATCCTGCCACAGGCCCGGGAGTATTTCCCGCAGGCCGAATTCCTCAACTGGCACAGGGAAGAGGTATTCAAGAAACCGGGAAGAGGATCAGCCGGCCCATGATCACCATCCTGACGTTACAACCCATTCCGACTCGCTGCCTGGCCCACACCAGACGAGCTGGGGCAGCCCACAGCCTGAGACTGATCCCGAGCAGCAACGCGGGAGAGATGGTCGGCCCGCAATATGAACGGCCTGGCCTGGGGTTCAGCGCCCAGGACATCTATGCTCTGCTGAGCATGCGGCAACTCATTTCGAACCTCCACGTCGGCTGCGTAGTCGGCCCGCAGCCCCGGCCCATGCTCGCGCGTTGCATCGCCTCACTCGGCAGCGCCGACAAGCCGGCCGATGAGGTGCAGCGCCGAATTCGGATCCCGACGTTCGGTACTCTCGAATTCCACCGTGATCAATCATGCTGCGGCCCTGCAAGGCTTGGCGCCACCGGCCCGTCCCGTGGCGTGGGGACAAAACGCTCTTGCGTGACCGCAAGGGCAGCACTCGGGCCCTCGGCGTCAAGTAGAGGGCGAGGGGCTCCTTTTCCGTACGAACTTGCGCCGTCTCCCTGTGCCACGAGCACGCTCAAGGAGGATCACCCAAAACGCGACTTTCCACAAGGTAGGGCATGGCGATCCCGGTAATTGATCTCTTTGCCGGCCCGGGTGGACTCGCGGAGGGATTCGCCTCTCTGCGGGATCACCAGCGCCAGCCATTCTTCGAGATCGGACTTTCCATTGAAAAGGACCCTGTGGCACACCGCACACTCACGCTCAGGGCCCTGTTCAGGCTCCTGCGGGGCACCAGCCATGTAAGGCACTACTACAGCTACCTAAGGGGCGAGATGGACGAACGCACTTTCCGCGGGATTCCTGCCGTGGCAAGTGCCTTCGTCCAGGCTGCCGCTGAAGCGCGATGCCTGGAACTGGGCAAGTCGGATGAGAACGGCATCGACAGCGCGATTCGCGTTGCCCTGAAAGGACAGGAGACCTGGGTACTCATCGGGGGCCCGCCCTGCCAGGCGTATTCCTTGGCGGGGCGCTCCAGACGCGCCAGGGACAACGACTTTCACAGGGACGAAAAACACTTTCTCTACAAGGAATACCTGAGAATAATTCAAGTGCATCGACCCACCCTCTTCGTAATGGAGAACGTCAAGGGACTGCTCTCATCGAAGCACGCCGGCCACCCGATGTTCGAGAGGATCATTGCGGATCTATCCATGCCTACGGATGGTCTTGAATACGACATTCGCTCCTTTACCAAGAGGGGTGAGGGCGGTTCGCTGGAACCCGCCGACTACCTTATCCTTTCGGAGCGCTACGGGATCCCCCAAAACAGGCACCGCGTGATACTGCTCGGGGTCAGAAAGGGTCTGGGCATCCCACAGCACAATTTGCTGACACCCGTATCTCCACCGGTCACGGTCGGACACGCCATTGATGATCTTCCACGAATCCGCAGCAGGCTGTCGCGGGGTGACTCAGTGGAGGCTTGGCGCAATGCTGTCCAAGCTGCGCCTGCCTATGTCAAGGGATGGCGGACGGAAAACGAGTCTGCCATGATCGAGACAATGCGCGCCTTTGGCACTGCGGCGACCAGCACCACGAGCGGCGGTGCATTCGTCTCGCGGGACTGCAAAAGGCCCAAGAAACCGACCCAACTGCAGCGATGGGTGCATGACCCCAGCTTGAAGGGAGTCTTGCAGCATGAGGCACGCGCCCACATGGCATCCGATCTCGCCCGCTACCTGTTCTCGGCCAGCTTTGCTCATGCCACGAGTTATTCCCCACGGCTGAACATGTTTCCTCCCAACCTGCTTCCCGATCACATCAATGTTCATGTTGAACAGGGATCGGAAGCCATCCCGTTCAACGATCGCTTCCGCGTGCAGTGCAGAAACGAGCCCGCCACCACGGTGGTGGCACATATTGCGAAGGATGGGCACTACTATATCCATTACGACCCCACCCAGTGCCGAAGTCTCACGGTAAGGGAGGCCGCACGCCTCCAGACCTTCCCTGACAACTATTTCTTTTCGGGCAATCGCACGGAGCAGTACACGCAAGTCGGCAACGCAGTGCCTCCCCTGCTTGCCCACAGGCTGGCGAGGATCTTGCGCAGCCTCCTGAACGAGATGCACAGGCGGAAGGGGACTCCGGCCAACAACTCTGTCGTGAAGGGGCAAGCCGAGCGGGAATGGCGGAAGCTGTCGATAGAGATTCCGGTGCTTGCCGAAGCGGATCAGCCCGTAACCTGACCAATCACCAGAACGTCCTCGTTCCCATGCAGCCACTTCTCGACACTCTCCGCTGTGCCTTGGACCGAGTGCTTCAAGGCGCACTCCCAGACGACAGCCACGCGCCAGCCAAGTCCGTGAAGCATCTCAGCATGGCGGGAGTCACGAGCAACATTCTCTTGGAATTTCTGCCGCCAGAAGTCGGCATTGGCCTTGGGATTGGTCGTGTAGCGGCAGCCTTCATGTCGGTGCCAAAAACAACCGTGGACGAATACCACCGCCCGGTGCTTTGGAAGCACGAGATCGGGGCAGCCGGGCAGCGTCGTCACATGAAGTCGGTAGCGAAATCCTCTGGCAAAAAGAAGGGAACGAAGCACCCGCTCGGGCTTGGTGTTCTTTCCGCGAATGCTCGACATCATGCGGCTGCGCTGCGGCGTGGTCGGAACGCGCACTGTCTTGGGTACCTTCCCGCTTGGATATCCAGAGAAACGGCAGCCTCGCACGTCTGCCCGCCGGTGCGGGCGGATCACGGCGGCCAGGGCAAGTTTTTGGAGCTTACCATGTGCCTGACTCGGAGGAAGAGTCTAGGGGGGGCTGATGGCTCATGATCTCAGTCACCCGCCGAGCGCCGCCTGCCTTTCGGAATCGATGCGGGACCTTGGTTACTCGCTTGAGACTGCGATTGCCGATCTGATCGACAACAGCATCTCCGCCGGTGCCGACACCATCGAGATCGTCTGTGATGTAGTCGGGGAGCGTCCCGTTGTGGCCATCCTCGACAATGGTAGAGGAATGACAGACGAGGAGTTGATCAACGCGATGCGTCACGGGACCGGCAACCCCAGGCTGCTTCGGTCACCGCAGGATCTTGGACGCTTCGGTCTTGGCCTGAAGACTGCCTCGTTTTCCCAATGCCGTTCTCTGACCGTCGTGAGCACACGGGATGGAGCGGTCAGCGGGGCCGAATGGAGCCTGGATCGCATCGGTGCATCCAACGACTGGATCCTCTCCATCCTGGACGATGCAGACATTCAGGCGTTGCCCTATACGGAGCGACTCGGCACCCGAGGCACAGCCGTCATCTGGCGACAGCTCGACCGATTGATGGAGGATGAGGCCGGTGATCGGCGAGACGAGATCGTCTACGAGAAGCTTGAAGCCGTGGGCAGACATCTGTCGCTTGTCTTCCATCGGTTCCTATCAGGTGAGGTCACGGGGCATACCAAGGTTTCGCTCACCATCAACGGTCACCCGATTGCGGCATTCGATCCATTCTGCAGGAAGAATCCAGCCACCCAAGTGCTTCCTGAGGATATCGTCCGCATCGGCGAGGCTGAGGTGCGGCTAAATCCTTACGTGCTGCCGCACCACAGTCGCCTGTCTGCAACCGAGTATGCGTACTACCAGGATCGCAGCGATTTCATATCCAATCAGGGGGCCTATGTCTATCGAAACGGTCGCCTGATGGCATGGGGTGACTGGTTCAGGCTGGTACCAAAGGGTGAGGCCACCAAGCTGGCACGGGTACAGATCGACTTTCCGAATAGCCTGGACGAAGCTTGGACCATCGACATCAAGAAATCCCGTGCCCGTCCACCGCATGCAGTGCGAGAACGTCTGCGTCAAATCATCGACACGATAACTGATCGCAGCGTCGCGGTGCATCGAGGTCGTGGGCAGAGGCTGTTCCAAGAAAGCCAGGCTCCGCTCTGGGAGCGCTACGCCGATCACGGAGGCATTCGTTTCGCGATCAATGGGCAACACCCACTCATCGCATCGCTGCTTACAAGACTCTCGCCCGCGAATGCGGAGCTGCTTCGCGTCCTGCTCGATTCGATTGCCGCCTCCCTGCCCGTCGAGATGATCTATTCCGATTACTCAACCCGTCCCCGCGAGATCAACCAGAAGTCGATGGATCCGAGCCAGACGCTGGAGCGCCTGAAGGGCCTCCGACAGGTGCTCTTTGGTGACGGGCCGGGTGATCCGAGTGCCTTTCTCCAGATCGTGCGCTCGACCCGTATTTTCGATGGCCAGATCGAACTGGCCAAGAAATTCATCAGCGAGAACTTTCGATGAACATGACAGCCATCACGGAAGAACGGAACATCGCCAACGCCCTCATCTCAGGCCTAGCGAACATGAGCGAAACCCCAACGCGCGAGCAAGTGGAGGAAAAGGCTAAGCAGATCGCCACGATATTCGGCTACAGGGGGGATTTGCGCAATATCGTCTCCGAGGTGTTGATCTCGATGGACACGCGCATGGGGGCGGGCGTTTCGCTGGTCGATGTCACGGCCAAGCACGACGACCAGTGGGTCCACAAGCGCAAAGAGATCAATTGGACCTATACGAAATCCTATGAGGAATTTCTTCGCAATGAAGGCTGGCCTCCGCAGATGGTCCAGTCGCTGAGCGATGTGACGACCCGCATTCTGGGTCACCTGCAGGATCCGCTGAGCGAAGGCACAACATGGAACCGCCGTGGCCTTGTCATCGGCCATGTACAGTCGGGCAAGACGGCCAATTACACGGGACTGATCGCGCGTGCCGCCGATGCGGGCTACAAATTCATCGTCGTCATTGCCGGCATTCACAACAATCTAAGGAAGCAGACGCAGCAACGAATCGATGAAGCCTTCATTGGCCGATCAAGTGACCCCGAGAATCGCCGCAGTATTGGCGTCGGGCTGGCGCCAGGCTATCCGCATCCGGCAACGCTCACCAACATCAACCAGGACTTCAACAAGCACACGGCGGCGAAGAGCGGCTGGAAGATCAACGATTTCAGCAAACCGATCATTTTGGTCATTAAGAAGAACGTTACGACGCTCACGGCATTGCACAAGTGGCTGAAAGAGCTGAACGCCGAGGGAGATGGCCGGATTTCCGATGTGCCGATGCTGCTGCTCGACGACGAAGCAGACAACGCATCGATCAACACGAACAAGGAAGACTTGGATCCGGCCAAGACGAATGCGATGATTCGACGCATCCTGGGACTGTTCGCCAAGTCGTGCTATGTCGGCTACACGGCAACGCCATTCGCCAACATCTTCATCAACCCGGATGCCTATGACGATGATGTGCGGGAAGAGCTGTTCCCACGCGACTTCATCTATTGCCTGGATGCGCCAACCACGTATTTCGGTGCCGAGAAGGTGTTCCTTAACGAGGAGACCAGTCAATCGATCGTGAGGCCGATAGACGACTGCGAAGACATCCTTCCGTGTATGCATAAGCGCGACGATCCTGTCCAAGAGCTTCCACCCAGCCTTTACCGCGCACTCGACGAGTTGATCGTGGCCCGTGCCATCCGAAACCTGCGTGGGCATAGCGGCAAGCATTGCTCCATGATGATCAACGTGTCGCGCTTCGTACCGGTGCAGAAGGCCGTGCGTGACTTCGTCAGTCTCAGGGAGCAGAGGCTCCGGGAAGCGGTCCTTGCCAACTATGCGATGCCGGAAGATGTTTCCTCAAGAAATGCATACATGCAGGGCCTGAGGCGGGCGTTTGACGCCGAGTACGCCGCCGCTGGCTTCGCTTGGGCCGATGTGAAGGCTGCCCTCAACGCGGTCTTCGAGCATTTGCACGTCTATGTCATCAACAGCAAGAGTGACGAGGTGCTGGACTACGCCCGCTACGAGAAGGAAGGTGTCGGTCTGACCGCGATTGCAGTTGGTGGCCTGAGCCTTTCACGCGGCCTGACCATCGAGGGACTGACTATCAGCTATATGTACCGAAATACGAGGATGTACGACACCCTCATGCAGATGGGACGCTGGTTTGGCTACCGGCCGGGCTTCGAGGATCTCTGCCGTGTTCATCTTTCACGCGACTCCATTAACTGGTATTCCTATATTGCCGATGCCGCCGAAGAGCTTGTTCAGCAGGTCAAGCGGATGCGGCGTGATGGCCTCAGCCCACGAGATTTTGGCCTTTACGTTCGCTCGCATCCAGACAGTCTGCTGATAACGGCGGCCAACAAGATGCGATCCGGTCAAGAAGTCACGGTCGAACAGAGTTTCAGTGGGCGACTGCGTGAGAGCACCTCTGTCTCCACTGATCCCGAGGTGAATGCCAAGAACTTCGCGCTGATCGCGAATCACTGGAAGAGCGGCTTCGGTGGGCGCCCGGAGGAGCCGACGGAAAAGGGCGTCATCTTCCGGGACGTGCCGGTCGACGTGATCGAGGAGTTCCTCACCAAGTTCGAGTGTCATTCGGACTTTGCTGGCGTGAAGTCGCACTTGGTGAGCTATCTCGAACGGATTGCGATCAAGCGTCCGTTGGCCGATGTTCTCCTGATTTCTCCTGAAGGTGGCTCAGGCGGTGAAGGCCCGTTCACCCTAAGAAATCAGCTGCGCGCGGTGGGGAAGGGTCAGCCGAACGGTACTGCGTGGCGCCTGAACAAGGACAGGGTTGCCTCGCGCGGCGACGAGAAGCTTGGGCTCAGCGACGGACAACGCAAAGAGGCCGAGGCACTGGCTCGTGGTAACGATGGCACAGCAGCGGTATCGGACACACATTACCGTATGGTCCGAAACAAACCGCTCCTCATGATTCACAGCTTGGAACCCAAGGCCGGGTCGGTTGCGGCACCGATCGCCGCTTTCGGAGTCAGTTTTCCGTACGGAGATTATTCGACGACCATCAACGTTGTCGTCAACAAGGTCTGGCTCCAGCAGATGCAGGGTTATGCTGACGATCCTGACGAGGAGGAGGACTACGATGCCTGATTCCTCGCCGTGGGATGACATCGCGGTTCCAAGGACGGACTTCAACGTCCGCCAAGTTGCAGGAAATACGGCCGTTCCCTGCTTCTGGGGGCGTGATGCCAATCACACCTGCCTGTTCATCGTGGAGCTCGAGGGTGACCACACAGCCCAGTATAGGAGGAACGCAGTCACGGTGAACGGCATCGACATCGATCTGCGTTCCGGGGACCATGGCCAGCAGCGCTTGCTCCTCGCTCTCGAAAGACAGGTCGATCGCGATTTGTTCGAAGGGCTCTGCCGCACGCTTGCGTCCTCGCTAGAGGATGCAGCCGACTCGGCGAGTTCGCTCGCAGTTTCGCTGGCACATGTCCGTCGATGGAAGACCTTCTTGGCCGGTCGAAGTCAGCACCTGTCCACCGAGCAAGTCCGCGGCCTCTTCGCCGAGATCACCTTTCTGCTCGAGTTGCTCGACGTGCAGGGGTCGAGCAATGCCGCTGTCGAAGCGTGGCTGGGTCCGGAAAGGTCTCATCAGGACTTCATCTTCGGCAATAGAGCCGTGGAGATCAAATCGCTCACGGGCGCGGAACGGAGTACGGTCCGCATTGCATCCGAAGACCAACTCGAATCACTGAACGATGAGCTGTTCCTGCGCATATACCGACTGAGCAGTCTGACTGACGTGGCAGGGGCACGTTCGCTCAATCAGATCGTCACCACAACCCAAGCGCAACTCGGTGACGCGGATGCCGTCGAGTCCTTCGACCGAAAGCTGGTAGCGCACGGATACGCGCCACTCCCCGATTACGACCAACCTCGCTTCGTTATCAGCGAGGTGCGCAGCTACCGCGTCAGCGACGGATTTCCGCGTCTCGCGCGCTCGCACCTGCCAACCGGGCTTTCCAGCGTTTCCTACGACATCAGACTTGAAACGATCGCACCCTTTGAGTGCGACGGCGCCACCGTTTTCGGGGAGAATTGATGGAACAGACCAGCGACGAGTTCTTTCACGATTTCCGACAGGAACTGCTCGCCGAGGCCGAGGCCAACGGCAGCTTTCAGCTTTCTGCGTTCATGGAGACCGTCGCGAATGAGCTTGTTGAAACGGGATTCGCTGATGGGTTTGAGTTATGCCACTTCCGGGCACGGCGCGGCATGCGAGTGGACGGCTACTGGTTCAATGACGAAGGTGTACTTGACCTCTTCATCGCTGACTTCGATTCCCGCGACCAACTATCATCCCTGAGCAAGACGGAAGCGGACGCCGCCTTCAGACGCGTCGCCAACTTCTTCGAGGCCGGTGCCAACGAGGGCTTGGCTGACCAACTGGAAATCACGTCGCCGGAGTATGGCCTTGCCAAGCAGATTGCCGAGAGGAAGGCCAAGGATGCCATACGCCAACTAAACCTTGTTCTCTTCTCAGAACGCACACTCAGCGACAAGATCCAATCCCTTGTCGATTCAGAAGTAGCTGGGATACCCACTACTCACCATATCTGGGACATCTCGCGCCTTCAGCGACAGCGGAGCTCTCGCAGCCACAAGGAGCCGCTCGATATCAATTTCGAGCAGATGTTCGGCAAGGGGATCCCCTGCCTACCCGCCCATCTCGGAACAGCTGCTTACCAATCCTATCTCATGGCCATCCCCGCGGAAGTACTGGCAACCCTGTACGAAAGATTCGGAGGGCGACTCCTCGAACAGAACGTTCGAACGTTCCTGCAAGCCCGAGGCGGTGTGAACCAGGGAATCAGGGCCACGATCCTGAACGACCCAGGGATGTTTTTTGCGTACAACAACGGGATCGCCGCCACTGCGGAGAGTGTCGAAACTCAGATGTTGAATTCCGCCCTTGTGATCACGAGGATTGTAGATCTCCAGATTGTCAACGGTGGCCAGACCACGGCATCCCTGTTTCATGCACGGAAGCGGGACAAGGCAGACCTTTCGACGGTATTCGTTCAGTTGAAGCTTTGCGTAATCGACAGCCTCCAAAGCGAATCGGTTGTCCCAAGGATATCGGAGTATGCGAACACTCAGAATAGGGTGAACGCAGCGGACTTCTTTTCGAACCACCCGTTCCATGTACGCATGGAAGGGTTCTCCAGGCGCATCTGGGCGCCCGCGCAAAAGGGAGCGCAGAGAGAGACGCGCTGGTTCTACGAGCGCGCACGGGGTCAGTACGCTGATGCACAGTCGAACCTAACGCCGGGCGAACGTAATCGTTTCAAGGCTGAGCACCCCAAGGCGCAGATGTTTACCAAGACGGACCTCGCCAAGTTCGAGAATGTCTGGGACGAGCACCCTCGATGGGTAAATCTGGGTTCACAGAAGAACTTCGCCCGGTACGCTGCGCGGATCGGCGCCGAGTGGGAGCAATCATCCGATGCCTTCAACGAGTTCTATTTCAAGAGGGCCGTCGCACGCGGCCTGATCTTCCGTTCCACGGAGCGCATCGTTTCGGCGCGGCCGTGGTACAACGGCGGATACCGCGCAAACATTGTGGCCTATACACTTGCGGTAATCAGTGAGATCGCGAAGCGCAGAAAGGAGAGCGTCGACTTTCTGCGCATCTGGAATGTACAACAAGTCAGCCCCGTACTCGAAAATGCCATCGCCATCGTATCTGGGGTGGTCAACGACGATATCCGAGCACCGCCTCAGGGGATTTCCAATCTTTCCGAGTGGTGCAAGAGGGAGGCGTGCTGGACGAGAATACAGGCCCGCATCGATTCGATCGTCAGTCTCCTCCCCCCCGACTTCTACGATGGACTAATTTCGCTTGACGATCAGAGTGCGACCGTGCGAACCGCGAAGCAGACGCAGCGGATCGACAACGGGATCGAGGCCCAGAAAAAGGTGCTGGCTGTTCCCGCGGCAGAATGGGTTCGTCTTCATCAGCGCCTGACGGAAAAGAATCTGCTCACGCCCAAGGAAATAGGGGTTCTGAAGGTGGCGATGCAGATCCCTGTAAAGCTCCCAACGGAGAAGCAGAGTGGGGTCCTCCTCAGCATCCTCCACAAGGGCCGGCTAGAAGGTCTTTTTATCACGCAACACTAACCAAGCTGGCGTATATTTCATTTCCGCAGCCTGATCCCGCTATGGCTCAGGCTTGGCGGCGCCCCCAAAACGTGTGCTCCCGTGGCCAGGGCCTCCGCACTCGGATGACATATTCCCTCTTGTCATGCCCGAGAAAGG
>ERZ761609.2486-NODE-2486-length-13538-cov-4.764296_pt1 | contig 13538 bp, 13 predicted proteins | sample MGYA00511163_ERZ761609 | MGnify/ENA primary metagenome ERZ761609 (study PRJEB28899, sample SAMN02445070) | bioreactor sludge metagenome | biome: EBPR sludge | place: Australia: Brisbane, Thorneside Wastewater Treatment Plant | collected 2011-12-16 ... | reverse complement strand
TCATCATCAAATCCAAGTCTATGGCAGGATTCGATGCCGCCTATGTGCCCGGCTGGGATTGCCATGGCATGCCCATTGAAATTTTGATCGAGAAAAAGTTCGGTAAGGCCCTGCCACGCATCGAAGTGCAACAGAAAGCGCGCGCGCATGCCCTCGAGCAAATCGAATTGCAAATGGCCGAATTCAAGCGCTTGGGCGTCCTGGCTGATTGGGAGAACCACTATCGCACCATGAGCTTCCAAACGGAGGCCGACGAAATTCGCGCGCTGGGGCAGATGATGGCGCGCGGCTTTGTGTATCGCGGCCTCAAACCTGTGAATTGGTGTTTCGATTGCCGCTCGGCTCTGGCCGAGGCCGAGGTTGAGTATCTGGATAAGGCTTCGCCGGTCATCGATGTGGCTTTTGCGTTGGCTGCTGATTCGGCACCAGCGCTTGCCAAGGCTTTTGGCGTCAAGACCCTGGCTCATCCGACCTTCGCCGTGATCTGGACCACCACGCCCTGGACCATCGTGGCCAACCAAGCACTCAATGTACATCCGCAGTTCACCTATGCATTGGTCGAATGCACTGACCGGCTGTTCGTGCTGGCCAAAGATTTGGTGGCGTCGTGTTTGGAACGCTTTGGCCTGCAAGGCCGTGTGGTGGGCGAATGCACCGGCGCGCAGCTCGAGCGCATCGCGTTTGTGCACCCGTTGGCTGAGGTGCATCCGGCCTACGATCGTCATGCGCCCATGTATCTGGCCGATTATGTCAGCGCGGACGCTGGTACCGGAATCGTGCACGCAGCCCCTGCTTATGGCGCCGACGACTTTGCATCCTGCAAACATTATGGTCTGGGCAACGATGACATTCTGGGCCCCGTGCAAAGCGACGGGCACTATGAGCCCGGGCTCGCGCTCTTTGGCGGCCAGAAAATCTGGGATGCCAATCCAAAAATCATCGATGCCTTGCGCCAAGCCGGTCGCCTGCTGCACGCCAGCTCGCAGACCCATAGCTACATGCATTGCTGGCGCCACAAAACCCCGTTGATCTATCGGGCAGCCGCACAGTGGTTCGTGCGCATGGACGGCGCCACGGGCGACACGCATGGCCTCATGCAAACCGAAACAGCGGGCGAAACTTTGCGCCAAATGGCACTCGCGGGCGTCGAGGCCACGGAGTTTTTCCCAAACTGGGGCAAAGCCCGGCTGCACGCCATGATCGCTGGCCGCCCCGATTGGTGCATTTCGCGTCAACGCAACTGGGGGGTGCCACTGCCCTTTTTTATCCATAAAACCACTGGCGCACTTCACCCTCGCACACTCGAACTGCTTGAACAGGCCGCGCAAACGGTGCAAGCCGGCGGTATCGAGGCATGGTCTGCCCTCAGCGCCGAGGATGTCCTGCCCGCCGATGAAGCTTCGCAGTACGAAAAATCAAATGACATCCTCGATGTGTGGTTCGACTCTGGCTGCACCCACCGCACGGTCTTGCGCGGCTCACACAGCGACCGCCTGGGCTATCCGGCTGATCTATACCTGGAAGGCTCTGACCAACACCGCGGCTGGTTTCACTCTTCCTTGCTCACCGGCTGCGCCCTCGATGGCCGCCCGCCCTACCGACAGCTGCTCACCCACGGCTTCACGGTTGATCCACAAGGCCGGAAAATGAGCAAAAGCCTGGGCAATGTCATTCGCCCGCAAGAAGTCAGCGGCCAATTGGGCGCGGAGATCATTCGCTTGTGGGTGGCCTCGACGGATTATTCGGGGGAACTGTCCATCGGCGATGAGATTCTCAAGCGCGTGGTGGAGAGCTATCGGCGCATCCGCAACACATTGCGCTTCCTGTTAGCCAACGTGGCCGACTTCGACCTCAGGCAGCATGCTGTCGCACCCGAGTCGATGCTTGAGATCGACCGCTATGCGCTGGCCTTCACCGCCGAGTTCCAGCGCGAAGCCCTGGATGCCTATGGCCGCTACGAGTTTCACCCCCTGGTGGCACGCTTGCAAACCTTCTGTTCAGAAGACCTGGGCGCCTTTTACCTCGATATCCTCAAAGATCGGCTCTATACATGCGCCGCCAACAGCCTAGCGCGGCGCAGCGCGCAAACCGCGCTGTGGCACATTGCGGCCAGCTTGATTCGCCTGATGGCACCGATCCTCAGCTTTACAGCCGACGAAGCCTTTAAAGTCATGATGGCAAACGAGGAGGGCAGCGTGTTTACCGAGTTATTTTATGAGCTACCTGCTGTGGCCGGACATGAAGAACTCATCGTGCGCTGGAAACTCATCCGCGCCAAACGCGCTGAAGTGCTCAAAGCCATTGAAGCCAAACGTGAAGCTGGCCTGGTGGGTTCCTCCTTGCAAGCCGAAGCCGACCTCTATCTATCGGGCGAGGCGCATCGTCTTTTGGCGGCGCTTGGCGAAGACCTGCGTTTCATCACCATCACCAGCCGCGCCAGTGTGCATCAAGCGCCTGAAGGCCAGGAGCGCATTGAAGTGACTGCCAGCGCGCATCAAAAATGCGAACGCTGCTGGCATTGGTGCGCTGATGTCGGCGATCATGCCGAACACCCCACCTTGTGTGCTCGTTGCCTGTCTAACCTTTATGGTCCAGGCGAAACGCGTTGCATTGCCTGAGGCCCACATGAAACCCCTCAAAACCCCAGCCCTTCGCCCTTTGCTGCCCTGGCTCGCTCTGGCCGCCTTGATCGTGTTGGCTGATCAAGCCAGCAAAATCGCCGTCTTGCGCAGCTTCGCTTTAGGCGAGGTCATGGCACTGACCTCTTGGTTTAATCTGACCCTCACCTACAATCCAGGCGCTGCCTTTTCTTTTTTGGCCAACGCCGGCGGGTGGCAAAAGTATTTTTTTATCTTGATGGGCCTTGCAGCGAGCCTTGTCATCATCGTGTTGCTGAGCAAACACCATAGCCAGCGGCGCTTTGCCACAGCGCTGGCCCTCATCATGGGTGGCGCCATCGGCAATGTGATTGATCGCATTGCCTACGGGCATGTGGTCGACTTCATTGATTGGCATTATGCTGGCTGGCACTGGCCCGCCTTTAACCTCGCCGATAGCGCGATCGTGGGCGGCGCCGTGTTGATGGTCTTTGACGAACTCATCCGCGCCTGGCGCCATCGCGCAAGCGCCGATTCAAACTGACATGAACCTGCCCACCAACACCGATCCCAACGCCCATGGGTCAAGCCTGGCCGGCAAGCACCTCATCGTCGGGCTCACCGGCGGCATCGCGGCTTATAAAGTGTGTGAATTGCTGCGTCGCTTGCGTGAACAAGGCGCTGGTCTGAGTGTCATCATGACGCGCGCTGCTGGCCAATTTATAACACCCACCACCTTGCAAGCCTTATCGGGCGGCCCTGTGTATACCGATACCGACCAGTGGGCCGGTGAACACGCGCAAGCCTCTGACGCCTCCGCCATGGCCCACATTGATCTGAGCCGCCGGGCCGATGCCATTATCGTGGCGCCGGCCAGCGCTCATTTTCTAGCGCAAACCGCCCAAGGCCTCGCCTCGGATTTGCTCACCACCCTTGTCTTGGCGCGCAACTGTCCCCTCATCATCGCCCCCGCTATGAATGTGCAGATGTGGCAAAACCCCGCCACACAGCGCAATGTGCAAACGCTTCAGCAAGACGGCGTCACCCTGCTTGGGCCGGCCAGCGGCGACCAAGCCTGCGGCGAAGTGGGCCTTGGCCGCATGCTTGAACCCAACGAATTGTTGGATGCGCTGATGGCCTTTTTCGAGCCCAAGGTCCTGCAAGGAAAAACCGTACTCATCACGGCCGGCCCCACCTTCGAACCCATCGACCCCGTGCGCGGCATCACCAACCTTTCTTCCGGCAAAACCGGCTTTGCCATTGCACGCGCTGCCGCAGACGCGGGCGCCCACGTCACCCTCATCGCCGGTCCCTGCGCCTTGCCCACGCCCTATGGCGTGCAGCGCCACAACGCGAAAACCGCCCAGCAAATGCTCGACGCAGTCATGCACCATGTGGGCAAGATCGACATTTTTATCAGCGTCGCCGCGGTGGCCGATTGGCGTGCTGCTTCGATCAGCGAACAGAAAATCAAGAAATCCAACGCGGCCCCTGCGGCCATCAACCTGACCCCCAACCCCGACATCCTGGCCACTGTGGCTGCGATGCCCAAGGCCCCTTATTGCGTTGGCTTTGCTGCCGAAAGTCAAGACCTGGAGCGCCACGCGCGCAGCAAACTACAAGCCAAAAACCTCCAACTCGTCATTGGCAACCTCGTACAAGACAGCCTGGGAGCCGATGAGGCCCAGTGGACGTTCGTGAGCCCCCAGGGTACACACAGCCCGCCTCGCGCCGACAAACGCAGCTTGGCGCGCAGCCTGATCGCGCACATCGCCCAACAACTCAGCGAGCCTTTATGAGCGAGCCGTCCAAGCCAACCCGCAACCAAACGTCACCGCCAGATGGCAACTACGTAGAACTCATCGAGCAACTCGAAAAAGACCAACTCCAGCGCTTGGGCATCCGTGGTCGCCCCTCGGAAGACGACGGCGTCACGGTTAACCGCCCTGCCTCACCCGAAGACCACGCAACGCCCGCGCTCAATCACGCTGACTACCGCGCTCAAGTCAAAGCGCGCTTCGACGAGGCTCAGCGTAAAGCCGGCCGGCTGGGTTGGTGGCAACTGGCCAGCGCCCTCGTGGGCGCCGCCTTGCTGGTGGGCAGTCTCTCAGACGATGGCAACTTTCTCATGCTCGTCGCCGGCGTTGTGCTCATGTGGCAGCCCCTGGTTCGCCTCCAGCGCCTTGTCAACGAACTCAATAAACTCAACGGACAAAAAAAATCCCTGCCCTCCATCACCGACTTCTTTCGCAACCGAAACAAAAAACCATGAACCTGAAACTGGATGTGCGCATTGTCGATAGCCGTTTAAAAGACGCCCTGCCCCAATACGCCACGGCCGGTGCCGCGGGCCTCGACCTACGCGCCTGCCTGGCTGAAACCCTCACACTTCAACCCGGCCAAACCGAGCTCATCCCAACGGGCTTGGCCATTCATATTGCCGACCCGGCCTATGCCGCCCTGATCCTGCCGCGCTCCGGCCTCGGTCACAAACACGGCATCGTTCTGGGCAACCTCGTAGGCCTCATCGACTCCGACTACCAAGGACCGCTCATGGTGAGCTGTTGGAACCGCAGCGCGCAAGCCTTCCATATCGAGCCGCTAGAACGCATTGCGCAATTGATCGTCGTGCCCGTCATGCAGGTGCAATGGAACGTCGTGGCTTCTTTCAACGAAAGCGCACGCGGCGAGGGCGGGTTTGGCAGTACGGGGAAACACTAATGACCGGGGGCGCTTTCGTTGGCATTGGGGAGTCAACAGCGATGCGTGTGCGACGATTTTTTATTTTGGTGTTGCTGCTGTGTATGGCCGCATGGGCGTCGGCGCAGACGCAGCTGGACATGAACATCGAGGCTTGCGCGGACTATCAAGCCGCAGAAGAAGAGCTTGCCGCAGTGTATCAACAGCTTGTCCGCGCGAAGATCGATGACCGTGAGTTCGTTGAAGCCATCGAGCAAGCACAACGCGCCTGGATGGCTTTTCGAGATGCCGAACTCAAGGCTATTTACCCGAAACGGGATGCGCGCTTGGCCTATGGCAGCGCGCATCCGATGTGTGAGTGTGGCGCCCTTGCCAAGCTCACCCGAGCCCGCAGCGCCGCACTGATGCAGTGGTTGATGAACCACGAAGGGGACGTGTGCGCAGGCAGCCAAGGCAGCAGTCAGTAGGCGCCGCAAACCCTGGGATGTCATACAAAGTTGTTCTAAGTGCACTGGCCACGGCGCTGACTGTCATCGCCTTCGTTCCTTACGCGCGCGCCATCGTCAGCGGCGCTGCACGGCCTCATGTGTTTTCTTGGATCATCTGGGGGACCAGCACCTTCGTGGTATTTCTCGCGACCCTCGACGCTCAGGGCGGTGTGGGGGCCTGGCCCATCGGCGTATCGGGCGTCATCACGCTCTGGATCGCAGCTTTGGCCTATGCGCGCCGATCGGATGTAACGATCACAAAAAGCGATTGGGCGTTTTTTATCGCGGCCCTGTCTTCGTTGCCCCTTTGGTATGCCACCTCAGATCCGCTGTGGGCAGTGCTTGTCCTCACGAGTGTGGATCTACTCGGCTTTGGGCCAACGCTCAGAAAAGTCTATCGCCAGCCGCATTCAGAGCCCTTGCTGTTTTTTGCGCTGCTGGCCGTGCGCAATCTGTTGGTCATTTTCGCACTTGAGGTCTACTCGCCGACCACGGTCTTGTTTCCTGCAGCGATTGGATGGGCATGTGTGTGCTTGATCGCCATGGCCGTCCACCGGCGTCGATCACAGCACATTTGATCCAACACGGCGCTTCGGTCAAACATCCTATTTATGGCTGCTGGCGCGCTTGTATCAGCGCAGACTGTAGATTGGCCAGCGTCTCGTCGAGCGCATATTTGGGAACCGCCACAGCTTGCGCATGGTGTATGAACTGATCAAGGCTCGCCAGGGCAGCACCCACCTTGGGATCATTGGGATCAAAGTAGCGCGTGAGCAATCTATGCGCTTGTTTGAGTTCGCGTTGGTAGAGTTCTTCATTGTGGGCGATGAGGGCTAGGCGTGCATCCAGCAAGCGCAGGCGCAGCTGCTGACGAACGAGTTGTTGCCCCGTTTGGTCCAGCAATAAGGATTCATGGCCCTCGACGCGACGAACGCGAATCCAATCATCGAGTTCTTGACGCAAACCTCGGTGCAGTTTGTCCCAAAAGTCTTCTGTCGATGTGCGCTCGGGCGCTGGCTGGACGCTTGGCGCCTGCGAGATGGCGACCGCAGCCGTGTGGGGCTCACTCAAAGGCTGGGTCACGTCGGCAAGCATGGGCCAATGCTCAACGCTCAATGCGATGTCGTCGATCTGCAAGGCACTCGCCGTGACGTCGATTTGCGGCAAGGCGCGCAGCGCAGCGATGTCGCGCTCCAGATTGCGGCGCAAGCCAGGCCAGGGGGCGCGTGTCGGATGGCGCGCGCGCGCCAAACGCGCATCGGCCAACTGCAAGGCCCGGATGGCCGCCGCCACATTGCCGGAGAGTTTGAGTTGGCCGGCGGCCAGGCTGACCAGACGTTCGGCTTCGATCAATGTGATCTCACTCCAACCGCTGTGCACATCATTGGCGAGCCGCTCAAGATCGTCGCGCCGCATCTGCACGGCCGCCAGCGCTTCGTTCACACGGCTCAGCTCCGCGGCCAGCTGGGCGTTTTGTTGGCGCACAGCATCGAGTGATGCGCTGTGTGTGGCCAGCTCCTTGGCCGTTGAGCTCAGCCATGTCCAAGCGTAAAGCTGGGCCGCAATGACGGCAACAAGAACCAGCGTGAGCGGACGCAGCGCTGTCCACAGGCGATCGAAGCGCCAGCGATGAGCGCCACCGAGTTTTTTAAGCAGCGCGGGCAGCTGCGAAGCGCCCTTGCGGCCATGAGAGTCCTTAGGGTCTGGGGCCTTAGGAGGTGGGGCGTCTGTCTGGCTCACGATGTACTCACCGATAACGTGTTAACAAAATTGATTAAAGAAACGGGCGTCCCAGGCAGGACACTCACGTGCGATGCGCCACAGCGTGTCAGCTGCCGCGCGATGCGCGGATGCGTGGCCACAGCCGGTTGCCCACGCAGTATGGTTTGTGCCCGCCTAAGGATATCGCCAATGTCAACGCCGGGGCTTGGCTCCTTGTCCAGCGTCACGCTAACCGCCTCTGAGCTGGTAAAGACGGTGATCAAGGTCGCGCCCGACTGCGCCCACGCAATGATGCGCTGTGCATGCTCTACCGTCAGCGGCAGGGGATGGCGCTGATACACGCAGGCATCGTCAACCACAGCGCCTGCTTGCCGGAGCTTTTGTGCCAACCAATCTCGACCGCGCTGCGCGCGCGCGATCAAAACGCGCTTGGGCGAATGCACCTTCAACACCGCCCACAACGGCTCCGAACCAGAACGCACTTCCTGATCCATCGCGTCGCTGTCGGCTGCCGGTTCGATGAGGCGGTGGGTCGCGTTCAGGACAATGTGTTTTCTGATCGCTTGCGCGGTGCCAGAACCCACAGCCGCCAAGGCCACCGATGGCGGCCAAGGCGCGCGCAGCAAAGCGGCCACACCGACCACCGCATAGGGGCTGACAAAAACCACGCAATCGTAAGCCGACAGGTGCGCAAAGGCTTCAGCCGCTGCGGCGTCTGCCCGCACATCCATGGCAAAGGCAGGCCACCACACGGCTTCAAGCTGCGCTTGCGTCAGGGCTTGTGTGAGGCTTTGGCCCGCCGCGCCAGGGCGGGTCACAATCACCACCGTGTTTGCCGCCATGGGCACCACGCTTAGGCCCTGTCTGCAATAAGCGCCAGCGCCCCACGCTCAAGCAACTGTGCAACCAATGCTTGGGCCAGCGCTTCGCTATGCGCGGCCTCGCCGGTTTGTTCGACTTCCAGAAATTCGCCGCGCTGCGAACTACCCACGATGGCACGCAAGTGCATCTGTTCGCCTTCAATGTGCGCATAGGCGGCCAAGGGCACTTCGCAGCTGCCCCCAAGGGCCCGCGAGATTGTGCGCTCGGCTTCGGTGGCGCGGCGCGTGGCCTCATCATTCAAGGCGGCCACCCAGGCGGCCGCTTGGGTATCTGCGCTACACACCTCGATGGCCAGCGCACCTTGGCCAGGCGCTGGCAAGCTCATCTGCGGCGAAAGCATCTCATCGATGCGATCAGCAAGCCCAAGGCGCTTCAAACCCGCCGCAGCCATGATGAGCGCATCGATGTGGCCTTCATCGAGTTTCTTCAGGCGCGTGCCGACATTGCCGCGCACGGACACCACCTGCAACTGCGGAAAACGTGTGTGCAACATCAGTGCGCGGCGCAAACTCGACGAACCCACCTGGGCGCCAGCGGGCAGCTGCGCCAAGGTCCGCACAGCGCCATTGCGCGCGAACACCACGGCATCGCGCGGGTCTTCGCGCGCCAAAATCGCAGCAATCTGAAAGGCGGGCTCCAACTGCATCGGTACGTCTTTGAGCGAATGCACGGCCAAACGCGCCCGCCCTTCTAGCAAGGCCGTTTCAAGCTCCTTGACGAACAAACCCTTGCCGCCGACTTTAGAGAGCGTGCGATCCAGAATCTGGTCGCCGCGCGTGGTCATGCCTAGCAGCTCGAAACGCAACTGCGGATGCAAGCTTTGTAAGCGCGCCTGCACATGTTTGGCTTGCCACAAAGCCAATGGGCTCTCGCGCGTTGCAATAAAAATGGTCTGACTCATAGGCGCGCAGTCTACTCCCCGGCGGCCCATAGCGGCGGTGTGCGCCTGCGCTTATCCGCCGTTTGAGCCTTTCACCGCAGCCCTGACCACTGACCACTGCCGCCGGCTAACGGGCAGGCGTTCGGGCAGCTCCTTGAGCAACACCTGCCAATGCCCTTCGCCCAAGCGGCCTGTTTGCTTGGGTTCGCCGCGAATGCGTTCAAAACCGGCAATTGATTTGCGCGACACCAAGGCATTGCGATGCACACGCACGAAATGCTTGCCAAACTCGGCTTCGAAGTTGGTCAACGACTCCTCGGTCAAATACTCGCGCGAAGCCGTGCGGATCGTTACATACTTCATTTCGGCGCGCAGGTAAACGATGTCCTCAAGCGCGATGAGCATCATGCGCCCGCGCTCAGGCACGGTGATGTGCGTGCGCTCAGTGCCTAGCGAGCGCGCCACCTCATCGATGCGCACGAGCGAATCGCTGCGCGAGCGGCGTGTCAGGCGGCTGAGCGCACCGGCCAGCCGATCGGCCCCAACGGGCTTCATCAAATAATCTAGTGCCTGCACTTCGAACGCCTGGAGGGCATGTTCTTCATAGGCGGTCACAAAAATAATCGCTGGCGCACGCTCGCGCCGCACGATGTGTCGCGCAGCTTCAAGCCCGTCCATGCCAGGCATATGAATATCAAGCAACACCACATCGGGCTTGAGCTCGTCGACCTTCGCAATCGCCTGCGGGCCGCTTTCGGCCTCACCGGCGATGTTCAGCTCCAGCTGCGCGCCGCAATCGGCCAACAGCTGCCGCATCCGCGCGCGCGCCGGCGGCTCATCATCAACGATCAAAACATTCAATCCCATAGGCGCTTTGCCTGCAAACGGCGTCCCCTGTTCGAGCGGCACAATCATTACCTCACTGTCTGCTGTTTGTGCTCTACCGGAAGCGTGAGGGACACTTCAAACCGATCCGCTCTGACGCGCGCCACCAAACGGGCCTCAAGGTCGTAGATCAGCGCCAAACGGCCACGGATGTTATCGAGCCCAATTTGGTTGCCCTCTCGCTGTATGGGGTCAGCCGCGATCGGGTTGCTGATATGGACCTCAAGGGTAAAGCCCAGTTGTCTGACTCTAACCAGGATCTGACAAGTTCCAGCGATCTTTTCAGCCCCATATCGCACCGCATTTTCAATGATCGGCTGCAAAACGAGCTGGGGCACACGCAGCTTGGGGTGTGTGGCACCCACCTGCCAGTCCACCTGAAGGCGCTCGCCAAGGCGAGTTTGCTCAATTTCCACATATTTTCGGCACAAATCAAGCTCTTGCTCTAAAGGAACCAACTTGCGCACATCGCCCATCACCGCCCGAAACAACTGTGCAAGATTTTCCAGCATCCGCTCTGCCTTGCGCGGATCATCTCGCAGCACGGCCAACACGGCATTGAGGCTATTGAAGAAAAAGTGCGGGCGGATCCTCGACTGCAAGGCCTGAAATCGCGCCTCCAGCACCGAAGGCGAAAATACGCGCGCACGCAGCTCAAAGTAATGCTGGAGCGCCGCAGCCAACACCCACGCAACAGCCATTAAAAAAAATACGGCCGAGGCGCCGGCCTCTCGTTGGAATAACGCAACAAGTAAGCCAGCAATCAGGGCCGGGACACTCCACGCAGCCAGACGCTGCCTCCACGCCGACGCATTGCCCAGCCAACGACGCAGTCCACACCAAGCAACCAAAGACAGCAAGATCACAGGCTCCAACACCGCACCCGCGAGCAAAAACTGCCGAAATCCCTGCTCCAAACCTGTGCCGAGTTCAGAAACCAAAGCCACCAACAGCGCCAGCACATGGGTGCCCACCAACACCCGAAGCACAACGCTCAGATTGCAACCATCCGGGATCAATTGGCGCGGCGTGGGCGCGAGCGCCTCCTGACGCGAGTCCAGCGGCCGGCTCAGTTCACTGGCTTTTTTTCTAGCCATACTGCGCTGTTTGCGAACCGATAGCCCGCCCAAAGGCTTATCCACAACTGGCTTTCTGCTTCATCTTCACTTGCCCCTTAGACTTAAGGCCTGATCACTCATGCCGAGCCTACCTTTCAAACGCCGATATGTCAGCAAGCAAAAAACACCCACCGCACAATGTAGCGGCTCCCGCCTCCTCCTTACAGTCCAAAGACAGCGCCTGGTCCGGGCGTTTTTCAGAGCCGGTTGACGCCTTCGTATTGCGCTACACCGCCAGCGTCGGCTTCGACCAGCGCCTGGCCCAGGCCGATATCGAAGGCTCCTTGGCCCATGCGGCCATGCTCGCGCATGTGGGCCTCATCAGCGCACAAGACATGAGTGACATCGAGCGCGGTCTATCGCAAATCCGCAGCGAGATCGAATCGGGCGCCTTTGCGTGGAAGCTGGAGCTTGAAGACGTCCATTTAAACATCGAAGCGCGCCTGACAGAACTCATTGGCGATGCGGGCAAACGCCTGCACACGGGCCGCTCACGCAACGACCAAGTGGCCACCGACATTCGTCTATGGCTGCGCGCGCAAATCGATGTCATCGTGGCCCACCTGCTGGCCGTGCAAAGCGCCTTGGTCGAGCAAGCCGACCGGCATGCGGCCACCGTCATGCCCGGCTTTACCCACTTGCAAGTGGCCCAGCCGGTGACCTTTGGCCATCACTTGCTCGCTTATGTGGAAATGCTCGCCCGCGACCACGAACGCTTGCTCGATACCCGCCGCCGGGTCAATCGCCTGCCATTGGGCGCAGCGGCCCTGGCCGGCACCACCTTCCCCATCGACCGAACGTGGGTGGCCCAACGCTTGGGGTTTGACGGCGTGTGCCAAAACTCACTGGATGCCGTCAGCGACCGAGACTTTGCCATCGAATTTGCCGCTACCGCCGCTTTGGTGATGACCCATCTATCGCGCCTGTCTGAAGAGCTCATTCTTTGGATGAGCCCAAACTTTGGCTTTGTTCGTTTGCCCGATCGTTTCACCACCGGCTCATCGATCATGCCGCAAAAGAAAAACCCCGATGTGCCCGAGTTGGCGCGTGGCAAAACAGCCCGCGTCACCGGTCACCTCATGGCCTTGCTCACGCTCATGAAAGCGCAACCCTTGGCCTACAACAAAGACAACCAAGAAGACAAAGAGCCGCTATTTGATGTAGTCGATACCCTTCGCGATACCTTGCGCGCCTTTGCCGACATGATCCCCGGCATCGAGGTCGATACCGCAGCCATGCGCCGCGCTGCCGAACAAGGCTTTGCCACAGCCACCGATCTGGCTGACGCCTTGGTTCGCAAGGGTTTGCCATTTCGAGACGCGCATGAGGCGGTGGCTCGCGCCGTCAAGCTCGCTGCTGACAGCGGCCGCCAGCTTGAACAGCTCAGCCTAGGCGAGCTCAGAGCCATTTGTCCGCTGGCCGATGAATCCATAGTGCGCAGCCTCAGCCTCGAAGCCTGCCTGAACGCACGCAATCACGTTGGCGGCACCAGCCCCAGCCAAGTTCAGATGCAAGTGCAGCGTTGGCGCGAGCAACTGGGCGGCACCAACCAGGCCACATGAAGGCTTTGCTCCTGCTGAGCGGTTGCATCGATCGAGCCAACGAACGCGTGGGCGCTGCCTTGCGCTGGCTGGTGTTGGCGACCGTACTCATCAGCACCGGCAATGCGCTGAGCCGACATTTTTTTGACTTGAGCTCCAACGCGTACTTAGAAGTGCAATGGTATCTGTATGCCGCCTTCTTTCTAGGCAGCGCCGGCTACACCTTGCTGCGCAACGAGCATGTGCGCATCGATGTTTTGCTTGGCCGCTTTTCCATGCGTGTCAGGGCCCAGATCGACGCGTTTGGTTTGCTGTTTTTTTTGCTGCCCGTGAGCTCGCTGCTGCTTTACTTGAGCTGGCCGTTTTTTACCCAAGCATGGGTCAGCAAAGAAATGTCCGCCAATGCTGGCGGCCTGATTTTATGGCCCGTGTATGCCACGCTCCCTGTGGGCTTTGGTTTGCTTTGGCTGCAAGGCTGGTCTGAGCTCATCAAGCGCGTGGCCTATCTGCGCGGACAGCTCGACGCGCCGATCAGCGAAGCGCCCACAGCACACAGACCCGCCCCATGAGCGCCCTGCTCGCGCAGCACCTTGCGCCCTTGATGTTTCTAGGCTTGGTGCTTTTTTTGCTGCTGGGCTTTCCCGTGGCCTTTAGCTTAGGCGCCTGTGGCATTGCCTTTGGCCTGATCGGCATCGAACTGGGCCTGCTGCCACCTGCGCTGTTTC
>ERZ761609.2485-NODE-2485-length-13542-cov-48.224290_pt1 | contig 13542 bp, 14 predicted proteins | sample MGYA00511163_ERZ761609 | MGnify/ENA primary metagenome ERZ761609 (study PRJEB28899, sample SAMN02445070) | bioreactor sludge metagenome | biome: EBPR sludge | place: Australia: Brisbane, Thorneside Wastewater Treatment Plant | collected 2011-12-16 ... | reverse complement strand
CTTCCATATCTGTTGGTTTTTTGCTGTAAATTTACATCAAATTTAGGTCACACCCTTCCGGTTTGTTATTATTTGTATTCACTACAAGGGGCTTTGCTTGGCTTACATTGGGACGACTTGCCGACAGAACTTAAGACAGAACTGCGTAAACAGGTTGACAAGAAAAGAAGCACATACGCCTAACACGGGTTTGGCAAAAGTGGCGGTTCAGTGCTTCGTATGACAGTTTTTCGTAAATTTGAATATTCGTGCTTCGTATGAACATTTGTGGTGAAAATCGCCACCTTCGCCAAGCCCGAAACCGTTAGTGGCAAGCATAAAGGACATCGACAATGATAAGTTATAAAACATATGGCGACTTAAATGACAAGACTTTAGTTCTTATACACGGACTTGCTACGGACGGAGAGATTTTTAATGACTTTATAACTGAGAAATTCTTAATTAAATTTAATGTATTAGTTCCTGACATTAGGGGTTGCGGTGAAAGTGCTATGTTAGATGGCGAATTTACCATTCATGAAGCAGCCACAGACATAATTTCGGTCTTGAATAAATTATCTAAAAATAAAGTGGTAATTCTTGGCTACTCTCAAGGAGGGACAGTTGCTCAAGAAATTGCAAAGATTCAACCAGACATTGTAAGTGGACTTATCCTCGTAAACACGTTTTCAAATAATACAAGGACAATTAAGGAGAAGATAGAATCCTATATAATGACTTTGATGATTAAGGTGTTGCCCAAAAGAGTATTATCTCGACTCATGGTAAATCAATTGAAAAATGAAGGAGTGATAAATTTAAGTGACCTGAAAAAGTTTGAAGAAATGTTTCAAAAATGTGGTAAAAAGTCTGTTTTGACTTTTGTAAGTGAGTTGAGAAATTTTGACAGTTCTAAATGGTTAGACAAGATTAACTGTAATGTTTTGATTGTACGTGGTGAAAATGATAATGCTGTTCCAAAACATCACGCAGAAGATCTATATAGAATATTAAAAAACTCACGCCTTAAAATTATCCCAAAAGCAGGACATGCAATGCTATGGACACACAGGCAAGAATTGATTAATGCTATTAAAGAAAATGAGACATATCTTTGGACATAGAATGCCAGCCACTAACAGCGTGTACGTGTCAATAGCGGGTGAAGTGGTAAATCGAAGGTCTGTGCTTCTAAGAAACTTTGTGCTGAACGGACAGGAAAGTACTTCTAATCCGCTACTGCACATACACGCAAAACGTTGGCGGTCATTGTAAAAACACCTCGCAGAACAAAATGACCAAACAATAACCTTATTTAATGATTCTAAAATATTCAGTATGGAACATCGATTAAATCAGAGCATCCCGCATTCATTCTTATCATCCAACACAAAATGTGCTGCGGATTTGTACCTGCCTAGTAAATTAAATGGGGCATTACCATGCATTGTAATGGGACATGGTTTTAGTGGTACAAAAGATTTTGCGATTCCAGCCTTTGCGGATGTCTTTTCAAAAAATGGTTTTGCCGTCTTTGCATTTGACTATCGCAATTTTGGTGATAGCAATGGTATGCCCCGTCAAGTTATTAACATCAAACAACAACGAAATGATTTTAAAGCTGCTATTGAGTATGTGAGAAAAATGGAGATAATAGATTCTAAAAAAATTATTTTGTGGGGGTCTTCACTTTCTAGTGGTCATGTCATTGATATTGCCTCAAATGATTCGAGCATTGCCGCAGTAATCGCAATGGTCCCTTTTTTTGACGCTATAAAGGGACAGGGAAACGAAAGAGCACCGTTTAAGGTCTTACTAAAATTACTCTTTTCTGCCATTAAAGATTGGATTCATGGGTTATTAGGTTTATCTCCAGTATTAGTCCCGGTAGTAGGGCATCCTGGTGAATTTGCAACTATGACTGAACCTGAAGCGAAACCAATAGTTGATATATTGATTAAAGAAGGTTCGAAATGGAGAAATGAATTTGCCCCAAGAATTGCATTTGGAATGCCCCGCTATAAAGAAGGTACTGTCGAAAAGATTAACGCCCCTATTTTATTCTGTATTGCCGAGAAAGACCTATCTGCATCACCTGAATTTGCGATACAAGTTGGAGAGAAAGCAAAGCATGGCAAAATAATACGTTATCCTGTAGGACATTTTAGATTATATGCTGGAGAAATGAGAGAAAAAGCAATTATTGACCAATTACAGTTTCTAAAAGAAAATTTCACTAACGAATCTGGAGAGAAACAAAATAATTAGTGCGACAATGAATAGAACAACGAACCGCCAACAGCGTGTATGTGGCAATAGCGGGTGAAGTGGTAAATCGAAGGTCTGTGCTTCTAAGAAACTTTGTGCTGAACGGACAGGAAAGTACTTCTAATCCGCTACTGCACATACACGCAAACCGTTGTATAAAATTTTATCCCTACCCGCTTGCAAATGTCAGTGAAACCTGCTACCTTTGTTGTGGCATGTAAGCTTGCTTAGAATGACAACGGCAAAGGTAGCAGGCTGCCATTTGGCACGTCGTAAATACGCGTATTTACGTACATGCGGCGGAGTAGGAAAACTTCATACAACTGCCGAATTACCGGAAATGCCGCCGGTAGTTGTGTGGTGTAATGGTTAGAGAGGTAGGGCGGCACTTCGGTAATTCGGCGGACGTTATGCCCAAGCGTAAAAAGACAGTGCAACCTTGACAATTCCGACTGAAAAACGGAGACTTTGCAACCTGACAAGTAAGCAGACTTTAACCGGACAGTTCTTTAACAACTTGACAAAGACCAACGAGCCGACCCGAATGTTTTTAAAATTTTTGCCGACCCGCATTTTTAATTTTTTCTTGCCAGCCGCACATTTAGCACATTTGGCTTTGCCCCTGCCCACAAAGGCCGACCCTTCGCAAAACCAAAAGAGCTAAATTTTTGCCCACGCAAACAAATTTACTCGAAAGAGAACTTCTTTTACTGAATTATACATATCTTTGCATAAAACACAAAGAAATTGACTACTAAAGAGCTAAATAGGATTAGGGTTGTATTAGCGGAGCTAAACAAGAAGAACAAATGGCTCGCTGACGAACTCGGAAAAAATCAGGCGACTGTTTCGCAATGGTGTAACAACGTGAGACAGCCCTCTATTGAAACGCTTGCCGAAATCGCCAATGTTCTTGACGTTGACATACGACAACTGCTTAATCCTACAAAAGAGAAATAATATATGCCGACAAAAAACACATACATTGATTTGTTTGCCGGTTGCGGAGGACTTTCTCTTGGCTTAAATCAATCAGGATGGAAAGGACTATTTGCAATTGAAAAAAGCCCTTATGCTTTTGCAACTTTGAAACACAACTTAATTGACAATCTTAATCATTTTGACTGGCCTGACTGGTTAGAAAAAACTCAGCACGATATTGACGAAGTGCTAAAAAGGAAAACAAAAGAACTAAAAAAATTAAGAGGCAAAGTTGATTTAGTTGCCGGAGGACCTCCTTGTCAGGGCTTTTCTACTGCCGGACGCAGAGAAGAAAGCGACCACAGAAACGAATTGATAAGTTCTTATATCAAATTCATTCGGCTTGTTCAGCCGAAAATTATCTTCTTTGAAAATGTAAAAGGATTTACACAACGCTTTGAGAAAAACCGCAGCAAAGGAATTAAATATTCCGAGTTTGTTCAGAAGGCTTTGAGACGTTCAGGGAAAGATTTTAAAGGATATGAAGTTTACGGAGAATTGATTGACTTTTCAGAATTTGGAATACCTCAAAAAAGAACACGCTTTATTTTGGTTGGTATCAGAAAAGACATTTTTGAAAAATCACACTTTATCCCAAGTCATTTTTTCGAGTTGCTTAAAAGCAAAAGGAAATCCTTTTTGGTAAACAAAGGTTTAGGCTTAACCCAAAGCCTGCAAGATGCTATTTCTGATTTGTTAGAGAAAAACGGAACGGTTGATTGCCCTGATTCAATTGGGTTTCTATCTTCTATTTACAGCAAAGTGCAAAGCCCGTATCAAAAATTGATGCGGTCAAATGTTTCTTCAAAATCTGTTCCTGACAGTCACCGATTCGCTAACCACGGTAAGGAAACAATATCACTGTTTCAAACGCTTATATCCAAAGCACCCAAAGGGAAAAAGATTGAAGGAAAAGAAAGAGAAAAGTTCAACATCAAAAAAAGAGGCATTGTTGTTTTAGACCCCGACAAACCCGCCCCAACACTTACGTCACACCCTGACGATTACGTTCACTATTGCGAGCCAAGAATTTTAAGTGTTCGAGAATATGCCCGAATTCAAACATTTCCGGACTGGTTTGAATTCAAAGAGAAATATACAACCGGAGGGAAATTGCGAATTGTAGAAGTTCCAAGATATACACAGGTAGGCAATGCAATTCCGCCTCTGTTTGGCGAACAAGCCGGATTAGCTTTAAAACAAATTCTAAATGGCTAATACAGAAACATTCAAAATAAGTGCAGCATTAAAAGACCTTATCGGTAAGGAATTGATTACCGATGAGTTTGTTGCTGTTTTTGAATTAGTCAAGAACTCTTTTGATGCCAACGCTTCAAAAGTTGAAGTAATTTTTGAAAACAATTATGAACCCGACAACGCAAGAATAATTATTAAAGACAACGGTAAAGGAATGAACTATGACGACCTTAAAAATAAGTGGTTGTTTGTAGCCTATTCTGCCAAGCGTTTGGGTAAAGAAAATGAAGATTATCGGGACAAAATAAAAACGCAAAGAGTTTTTGCCGGAGCAAAAGGCGTTGGTCGTTTTTCTTGCGACAGGTTAGGTAGATTCTTAAATCTGATAACCATTAAAGACGAACCCAAGCCTAAGATTGAAAACCTTGTAGTGAATTGGGAGGACTTTGAAAACGCAGATGATGAAGAATTTGTAAATATCAAGGTTACGCACAAAGTGCTTACCGAAAACGCTTACAAACTTAAAAAAGGAACGGTTTTAGAAATTACAGGACTTCGTGATAATTGGGATAGAGAACAAATTTTAAAATTAAAGAAGTCATTAGCTAAACTCATTAACCCCAATCAGGAAAATGATAGCGACAATTTCGAAATCGAAATAATTGCTAAAGATGAATTAACCCTTGATAAAGAAAAAAACAAAAAGGGAGAAAAGAAAAATGATTTAGAAATTGTAAACGGACTTGTCAGGAACTCCATATTTGAAACGCTTGAAATAAAAACCTCAAATATTCTTGTTCAGATTAGCCCAAAGGGAGACTATATTGAAACTACCTTGCAGGACAGAGGCGATTTGATTTATTACCTGAAAGAAAAAAATCCTTACAAGGACTTGAAAAATGTAAGCGTTTATCTATTTCAATTAAATAGGGCGGCAAAAGGAAATTTCACCCGATTAATGGGTATGGAGCCAGTTAAATACGGTTCAGTTTTTATGTATAAAAACGGATTTCGGGTATATCCTTATGGTGAAGAAGGCGAAGACGGCTTAGGCATTGAAAGAAGAAAGCAACAGGGATATAAACGATTTCTCAGCACACGGGATTTAATTGGGAGAATTGAAATAAACGGTAACCAACCTGAATTAAGAGAAACAACCAGTAGAGATGGAGGTTTGGTAAAAACTCAAACCTATCGTGACTTAGTTAATTTTTTCAATGACTATGTTTTAAAACGATTAGAGGCGTATGTTGTAAATGTAATTCAATGGGGCGATGAAAGGGTAAACAAAGAAACAGGAGAAGTTTCCCCTGAACTTTGGGCAAAGGATGTTAAGATTCAAATCTTGGAACTAATATCGGGTTTCATCAACTCAAAAGATATAATTGATATTCAGTATGACAAAGATTTTCTTAAAATCATTTCGGAAAAACAAGAACAGAGTGTTGATAAGATTGTAAAAAACATATCAAAAGTAGCTGCCAAATCCGGGAATCCGGAAATGGTCAAAGAGGCGAAAAAGATTGAAAAAGCAGTTAGGGAAATAAAAGCCGATGCAGACCGGGATAAAGCAAAAGCAGCTAAGGAGGAAGAAAAACGCAAGGAAACCGAAAAGAAACTTGACTATGTTGTAAGTCAAAAAAACTTTCTTCAAAGGGATATTGGTGACGACACCAAAAATTTAGAAAGCATTCTGCATCACATCGGTTTAACAACCAATTTTATCAAAAAGGATATTGAAAACCTTGTTAAGGCAATAAACAACAATGCTTCAAAGAATGAATTGCAAACCATAGTTAAGCGATTAAGTCAGCAAAACGAAAAAATCACTTCGTTTTCCAAATACTTTAAAAAGGTCAATTTCAATATTCATTCAAATAAATTAGATGTAGATATTATCTCATTCACCAACGAATACATTGAAAACGTGTATAAACTTCGTGATGATTTACGCATCAATAGGGAACTGCTGAATGTAAAAATCAATATGCCTAAAGGATTGGAGCATAAAATAAAATTCAATCCTATTGATGTGATTATCGTATTGGACAACCTCATTAGCAATTCATCCAAACACGGAGCATCTAAGGTTGAACTGACCTGGACAAAGTCCGGTAAATCAATTCAGTTATCTTTCAAAGATGATGGGAAAGGCATTGCCGACAATATTTTGGACAGCATTTTTGATTTTGGTTTTACTACTTCGCGCAGGGGTTCAGGAATCGGACTTTATCACGTAAAGGAAATCATTGAAAGTTTAAACGGAACAATAAAAGTAAATAACAAACTCAGCAAAGGTGTGGAATTCCTCATCTCTTTTAAAATCAGTAAATAATGAAACTTGAATACAACATACTTTGGATTGACAATGATTTAAAGGATTACATTGACAATGGGTCTATAAAAGACGTTGAGGAAATTTTAACTGTGAAAGGTTTTGAGCCAAATATCGAATTGGTTTTTGATGAAGCAAATCTTGATGAGGTTATAGATAAACACGATTATGACCTAATAATTTCTGATTATAACCTTGAGAACACTACGGGAGATGTGATTATTGAACGAATACGTATTGAAAAACAACTTGACACAGAAATACTTTTTTATACCGCACAAACTGAAAACAGCTTTAAGAACAAAGATGAAGTAAGAAGCCGACTTGCATTTATTGAAAGATTGACATTTCAAATCGGAAGAGATAGACTACTGGATAAAATTGAAAAGGTAATAAATCTTACTTTAAAAAAATTACTTGAACTTAATGCAACAAGAGGCCTAATTACGGCAGCTACTAGTCATTTGGATGTTGAAATCGAAGAAATTTATTACAACCTAATTGACAAGCCAGTAGATGGAGAAGCAAAACCAAAAATTGAGAAAATATTCAGGACGGATTACAAGGAAATAAAAAAGAACCTTTTAAAAAAGTGTAAGGCACAAAGAGATTCCCATACGGCAGATTATAAAACATATTTCTCTCAATCTGATGCTTTCAGAAAGTGGGATTTGCTTAAAGAGCTTATCAGCCTTAGTGTTCCTGACGGTTTTAACTTGGATTTATTCAAAAAGTATTACGAAGAAGTAATTGATATTCGTAACAAGTTTGCCCACGCAAAAGCGGTTGAAGTTGAAGGGAGATTAGTGCTGAAAGGACATATTGAGGGAAAGGACTTTGAATTTACCGAAGATAGTTGCATCAAAATCCGGCAAGACTTAATAAATCACAAACGAAATATTGAAGTATTAAAACAAGCAATTATCAAATAGCCAACTTAAAAGTGCCAGCCCTTCACTGTCATACACATTGGCAAGCCCCGCAAGCCGTTACGCAAACCAAAGCTTGCCAAAGAGTATGCCTGTCCCACCCGAAAAAGAAAAAATTAAAAATCTCCTTCCCTTCTAAAAATTTTAAAAACGCCAGCACACAACCCGACACGAAAACATTAGGACAGTTGGTTGCAAAACTCAATATTGACAGAGGTTTCAAGACACGGACGACAAGAACGCCAGGGCATAACAGCGTGTATGTGGCAATAGCGGGGGAAGTGGTAAATCGAAGGTCTTTGCTTCTAAGAAACTTTGTGCTAAACGGACAGGTAAGTGCTTCTAATCCGCTACTGCACATACACGCAAACCGATGCGCAAAATTACGCTTCGCGCAATTTTGCGCATCGGTTCACGGTTACACCGTTGATGCGCTACGCTTCACTTCGCACATCAACGGTTTTGCGCCAATTTTCAAAAAATTTTTTCGGCTTCGCCGAATTTTTTGAAAACTGCGCAAAACCGTGAACCGTTGTGTGCTATGTTAACAGGACACTTGAACAAGAAAATAAACAAAACAGAAAAATGCACTTTTTTTACATAGACGAATCAGGCGACACAGGACGAGACTTGCTTAATGCTGAACAACCGATTATGGTTCTTGGTGGACTTAGTGTTAGTGACGAAAAATGGAATAATACACAAATAGAATTTGACCGAATAATCAACAATTATTTCAACGGACAAATACCTAACGACTTTGAATTGCATTGCACTGAATTGTTGTCACCAAACGGTGGCGGACCTTTTGCTGGACAACCGATGGCAAATAGAACACAACTTGCAAAGGATTTATTAAATATCCTTACAACACAAAGTCACAATGTTCATTATATAGCATTTGATAAACCAAAAGTCAATAATATTCCCTGTGGTGCAAGATTATGTTTTAATCCTTCAAGACCTTATGAACTTGGCTTTGATTATTTGATAACTTACATTAATTGGTTTATAAGAAACAGACTTGGTTCTACTGCAAGGGGGCTAATAATTCTTGACGAAAAAAGAGACCAATACGACAATATAGAAAGAATTTTAAATGATAGACGATTCTTAACAGTTCAAGCACACAGAGTAAAAAGAATAGTTGAATTTGGGTATCCTATTGACTCAAAGAAAAATCCAATGATTCAACTTTCTGACCTTGTAATTTATTGCACAAGAAAATTCTTAGAAGTTGAGAATGGTTATAGAGATGCTTGGAATCAAGCAGCAAAGGACTTTTATGCACAATGCTATAATATTATTGACAGTAGAATTGCCAAAAAATCACTTGAACTTCGTGGTGAAGGGAACCGAGATATAAGAAGACTAAACGAATATATTTCAGAAGTGAGAGCGACACATAGAACTCAATGGAAAAGACATTATACACTATAATAAACACAGCACACAACATCGGTTTGCCGCAATGGGGGCTGACGTGCTTCTATGACAGATTAGTGCTTAACCAAAGTGCAGTGCTTCGATTGAACTTTAGTGCTAAAAATCCCCCACTGCGGCAAGCCGAAAAACGTTGTGCGTCATGCTATCAAAAATCTTCAATCTAAAAATTAAAAACAATGGCAAACTTTAAATCAAACTCAGAAATGAACTATGACAGATTTCCTACAAATCTGTGCGAGATGTTTGGAAAAATTCCGAAAAAGAATATTGACTTCACCTTTTCTAAAATTGAAATATGGTTTAGCGGTCAATGCGTATTTGAGAAAGAGAAAACGGGTAAGTTGATTGGTGAAATAAGAAATGGCAATATCTCGTTCCTCTTAAACAATGACAGCTTTTCAGACTACATAAAATCTTCATTTGAATTTGAAGAAATCTCGACTACAAGCAACAGAATTGTTTGGAGCAAAGACATAATGAATAACAAAGGTCTAAAGTATGCAGACCTTCAACCACATTTAGTTTCTTTATTCTTCATCAATGGTGAACTAGTAAAGGCTGCCTTGAATATAGCAAATCAAAACACAATGGTTGAATTGTACAAATAAAGACATGAAATGAAAAAATTCGATTTAAACATAGAGAAAATACTTGAAAATTGGGAGGTAAAACATGCTGTGCGTGAAATCATAGCAAATGCATTGGACGAGAAAATCCTCAGTGATACAAGAGATATTGAAATTTTCAAAGAGTCTAACGGAACTTGGTCAATTCGCGACTTTGGCAGGGGTTTAAAATACGAACATTTTACTCAGAAGGAAAATGATGAAAAATTAAAATCATCTGGTATAATTGGAAAATTTGGTATCGGTCTAAAAGATGCACTAGCGACTTTTGAACGGAAAGGAGTAAACGTAAAGATACTATCTAGGCATGGCGACATTGCAATTGGAAAATCACAAAAATCAGGCTTTGACGACCTTGTAACGCTTCATGCTTATATTGAAAGTCCAAGTAATCCATATATGGAAGGAACTTTATTCCAATTAACCAACATAAGTGATAATGACATTGAAAAGGGCAAACAGTTATTCTTAAAATTCAACTTGGAAAAATCTATTGAAAAGACAAAATATGGAGAAGTTTTGCAGCGCCAAGGTTCAGTAGGTAATATTTATATAAATGGTGTGCTTGTTGCCACTGAAGATAACTTTTTGTTTAGCTACAATATCACCTTGCTAAATTCAGCGTTGAAAAAAGCAATTAACAGGGAAAGAGCAAATGTAGGGCGTACAGCTTACGCATCCACAGTTAAGAATATTCTGTTAGAATGCCAGTCTAAAGAGGTCGCAGACTTACTTACACAAGATTTAAGAAGTTACAGTTACGGCACAACCCACGATGAACTAAAATGGCTTGATGTACAGCAGCACGCTGCATCTACTCTGAATAAGTATCAAAAAGTTGTGTTTGTAACCTCGGAAGAAATTGAAAAGGGCGTTGATTTAGTTGATGAAGCAAGACAAGGCGGCTTTGAAATAGTTACTGTCCCTTCTAATTTGCGCGATAAACTTCACGAAAAAAATGAGCAAGAATTAGAAAAAAATCCTGAAAACTCTGAAAACATCGTAAGAACTTTTACTCAATTTCAGGCAGAAAGGTCTAACAACTTCGAGTTTGATTTTGTTTCCATTAACAATTTAAATTATTCCGAAAAGTTAATTTGGGATTCAGTTCCTGAAATCTTATCAATAGTTGGAGGCAAACCATCTAATGTAAATGAAATTGTAATTTCTGAGGTAATGGAACGTGACCCCTACACATTTAGACCAGCGGCAGGACTTTGGCGACCAAGTGAAAACCAAATAGTGATAAAGCGTAGTGTTTTATCAGAGGGAAAGGCAAGATTCATCGGAGTTTTGCTGCACGAATTAGCACACGCGATTAGTGGTGCTACAGACGCAACACGAGCCTTTGAAAGTGAACTAACAAGACTGTTAGGGATATTTGGCGAAAAATCTATAAATAAAAATTAAACCGCTAATGAAAATTGCATGTATAGGCTGGGGTTCCTTGATTTGGCGACCTGATACATTATTAATTCACAGAGAATGGTTTTCGGACGGTCCGTTCTTGCCAATTGAATTTGGGCGTCAATCAAAAGATGGCAGACTGACTTTGGTGATAACCAATGACGCCAAACCATTAAGAACATTATGGGCGTTGATGGCTACGAGCGACTTAGCTAAAGCAAAAAAGTCACTAGAATTAAGAGAGTCAACTATTCCGGCTAATATTTCATCAATAACTGCCACAGAAGACACTTCTGACGAAATCAAAATATCTATTAAAAAATGGTTGTTAAGTTTAGACATTGATGCCGCCATTTGGACTAATCTCCCACCAAAGTTTAAAGAAGAAAAGAGAGTTCCAACTATTCAAGAAGCAATTACATACTTCAGAGAAATGGACATAAACTCTAGAAAAATAGCGGAGGAATATGTTCGGAAAACACCACGCCAAATCGACACAGAATACAGACGCGAATTTGAAAAGCATCTGGGTTGGACATACGAACAATAGAAGCACGAACGCACAACAGCGTGTATGTGGCAATAGCGGGTGAAGTACCAAATCGAAGGTCTTTGCTTCTAAGAAACTTTGTACTAAACGGACAGGAAAGTGCTTCTAATCCGCTACTGCACATACACGCAAAACGTTGTGTGTCATTAAAGAAATAAAACAAATGCAGGAATTCATTAAATACGAAGTATGGAAGGATTATTGGTGCTTTAAACCAATCGCAGTAATAAACTTTACTGAGCTTGAAAAACTTAATTTCTGTTGTTGGTCTCACATAAAAAATGGCGAACTACAAATTAGAATTGAATCTACAAAAGCTGATTTAGAACCATCAAGACAGCAAATCCAAACATTCAAATCAATTCTTAGTAAACAAGAAGAAATTCTCAAATCAATTTTTGGTTATTATAATAATGTAATACTACCCGTTTATGAAGCCGCAACAGATATTGAAGAGGAAGAAATAGCTACTAATGTTTCGCAATTAAATAAAGTTTTTGGCATTAAATCAATAGAAATTCCTCAATTTGAAACTTCAACTTCAAACTATTTTATAATCCAATTTGACTTCCGATATGATTGTGAACATGGGCTTAATATTTTATTTGAGGACACGAGACCAATTGATTTTTTTGGTGATGGAGATAAAAATTATGATGCAATAACTATCTATCAAACTGGATTAATTAATAAGAATAGAGAGCCAATAAATTTTAGCATACATTATTTGAACAATGAGACTATTTTTAAGGGAAATCATTATTTTGAAGAGCAAATCGAATTCTCTCTAAAAGAAGGCACTTACAGAACATTTATTTCATATAACGACTACCAATTGTGCATTAATTTTCATGTGCCAAATAACTTATATAAATTCACCTTGGAACAGATAATAAAAATGAAATAAAAACGACACACAACAATGCATAGCTGTCCATGCCGGCTAATCGCCGGCACGTCAGCTATGCTGGCCGTTAGCGGGCATTGTAAAAAGACCCACAAACAATAAAATGACACTTAAAACAGTTAAATCAAAAATTAAATAACGAACATATGAAAGAGTTAAAATCAACTATAGCCCTAGTTGGACTAATTTTAATGGTAACAATGACAAGTTGCACGACTACAAAAGTTGCAACATTGACAAAGGGCGACAATGAAACAATAGAATTATTTACGACCAAGTTGCCGGACAAGAAATATGTAGAAATTTGCTACATAGAAACAAGTGGTGGTATCTTTCACACTCCACAACAATTACTTAACGGACTGAAAAAGAAGGCTGTTGAAATCAAAGCAGACGCAGTAATAAATGTTAAATATGACTTTCAGGCTTGGTATCCAATTGTTTCAGGGACAGCAATAAAATATAGAGACAACTAAACAATTTGCTGACCGAAAAAATTTAAAAGTATGAACAAGAGTGTTATTTTAATATTAGGAATGACAATATTAGTTTTTACACAATGTAAAAAAGACAAAGAGCCTTGCTTAAAAAAAATTCTTGAATGGTGCAACTTGGTAGATTTATCAAACGAATACGACCTCGTTTGTGGTTGTGACGGTATGACATATCAGAACGCTGGACACGCAACTTGTATTGGTGGTGTGACATACACAAAAGGTAAATGTAAATAAAAGGAAATGACAGCAATTCAGAATGAACAACGACCCGCTAACATCGGTTTGCCGCAATGGGGGCTGAAGTGCTTCTATAACAGTTTAGTGCTTAACCGAAGTGCAGTGCTTCGATTGAGCTTTAGTGCTAAAAATCCCTGCCTGCGTATAGCTGAGAACCGTTATATGCCACTATAAAAAACG
>ERZ761609.2481-NODE-2481-length-13558-cov-24.331704_pt1 | contig 13558 bp, 18 predicted proteins | sample MGYA00511163_ERZ761609 | MGnify/ENA primary metagenome ERZ761609 (study PRJEB28899, sample SAMN02445070) | bioreactor sludge metagenome | biome: EBPR sludge | place: Australia: Brisbane, Thorneside Wastewater Treatment Plant | collected 2011-12-16 ... | reverse complement strand
GCTTGGCGGGCCTGGGTTGTTCGGCCACGCCGGGTTGCGGCGGCGCGGCCGGATTCGCCGCGCTATCGGCGGTCTGCGCCGGACCTGCCTGAACCGGATACAGGTCCACCACCAGCCGGTGGCCGTATTGCCCCAGCGGCGGCAACTGGAACACCGAGGGTTTGACGGCGGTTTTCAGATCCAGCACCAGGCGCATCACCCCGGGACGATTCATTCCCACGCGAATGGCGCCGATATAGGGGTCCTCCGCGGTCAGCTGTCCCGCCAGCGCGTCGAGCGCGGTGCCCGCCTCCACGCCCTCGAGGTCGATCACCAGCCGCTCGGGGTTCGACAGCGCGAAGTATTTGTGCGCGACCGGTTGCGCCGCCTCCAGCGTGATCCGGGTGTAATCGGGCGACGGCCACAGGCGTGTGGCGCTGAGTTGCAGCGCCTGGGCCCAGCCCGACGCCAGCAAACCGCACAACAGGAAAATTTTCAGCAGGGCGTGCAACATGCCTCCAGGTAACGGGCGCCGCGCGGGCTGGCGGCTTCGCATTCGGCATCACGGCTGTCGTCATCGATCCGCAGGCGGACCACCACGTCCGGCGGCGGCAGCCAGCCGGCAGCCTTCTCCGGCCATTCGATCAGGCTCACTACCTGGCCGCCGCTGACATCGCGAAACCCGGCATCCAGCCATTCGCGCGGGTCGTGCAAACGATACAGGTCGAAATGATACAGCTCAAATGCGGGCAGGCTATAGGTTTCCGCCAGGGTATAGGTCGGGCTTTTCACCCGCCCGCCGTGGCCCAGCGCCCGCAACAGCCCACGCACCAGGGTGGTCTTCCCCGCGCCCAGATCGCCTTCGAGGTAGAACGTCAGCCCGGGCGCCAGTTCCCGCGCCAGCCGCGCGCCGAAGGCCAGCGTCGCAGCCTCGTCGGCCAAATGGCAGCGGCATCGCACGGTATCATCGTGTCTATGCATGAACGGGATTTAAGCCGACTGGCGCAACAAATCAAGCATTGGGGGCGCGAGCTCGGCTTTGCCGCAGTGGGCATTGCCGACGGCGAACTGAGTCGTGCCGAAGCGGGCTTGCAGGCATGGCTGGATCGGGGCTTTCATGGCGACATGGATTATATGGCGGCGCACGGCGTCAAGCGCAGCCGGCCGGCCGAACTGGTGCCCGGCACCGTCCGCATCATCAGCGCGCGGCTGGATTATTTTCCGCCCGCCGCGGCCGACCCGCATGCGGTGCTGGATGATGCCGCCGCCGCCTACGTCTCGCGCTACGCGCTCGGGCGCGACTACCATAAAGTCTTACGCAACCGCCTGCAAAGCCTGGCCGAAAAAATCAGCGCGGAAACCGGCGAACACCGTTTCCGCGTCTTCACCGACAGTGCGCCGGTGCTGGAAGTGGAACTCGCCAGCAAGGCCGGCCTCGGCTGGCGCGGCAAGCACACCCTGCTGCTGAACCGGCGGCACGGCTCGTGGTTTTTTCTCGGCGAGATCTACACCGACCTGCCGCTGCCGGTGGACGCGCCCGAAACCAGCCACTGCGGCAGCTGCCAGGCCTGCATCGACGTCTGCCCGACACAGGCCATCGTCGCCCCCTACTCGCTCGATGCGCGGCGCTGCATTTCCTATCTGACCATCGAGTTGAAAGGCAGCATCCCGCCCGAACTGCGCCCGCTCCTGGGCAACCGCATCTACGGCTGCGACGACTGCCAGCTGGTATGCCCGTGGAACCGCTTCGCGCAGACCGCCGCGCTGCCGGACTTTGGCGTGCGGAACGGGCTCGACAGTGCGCAACTGGTGGATTTGTTCGCCTGGAGCGAAACGGATTTCAACGAGCGGCTGGCCGGTTCGCCGATCCGCCGCATCGGCCACGCGCGCTGGCTGCGCAATATCGCGGTGGCGCTGGGCAACGCGCCGCCCTCGCCTGAGATTCAAGCGGCGCTTGGCGCGCGCCTGCAGCACCCGTCCGAACTGGTGCGCGAGCACGTGGCGTGGGCGCTGGAGCGCCAGCAGAAAGCTTAAGTCGTCTTCAATTCGTCGCGCGCGCCGTCTTTAATTCATGCGCAGTTCACGCTGCGCATGGCGGATCACCGACGCCCCCGAACTCAGCGCCAGTCCCGCCAGCACCAGCGCTACCGCGATATCCGGCCAGCCGTGCGCGGTGGCCCACACCCCGGCCGCCGCGCCCATCACCGCCAGATTGCCGAGCGCGTCGTTGCGCGAGCACAGCCACACCGAGCGCGCCTGCGCATCGCCGCCGCGATGGGCAAACAACAACGCCGCCACGCCGACGTTGACCGCCAGCGCCAGCAGGCTCACCCAGCCCATGATGGCCGGCTCCGGCACGATACCCGCCGACCACTGCCAGGCCGACTTGCCGAGCACGAACACGCCGTAGACGACCATCAGCCAGCCCTTCCACAGCGCGGTGCGTGAACGCCACACCGGCGCCAGCCCGAGCACGAACAGGGCGACGCCGTAGTTGCCGGCGTCGCCCAGAAAGTCGACCGCATCGGCCAGCAGCGACACCGACTGCGCCGCAAAGCTCGCCGCCAGCTCGCCGCCGAACATCAGCGCGTTCAGCACCAGCGCGATCCACAGCGCACGCCGGTAACCCGGGTCGGGCGGCGCCGCGTTGCACACCGAATCGCAGTCGCAGCCGCTCATGCCGGATGCCGCCACAGGCGGCCCTGAAGGTAAAATACTGACTCTGTCATCCTGCCATCCTGCCACCCATGTCCACGCATGCACACTCCCCCATCGGCGTATTCGATTCCGGCATCGGCGGACTGACCGTGGTGCGCGCCCTGATGGAGCGCCTGCCCTACGAGAATATCGTCTATTTCGGCGACACCGCGCGCGTGCCCTACGGCGTGAAGTCGGTCGAGACCATCGCCCACTTCACCACCCAGATCGCGCAGTTTTTGCTGGAAAAGGACGTCAAGCTCCTGGTCATCGCCTGCAACACCATGGCTGCGGTGGCCTCGCAAGTCGTCAAGGATCTGTCGCCGGTGCCGGTGCTCGACGTCATCGACGCCGGCGCGGTCTCCGCGCGCGGCGGCAGGAAGATCGGCGTCATCGGCACCCCCACCACCATCAACAGCAACGCCTACGCGCGCGCCATCCACGACTACGCGCCCGAATCGCGCATCCATTCGCAGGCCTGTGCGCTGTTCGTGCCGCTGGTGGAGGAAGGCTGGCTCGACCACGAGGTGACCCGGCTGACCGCGCAGGAATACATGAAGCCGTTGCTGACCGAGCAGATCGACACCCTGGTGCTCGGCTGCACCCATTACCCGCTGCTGAAGCCGCTGCTGCGCCAGGTGGTCGGCGAGGGGGTCGCGCTGGTCGATTCCGCCGAAGCCATGGCCGAGCAGGTCGCCGCGGTGCTGGCCGACAAGAAGCTCGCCAACCCCGGCCCGGCCCGGCCGCGCTACGACTTCTACGTCACCGACGTGCCGCTGCGCTTCCAGACCATCGGCGAGCGCTTCCTCGGGCGCACGCTCAACAACGTCCACGTGGTGAAGTGGTAGCCACGCAGTCCTGCGCATGATCCGGGTCAACGCCCGGATCGAACTCGACGAGCGCGAAATCCAGGAGGATTTCGTGCGCGCCTCGGGCCCCGGCGGGCAGAACGTCAACAAGGTGTCGACCGCCGTGCAACTGCGCTTCGACGTCGCCCGCTCGCCTTCGCTGCCCGACGCGGTGCGCGCGCGCCTCACCGCCCTGGCCGGCCGCCGCCTCACCCACGACGGCGTGCTGATCCTCTTAGCCGACCGCTATCGCAGCCAGCGGCGCAACCGCGACGATGCGCTGCAACGGCTGCTCGCGCTGATCCGCGCAGCCTGCGAAGTGGAAATACCCCGCCGGCCGACCCGGCCTACACTGGCTTCCAGGAAACGGCGCCTGGACAGCAAGCAGCGGCGGGGGGAAACCAAGAAACTGCGTACCGTGAAACCGGGGACGGACAGCTGACCCGGCGTAAACCGTGTCCCTAGCCGAACGTCAGTCCCATCGCCTCGCGCACATCCCGCATCGTATCGCGCGCCAGTTCCTGCGCCTTTTCGCAGCCGTCGGCGAGGATGTTGCGCACCTGATCGGGGTTGTCCTCGTAGTACTGCGCGCGCTCGCGGATCGGCGCGAGTTCGGCGAGCACGGCGTCGATCACCGGCTGCTTGCATTCGAGGCAGCCGATGCCGGCGCTGGTGCAGCCTGCGGTGACCCACTGACGGGTTGCGTCATCGGAATACACCTGATGGAACTGCCACACCGGGCAATTGGCCGGATTGCCCGGGTCGGTGCGACGCACGCGAGCGGGGTCGGTCGGCATGGTACGGATTTTCTTGGTGACGGTTTCTGGATCTTCGCGCAGGGCGATGGTATTGCCGTAGGACTTGGACATCTTCTGCCCGTCCAGTCCCGGCATTTTCGACGCTTCGGTCAGCAGCGCATCGGGCTCGGCGAGGATCATCTTGCCGGAGCCTTCGAGGTAGCCGAACAGTCGTTCGCGGTCGTTCATCGACAGGTTCTGGGCGTCGTTGAGCAGCGCCTGGGCGGATTCCAGCGCCTCGTCGTCGCCCTGTTCCTGGTAGGCGGTGCGGCATTCCTCGTACAGGCGGGCCTTCTTCGAGCCGAGCTTCTTGACCGCAGCGCGCGCCTTGTCCTCGAACCCCGCCTCGCGGCCGTACATGTGGTTGAAACGGCGCGCCAGCTCACGGGTGAATTCGATATGCGGAACCTGATCTTCGCCAACCGGAACCCGGTTGGCGCGATAGATCAGGATGTCGGCGCTCATCAGCAGCGGATAGCCGAGGAAGCCGTAGGTCGAGAGGTCCTTGCTGGCCAGCTTTTCCTGCTGGTCCTTGTAGGTGGGCACGCGTTCCAGCCAGCCGAGCGGCGTCATCATCGACAGCAAGAGATGCAGCTCGGCATGCTCGATCACGCGCGACTGCACGAACAGCGTGGCCTGCGCCGGATCGATCCCCGCAGCGAGCCAGTCGACCACCATGTCGCGCGCGTTATCCTCGATCACCTGCGGCGTGTCGTAATGCGTGGTCAGCGCGTGCCAGTCGGCGACGAAAAATAGGCACTGGTATTCGTTCTGCAGGCGCAGCCAGTTTTTCAGGACGCCATGGTAGTGGCCCAGGTGCAAACGCCCGGTGGGGCGCATGCCGGAGAGAACGCGGTCGGAATACATGATTAAGGCTAGGGGCTAGGAATTTAAGGGCTGGAGTCAGGACAGCACGACCTGGATCAGGCCGATCAGTTGCGCAGGATCGAGGCCGGTGGCGAGCGCGGTCAGCCCGACGAACAGGCTGATCAGCGGCCACAGGATGATGCCGAGGATACCTGTGAACAGGAGGCCTAGCAAAATGAACAGGCCGTACGGCTCAAGCCGGGCGAACTGCATGGCCTGCTTCACCGGCAGCAGGCTGACGGCGATGCGGCCGCCGTCGAGCGGCGGCAGCGGGATGAGGTTCAGCGCCATCAGGATGACATTGATGAACACGCCGGCGGCACCCATCAGCATCAGCGGCGCGCTGGCGAAGCCGCTACCGAGCGCGTGTCCGAGCTGGATCATCAATGCCCAGAACAGTGCCATGATGAAGTTCATGCCTGGGCCGGCAAGGGCGACCCACAGCATGTCCTGCTTGGGGCGGCGCAGGCGGGAAAAATTGACCGGGACCGGCTTGGCCCAGCCGAACAGGATCGCGCCCCCACCCAGCAGCTTGCTGGCCAGCAGGATCACCAGCGGCACCAGGATGGTGCCCACCGGGTCGATATGCTTGAGCGGATTGATCGTGATGCGGCCCTGCGAAGCTGCGGTCATGTCGCCGAAGAAGCGCGCGACGTAACCGTGCGCGGCTTCGTGCAGAGTGATGGCGAAAATCACCGGCAGCGCGAATACGGCAATTTTCTGGATCAGGGTCAATTCCATGCAGGATCAGGCCTCGAAGTCCGAGGTGTCGCCCTTGCCGAACCGCAGCACCGCCGGGACATCCGATGTCATGTCGACCACGGTGGTCGAGGTAAGGCCGCAGGCGCCGCCGTCGATGACCAGATCGACCAGGTGCTCCAGGCGCTCGCGAATTTCCCATGGCTCAGTCAGCGGCACGTCTTCGCCATACAGCAGCAGCGTGGACGACAGAATGGGCTCGTCCAGCTCGGCCAGCAGCGCCTGTACGATCGGATGCGCGGGAACCCGCAACCCGATCGTGTCGTGCTTCTTGTGCAGCAGCCGCTTCGGCACTTCGCGCGTGCCGCGCAGGATGAAGGTGTAGGCGCCGGGGGTGTGCGCCTTCAGGAAACGGAACTGGGTGTTGTCCACCTGGGCATAGCGTCCGAGCTCGGACAGGTCGCGGCAGATCAGCGTGAGGTCATGCCCGCTATCGAGTCCACGCACCGCCAGCAGCCGCATCGCCGCTTCCTTGTCGCCGATCTTGCAACCCAGCGCGTAACACGAATCGGTGGGATAAACGATCACGCCGCCGCGCTTGAGGATATCCACCGCCTGCTGGATCAGTCGGGGCTGCGGATTGTCGGCATGAATATTGAAGAATTGCGCCATAGATGCTGATGCTCAGGCCAGGGAAGAAGAAAAATGGGCTGCCAGCTCCGGCCAGCCCTGCCACACCGGCTGGCAATAATGCGGCAGCGCAGGCAGGCGGCCAATATCGGCGCCCTCGCCTGGCGCATGGAAATCCGTTCCACGCGAGGCCTTGAGGCTGAACGCGCGCGCCAGGTCGGCAAATTTGCCGTATTCGGTCGGGTGATGGGTGCCGCTGATGACTTCGATGCCTTCGCCGCCCAGCGCGCGGAAAGCATCCAGCAGCAGGTGCAGTTCGCGCGCGTTGAAGGCATAGCGCCCGGGATGCGCGATCACCGCCGTGCCGCCGCTGGCGTGGATCCAGCCGACGGCGTTCTCCAGCGTGGTCCATTCGTGTTCGACGTAGCCGGGATTGCCGCGCGTGAGAAAGCGCCTGAACGCAGCGCGCATGTCGGGGACGTGGCCCTGCGCCACCAGCCAGCGCGCAAAATGGGTGCGTCCCACCAGCTGCTTGTTGGCCGCATAGCCGCAGGCGCCCGCGTAGGCGCCGGCGATGCCGGACTGCGCCAGATCGTCTCCCATCCGCCGGGCGCGCTCGACGCGCCCGAGGCGGATGCCGTGCAGGCCGGCAGCCAGTTCGGGATGCCGCGGATCGATGCGCAGACCGACGATGTGCACGGTCTGGCCACCCCAGCTCACCGAGATTTCGACGCCCGGGATCAGCCTCAGCCCTGCCGTCGCCGCCACCGCCTGTGCGGTGGCAATTCCCGCCACGTCGTCGTGATCGGTCAGCGCGAGCGCGTGCACGCCATTCGCCGCGGCGCGCGCGACGACTTCGGCGGGCGACAACACACCGTCGGACATATTGGAATGGCAATGCAGATCGATATTGAGCATCGATGATCGGGATCGGGCGGAAGGGCCAAAAGCGCTTGGTCGGGAGGGGGAATCATAGCAAAATACGCAGTCACCCGAATTGCAGCCGGCCGCCAAGCACAAACATAATGAAGAAATTACTGTTTGATCTCTTTCCCATCATCGTCTTCTTCATCGCCTACAAAATAGGCGATGCCAACGCCGAAGCCACGCGCGCCTTCCTGGCGGGACTCGGCCTGCCGCAGCCGCTGGGCGCCAACGAAAAACCCGGCATCTACCTCGCCACCCTGGTGGCCATCGTCGCCAGCTTCGGGCAAATCGGCTGGGTCAAGCTGCGCGGCCACAAGGTGGAAACCATGATGTGGGTCAGCCTCGGCATCATCGTGCTGTTCGGTGGCGCCACCCTGTGGCTGCACGACGAGAGCTTCATCAAGTGGAAGCCGACCGTGCTGTACTGGGTTTTCGCCGCCATCATTTTTGGCGCTGCCGCTTTGGGCCGCAACGTCATCAAAAGTTTAATGAGCGCGCAAATGGAACTTCCTGACATTGCCTGGGGTCGGTTAAACGCGAGTTGGGGCGGATTTTTCGCCTTCATGGGGGTTGCAAACCTGTTTGTCGCCTTCAACTTCTCGACCGATGCCTGGGTCAACTTCAAGCTGTTCGGCAGTCTGGGGTTGATGCTGGTGTTTGTCATCGGCCAGAGCATGATGCTGACCAAATATCTGGACAAGGAAGAAAAGCAATAATGTTTTATGCCATCGTCGGCCAGGACGCACCCGGCAGCCTCGCCAAGCGGCTGGCCGCCCGCCCTGCGCATCTTGAGCGCCTACATGCCTTGCAGCAGGCGGGGCGTCTGCTGCTGGCCGGCCCCTTCCCCGCCATCGACAGCGACGACCCCGGCGCAGCCGGCTTTACCGGCAGCCTGATAGTCGCCGAATTCGACTCGCTGGCCGACGCGCAGGCGTGGGCGGATGCCGACCCCTATGTGGCTGCCGGCGTCTACGCGGCGGTCAGCGTCAAACCGTTCAAGAAAGCGTTTCCCGCATGAGCACCGCCGACCTGATCCGCCAGCGCCTCGCCGCGCTGGAACCCGAAACCTATACCCTGGAAGACGAGAGCGCCCAGCACAAGGGTCACGCCGGCGCCGCTTCCGGCGGCGGGCATTTCCGTCTCACGCTGGTGTCATCCAGATTCCGTAACCTCTCCACCCTCGCTCGCCACCGGTTGGTGTACGAAGCCATGGGCGAGCTCATGCAGCGCGAGATTCACGCGCTGTCGATCACTGCATTAACTCCGGAAGAACTCTGAAAGGAATCCGCATGCGTCTTGCCCTTCTCCCCGCCCTGATCCTGCTGGCCCTCACCCCGCTGGCACAGGCGCAAACCCCGGCCCCCGCGGCGCCCGCCCCAGTTGCCGCCTCCGACAAGCCGCTGGCCGTAGTCAACGGCAAGGAAATCCCCGCCTTGTACGGCGATCTGATCAAACGCGAAATGGCCCAGGGCCAGCCCGATACCCCGCAGCTCGACGAGCGCGTGCGCGAATCGCTGATCACCCTGGAACTGCTGTCGCGTGCCGCCACGGACAAGGGACTCGACAAAGAGCCGCAGCTCGCCGCGATACTGGATATCCGCCGCAAGGACCAGCTGGCCAAAGCCTATCTGGACGATTACGTCAAAACCCATCCGGTGAGCGACGCGGAAATCCAGGCCGCCTACGACAAGGCCAAGGCCGAGCCCGCCGAGCCGGAATACCGCGCGCGCCACATCCTGGTGAAGACCGAAGCCGAAGCGAAGAAGATCATTGCCGACCTCGGCAAAAAGGCCAAATTCGAGGATCTCGCCAAAAAGCAATCGAAAGACACCGGTTCGGCCAAGAACGGCGGCGCTCTCGACTGGTCCGACCGCCGTGCGTTCGTACCGGAATTCTCCGACGCCCTGGCCGGCCTGAAAAAGGGCGAAACCACGAAGACGCCGGTGAAGACGCAGTTCGGCTACCACGTCATCCGCCTCGACGACACGCGTCAACCGCAGCTGCAGCCGCTGGATGCCGTACGTGGCGAAATCGTCAAGCAGTTGCAGCAGCAGCGCATCCGCGACGCCATCACGTCAGTTCGTGCCAGTGCAAAAATCGAGTAATCCGCTAATAATGACTCAAGCGGGGGCCTGCCCCGCCTTTACCTGACAGGGAGCCAAACATGGCCAGCAAAGAATACAACCACCTGCAAGACGTTTTTCTCAACACCCTGCGCAAGGAGCGCATTCCGGTATCGGTTTTTCTTGTCAATGGAATCAAGCTGATGGGGCGGATCGAATCGTTCGATCAGTTCGTGGTGTTGCTGAAAGGCCAGGACCAGGCCGCGCAGATGATCTTCAAGCATGCCATCTCGACCATTTCGCCCTCGCGCGAAGTGGTGCTGCCGCAGCGCGACGCCGAGGCCTGAACCTCAGTTTTCAATGTGAACGGGCAGCAGCCCGGACGCCGTACGCGCATCCACCAGAACGGCGGCTCCCCCACGATACGCCTGCTTATGGCGCGCCGGGATCGCGCCCAACTTCTGCCTGTCCTTCAGATAGATCACCGCATAGCCTTCGGGATGCTCGGCCAGCCAGCGCTTCAGTTCGGCACCGTGCAATTCGAGCAGTGGTGATTCCAGCCGGCCCAGAAACTGATATTGCGCGTGGTACCTCGCGGCATTCACCACCGGCCGCCCTTCGTCCTGCACCTGTTTGATCGTCTGCGCCATCGCCTTGATGTTGTACAGAGGATCGATCGATGGTTTGGCGGCCAGCTGCACCAGCGCCAGCGTGGTGGCCCCCAGCAGCGCCAGATTCGGCACCGGCGGAAAACCGCGCCGCCCGACCGCCCAGGCGGCCAGCGCCAGCAACGCCAGCAGCGCGCCCGACCATAGTGCCGGCAACGCGGCGGCCTCTTCGTGGAGCGCCGCAACTTTCCCGCTGGCAGCCAGCATCAACGTCACGCCCAACCCCATTGCCAGCAGGGCAGGCACGCCCACGCGGAAAGCCGGGCGGTCAGCCAGTACGCGCGCAGCCAGCAGCGCAAACGCCGGAAACAGCGGCACCAGATAATGCGGCTGCTTGCCGCTGATGAAGCAGAACGCAATGAACACCGGCAGCATCCAGGCGAGGCAAAAGCGCGTACCGCGGTCCAGCCCGGCCCGCCGGTGATGTGCCAGCGCCTGCCAGAATCCCGGCCAGACGAACCATGGAAACAACAGCAGCGGCAACAACGGCAGGTACCACCAGAACGGCCGCCGGTGCGCGAAAGACTCGACCATGCGATCGGCGGTCTGGCCCCAGAAAATCGCGTTGCGGTAGGCCTCGCCCCCGGCCATGCCGGCCGGGATCGCCCACGCCAGCGCAATGGCCGCCCCCAGCAACACCGCCAGCACGACCCCGCTGAACCAGCGGTACCACTGCATGCCCGGGTTCCACCATGGCGCCAGCACGGCGACCGGCAGCAGATTCAGCAGGATGACCGGGCCCTTGGTCAGCACACCCATGCCAATCGCGATTCCCAGCATGACGAAGCCGCGCCGCTTGCCATCGGCAGCGGCGAGTACGCCGTGCATTCCCAGCAGCACCCAGAACGCCAGCATCACGTCGAACATGACCGAGGTGGAAAAGACGATCCACAGCAGCGCGCTCACCAGAATCAGCGCAGCCTGCCCGCCGAGGCCCGAGCGCTGCGGCCACAGGCGGCGGGCGAGTGGATACGTCAGCAGCAGCGCGCCGGCAGAAAACAGCGGCAGCACCAGCCGCGGCCACCAGTCGGTGACGCCGAACAGCGCCCAGCCCGCATGGAACATCCAGAACATGAAAGGCGGCTTGTGGCTATAGGGTTCGCCGTTCTTGAACGGCACCAGAAAGCCGCCGCGCTGCCACATTTCCCACGCCGCACTGACGTAGCGCGTTTCGTCGATCGGGATCAGCGGCCGCGTCAGCAGCGCCACCGCGGTCAACGCCGCCAGCAGCAGCAGGCTCAGCAGCAACAGGCCGCGCCCGTTATTTTGATGGGGATTCACGGGCAACGCCTGCGTCAGTTTCGTCCAGCGCGGCATCGACCTGGTCGCCGAGGCTCTGGTCATGCCGGAAATGGCGATAAAGATAGGTCCCCAGCGCTCCCGACACCAGGAACAGGCCGATGGCGAGCGCGAGCTTCAGGGCGGGCGCGATGTGAACGCCGCTGCCGACCAGAGCGAACACCAGCGTCTGCGGCAGATAGCCGAGCAGCGTGCCGAGGAAAAAATGCGCGGGGCGGATACTCGAAATGCCGGCCGCCAGATTGGTCAGCAGGTTGCTGCCCACTGGCAGCAACCTGATCAATACCGTCATGGAAAACGGGTGCTCGTGGATGAAGCGGTCGAAACGGCCGGTGCGCGCGCCCAGCCGCGCACGCAGCAGGCCTTTGCCGAAGAAACGCGCGTAAACGAAGTTCAATATGCAGCCCAGGAGTGCCGCCAGCGTGCCCAGCAGCGTACCCAGGCCCACGCTGAAGGCGTAGCCGCCGAGAAAAGCGATGATCTGCCGCGGCAGGCCGAGGGCGGTGAACACGCCGCCCATCAGCAGAAACAGCAAGGCGCCATTGACGCCGTGTCCGCGCACCCGCGCGTCGATCCATGCCTCGTTGACGCTGTTGCCGAGATCGCTGGTCTTGAACACGTAGCCGAACAGCGCCAGGCTCAGGATCAGCGCCAGGCCTTTGACGATAATGCGCGCCTTCATCTAGCGATCGGAATCGACCTCGATCACCGGCAGGCGCACCCGCCGCTGCAGCCAGGCGACGCCGAACAGGTCGACGATGCCGACCCACAGCCTGTTGTGCACGCCATATTTCGAAGTGCCGCGCTCACGGGCACGATGATGGACCGGAACCGACACCACCATACCGCCGTTGCGCATCACCAGTGCCGGCAGAAAACGGTGCATGTGGTCGAAATTGGGCAGCTGCAGAAAGGTCTCGCGGGCGAACAGCTTGAGGCCGCAGCCGGTATCCGGTGTATTGTCCTTCAGCATGCGCGAACGCACGCCATTGGCAATTTTGGACGACAGGCGGCGCAGAAAGGTGTCGTTGCGCCTGGCGCGCCAGCCCGCCAGCAGTTCCAGGTTGTCGGGCTGCGCCGGGTTGGCCAGTTCGGCCAGCAGCGCCGGGATATCGGCCGGGTCGTTCTGGCCGTCGCCGTCGAGCGTGGTGATCCACTCATGGCGCGCCGCAGTCACGCCCGTCGTCACCGCCCGGCTCTGCCCACACGAAGTGCGATGGCGGATCACCCGCAGCATCGGAAATTCGGCTTTCAGGGCCTGCAGCCGGGCCTGGGTGGTGTCAGTGCTGCCGTCGTCGACGTAGATGATTTCGAATGTGGTGTTGCCGGACAGCGCTGTCACGATTTCGCGCACCAGCGGCTCGACGTTGTCCTGCTCGTTCTTGACGGGTACAACCACGGAAAGCCTGCCGTGGTAGGCATGTTTTGGCATTGCTATATGCGAATTGTGGGGTTGTGGCGGTGGAAGAAGACTTCCGGGCCTGAAAGTTCGATGGCCGCCATTCTAGTTTATTTTCTGCGACAAGTATGACGTGTCGACTTCCCCGCATCGGGTTCGCCGTAAGCATAAGGACGGGAAACCCGTTGCCGTCCGTCCACCCCGAAGATAAAACCCATGCGATTCATGGTTATTGTGAAGGCCACTGCCGAAGCCGAAGCCGAAACCGAAACGCAGCCTGCGCCCGAGGCGGTCTTGCTGGCCGAGATGGTTGCCTATCATGAACAACTGCCCAAGGCGGGCGGGCCGCCCGACGGCTCGGGCCTGAATCCCAGCTCGCAGGGCTGGCGCATCCGTTACAGCGGCGACAAGCGAACCGTGATCGACGGTCCCTTGGCCGAGATCAGGGAGCTGATCGCGGGCTAGGGAAAGTCTGCATAACCCCCGCCCCCGCACGAGCTGAATGAAAGCAGAACACCCATTGCGAGCGCGGACAGATTTGCAACGATTTCCTGGCGGGTGTTGCTCTCGATTGCGTTCATTTCTGGCCATTCAAGCGCCCTTGCCCGCGCAGCAGGCGCACTCATCCCCGTGCTCCTGCCATCAGTCGTTTCCTCGCCATCCACAGATTGCTCAAGGCAAACAG
>ERZ761609.2480-NODE-2480-length-13559-cov-7.430317_pt1 | contig 13559 bp, 9 predicted proteins | sample MGYA00511163_ERZ761609 | MGnify/ENA primary metagenome ERZ761609 (study PRJEB28899, sample SAMN02445070) | bioreactor sludge metagenome | biome: EBPR sludge | place: Australia: Brisbane, Thorneside Wastewater Treatment Plant | collected 2011-12-16 ... | reverse complement strand
GGCACGGGCGCGACCGTGACGCCGGGATGCGGTGACGCCTCGGCGGCCTCGTCACGACGGCGCGCAAGCACGTCGAGGGTGGCGGTGCCACCGAAGGCGGACGCACGGTGGCCGGCAGCATCGAGTGCGTTGCGGACAGCGTTGATGACGAGACTGCGGACGGCGGCGTTGTCGCGGAAACGGACCTCGGCCTTGGTCGGATGCACGTTGACGTCGACGCCATCGGTCGGCAGTGCGAGGAATAGTGCGAACAGGGGATGGCGCCCCTTTGGAATGAGATCACCGTAGGCGGCGCGGATGGCCCCGAGCAGAAGTTTGTCACGGACCGGGCGGCGATTCACGAACAGGAACTGGCCGCTGGAATCGTTCCTGTGCAGCGTGGGCAGGGCGGCGAAACCCGTCACTTCAAGATTGTCGCGGGCGTCGGCCACGGGCAGGGCGTCGTCGAGGAATTCCCGCCCCATGACGCGGGCAAGGCGGCTCAAATGCCCCTCCGGCGTTTCGTCACAGCGGGGGAGGCGCAACGGTGTCTTGTCGCCGGTCACGAGTTCGAAGCCGACAGCCGGGTTTGCCATGGCGAGGCGCTTTACTGTTTCGGAGATCGCCTGATTTTCCGCGCGTTCGGATTTCAGGAACTTGAGGCGCGCCGGCGTCGCGGAGAACAGCTCGCGCACCTCGACGATGGTTCCGGGATTGAGCGCAGCGGGACCGATCGCGCTTTTGCGACCGCGATCGACGACGACGGCGAAGCCGTCACGGCCGCGCTCGCGGGACTGGATCATCAGATGCGCGATCGACCCGATGGACGGCAGTGCTTCGCCGCGAAAGCCTAGCGTGCGGATATCGAAAAGATCGTCGGCGCGGAGTTTCGAGGTGGCATGGCGCTCGACGGCGAGCGCAAGATCGGCGGGCGGCATTCCGGAGCCGTCGTCCGTCACCCGCAGCAGCGCGAGACCACCGGATGCGGCGGCGATCTCGATCTCCGTCGCGCCGGCGTCGAGTGCGTTTTCGACGAGTTCCTTGACGACGCTCGCCGGGCGCTCGATCACCTCGCCGGCGGCGATGCGGTTGACGACGTCGGCGCTGAGTTGGCGGATAGGCATTCCAGATCCTATCGGGTCTTCTGGCTCAAGCCTGAGCGAGCGCCGAGCGCGTCAGCGTCTTTGCCAATTCGACGGCGGGTTGATCGAAGGGATCGACGCCGAAAAGATCGGCGGCGAATATCGTTTCGAGCATGAAGTGCATGAAGAGAGCACCCATCGACGTCTCGTCGAGATGCGGGATGTCGAACGTGCGAACGGGTCGGCCGGCGCGGAGAAGCGCTTCCGGGACGGCCTTGGACTGGGCGGAGACGAGATCGCCCATGGCTCGCCCGGCCAGAAAATCAATTCCGGCGGCACGGCAGAGATCGGCGTCGAGGACCGGGCCGGTGCCGCGCGTCGGGGTGCGCATCACGGTAACGAGATGATCGCGTGGACCATCCATGAAGAGCTGAAGCTGGGAGTGCTGATCGAGGGGGCCGAGGCAGGCGATGGGTGTGGTTCCCTGTCCCGCCTTGCCGAGGCTTTCGGCCCAGAGCTGGACGAACCATGCCCCGAACCGGCCCAGGCGGTCGCAGTACGACATCATGATTTCGGCGCGAACGCCTTTCGTCTCGGCCAGTGCGACCACAGCGGCAGCGCCGAGAGCGGGAGCGAGTACGCGCGGGTGCGATGCCTCGCGCATTGCCGAGACGACAGAGGCGGCACCGCGGCGAACGGCGCGGACGTCGAGGCCGCGGGCAATTGCAGGCAGCATGCCGACGTTGGTGAGAACCGAGAAGCGGCCGCCGATGCCGGTGTGATGTTCGAGCATGGGGATGGCGTGGGCGGCGAACAGCGCGCGGAGGCCGTTTTTCTGACCCGGCTTGTCGGGCTCGGTGAGACCGAGGAACATCGCCGGGATACGATCGGCGTATCCGGCCTTCTTTACCGTTGCGAGCGCGGCGACCGCCTGTGTCAGTGTTTCGACCGTGCCGCCGGATTTCGAGGTGACGACGAAGCGCGTCGACGGGAGGTCGAGCGTCGCCAACGCTGCGGCGAGCGTGGTCGCATCCAGATTGTCGTAAAAGCGCGTGCGCGGACGACGGCGCTGTGCCTCGTCAGCGGTGCCGGGGACGTTCCAGCCCGAGAGCTGGGCGAGGGTCTGGCCCCCGAGGCTCGAACCGCCGGTGCCGAAGAACACGATCGTGGAGGCGCCGTCGGCCAGCCGCGCCATCGCGGCTTCGGCTGCTTCGATGTCTGCCGTCTCCTCTGATATGCGAAGGATCGGCAGAGCGCCGGTCTCATAGTCGGATTTCAGGCCGTCGAGCTTTGCGGCGAGGCGATCGACGTAGCGTTGCAGCGTCGCGGGATCGAGACCGTGGGCGCCGATGGCAGGGGGCATGCAGCCGCCGAGGTTCTGGATGTAGGCGGGTGCAGCTTTTCCGTCCGCTGCTCCCGAGCGTACCTGCGCGTCGTTCATGCCGGTCATTTCCAATCCGCCGGGATCCGATTCACATCATGCGACCACTTCGACGCGCCGATGCCGGCGAACCGATTCGTGTCGCGCGATCGTTCCTTATCTACCATCGCTGCAAGGGCGCGCCCATCGCGCCAGCCGCCACTGGACGTTCCGGCGTGGATAACCGGCGTTCAACCGCCGGCCTTGAGACCCTTCGGGCGTCCGACGATGGTGACGAACAGGTCGTCGGCGGCAAACAGGCGTTTGGCGACGCGCCGCACGTCGTCGATCGTGACGGCGGCGACTTCCTTGTTGCGGGTGTCAACGTAGCCAGCCCCGAGATCCTCTTCCATGAAGTAGAGGAGCTGGTTCGCGATCTTCGCGTTGGTATCGAACCGCAGTGCGAAGGCGCCGATCAGGTTGGATTTCGCATTGTCGAGTTCGGTCACGGTCGGCCCTTCGGTTGCGAGGCGCTTCAGCTCTCCCCGAATGACGTCCAGCGACTGCGCCATTTCCTCGTTCTTGGTGGCGACGCCGCCCATGAACATCGAGGTGTGATCGAGAGGCTGGAGATAGCTGTAGACGGAGTAGGCCAGACCCCGCTTTTCACGCACCTCTTCCATCAGGCGGGAGGAAAACCCGCCGCCGCCGAGAATGTGATTGAGGACGAATGCGGGGATGAAGTCCTTGTCCTTGCGCATCATCGCGCCGGAGCCGAAGCGGGCGACCGACTGCGGAACGGGCATGTCGACGACGACGAGCTTTTCCGCCGCCTTCGGCGCAACGTCCGCGACTTTCACGAGATCGGATTTTGCCGGCAATGCGCCGAAGATGTCATCGACCATGGCGGACGCTTCCGCCGACGTGATGTCGCCGACGACGACGACGTTCAGGTTGTCACGAGCGAAGATCCGCTTGCGATAGGCGACGAGATCGTCACGCGTGATGGCGCCGACGGTATCGGGGGTTCCCTTGGTCGGGCGGCCGTAGGGATGCCCCTTGTAAGCCTCCGACATCCAGCGTTCAGAGACGACGCTTTCCGGGTTCTTGGCCGCGTATGCAAGGGACGACGCGATCTGGCGGCGGACGCGCTCGATGGCATCGGCGTCGAAGCGCGGAGCGTTGACGGCGAGCTTCAGGAGCGCAGCACTTTCGCGACGGTAGTCGGACAGGGTCTCGAATGAGCCGTAGAAGGAATCCTTCGCTGCTTCGAAGGAGAGGCGCATGGCGAGTTCTTCCATGCGTGCCTGGAAGGCGACCGAAGTCAGATCGCCGGCGCCTTCGTCCATCATGCCTGACATGAAATGGGCGATACCTGGGCGATTTTCGGGGTCCTGGGTGGCGCCACCAGCGAAGGAAAACCGCATAGCGACGAGGGGAACCGCGTGCTCCTCGACCAGCCAGAGCTTGATGCCGGATTTCGTCGTCAGTTCCTGGATCTTCATGGCATGACTCGGAGTCGGGACGAGAACGGAGGCGACGGCGGCAACGACTGCCATTGTGATCGCCAGGAGGTGGGCAGCGCCGAAGCGCCGCAGTGCGAACGGGAAAGAACGCATTGGGTTGGCTTCCGGGTTTACTGTTTGGTGGCGACGGCTTGCGGTTCGGGGCGGAGGATGCCCGTCACAGAATTGCGACTATCGAGATGTTTTGCCGCCGCTGCCTGGATATCGGCAGCCGTCACCTTGGCGATCTCCTTCGGCCAGTTGTCGATCTTCTCGACCGTTCCTCCGGTGACGAGACCCCAACCGTAGCGGCGGGCGAGTGTGGACTGGTTGTCGGTCTCGTAGATGTATTCGGCGATATACGATTTCTTGGCGCGCTCGAGTTCGGCATCCGTGACTGGCGTGGTCTTCAGTTCTTCGATCACCGCGTCGATAGCAGCCTCGACCTTTTCGGTCGTCGCGCCTTCGCCGACAATGGCGGAGAACGAAATCTTGCCGCTGTCCATGTTGGAACCGGAGTAATAGCCGCCGGCGGACGCTGCGATCTGGTCAGTGACGACGAGCTTGTTGTAGAGCCGGCTCGTGGCGCCACCCGCCGCGATTTTCATCATGAGATCGAGCGCCTCTGCCTCACCGGGTTTGGCAGTCAGATAGCTCGGCGCGAGATAATGGCGGGTGATCGACGTGCGTCCGGCGCGTGCGTCCTTCAATTCGATCCGACGCGGGGCGCGGTGCGCCGGCTCCGTCACGCGCTGGCGGGGGACGACTGCGGGATTGCGCGGGATGGCGCCATAGGTTTCGACAGCGAGCTTGCGGACTTCCTCCGGCTCGACGTCGCCGGAGACGACGAGGATCGCGTTGTTGGGCGCGTAATGCGCCTTGTAGAAATCGATCGCGTTCTGCGGCGTGAGCCTGGCAATCTCGTGCATCCAGCCGATGACGGGAATGCCATACGGATGGTTCTGGTAAAGGGCCGCCGACATCTGCTCGTCGAGAATGGCGGAGGGGTTGTTCTCGACGCGGGAACGGCGCTCCTCGAGGATCACGTCGCGCTCGGTCAGCACTTCCTTTTCGGCGAGCCTGAGGTTGACCATGCGGTCCGCCTCCATGCTCATGACCTGCTTCAGCCGGTCCTTTGCGACACGCTGGAAGTAGGCGGTGGCGTCGTGGCCGGTGAAGGCATTGTCGTTGCCTCCGAGGCGCGCGACGATTTTGGAGAACTCGCCGGAGGGGATCTTCTCGGTCGACTTGAACATCAGGTGTTCGAGAAAGTGGGCGATGCCAGAGACGCCGCGTGGCTCGTCGGCAGCGCCAACGCGATACCACACCATGTGTGTCACGACCGGCGCGCGACGATCCGGGATCACCACGATCTGCATGCCATTGTCGAGCTTGAATTCAGACACGCGCGACTGCGTGTTGGCCGCGTGCGCGGCGAATCTTTCGATGACGGTCATGGGGGTTCCGAAAGTGAGGGCGAGAGCAACGGCAGTGGCTGCAGCGGCGCGTCGGGCAGCCCGGCTGATGGACAGCTTGGGAGATGCGGCCGGTCCTGAAGCCACCGGCGACGCAAGTTTCTGCATGGATCTACCTCGGGGCAACGGAAAGACGGCGAACATCAGACACGATCAGACAAGTATTTCCAGATCCCGCTCAACGGACTGGTACGGTGCGCGGAGCGCTCCGGATCAGGCCTGCGGTGAGATCAGAGAGTTGGGGGCGCCCATGCCCGGTGTCAAATGACAAACCGGCAAGGTTTGAACCGAACCAGAGGCAACGCAGCTTTTTCGAGCCCGCCGTGCCGATCCGGGGCACGCGCTCACTGCTTGTTGAACATGTTGCCGAGGGCGAGACCGCCGCAGGGGCCGTAGGGGCTCCGGTTCTGATGCTCGCGATTGAAGGCGCTTTCCTTCCAGGTGAGTTCACCCGAGCAGTAGGCCTTATGAAGGCGCGCGCGCTCAGCGGCGGCGAGTTCCTTTTTCTTTTCGGGATCATTGAGCGCGGCGAGCTGGGCGTCGGCATCAGACACAGCGGCACCCGGCTCAGGCAGGCGGGTCTGGTCCGGCGGCATGACGAGACCCGAGCGTTGCGGCAGTTGCGGCTCTTTCTTGGCGGCAGCCTGCGACGCTGCACTCACGCCGAGCGCATCAAATAGCCTGCCGTTCAGTTCCACACCGTCGGCGCAGCCGGAAAGCAGCAAGGCAACCGAAGCGGCGCCACCCAGCACCAGCGATCGTGCCGTCCGTCTATCGTTGCGAGCCATGGCAATTCTTCTCCTGCCGGGAATCACCGGCATGGCGTACTCAATCACGGACCCACCCGACGGCGCAATTGCGCCGGCTTTGTGGCGTCCGGGCTGTCGGGCGTTTTTCCAGAGGCGGGCGTGTCCCTGTACTCAGATACCGCCCGGCCGGACGGCCAGAAAGAATCGATGATCAGGCCCACGACACCGGCCACGATGGCGACGTCGGCAATATTGAACACGTACCAATAAAAGCCGAACGCGTGCAGGGAGAAGAAGTCCGCGACCCCGCCAAGCAGGACACGGTCGAGCGCATTTCCGAGCGCCCCGCCGATGATCAGGCCGACGCTCGCGGCCAGCAGGCGGTTGTCGACGCTGCGGGCCAGCCAAACGGCCAAGCCCAGCGAGGCGAGGACGGCGAAGGCCGCCAGACCGTTCTGCCAGGCCTGATCCGAGCCGGTCAGCATGCCGTAGCTGATGCCCTTGTTCAGGACATAGACGAGATCGAGAAACGGCGTCACGACCACACGGCCGCGCTCTTCGATCTTGTAGATCAGGATCATCCACCACTTGTGCGTCTGATCGAGCGCAAAGGTCAGCAGTGCGATCCAGATGCCGTAGCGCAGGTAGGCGCCGCGGCCGGTGGCAGCGGACTGAAGGTCGTCGGAACGATCTCGGTTGGTGGTCATGGCCGTCGCTTACCCCAACTCCGCACATATTGCCATCCCGGGCGCGGTCACACCCGGGCATCACGCCGTCAGTTCCGCTTGCAGGCACGCGGGACGGCTCCGGCGAGAACAGCCAACGCCGACGCCTTGCGGCTTCGGCGCTGACGCGCTTGCTGGCCTATGAAACCGCGTCGATCTCGCGCATGGCGGCGGCGTCCCGGGCCGAAAGGTCCGGATAAGCCGGATCGGAGCCGACGTCCTTGGTGATACGCCAGGACCGGGCGCATTTTCTGCCTTCGGCACGCTTCGGCACGACGGCAATGGTCGTGCCGGCGCCGTATGCGTCAGCCGGAGCCTTGCCGCTTTCGATCGTCATGCCGGACGCAATGCAGACTTCGGCGAAATCGACCGACTTCACGGCATCACGGGCGTACTCCTCGCTCAGGTAGACGATGGGCGCCGCCTCGAGGCTCGAGCCGATGCGCTTGGCGGCGCGTTCGAGTTCGAGGGCACTCGTCACTTCGGAGCGGATACGGCGGATGATCGCCCACGTACCTGCGAGAGCGCCGTCCTGCCATTCCTTCGGCAGGTCGGGGAATACCTCGACATGGACGGAGTCGGTATCGGACGGATAACGCGCGAGCCAGGCTTCTTCTGCGGTGAACGACAGGATCGGCGCGATCCAGACGGTAACGCAGCGGAAGATGTGCTCGACGCACTGGAGGGCCGCGCGGCGCTTCATCGAGGATGGCGCCTCGCAGTACAGCGCGTCTTTCCGGATGTCGAAATAGAACGCCGAAAGCTCGGTGTTCATGAACTGGGCGAGCGCCGAGACGACGCGCTTGTAGTCGTAGGTGGCGTAGGCGCGCTTGATCTCGCCATCGAGGTCGGCGAGTTGATGCAGCATGTAGCGTTCGAGCGCGGGCATGTCCTTGTACGAAACCGCGTGCTTCGGATCGTAGTGACTCAAGGTCCCGAGCATCCAGCGCAAGGTGTTGCGCATCTTGCGATAGGTCTCGATGAAGTTTTTCAGGATTTCCGGTCCGATGCGGAGATCGTCCGAATAATCAGACGCGGCGACCCACAGGCGCAGGATGTCGGCGCCGGAGTTCTTGATGACGTCCTGCGGTGCGACGACATTGCCGACCGATTTCGACATTTTCTGCCCTTTTTCGTCGAGGCAGAAGCCGTGCGTGAGCACGACGTCATAGGGCGCGTGGCCGCGCGTGCCGGAGCTTTCGATCAGGGAGGAATGGAACCAGCCGCGATGCTGATCAGTGCCTTCGAGGTACATGACGCGGTCCTTGCCGCCGTCGACCTTGCGCTTGAAGCCGTAGAGGCCGGGGAAGTGGACCTTGTCTTCGAGCACATACGTGTGGGTCGAGCCTGAATCGAACCATACGTCGAGCACGTCGTTGACCTTCTCGAAGTCGGCCGGGTTGTATTCCGGCTTCAGGAATCGGGCGCCGTCGGTATCGGAGAACCAGGCGTCGGCGCCCTCCTTGTACATGGCGTCGTAGATGCGCTGGTTGACCTTGGCGTCGACCAGAACGTCGCTCGTACCCTTTTTGACGAAGACCGTGATCGGGACACCCCAGGCGCGCTGACGGGAGACGACCCAGTCGGGCTTTGCCTCGATCATGCCGGTGATGCGGTTCTGGCCGGAGGCCGGTACCCACTCGGTTTCGCGGATGGATTTGAGCGAGAGTTCGCGCAACGTCTTGCCGCCGAAGGCCGGGATCGGCTTGTCCATGTGGATGAACCACTGGGGCGTGTTGCGGAAGATCACCGGCTTCTTGGAGCGCCATGAGTGAGGGTACTGATGCTTGAGGCGGCCGCGCGCGACCATCATGCCACGCTCGGCGAGCGCCTTGATGACGGCATCGTTGGCCTTGCCCTTGTCACCCTTGTCGGTGATCACGCGCTCGCCGGTGAAACCCGGCGCGTCGGCGGTGAAGGCGCCGTTCTCGTCCACCGTATAGGGGATTGCCGGGTCGATACCTTTCGACTGGAGGAGGCGCGTCGAGGCCATCCAGATGTCGAAGTCCTCGCGGCCATGACCCGGCGCGGTGTGGACGAAGCCCGTGCCGGCGTCGTCGGTGACGTGATCGCCGTCGAGGAGGGCCACGTCGAAAGTGTAGCCTCCGAGACCGGCGTTGCGCAGCGGGTGGGCGCAGACCATAGCGGCGAGCTGTGCCGGGGTCACAGTCGAGCGACGCTCGTAACTCTCGACCTTCGCGTTCTTGAGGACGTCGGCGGCGAGCTTGTCGGCGAGGACATAGAGTTCACCCGTCTTCGCCCAATTGCCCTCCGGCGCCGCAGTGATTTCGTAGAGGCCGTACTCGATACGGTTCGAAAAGCAGATGGCGCGGTTGCCTGGCAGCGTCCAGGGAGTCGTCGTCCAGATGACGACATTGACGTCATCTCTCGTCGCCGATTTCCCGTCAGCGGTCGGCACCGTCACCGGATTGAGGACCGGGAATTTCACCCAGACCATATCCGACTGATAGTCGTGATACTCGACCTCCGCCTCGGCCAACGCGGTCTTCTCGACCACAGACCACATCACGGGTTTGGAGCCGCGATAGAGCTGACCGGTCTCGGCGAATTTCATGATCTCGCGGGCGATCTGCGCTTCGGCCGGAAACGTCATGGTCGAATAGGGATGCTTCCAGTCGCCGATCACGCCCAGGCGCTGGAACTCGTCGGACTGGACCTTCATCCAGTGCTCGGCGAAAGCGCGGCACTCGGCGCGGAACGCCTTCATCGCGGCGGGATCTTTCAGGTTCGGCTTGGCCTTGCCCTTGGCCATGTAGTCTTCCTCGATCTTCCATTCGATCGGAAGACCGTGACAGTCCCAGCCGGGGACGTAATTGCTGTCCTGGCCGAGCATCTGCTGCGACTTGGTGACGAGATCCTTGAGGATCTTGTTGAGCGCGTGGCCGATGTGGATGTTGCCGTTGGCGTAGGGCGGGCCGTCGTGCAGGGTGAAGCGGACCTTGCCTTTCGCGCTCTGGCGCAACTTCGAATAGAGGTCGATCTTCTGCCAGCGCTCGAGCAGCTTCGGCTCCATCTGCGGCAATCCGGCGCGCATCGGGAAGGACGTTTCGGGCAGGAACAGCGTCTTGCCCCAGTCGCGAGTTTCGGAACCGGAGGCGGGCTTGTCGGAGGACATGGCGGGGCTTTGCTGAAATCTGGGGTGTTTCGGAGTACGAGTGGCGCGATCCCGGTCCGCGTCAGGCGGCCGGGGCCATAATTCGCGCGTCCTGACGCGCAGATATGCCGGTGGTGGTCGAAAGCATCGCCTGCTTCTAGCCGTGGAACCTGAGGATTTCAACAGCCGCTCAGCCGTGGCCCCGGCGCGACGGCCGGGTACGGATCGATCAAATGCCGACTTGACGCTGTGCCCCATTCCCGGCCACTTCCACAGGCATCAGGCCCGGGGAAGTGGCCGTTGACGGGAGGTGACGGAGAAGACATGACGCTCTGGACGGGACGACGTCGGACGTTGGCGACCACGATTCTGGTGGCTGCTGGCGCAATCGCGTCGGCGGTACATCCGGGCACGGCCCTGGCGGGACCGGCCCTGCTGGTCGATGCCAGTTCCGGTCGCGTGATCTATTCCGAGGATGCCGACGATCTCTGGCATCCGGCCTCCGTTACCAAGGTGATGACGGCCTATCTCGTGTTCGAGGCGATCAAGGCCGGTAAAATCTCGCTCGACAGCAAGATCGTGCAGTCCGAGCTGTCGCACGCCGAGCCGCCGAGCAAGGTGGGGCTTCCGGTCGGTGGCGAGTTGACCGTCGAAGTCGGTCTAAAGGCGCTGATCGTGAAAAGTGCCAACGACGTGGCGATCATGCTCGCCGAGGCCGTCGGTGGTTCGAAGGACGCGTTCGTGGAGCACATGAATGCGACCGCCAAGCGCCTCGGGATGACGCGTACGAAGTTCGTCAATCCGCACGGGCTGCCGGCCCCGGATCAGGTGACGACGGCCCGCGATCTGGCCAAACTCGCACGCGCCGTACTTCGCGATTTTCCAGAGCATGCCGCACTCTGGGCCATGCCCGACATGCGGATCGGACGCATCAAGCTCAGGACGCACAACCGCCTTCTTAAGACGTACGAGGGGGCGGACGGCCTCAAGACCGGCTTCACCTGCGACAGCGGTTACAACGTCGTCGCGACGGCGACGCGCGACGGCCGCAAACTGGTGGCTGTCGTGCTCGGTGAGCCCAGCGGTCTGGCCAGAAACACGCGGACGGCGAACCTGCTCGAACATGGATTTCAGTATGCAGCCTGGATGGAGACCCTCGCGGCTCCGACGTTCGATCGCATGGCCATGCCGGCGAATGCCGCCGGACAGCCGGTCAGCGTGCGCGAGACGGTTGCAGGGTTCGAGTGCGGCCGGCCACGGCCGCGTGTAGCGCGGACGAAGCGACCAATGCCGAAGTCGGCGCAGATTAAGGCCGCGGCTGCCGCCAAGCAAAAGCAGCGGCAGGCTGCGGTCCAGCAGGGTGGCGAGGCAACGCCGTCCGCGGCCGGAAAGACCGCGCCTCAAGCCGCGTCTGCGGCTCAACAGGCGGCACCAGCGGCGGCAGCGCCGAAAGCGCCGGTCGCTGCAAAGGCTCCAGCCGCGCCAGTGGCGAAGGTGGCTCAGTAACCGGCGGTCGCAGCGTTCCACCGGCGATCCTGCCGCTCGCTGGAAGATTGCTGGCGTCCGCTTTTTCAACGAAACATGACCGGTCGTGCCAATACGGCACGCCTTTGGCCCGCAGACGTGCTTAACACGTGGTTCAGGGGTGTCGTCGAATTGGCTTCAAGTTTGCTTCTGATGCGACAGATCCATCGCAACAGACCAAAACGACCGAAAAAATGACGGCAGAAACCTGGCACCCCGAACAAGACGTGACGCCCACGCCCCGCGAAGTCGAAATGATCGCAGAGAGCCTCGAAGGCCGGCATGGCGTGCACGCGGCCGACGTGGCCGACTTCTTCTCGACACAGCACAGCCTCCGGGGAGATGCCGGACGGTGCTGGGCCTGGGCGGGAGTTGCAGAAACCATCCGGCACCGGACACAGGTCCGGCTCAAGGGCGGCAATAATTAACGGTTCTTAGGTAGGTTCGTGCAAACCGCAGTTGAGCGAACTTCGCCGCGATCATGAGTGAAACTATCGTCATCGAAGAGAAGCCCGGCCTCGTCGCGCGCGCGCGTCAGAGGGTGGCTTCGATCGCGTCCGGAGACACGGAGAACGCCCGCACGCAGCGTGATGCGCTCGTGGCCTTTCTGGTGCGTGCGGCGAGTGCGGGCCTCATCTATCTCACGCAGATCGTGCTGGCCCGGTGGATGGGCGCGCACGAATACGGAATTTATGTCTTCGTGTGGACGATGGTGATGGTCCTCGGTGGCATTACGCATCTCGGACTGTCGATTGCCGTGATGCGCCTGCTGCCGGCCTATTTCGAAAAGGGCGCGACCGATCTCTATCGTGGCCTCGTCCGGGGCGCACGGTGGTTCGCCTTCATCAACGGCGTCGTCGTGGCAGGTCTCGCGTGGCTCGCGATCACATGGTACGGCGCGCGGTTCTCGAGCCCCTATGTCGGCCCGGCCCTGCTCATCCTGGCGGCCATTCCGTTCTATGCCGTAACTGACGTCCAGGACGGTATCGGCCGCGCGCGCGGGTGGATGGCCGTCGGGCTCGTTCCGCCTTACATCGTGCGCCCGCTCGTCCTGCTCGGCGCGGCCACGGTCGCGCATTACGCCGGATTTCCGGACACCGCCATCACCGCCGCCGCCGCCGCCATCTTCGGGACCGTCGTCGCGCTCGCGCTGCAGACGTGGTTCGTACAGAAGCGCATCGGCGCGGAAGTCGGGGCGGGGCCACGCGCTTACGAACTCCGCGGCTGGATCACGTCATCCCTGCCTCTGCTCGCGATGTATGTCGCAGAACTCGTCATGCAGAACGCGGACGTGCTGATCGTCTCGGCCTACCTGACGCCGGAAGACGTCGGCCGGTATTTCGCCGCCGCCAAGACGATGGCGCTGGTACTGTTCATCCATTACGCGGTCGGCAGCGCGGCAGCGAAGCGCTATTCCGCGCTCAATGCGCGCTCGGCCGGGCCGGAACTCGAGGCGTTCGTCAAGCAGGCAGTACAGTGGACGTTCTGGCCGAGCCTCGTCACGGCGGTTGCGATTCTGGCCCTCGGCAAGCCGCTCCTGTGGATGTTCTCGCCGAAGTTCGTCGACGCGTATCCGCTGATGTTCGTGCTGGCGATCGGCTATCTCTTCCGGGCGGCCATGGGGCCGGCGGAGTTCCTGCTTCATACTGTCGGCGAACAGAAGCGCTGCGCTGCGGTTCTCGCGTTCGCAGCGGCGGTCAATGTCGCCCTCGGGTTCCTGCTGGTGCCGCTGTTCGGCGTTATCGGTGCGGCGACATCGACGGCGACGGCCATGGCGATCGCAGCAGTGCTCAACGGCGTGGTCGCGCGGCGACGGCTCGGCATCGAATTGTCGATTATCGAAGCTCTGAAGAAGCGCTGAAAAAAATGGCGCCGGCTGAGCCGACGCCTAAAGTTGCAAGATCGTTCGAAACCGTCAGGCCTACATCGACGCGCCGATGACGAGCGTCCAGAACGTCTTAAACTCGGTCTTCTCGTCCTGGACCAGCGCGATGCCCATTTCGGTCGCGTCTTTCAGCAGCAGATTCTTGTTGTGGCCGGGGCTG
>ERZ761609.2479-NODE-2479-length-13560-cov-7.619919_pt1 | contig 13560 bp, 12 predicted proteins | sample MGYA00511163_ERZ761609 | MGnify/ENA primary metagenome ERZ761609 (study PRJEB28899, sample SAMN02445070) | bioreactor sludge metagenome | biome: EBPR sludge | place: Australia: Brisbane, Thorneside Wastewater Treatment Plant | collected 2011-12-16 ... | reverse complement strand
AAGAAACAGCGTGCCGCCCTCGGCCTGTTCGAAGCGTCCTGCTGCCCTCTGCTGCGCCCCCGTGAAAGCTCCCTTTTCGTGCCCGAAAAGCTCGCTCTCTATGAGTTCGCGCGGAATGGCCGCCATATTGATCGCAACGAACGGTCCGAGCTTACGGCGTCCGAAATTATGGAGCACCCGAGCGACAAGCTCTTTGCCGGTCCCGCTTTCGCCCGTGATCATGACGGTCAGATCCGTCTGCGTAAGCCGCGCCAACACACGATAGATGTCCTGCATGGCATTGGAGCGGCCGATTAGCGGCAGTTCCTCGCCCTGCGCTTCCCGTTCCCCATCCGGTTTCGGCTTCCGTCCGGGATCTGCAAGTGCGCGCCCGACGAGCCCGACAAGCTCATTGAGATCGAATGGCTTCGGAAGATACTCGTATGCACCCTTTTCTGCCGCCGATAACGCCGTCATGAGAGTATTCTGTGCGCTCATGACGATGATCGGTAGATCCGGGCGGATCCGTTTGATGCGCGGAATGAGATCGAACGCGTTTTCGTCGGGCATGACCACGTCTGTGATCACGACGTCGCCTTCGCCCTGGCTGACCCAGCGCCACAATGTGGCAGCGTTGCCCGTCACACGTGGCGCATATCCCGCCCTGACCAGGGCCTGATTGAGAACCGTCCGGATCGCGCTGTCGTCATCAGCGATGAGAACTGTGCCGCGTGCCATGATCTCAGATGCTCCCGCTCAAAGCGCTATTCAAAAATGTCAGAATTCAGACGCGTCCCGACCCGTCTTCTTGCGCGTCGGCACGCCAGGCGTCGCATCGCTCACGGGAAGAAGAACGCGGAAGATCGTGCGTCCAGGCTGACTGTCGCATTCGATTATGCCGCCGTGGTCACCGATGATCTTCGCGACGAGCGCAAGACCCAAGCCGGTTCCGGTGCGCTTTGTCGTCACGAACGGGTCAAATAGCTGCTCTCTCAGCGCCTCGGGAACACCCGGCCCGTTGTCCTCAATCTCGATCATGAACGGCAGACTGATCCGGGCCGACGCTCCGGGAATGGCAAGACGCACACCGGGCCTGAAGGCCGTTCGCAGAACCAGTCTCCCGCTCTCTCGCGCGCCTTCCTCGATGGCTTCTGCGCCATTCTTGACGAGGTTGAGAAAGGCCTGCACGAGCTTGTCACGATGGGCCGGAATGAGAGGAAGGGACGGATCGTACTCTTCCTGGATCTTCAGCCCGCTTGCAAAACCACTCGATGCGAGCCGCCTGACGTGGTCGAGAATCGCGTGAATGTTCACCGTTTCCTTTTTGATCGGCCGTTCGTCACCGAACACTTCCATGCGGTCGACCAGGTTGCGGATGCGATCCGTCTCCGAGCATATCAGCTGCGTCAGCGAGCGATCGTCACTCGCAAGGCCCGGCTCCAGAAGTTGGGCCGCGCCGCGGATCCCGGACAGCGGGTTCTTGATCTCGTGTGCCAGCACGGACGCCAGCCCTGAAACCGAACGCGCTGCCGCGCGATGCGTAAACTGCCGCTCGATCATCTGCGCCATCGAGCGCTGCTGCAGCATAAGCAGGACCAGTCCTGAACTTTCGTGCAGAGGACCACCGAAAACGTCGACGAGCCGCGACGTGTTGAGACGCAGTAGCGCAGCTTCCACACCGTACTCGTTGACGGTCGCCCCGGTGCGCCGGACCTGCTGGACGAGGGCGACGAGCGGTGAACTCGGGCCGACGAGGTCCCCGAGCGCTTGCCTCTGCAAAAGACCCTCGCTCATGGAGAAGAACTGTTCGCCGGCCGCGTTCGAGTACGCAAACCGATCGTCGGCATCGAGGACAACGATGGGATGCGGCAGTACTGAGAGCAATTGCTCATGATCTATGAGCGCTCTGCTGACCGCGAAGAGGACACCAGCATTGCCGGGCCGCAACTCGGTCGATTTAGACGGCGACATTGACATCTCCCGATACACTCGCCACCGAAGCCGGCGTGCTTGTCCCGCTCGCCCGCTCATAGAACTCTCGAAGACCATCGAGGATGGATTTCGGGTTCTCGTCGGTGCAGAGCCGGCGTCGCCACTCTTTTGCGATCGCACTGCCGCTCGCTGCCCGCTCCAGATACCAGCCGATGTGCTTCCGGCCGTTGCGTACCCCGAGATCGCTCCCGTAGTGGACGAACATCGCCTCGAGGTGACGCAACGCTACGCGCCCCTGCTCGTCCAGCGTCGGCTCTGTGGAGCGCTGCCCGGAGAGCAGCCGCCCGACATGACCTGGTAGCCACGGCGCGCCATAAGCACCGCGACCGATCATGACGCCGGCCGCGCCAGAAAGTTGAAGTGCCTTTTTCGCCTGCTCCGCCGTCGCGATATCGCCGTTGACGAGCACTGGAATATCGACGGCAGCCACCACCTGACGGACGAGGGACCAGTCGGCCGCCCCCTTGAAGAACTGACACCGCGTGCGACCGTGCACGGTCAGCATCTCGACACCTGCGGCCTCCGCCCTGCGCGCAAGTTCGGGTGCGTTCAGCGACGCCGCATCCCATCCGAGACGCATCTTGAGCGTGACCGGCACCGACACGGAAGAACGAACCGCTTCGATGATGCGCTGGGCATGATCGAGGTCCCGCATCAGCGCCGAACCCGATAGTCGCCCGGTCACCTCACGCGCCGGGCACCCCATGTTGATATCGACAACCTCCGCTCCGAGATCGACGGCAACTGCCGCACCTCGTCCCATCCAGCCCGGATCGTGCCCGACAAGTTGTACGACGAACGGCCGGAGATGTCGGCCGAGGGCGCGTCGCAGCACATCCTTCCGAGCGGCGACCAGTTCCCGGCTCGCCACCATCTCCGAAACGACGAGGCCGGCGCCGTACTCGACGGCCAACTCACGAAAGGGAAGGTCTGACACGCCCGACATCGGGGCAAGAACCGCCGGCCGGACGACATCGTGCCGGCCCACGCGTATGACACCGCGAGACGGAAACGTGGAAGCCGCCGCGCCAACAGCATCCGGAGCCTGGAGATTCATCATGTGCCCTATTTTTAGGCAATAGTAGATTGTGCCAACTAAAGAGGCAGATTAGCCGCCGTCATGTTGCACTGCAAGCAAAAAAGGATGTCTTCGAAAGTACCGCGAATAGCCTTAGATGGACGGGCATCGAAAAAATGAGCCGTCGGTGGTCGGGAGCCGGCCCCGCGCTATGTCGCATCCGGTATGAACAAAGTCGCCCAGTCCCCCATGACAGCACCGCCGGCCACAAACACGCCCCGTGTCTTCGCGCTCGTCGTAGCCGCAGGCGCTGGCAGGCGAGCCCGTGGTGACGGACCCGACGAGCCTCCCAAGCAGTTCCGGAATTTGGCAGGCCGCTCAGTCCTCGCGCGATCGATACTCCCCTTCCTCCGCTGTCCCCATGTCGCTGGCGTTCTGGTCGTCATCAACCCGGACGATCGCAGCCGCTACGACGAGGTAGTGACCGAACTCGCTTCGCCGGACCGCCTTTTGCCCCCGGCACAGGGCGGACCGACCCGTCAGGCCACCGTTCTTCTCGGTCTCGAGGCGCTGGAGCGCTTCGCGCCTGAGATGGTCCTTGTGCACGACGCCGCCAGACCATTCGTGACGCCTGTCATCATATCTGATGTGATCGAGGCGCTCGGCCGGAGCGTCGCTGTCGTGCCTGCGGCCGCCTCGCAGGATACGATCTTGCTCGGAACCGCCGACAAGACGCTGGAGGCGACCCTGGACCGCGGCCGGATATGGCGCGCTCAGACACCACAGGGCTTTCATTATGGGCCGCTGCTGGCTGCCCATCGCGCCGCGCGAACTGCAAACGGACCGGAATTCACTGACGACTCCTCGCTCATGGCGGCGGCGGGCCACACGGTCGGGATCGTCGCGGCCGATCCCGGCAATACAAAACTAACCACGCCCGAGGATTTCGAAATGGCAGAAAAACGCCTCGGCGCGTCATCCCTTCCCGATGTTCGGGTCGGCCACGGCTTCGATGTCCATAAATTCATCGCTGGCGACCATGTCTGGCTCTGTGGCGTTAACGTTCCCCACGACCACGCCGTCGACGCGCATTCGGATGGCGATGTCGCCCTCCATGCATTGACCGATGCGATCCTGGGCGCTCTCGCCGACGGCGACATCGGCCAGCATTTCCGAAATACCGACCCACGATGGCGGGGCGCGGCATCGAGCCTCTTCCTCGCTGACGCAGCCCGTCGCGCGCAGGAACGCGGTGCCCGCATTACCCACGTCGACGTCACGGTCCTCGCGGAAGCCCCGAAAATCGGGCCCTTCCGGGCCGCCATGCGCCGCCGGATCGCGGAGTTGCTCAAAATCGACGAAGATCGAATAGGCCTGAAGGCGACGACGACGGAGACGCTTGGGTTCGTCGGCCGCCGCGACGGACTTGCCGCAATGGCGACGGCCACCCTGGTTTTCCCAACTGGCGCCGATTGAAGCGCGAAGCCTGCCGGCGCCCGTATCGGCCGATCCTTAACGACCGGCCGAGATGCTTAGCGCAACATGAATATCGCGGCGATCATTTGAGGCAAATTCGCTGAAAATACAGCGACCCGCTTAGTCCAAATTGATCAGACTTGCCCCGTATTGTCCCGAAGGTGTGGAGGTCGCCCGTAGTGCGTCCTCGATCGGGTTTGGGCTGCTTTGAAAGCAGCTCGGTAAGCGGGAGCAGCAAGTGATGAGCAAATCATCGAAGGCATCGCTGGCGATGAAGAATGAAGCGGGCACGGTCACGTTCGTGAACGAGTCGGCCGGCTTCCAGAACGCGCTGGGCATGTACAAGATCGCGGCCGACGGCTCGATCTATGATGTCGAGATCGTTTTCGCCAACGCCTCCCTCAAGGGTTCGGGCGGCGACCTGGCCGCAGGCAAGAGCAGCGTCGGGGTCGATGTCGCGAGCGGCGACAATGTCGGCTTCTTCGTCGTGCCGAACGGATTTGCACAGTCGGGCATGGCCAAACTGCTCGGCGACACCTCAGGCTCCTTCAAGTTCGTCGGCGCCGACGGCTCCGCCGGCAACGTCAACGGCGGCACCGCCCTGAAACTCGTCCACGTCTCTGCGTCGGGCACTGAAACCGACGTGAAGTCGCAATACGGCACTACGACGTTCCATTCCGTCGACGACGGCTCGCTCGGACTGAACGGCGACGGTCTGAACCACGTGAAGATCACGACCGAAAACGGCGTGACGAAAGTCGGCTTCGAAGACCTCAAGGGCGGCGGCGACAAGGATTACGACGACTCCGTCTTCACGTTCAAAGCGGACGCCAGTGTTTCAGACGTCGAAGTGCAAGTCGGCCGATCGGTCAAAGCCAACAACGACGACCTCAAGCATGATGGTCGTGGCCACGGCGACGGCGATCACAACGACGACGGCCGTACCGACAATGGCAAGGGTAACGGCGACGGCGGCGGCGAAACGCTGCCGGTGTCCGGTGTTGCCATCGGAACGGAACTGCTCGTCGATGGCAGCTTCGAACAGTCCTCCGCCAAGAACAACTCGTGGACCCACGAGAAAAAGGTCGGCGGCTGGACGTCAGACACGCAGGTGGAGACGTGGGGCAAGGGCTTCTACGGCATCAAGGCCACGGATGGTAACAAGATCGCAGAACTCGATTTCGACAAGGGCATGTCGAACATCTATCAGGATGTTCAGACCGAAGCCGGAGCGGAGTACGCTTTCTCGTTCGATTACATGAAGCGTCCCGACAGCAAGGCTGGCTCGGACACGATCAACGTCTACTGGAACGGTGAGCTTGTCGGGACCGTCGACCCCACGAAGAGCACCTGGGAAACCGCGACCTTCAAGGTTGTCGGCACCGGCGGCAAAGATCGCATCGAATTCCGCGAAAGCGCCGATGACAACGACAGCTACGGCGGTCTGATCGACAAGGCATCTCTCAAGAAGACAGCCGAACCGGTCCCGACGACCATCGACGTCGCAGCAGTCGACGCAAAAGATGTCGCGGTTGACGGCACCATGATTGGTGACGACGGCGACAACGACTTCGTCGGGGGCAACGGTCGCGACACCATCGTCGGCGGCAAGGGCAACGACGTCATCGTCGGCGACGCGACCGGTCGTGCGACATTTGCACTCGAGATAAAGGCCGCCCTCTCCGGCAAGAACGTCGACCCTAACGCGTTCGCGGTAACGCTCTCGAACATCCCGGATGATGCGACCCTCTCTGCCGGCAAGAAGAACGCCGACGGAACCTGGACGCTCACATCAGCCGAACTCGACGGCCTGACCATGACCGCATCCGACGACTCGGCCCTGAAGATCGGCGTGACCGCAACGGCGACTGACGGCAGCGGCGCAACGGCGTCGACGGCGATCAATGTCACCTTCCAGGGCGGCGACGCGGACGAACTCATCGGTGGTTCGGGCAACGACACGATTTCCGGCAATGCGGGTGACGACGTGATGTACGGCTCGAACAAGCCGTCCGGCACGTCCAATCCGAACCCGCCGAAAGTCGCCGACAACGACCTCCTGAAGGGCGGCGACGGCAACGACCGCATGTACGGAAACCACGGCGACGACACGCTGCACGGCGAAGCCGGCAATGACTGGATCTCGGGCGGCAAGGGCGACGACCTGATCTACGGCGGCGCCGGCAAGAACGAACTGTACGGCAATACCGGCGACGACCGGTTCGTCATGGAAGGCGGAAGTGACATCGTCGTCGGCGGCGCCGGCTTCGACACGATCGACTTCGGATACGCCACCGGCGGAGTCGTCGTGAACCTGCACGACAAGGCCTACTCCGGCTTTGGTACCGGCACGGTCAGCGGCGTCGAAAACGTGTCCGGCTCCGATCACGACGACATCATCGTCGCCAACGGCAAGGCCAACACGTTCACTGGAAACGGCGGCAACGACACCTACGCCTGGTTCTGGGGCGATGCCAAGAACGGCGCCGACGTGATCACCGACTTCGCCACCGGCGACGTCCTCGATCTCTCACGCGTGCTCAAGGGCAACACCGCCAACCTCGCGGTCAAGGCGGGTGACGATGGCACCCATGTCTACGCCTACATGAACAAGGCCTGGCACGAGGTCGTGGTTCTCGAAGGCTACAACGGCAGCGCCGACGACATGCTCAAGGCCGGGATGATCCTCGCTGGCTGACGGAAGTCCTGTCGCCAAGAAACACCAGGCCGGGTGATCCCTGATCGCCCGGCCTCATTTCGTTCTTGCCGCCGCTTGTGGCGTGACGGACACGTCCCGGCACTGCTTTAAGTTGCTTCGACTTCGAGAATCGGAGCACAAACCAACAGATAATTATGCAGGCCGGTTGTGCAGCGTGCGGCCTCGTCTTGCGATCGACGAGATCGAAGGAGAGACCATGAACATCATGACACCCTCGGCCGCGACCCGCCCGATAAACACGACACCGGTCGATATCGGTGAGATCGCTGAGGCTACCTCCTCGACTTGCATCGCCACCCGAGTCCGCCAGCTGAGCCGTATCATCACACGGGTCTATGACGACGCGCTCCGGCCGCTCGGCATCACGGCAAGTCAGTTCACCCTGCTGACCCAGCTCGCCCAGCAGGACGGCATCACAGCCGTCGAGATCGGCACCGAACTGGACATCGAAAAGTCGACGCTGTCGCGCAATCTCAAGCGCCTCCTGGCTCTTGGACATCTCACCATGGATCCCCCGGCTGGCCGCCGCGGTCGCGGACTGCACCTCACGCCCAAAGGTCAGGACGTCATCCAGAAGGCCTATCCGGTGTGGAAAGAGGCCCAGAACAAGGCAGTACGCACTCTGGGCCCGGAAAGCCGGACGACCCTCGACGGTCTTGTTTCGCAGGCGGAAAAGCTCGGACCTCTCTGAGTTCTGCCCGTTTTGACAGCAATTGCCGCAGCCTGTTAAACTATGGCTGCAGGTGTCTCTCTGATCTCTGCAATATTCAGAAGCGCTCGGGTTGCCCACTCGAGCGCTTCACCGTTTCCGCGTCGACCAGGATCTGGCATCGGCTGATTGAGCTGCATCAATCCCCCGCAACATGTGCGGCCTAGTATTCCCGTAACAACAACGGCTTGGCGCACCTCGGAGCGGAATGCGACGTCGAAAGCGCCGCCGCAACTTGCGGGAGTAGCGCCATGATCAGTTACGAGGACTGTATTGCTCTCTGTGGTCTCACCCGCGACCAGATCGAAGCCATAGCCGAGCATGAGCACGTGCCGGAAATTGTCGCCGCAGCGCTGGGACAATATCTCCTTCACAAGGCGAAAGGTCCGCTCGTCATACGCAATATGATCATCGACGACATCCGCGCAGCCCAGGCCGCTGGTGATCGCGACCATACCCAGCGCCTCCTCCATGTGCTGCATCGTTTCCTGCGCGAGCACCCGGAGGCACGCTGACGCCTCGAACCAGCCGAAAAGGGCGGCGAAATTTGCGTCATTGGCGCCAACTGCTAGGCTGTACGACAGAAACGGAGCCGGGCGCCTCATGACAACGGTCGATTTGGTCGAGAAAGCACGCCTCACGCTGGACCGGTGCCGCAGTGCGGGGCTGAAACTGGCGACGGCGGAAAGTTGTACCGGCGGAATGATCGCCGGTGTTCTCACCGAAATAGCCGGCTCCTCGGATGTCGTGGATTGCGGTTTCGTTACGTATTCGAACGCCGCAAAGTCCCGGATGCTCGACGTCCCCCCTGCCCTCCTCGAGCAGTATGGTGCGGTGAGCGAACCTGTAGCGCGGGCCATGGCGGATGCCGCGCTGCGCCGCTCCGGGGTCGACCTGACGGTTGCGGTGACAGGCGTTGCCGGGCCCGGAGGAGGTTCGGCCGAAAAGCCGGTCGGTCTCGTCCATATCGCCGTCAGCCGCCGCAATGGCCCGACACAACACCGCCGTTGTCTCTTCGAGAACCTGGATCGCCACGGAGTGCGGACGCAGACTATTGCGACCGCGCTCGACATGCTGGTTGCAGTGATCGACGCGCCTGCGGGCTGAAGGCATCGTGCGTGTGCGTTACCGGCACCCCAGGTCCTTCTCCTTGAGGACCAGTGCATCCACCCGGGAGCGGTCTGCCGACGACATCGCCCGACGCGCTGCCGTCTGATCGCGGAAGCAATCATGATTGCCGAACACGACCCGCGCACGCTCCGTCGTGAAGCAGTAGCCATGCCGCTTCCAGATCGCGTTGCGTTCGAGCCAGAGCGCCTCGCAGGAGGTGCTTCCCGCCGAGGGTGCGCTGGGAGCCACCGGTGCGGAGAGCGCTGCTGACGTACCCCCACTTTCCGTGCGGCAGCATTTGATCCAGTTCGCATGCGCCCAGCCCATGCTGCCGTCCCGCAATGCGATGTGCCGCCACGAGCCGCTTTCGCCGACGACCTTGACGAGTGTATCCGGCCCCATGGTCGCAAGTCGTTGCGCGTCCTGCGACGGCGCAGCCCTCAGGGCGAGGAAATTGTCCCCCTTGGGATCGAGCCCCGAGACGTAGTGAAACTGTTCCGTGCGCGCCGCAGCGACGGTCGCCTGCGACTGAACACGGGGACCTGACGTCGCGCCGGGACCACCACCGGCAGGCCCCGCCGCAAACGTTACCTCGTCCACGAGCGAGGAGTTCTCCCATGGGATCTGGTTCTCGCCGGTACTCCGTCCGACTTCGCTGCGGACCCGTCGCATGACACCATGGACATCCGTGTCGCGCGCCGCGAGATGACGCAGCAGCGCGCCGGTAAAGGGGGAATTCCGGCCGGACCCGTCCAGCGCCACGTTGCCGGGCTGCGTCGAGTACGCGATGAACGACCCGACGCCGGCATAGACGCGGGCCAGACCCTGCAACTGGCCGGCAGCACTGCGTACGCCACCCTCCGGAACGGCAAACGGGTTGTTACGGCACGCGTCCAGGATCACGATGCGATTCCGGCTGAGCCTCGTGAGGTCTGCGAGGACGGCATTGAGCGGGATGAGATTGGTGCGGGCTTCCGCCTCGCTTGCGACCTTGCCGTCTACGGGGAAGAGAAAATTCTCGCCGCCGATCTGAACCCCGTGCCCGGCAAAAAAGAACAACGCGAGGTCGTCTGGCGCCAGCGACGCAGCGAATTGCTGAAACCCGGACAAGAACTCGGCCCGCGTGACATCGACCTTCAGCGTCACGACATAGCCGAGCGACGAAAGACCCTGAGCGAGATCGCGGGCATCGTTGGCCGGATTGGTGAGCGGCGACGCGGCCCGATAGGCACCGTTGCCGACGATGAAGGCCCGCCGCGCCGCATCGGCCGTCGCGCACTGCAGCAGCAGTGCGAGGACCCCGAGACAAACGCACGCCAAAGGTTTCGTGAAGCTACGCATATCCCACGCCCTCCCCAAAGATACGCACCGCACCCTAGGCTGTCGGTCTGCGCCCGTAAACTTGATGCGCCCTTGCCTCGAACGCATCCGCGAATTTCCGGAACGCCTGATCGAACATCGCCCCCATGAGCGTCTGGAGGATGAAACTGCGGAATTCGTAATCGATGAAGAATTCGACGTCACTGCGCGGACCAGCCCCGCTTTCGACATCGACGAACGTCCAGCGGTTCTCGAGCCGGCTGAACGGACCATCCAGATAGGTGACGAGAATACGGTTCGCGGCCCGATCGAGCACGACGCGGCTCGTGAACCGCTCCCGGATGGCCTTGTAGCCAACCTCCATGACGGCGATGACGACCGCCCTCCCCTCTGCGTCCGTTGTCCGTTCACGCACCCGCAGGGCCTCGCAGAGCGGCAGGAATTGCGGATATTTCTCGACGTCTGCGACAAGGCCGAACATTTCGGCCGCGGTAAAGTTCACGCGACGACGTGTCGTGTATCTCGGCATGCATCCACCAGTCCCGTCACTGAGGCTGCACGGCAGTTCTCGCCGGCAAGCCCGCCAGAAAAGCCGCCTTATCACGATCCGTCCTGAGGATCACCGGCCTCAGGTGACAGCCATACTGGCCGAGCCGGCGAACGAGATTTTGCCGGTCGATCGAGTTGTAGTTCCATATGGTGCGCAGCAGATCCTGATCGATGCGATCGGGGCACCCGTCCGCCATGTCTGGCCGGTTCCGGCCACCCGATCGGACATGGCGCCATAACACCCTGAAGCAGCACCGCCACGGAGCGACGTCGGTCCACAGGACCGTATCCGCACGCGGCAAGGCGAGTTCCTGTGCCGTTCTGTAGTTGCCTTCGATGATCCAGATGTCCCGGGCCACGGCTTCCGCCACAAGGGCGTGCCACGACGCCGGGTCCTGCCGCCGCCATCCCGGCCGCCAGAACATGCGGTCCAGATGGATCACGGGCAGCCCCGTCCGTTCTCCGAGTGCGCGGGCCAGCGTCGACTTGCCCGACCCCGGCGCCCCTACGACGAGAACGCGTTGCATACCCCCGTTACTCCCTGTGCTCCGGCCAAGGCGGCGTTTGTGCTCGACACCCCCGCCCGGGCTTTTCTAAACAGAACCAACCAACGAGACCGCGAGGCCGCCATGCAGACCTTCAAAGCCTTCCTCATCACAAAGGACGACTCCGGCCAGAAATCGGCATGGACGAACATCTCGCTCACAGATCTCATGCCTGGCGACGTCACGGTCAGGGTCACCCATACCACCATCAACTACAAGGATGGTCTCGCCCTGACAGGAAAGGCTCCGGTGGTACGCCGCTGGCCCATGATACCCGGCATCGACTTCGCCGGCGACGTCGTGTCCTCTGATAGCCCGGACTACAAGGCGGGCGACAAGGTCATCCTGAACGGCTGGGGCGTCGGAGAGACCCATATGGGCGGCTACGCCCAGTTGGCGAGGGTCAAATCCGACTGGCTTGTCCCGTTGCCGGCAGGAATCACGGCTGCCGAAGCCATGGCGCTCGGCACCGCCGGCTACACGGCCATGCTGTCGATACTCGCCCTCGAGGCCCATGGCATCACACCGGTGTCCGGCCCGGTCCTCGTTACGGGCGCCGCAGGAGGAGTAGGCTCGGTCGCGACGGCGGTCCTCGCTGGCCTCGGCTACAAGGTCATCGCCTCGACTGGCCGGCCGGCAGAAGCCGACTACCTGACCTCTCTGGGCGCCACGGAGATCATCGAGCGCTCGAGCCTGAGCGGGACGCCCCGACCCCTCGGCAAGGAGCGCTGGGCAGGAGTTGTCGACAGTGTCGGCTCGACGACCCTCGCGAATGCGATTTCGCAGACCATGTACGGTGGCTGCGTCGCAGCCTGCGGCCTCGCCCAGGGCATGGACCTGCCGTCCTCGGTCGCCCCGTTCATCCTCCGTGGCGTCACCCTGGCCGGCATCGACAGCGTCATGGCTCCCAAGGCCCGTCGACTGGCCGCCTGGTCCCGCCTCGCCCGGGACGTGGATAAAAACCGCCTGGCCGCCCTCACCACGACCCTCCCCCTGACCGAGGTCGAGCGCCTTGGCCCGGAAATCCTCGCCGGCAAGGTCCGTGGCCGTGTCGTTCTGACTGTGGACTGAAGTCCCTGGTACACATCCGTAAAACAGGATCTTAACTGATATCGTCGATAGTGCCCCGACTAGGGGATCGAGCGCTATGAACGACAAACAGCTTCGGGTTCTGCTTTTCTCGGGCATCCTCGCCATCGCGGCGGGCGTCCTTGCCGTATTGACGCTCTTCCATCGCCCTCTGCCCCCGGATGGCGATCCGGTCCTTGGCTCCGCCCAGGTGGTCGTCTTCGAACTCGACGACTGCGCCCTCTGTCAGCCATTCCGCAAGAAACTGGCGCCGTTATACTATGACAGCGAGTTCGGTGAGGCCGCCCCCATTCGCTACGTCAACATCGACGGCACCGAGCCACCGAAGCGTTATCGCCTGAAGTCGCCGGTGGAATGGCCGACGGTGGTATTTTTCGACCCTTATGGCCGTGAACTGGCCCGGCTCGACAAATTCCCCGAAAAGATCGATCCCGTCATCAGCATGGTCCGCCGCCACATCCGCTACGCAGCTAAGACGAGCTGATCGATCCGGAACAGGTAACATTGCAGCAGCAGGACTGACCGCCCGTATTGGACCGGTCCTGCCTGTCATGGTAGTCAGCCGTGAGCCAAGGAGACGATCCGCTCATGGTGACTGTTTACAAGACGACAGACGACATCTCGCCGGCCGCGACGCCAGCAGAGCGCCCGCGCCACCCGGAAAAGGTGAACCGTCCCGAATCCCCGATCCAGAAAAAGCCGGACTGGATCCGTGTCCGGATGCCGGCGTCTCAGACCTACTTCGAGACCCGCGAGATCGTGAAAACGAACAAGCTCGTGACGGTGTGCGAGGAGGCAGGCTGCCCGAACATCGGCGAGTGCTGGTCGAAGAAGCACGCCACCATGATGATCATGGGTGACACCTGCACGCGCGCCTGCGCCTTCTGCAACGTAAAAACCGGCCTGCCGGGCGCGCTGGATGCCGGCGAGCCGGACCGTGTCGCCGACGCAGTCGCCAAGCTCGGACTTCAGCACGTCGTCATTACGTCCGTTGACCGTGACGATCTCCCGGATGGCGGCGCGCGCCATTTCGCCGAGACCATCCGCGCCATCC
>ERZ761609.2478-NODE-2478-length-13561-cov-8.406190_pt1 | contig 13561 bp, 8 predicted proteins | sample MGYA00511163_ERZ761609 | MGnify/ENA primary metagenome ERZ761609 (study PRJEB28899, sample SAMN02445070) | bioreactor sludge metagenome | biome: EBPR sludge | place: Australia: Brisbane, Thorneside Wastewater Treatment Plant | collected 2011-12-16 ... | reverse complement strand
AGGGATGTCCTTCACCAGTGTCCAGAGCGCGAAGGCGCCGGTCAGCGGCACGCCGGTCGGTCAGGTGAGCGGCTATCATGTGCTGGAAGTACTCGAACCGGCGTTAACCGCCCGCGCCAAAATCGGCCAGATGGAGCAGTGGCTCAAGATCCGCAAGCCGGACGGTGATGTGGCGTACATCGCCGCGTGGTACGTCGAGGAGACCGTGTCACCGCTGGCGCTGCGCAAAGCCCGCCTCAAGACGATCCGCAATATCCTTGGCATGAACCTCGACTACATGCACGGCCTCGGCGCGCCGACGCCCGACCGCCTCGGCGAACTGGGCTGGGTGCGCTTCGGCTACAACGTGTCGATGGGCACCGGATCGCAGGATCTGACGCGCGCTTACAATACCTACGCGGCGCTGGCCGAGCGCTACACGTCGGCCGGATTCAACGTGATGTTCACGCTGACGCATCAGACCTACGGCGAAGGCATCAACGAGTTCTGGCCGTGGCCGTCGATGACCGATGACCGCTGGGCGCGGCTCACAACGCACTTTGCCGAGTTCGCCGGCAAGATCGCGCAGCAGTTCGCCGGTAAGGGCATCGTCCACTGCTGGCAGGTGTGGAACGAACAGGATGCGCCGATCGGGGCGGCGGCCTCGGTGCCGATGTCCTCCATGAATTACGCGCACCTGCTGGCGGCGACCGTCCGCGCCATCCGCGAGTTTGATCCGGCGGTGTTCGTCATCACCGGCGGGCATACCGGCGGGCCGGGGCCGGGGGCGGCTTACGCCCGAGCCGTGATCCGGTCACTGCCGGCGGATGTCCGGCTCGACGGCGTCGCCTTCCACCCGTACGGCCGCGGGACGCGCCCCGGCACGCGCTATGCCAACTGGGGGCATCTCGAGGACGAGATCGCCGCTTACGCCAAGATTCTGCCGGACGCGCCGCTGTGGATCACCGAATGGGGCGTGCTCGACAAAGAGAGCGACCCGCCCGCGGATGTGGCCGCCTACGCCGCCGAGTTCATCGACTACGTGAACGCCAAATACGCCGGCCGGATCGCCGCGGCGGTCTGGTATGCGTGGGCCATGGGCATGCACAACGGTTACGGCATCGTCGGCCGCGACGGTCACCCGATCGAGCCACTGTACACGCGCTTCCTGCGGCTCAAAGGCTAGCGAGGCACAACAAAACCGGCCACCCTGTTATGCGGTGGCCGGTCTTTTTAGTGGATCAATACGCGGCTAGTTGGTGCGCGTGACGGTTGCCGTCAGCACCCATTGGACATACGTATTCGGTCCGGCCACAGCGGTGATCGTCACGCCGCCGGTGTTCGAGTCGAAGTTGACGATACGGTCAACGACGGTCTGACCGCAGGAGAACGTCTGGCCGCTGGCGAAGAACGTCACGTTCTGCGTGCCGGTGCCGAAGCAGCTGGCCGCGATGACCATACGCGCCTGCCCGCCCGAGAACGCCACACTCGGATTCATGCCCGTGACGCGGTAGCTAACGCGGTCTTCGCGGTCGCCGCCCGGATACGACACGAAGTCGGTGATCGACACGGTCGAATCCAGCGGGATCACCAGCGCGTAATTCGAGTCGGCGGGCGCTTCCGGTACGGGCGGGGTCGCCGTAAAGGTTGCCGTGTACGTGTGCGTCGGCGTGTGCGTATAAGTGGCCGTCGGTCCCGGCTGGGTGTTGGTGTAGGTGGCTGTCGGCCCCGGCTGGGTGTTGGTGTAGGTGGCCGTTGGCCCGACCTGCTGGAAGGTGGCTGTCGGCCCCGGTTGAGTGCTGGTGTAAGTAGCTGTCGGGCCGGTCGTGGTGCTGGTCGGCGTGTACGTATAGGTTGGCGTGGCGATCGGCTGGTTGGGGTTCACGAACGGCACGGCTGAGCAGTCGCCGCCGAGCGTGACCAGATCGCCAAAGACCCACGCGGTTTGACCGTTCGGCAGATAGACGGCGTACCAGCCGTTGTTTGTGCCCTGAACCGGCAGCGATGCGCCGGCAGCCATCGACGACACGAGCGCGAAATTCGTCCCCGGGCCGCTGCGGACGTTGATGGCCGCGCCGGTCAGGTTGGTGGCCGTGCAGCCGCCGGTGACTTCAGCGGTGCTGACCGGGTCGGGGGCGCTGCCGCTGGCGGTGACCGTGGGCTGCGGGCTGCTGCCGGTCGATCCAGTTGATCCGGTCGAACCCGTTGAGCCTGTCGAGCCTGACGAACCTGTCGAGCCGGTCGATGCCGACGACGTGCCCACGCTGACGATCACCACACCGACCTGACCGGGCGTGAGCGGCAGCACTTCGATCTCATAGCGCATCGTACCGGGGGGCAGGCTCAAGGCGATGGCCTGCTGACCGCTGCCTGTGTAGCTGCCGACGATCTCGCCAGTCGAGTCGCGCAGGACGACGCCGAACGCGAAGTCCGGGCTTTCAGCGATTACGTTAACGATCTGGGATGCGCCCGGGTTGCCGTCAATATAGAAGAATTGCGACGGCAGTTCCGGCGTGAGCGTCAGGCTGAGTGGATCACCGGTCAAGGGCTGGGCTTCAAAGGGCGGGCTGGCGGTGAGCCGCACCAGATAATCACCGGTCGCGCCGGTGGTGCTGATGATGACGGTATGGAAGCCGGTGTCGGTCAGACGGTAGCTGGCGCGCAGCGTCCCCGGATCGACCGGATCAGGGATGCCGAGCGCAAGCTGCTGCTGCGTCGGCGCGTTGATGCTGGCGCTGACAGTGAATCCCGGCGTGAGCGAGATCACCTGCACGGTGACGCGCTCACCGGCATTGCCGTTAAAGCCATAAATTGCCAGCGGTGATTGTGATGAGAGGGTGCCAAGGACGGCGGTGCCGTAGTCAAGGAGCGTGACCTGTGCATACGAGGTAAAGGCGGTGAACAGCAGGAGCATAAGGGCCCCGACTGATCCTAACAGGCGCAAAGGATGTCGTTTTGGTCTTTTCATGAGTGGGTTCCCGGTTTCTAGTGAACCAATGCTATAGGTAAATAAAGCTAAACTGCATTATATTGGTTTTATGTTATGCGACAAAATTCTCTCGGCCCACGAGTACCTGACGCACAAACGACGCGACCGGCTTTTAGCCGATCGCGTGGGTGTATTGCAGCAGGCGAATTTACGCGACTCTAACCGGGATTGGCCTCCGCCGCGGCGGCTTGCAGCCCGGCGATGCGCTGGCCGATCATGACGAGGAAGATGCTGATGATGTACAGGCCGACCAGCGGCGCCATGACCAGCATCATGTTGACCGGGTCAACCGTAGGTGTGATGAACGCCGAAGCCGCCGCCGCCCCGACGATCGCTACGCGCCACGCGCGGCGCAGTCCGGGCGCGTCGACGATGCCGATGAGCGACAGCACGAACAGGATCAGCGGCGTCTGGAAGGCGACGCCCATCCAGAACACCAGCGACGTGACGAAACTCAGGTACAGGTCGGCCGTCCACTCCGGCCGGAAGATATCGGTCTGGAAGCCTTCGAGGAACCCGAGCGCAGGCCGCATCAACACAAACCACGAGAACAAGACGCCCACGAGAAATAGGACGGTCACCGCCGGGATCGACAGCAGGATCATGCGGCGTTCTTTGCGCGTCAGCCCCGGGAAGATGAACATCAGCAGTTGATAGGTGACAATCGGGATCGAGACGATCGCCCCGATCAGCAGTGACACGCGGAAGTAGACCACCATGTTACCGGTCGGCCCCAGCGTGACCAGGCGGCATTCCTCGGCCAAATCCCTGACTTCACAATACGGCTGGCGCAGGATGTCCAGCGCGTCACCGGCGGCGATAAAGCCGATCACCGTGCCGATCACCAGCGCGATCATCGCTTTCACCAGACGGTTGCGCAGTTCGGTCAGGTGTGACCAGATGCTCATGCGCGACTGTTCTTCGTTGTAGTCCGGGGAATCCGCGGATGGTGTCAGCGATCCGCGGCCAAATTTGCGTCGTTCAGCCATAACATCCTCACAGCCTTAACGCCCTAATTGTCGCTTGCAAAGCAGCAGGTGTCAACATGTACCCAATCATGAATCTAGCAGGAAGATGCTCCTTACTTGTGCTAGAATGGGCGCATTCTGCGTTCGTGCCTGACCCGAGTCCGCATTCCTCAATACACCGTGTACGCCGCGGACGCGTCATTTCGGGATCTGTTCCCTGAGTGGTGGAGTAAACCCGTGAAAAGCCTGCTTGTGATCCTGCTCGTCCTGACCGGCCTGTGGTCTGCGTCCCCGGCATTTGCGCAGGAATCCGACGCGCCGCCACCCGTGCTTGAGGTGCGCGTGCCGCTGATCCTCAGCGAGCGCCCGCACGACGCGCAGGCCTTCACACAGGGGCTGCTGCTGCACGACGGCCTGTTCTACGAGAGTACCGGCCTGTACGGGCAGTCGACACTGCGCGAGGTCGATCCGGCCACCGGTGAGGTGCTGCGGCGCTTCAACCTGCCCGCCGAGATCTTTGCCGAAGGGCTGGCACTGGTCGGCGACCGCCTGATCCAGCTTTCATGGCGTGAAGGCGTGGCGATCGAGTACGCGCTGGACACATTCGAGCCGGCGCGAATCTACAACTACAACACTGAAGGCTGGGGCCTGTGCTATGACGGCGTCGACCTGTGGATGAGCGACGGCAGCGCCAGTCTGTTCCGGCGTGACGCGGACACCTTCGCGCTGATCGAGACGCTGCCGGTGACCATGGGCGGGCGTCCGGTGCTGCGCCTGAATGAACTGGAATGCGTCGGCGACTCGGTTTACGCCAACGTGTGGATGGACGATCACATCGTCGTGATCGACAAGCAGACCGGCGTTGTCCATACGCTGATCGACGCGTCGGCGATTGTGGCGTCGCTTGGCCTGCAGGACGACACCTCAGCGGTGTTGAACGGCATCGCCTATGATCCGGCCAGCGCTGTCTTTTACATCACCGGCAAGCTGTGGCCGGCGCTGTACGAGGTGCGCTTCGTGCCGTATTTGCCGGCGTCGACGCCGCTGCGTTTCCCGTAACGCGCCGCCCCGTCGCCGCGCACGGCGGGTTATTCGCCAAGTGAGCCGCCAGCGGCTAAAATCTTGGCAGACTTATTATTTGGCTCATTTGATTCATAGTGTTCAAGGGAACCTTCGATGACTGATGCTCCCGTGGTGCTGGAAGTCCGCGGCCTCACCAAGCGCTTCCCGGGCGTGCTGGCAAACGATCACATTGACCTGAAGCTGCACAAAGGCGAGGTGCTCGGGCTGCTCGGGGAGAACGGCGCGGGCAAGTCGACGCTCATGAACCTGATCTACGGCCTGTACAAGCCGGACGAGGGCGAGATCCTCGTCAACGGTGAGGCGGTGACGATCAAAGACCCGAGCGACGCCATCGCCCGCGGCATCGGCATGGTGCATCAGCACTTCCAGTTAGTGCCGGTGTTGAGCGTGACCGAGAACGTGATGCTCGGTAACGAGTCGGCGCGCGGCGGGTTCCTCAACCGGCGCGCGGCCAGACAGAAGATCCTCGAGATCGCGCGCCAGTATCATCTGGCGGTTGAGCCGGACGCCAAGGTGCAGGACATCTCGGTCGGCTCGCAGCAGCGCGTGGAGATCATCAAGGCGCTCTACCGCGACGCCAACATCCTCATCCTCGACGAACCCAGTGCGGTACTCACTCCCCAGGAAACCGAAGAACTGTTCAAGATCATGAAGACGCTCACCGAGCGCGGCGTGAGCATCATCTTCATCTCGCACAAACTCAAGGAAGTGCTGACCGTCTGCGACCGCGTTAACGTGCTGCGGCACGGGCGCGTCGTCGGCGAGGCCGATCCGAAGCAGTCGACCGAGCGTTCGCTGGCGTCGATGATGGTCGGGCGCGACGTGATCCTGAGCGTCGACAAAGATCCGGCCAAGCCGTCGCCGGAGCCGGTGCTGCGCATCACGCATCTCAATGTGCGTGATGAGCGTCACCTGCCGGCGGTGCGCGACCTGTCACTGGACGTGTTCGGCGGCGAGATCCTTGGCATCGCCGGTGTGCAGGGCAACGGTCAGACCGAACTGGTCGAAGCGCTGACCGGCCTGCGCACCGCCGAAAGCGGGCATATCGTCCTGCTGGGCGAGGACATCACCAACACTGACGCGCGCGGCGTGGTCAAGCGCGGCGTGTCGCACGTGCCGGAAGACCGTCAGCGCTTCGGCATGGTCAAGGCTTTCGCCATCAAAGACAACATCCGCTTGCAGCAGTACTACACGCGGCCGTTTGCCAACGGCATCGTCGCCAACGATGAGGTGATCGAAAAGACTTCCACGGAACTGGTCGAGCGCTTCGACGTGCGCCCGCGCAACATCTATAACACCATCGGCGCGCTGTCCGGCGGCAACCAGCAGAAGGTGATCGTCGCCCGCGAGTTCTCGCGCGAGGCCAAGCTGTTGATCGCCTCACAGCCGACGCGCGGGCTGGACGTCGGCTCGATCGAGTTCATTCACAGCCAGATCGTCGAAATGCGCGATCAAGGCACGGCGGTGCTGCTGGTCTCGACCGAACTGGACGAGATCATGTCGCTGTCCGACCGCATCGCCGTGATGTACGCAGGCCGTATTGTTGAAATCCTGCCCGCTGAGAACGCCGACCGCGGTCACCTCGGTCTGCTAATGGCGGGCGTCGCCGGCAAGGAAAGCGCCTCATGAGTGCCCAGACCCAGCAGAACGAGCGCAGTAACCTGATTTTCCGGGGCTGGCGGCGCATCTCGCCGTCGCTGGTGCCGGTGCTGGCGGTGCTGACCGCCATGATCCTGACGATCCCGCTGATGGTCATCACCGGCGGGCGCGGCGACGTCGGGCGCGGGCTGAACATCGCCTTCACCGCCTACGCCTCGCTGATCGAAGGCTCGGTCGGCATCGCCGTCAACCAGATGTTGAGTGTCAACGACGTCGCGCTGGTGCAGCGCGTCGCCGATAACGCCCCCGCTGACCGCCCGCTGAACCGCAGCGAACTGCGGTCGCTCAATCAGGCGGTCGGGCAGATCGTGGCGATTGGCGTGGACAACGTCAAGGCGTACGAGGAGATCATCCGGCGCTACGAGAGCCAGCTTGACGCGGCGCAGATCGACCTGCTGGGCGCGCGCATCGGCCCGATGATCGAAATCAGCGCCGACCGGCTCGAAGCCATGCGCGACTTTGTCAGCGCGCTGGGCGCAGCGGACAACGTCACCGAGATCGTCCGTATCTACGGCCCGCGCGAGGAATTCAGCGACGAAGACCGCGCCTTCGTCACGCAGACGGTTACGCTGCCGGACGAGTCGATCCCCAACGAGACACTGCTGGATTACCTGAAGGTCGTCCATACGGCAGGCACGGTGCGCACCATGGAGCGCATCTACGAACAGTATGACGTGCTGCAGGCGCTCGGCCTGTCACCGCTGGATGCCGACGCCCGCGCGATCGAGGCGATTGCGGCGCTGGCGAGCAATCAGGGCACGGGCAGCGCGCTGGTGCTGTCGCTGATCGATCAACTGCACCGGCTGGAAGCGGCCAGCATCACCGAGGACGAGACCGAGGCGCTGGCGAATCAACTGCTGCTGGTCGACTCGATGTACACCAATAACGTGATCGCCAACACCGACGTGCGCGCGGCGCTCAGCGAAGAACTGCCGCCGTTCCTCACCAGCAACTTCACGGTGTACCGACCCGGTAATCAGCCGCTGCTGATCAACCGCGGGACGACCGCGCCGTTCGGCACGGTGTTGAACGCCAACAACACGCCGGACGATCCCAGCGACGACCGCGTCGACACGGTCTACGCGCAGGTCGGTGACCGCGCGATCCTGTTTTTCCCGTTCAATCTGGAACGCATGCTGACGCGCGCTATCCCGTACGTGATTGCGGGTCTGGCCGTGGCGTTGTGCTTCAAGGCCGGCCTGTTCAACATCGGCGCGGAAGGCCAGCTTTACATGGGCGCGATCCTGGCCGTGTGGGTCGGCTTCTCGCCGGTGTTCGACTTCCTGCCGGGCGTGCTGCGCCTGGTCGCCGTGATCATCGCCGGCGTGATCGGCGGTGGCCTGTGGGGCTTCATCCCCGGGGCGCTAAAAGCCTTCACCGGCGCGCATGAAGTCATCAACACCATCATGCTGAACTTCATCGCCATCAAGTTCGTCGAGTGGATGATCCGCTCGAAAGAGCCGTATATCCTGCGCGATCCGCAGGCCAGCGTCGACCAGACGCCCAACGTCGTCGCCGACGCCATCCTGCCGCGCTTCACCGACGTATCGGTGCTGGTGTTTGTGCTTTTCGCGCTGATCGTCGCCGGCATCGTCTACCTGTCGGTGCGCAGCCGCTTGAGCGCCCAGCCGCGCCTGATCATCCGGCCGATTGCCTACGGCATCGCCACGTTTGCCGGTCTGCTGATCGCCACGGCGCTGAACGTGCGCGGATCGCTGCACGTCGGTCTGGTACTGATGTTCGCGGTGGTGTTCCTCGTGCAGTGGTTCCTCGACAAGACGACGCCGGGTTATGCGCTGCAGACGGTCGGCGCGAACAGCGACGCCGCGCGCTACGCGGGCATCAGCGTCAAGTGGAATCTGGTGCTGGCGATGATGATCGGCGGCGGGCTGGCGGGGCTGGCCGGTGCGATCGAGATGTCCGGCGTGCAGTACAACATGAAACCGGGCTTCTTCGCCGGTCTGGGCTTTGACGCGATCTCGGTGGCGCTGCTGGCACGATCGCAGCCGCGCAACATGATCTTCGCCGGTCTGCTGTGGGGCGCGCTGGTCAGCGGCGCGGGCCTGATGCAGGTGCGCGCTGACATTTCGATTGACCTCGTACGCATCATTCAGGCGTTGATCATCCTGTTCATCGCCGCCGATGCGATCGTCCGCTGGCTGTGGCGCATCCCGAAGGGTACCGAGTCCGGTGCTGCCGTGTTTACGAAAGGTTGGTCAGGCTGATATGGCTGCTATCGCACGAACCACTGACGCGGTCGAAGACGGGGGCCGCCGCTTCACCATCACCCGCGTGCTGGTGTTCTCGATCCTGTTTATCGTGGCGGGGCTGGCACTGGCGCTGATCGTCCTGCCGCAGGTTCCCGAAGGCGCGGCGACCACGCTGGTCTTTGGCCCCAGCGTGCCGAATCTGGTCGTGCCGGTCGCCGGTTTCACGTGGCTGGCGGTGATCCTGTACATCGCCGGCGGGATCGTCGGCCTGCTGCCGCTGCCCGAACGCCTGCAGCCGGTCAAGTCCGTCTGGCTGATCGTCAACGGCGCGCTGATCGTGCTGCTGGTGCTGATCCTGACGGCCATCAACACCAACGTGAACTTCACGCAGACGCTCCAGTCCAGCTTCCGCTTGATGACGCCCATCGCGGTCGGCGCGATCGCCGGTATCTGGTGCGAGCGCTCCGGCGTGGTCAACATCGCCATCGAAGGCATGATGCTCACCGGCGCGTGCATCGGTTTCACCACCGTGACGCTGCTCGCGCCCTACATGCCGACGCAGCAGTCGGCGCTGTGGGTGGGCGTGGTCATGGCGGTGCTGGCAGGCGGTCTGATGGCGATGCTGCATGCGTGGATCTCGATCGTGTTCGGCACCAATCAGGTCGTCAGCGGCACGGTGATCAACATTCTGGCGCTCGGCCTGACCAGCTTCATCCGGCGTGAGGTGCTGCTGTCGAATCAGGCCGGACGCGAGACGCTGCAGGCGGTGCAGATTCCGGTGTTGAGCGACATCCCGATCGTTGGCGAGATCTTCTTTCAGGGCAAGCCGATCTACCTGATGATGTTCGTGCTGATTATCGCCACGCACGTGATCATCTACTTCACGCGCTGGGGACTGCGCACGCGCGCCATCGGTGAAAATCCGCACGCTGCCGACACGCTCGGCGTCAAAGTCAACCGCATGCGCTGGATCAACGTGACCATCGGCGGGTTGATCGCCGGACTGGGCGGCGCGTGGTTCTCGCTGGAGTTCATCGGCACGTTTGAGGACAACATGATCGGCGGTCTGGGCTTTATCGCGCTGGCCGCTGCGATCTTCGGCAAGTGGACGCCCTTCGGCGCGGCGCTGGGCGCGCTGCTGTTCGGCTTCTCGCAGGCGCTCAACGTGCGCTTCCAGATCGCCAGCGTGCCGATCCCGCCGCAGTTCGTCCAGATGATCCCGTACATCCTGACGATCGTGATTCTGGCGGGCGTCGTCGGCCGCGCGGTCGCGCCCAAGGCAAGTGGCATTCCGTATCGAAAAGAGTGACATTCGGCGCGTTGTGCTGGGGTGGCGTAAGGCGTACACTTGTCTGTAAGACAGAGATCACCCTCTGACGCGGGGCAGGCTGAGCCTACCCGCCCTATGTTCGCGAGTCAGTATAGGAGTGAGCCTGTGAACGAACATTATGAAAAGTGGGATCGGCTGGCAGTCCCGGGCTTGATCGTGATGGCCCTCGGGCTGGCGGTCACCGGTCAGGCGATTGTCATGAAAGCGCGGCGGCAGGGGTTCCTCAAGTGGTTCACCTTCGGCACGCTCGGCCTCGTCCTGTTCAACAGCGGCGCCTCGATGTTCGGTGAAGCGATCAAGAGCCGCGCCCTGTACGAAACCGAACTCATGCAAAATCTGAAGTCTTAAAGCACCTACAAGCATTCCAATAAGAGGAACCGAATGGATAAAGCACCCTCGTTTGCGACCGGCGGATTCGTGTCTGAAAGCCGCCATGACCTTGACTGGATTCTTAAGCCGCGCAACATCGCGGTGATCGGTGCGACCGAGCGCGCGGGTTCGGTCGGCCGCACGATCCTGTGGAACCTGATCAGCAACCCGTTCGGCGGGACGGTCTTCCCCGTCACGCCCACGCGCTCGAGCGTCCTCGGCATCCGCGCCTACCCGAAGATCAGCGACGTGCCCGACAGCGTCGACCTCGCCGTGATCGTCACGCCGGCGCCGTCAGTGCCGGAGATCGTGCAGGAGTGCGTTGACTTCGGCGTGCGCGGCGCGATCGTGATCTCGGCGGGCTTCAAGGAAACCGGCCCGGCCGGTGCGGAACTCGAACGCCAGATCCTCGAGATCGCTGAAGGCAAGATGCGCGTTGTCGGCCCGAACTGCCTCGGCGTGATGATGCCGCGCAACGGCCTCAACGCGACCTTCGCCGGTTCGATGGCACGCCCGGGCAACGTGGCGTTCATCAGCCAGTCGGGCGCGATCTGTACGTCGGTGCTGGACTGGAGCTTCAAGGAAAACGTCGGCTTCAGCGCGTTCATCTCGGTCGGCTCGATGCTCGACGTGGGCTGGGGCGACCTGATCTACTATCTGGGCGACGATCCGCACACCTCCAGCATCGTGATCTACATGGAATCGGTCGGTGACGCGCGCGCCTTCCTGTCAGCGGCGCGTGAAGTGGCCTTTGCCAAGCCGATTATCGTCATCAAGGCGGGGCGCACCGAAGCGGCGGCGCAGGCCGCGGCCTCGCACACCGGCTCACTCACGGGCAGCGACGACGTCCTCGAGGCGGCCTTCCGTCGCACGGGCGTGCTGCGCGTCGACAAAATCTCGGACATCTTCTACATCAGCGAAGTGCTGGCGAAACAGCCGCGTCCCAGGGGCAACCGCCTGACGATCGTCACCAACGCCGGCGGCCCCGGCGTGCTGGCGACCGACCAGTTGATCATGGACGGCGGCGAACTGACGGCGATCTCCGAAGAGACGATGAAGACGCTCAACGGGTTCCTGCCGTCGGCGTGGAGCCACAACAACCCGATCGACATCCTCGGTGATGCCGACCCGCAGCGCTACGCTAAGGCGCTCGAGGTGGCGGCGGCTGACCCGCAAGCGGACGGTCTGCTGGTGATCCTCACGCCGCAGGCCATGACCGATCCGACGGCCACCGCCGAGGCGCTCAAGAACTACGCCAACCTCGGCAAGCCGGTGCTGGCAAGCTGGATGGGCGGCGCGGAAGTGGCGGCGGGCGAGGCGATCCTCAACCGCGCCAACATCCCGACCTTCGCCTATCCGGATACGGCCGTGCGCCTGTTCAACTATATGTGGCGCTATTCGTACAACCTGCGCGGCATCTACGAGACGCCCAAGCTGCCGACCGACTCCTATGGTGAGCAGCCCAACCGTGCCGCCGTCGACACGATCATCAAGAACGCGCTGGCCGAAAACCGCACCATCCTGACCGAAGAGGAGTCGAAGAAGGTGCTGGCCGCCTACTTGATCCCGACGGTGCCCATGGAGATCGCTGCGACCGCCGACGAAGCGGTGGCCGCTGCCGACATAATGGGCTACCCGATCGTGCTCAAGATCAACTCGCGGACGATCACCCACAAGACCGACGTCGGCGGCGTGCTGCTGAATCTGGCGGATGCCGACGCCGTCCGCGCCGGTTTCGAGACGATCCAGCAGAACGTCACCGAGCGCGCCGGTGCCGAGCATTTCGAAGGCGTGTCGGTGCAGCCCATGGTCAAGCTGGAAGGCTACGAGCTGATCGTCGGCGCGAGCATTGACCCGCAGTTCGGGCCGGTGCTGCTGTTCGGCGCGGGCGGGACGCTGGTCGAGGTCTTCAAAGACAAATCGCTGGCGCTGCCGCCGCTCACCACGACGCTCGCGCGCCGCATGATGGAGCAGACCAAGATCTACAAGGCGCTGCACGGCGTCCGCGGCCGCAAGCCGGTCGATCTTGAGAAACTTGAGAAGCTCATGGTGCGCTTCAGCCAGCTTGTGGTCGAACAGCCGTGGATCAAGGAACTCGACATCAACCCGCTGCTGGCGTCGCCGGAACGTCTGCTGGCGCTGGACGCGCGCGTGGTGTTGCACGACGCTGACACGCCCGAGGCCGAACTGCCCAGGCCGGCCATCCGTCCGTACCCGATGAAGTACGAGCGCCCGTTCAAGTCGGAGAAGGGCGAGGACGTCCTGATCCGCCCGATCATCGCTGAGGACGAGCCGTTGCTGGTCAAATTCCACGAGCGCCTGTCGGAGCGCACGGTCTATATGCGCTTCTTCTCGCACATGAAACTCGGTCAGCGCATCGCCCATGAGCGCCTGTCGCGTGTGGCCTTCATCGACTACAACCGCGAGATGACGCTGGTCGCGACGACCATGCCGCCCGCCGGCGAAGCGCCGGACATCCTGTCCGCGGGCCGTCTGATCAAGATGCACGGTCGCGGCGAGGCCGAGTTCTCGGTGATGGTGGTCGACGACAAGCAGGGTCACGGCATCGGCACCGAAGTGCTGCGCCGCCTGGTCGAGATCGGCCGCGACGAAGGACTCAAGCGGATCATCGGCTACGTGCTGTCGGAGAACACCGGCATGCTCCACCTGATCGAACAGCTTGGCTTCAAGCGTCAGGCGGTGAAGGACGATCCGAACATCATCAAGGTGACGCTCGAACTCTAGCCGTCACCGCTGCGCAGAATCACCGCGGGGCGACCGGTTACCGGTTGCCCCGCTTTTGTGTGCGATATCCCGCGCGGAGCGTGCTAGTCGAGCACCTCGCGGACGATCACATCGAGTTCCGCGCCTTCGTAGCGCCTCGCGGCGCTCTGACGCTGTTCGCTGGTCATCTCCGGCCCCAGACGGTGCAGCAAGGCCCCTGCGCGCTCGTGAATATCCTGATCGAGCGGGT
>ERZ761609.2477-NODE-2477-length-13561-cov-13.469643_pt1 | contig 13561 bp, 8 predicted proteins | sample MGYA00511163_ERZ761609 | MGnify/ENA primary metagenome ERZ761609 (study PRJEB28899, sample SAMN02445070) | bioreactor sludge metagenome | biome: EBPR sludge | place: Australia: Brisbane, Thorneside Wastewater Treatment Plant | collected 2011-12-16 ... | reverse complement strand
GACCACCGAGATCTACACTCTTTCCCTACACGACGCTCTTCCGATCTCGATCGGCCTCGACGACGCCGCACAACGCCTCCTGCAACAGTTGCGGGAAGCCGGCGACGTCGAACTGCCCGGCGCCATAGAGGCAACGTTGCGTCCCTACCAGCAGCGCGGCTACGCCTGGCTCTACCGCAACGCACGCCTCGGTTTCGGCAGCGTCATCGCCGACGACATGGGGCTCGGCAAGACGCTGCAGGTGATCGCCACGCTGCAGAAGCTGCGCGACGACGGCGCGCTGGACGACGCCAAGGCGCTGGTCATCGTTCCGACCAGCCTGCTCACCAACTGGCAGAAGGAGATCGCGCGCTTCGCGCCGACGCTGAGCGTCGCCGTTTTTCACGGCACACGGCGCGAACTGGCGACCCGCCAGGGAGCACAGCGCCCGGACGTACTGCTCACCACCTACGGCATCGCGCGCAGCGAGGCCGCGGCGCTCAAGGCGCTCGCCTGGCGGGTGCTGGTGGTCGACGAAGCGCAGAACATCAAGAACCCGGCGACCGCGCAGACGCGGGCGGTGAAGGCGATCCCGGCGGGCAGCTTCATCGCCATGAGCGGCACGCCGGTGGAGAACCGCCTCTCCGAGTACTGGAGCATCATGGACTTCGCCAACCGCGGCTACCTCGGCAGGCTGCCGCAGTTCGTCAAGGAGTATGCCGTTCCGATCCAGACGCATCGCGACCAGCAGGCGGTCGAGCGCTTCCGGCGGGTCACCGCGCCCTTCCTGCTGCGCCGGCTGAAGTCCGACCGCACGATCATCGACGACCTGCCGGACAAGATCGAGCAGGACCAGTACTGCAGCCTGTCCGCCGCGCAGAGCGCGCTCTACGAGTCGGTGGTCCAGGAAGGCTTGCGCGTCATCGCCGGCGAGTCGGACACCTTCCGGCGCCAGGGCCTGGTGTTGCAGATGATTCTGGCACTGAAGCAGATCTGCAACCATCCGGCGCAGTACCTGAAGCAGGGGCAAGCCGACGCCGCGCTCTCCGGCAAGGCGGAACGCTTCCTCGAACTGATCGACGAGATTCACGCCAGCCACGGCAAGGTGCTGGTATTCACCCAGTTTCGCGAAATGGGCGAACTGCTCGCCGGCTGGCTGCGCCAACGCTACGCGCGCGAGCCGCTGTTCCTGCACGGGGGGCTGGCGCGCGGCCGCCGCGACGCGCTCGTCGAGCGTTTCCAGAACGATCGCACCGAGCAGGTCTTCCTGCTCTCGCTGAAGGCCGGCGGCACCGGTCTCAACCTCACCGCCGCGTCGAGCGTGATTCACTACGACCTGTGGTGGAACCCGGCCGTCGAAGCGCAGGCGACCGACCGCGCCTACCGCATCGGCCAGCAACAGAACGTGCAGGTGCATCGCCTGATCACGCGAGCGACCTTCGAGGAACGCATCAACGACATGATCCGCGCCAAGCGCGAGCTCGCCGAGCTGACCGTCGGCAGCGGCGAACAGTGGATCGGCCATCTTGGCCGGGACGAGCTGGCGGCGCTGTTCACGCTGCACTGACCAGCGGCGAGCGGCAGCGAGCGACGGCCCGCAGCGCAGCACACGCGGTAAGATGGGCGCAGCGCCCGCGGGCGCGTGGCGGACAAGGAGAAAACGGCAACGATGCTGATCTGGCTGCGGCACTATCGACGCGACATGCTCGCCGGCGATATCGGCGCCGGCGTCATCGTCACGCTGATGCTGATTCCGCAGAGCATGGCCTACGCGCTGGTCGCCGGCCTGCCGCCGGTCACCGGCCTTTACGCCAGCATCCTGCCACCGCTCGCCTACGCGCTGTTCGGCAGCAGCATGGTGCAATCGGTGGGGCCGATGGCCATCACCTCGCTGATGATCGGAACATCGCTGGCAGGCCTGGCACCACCGGGATCGGCGCTGAGCATGGTTCTCGCCAGCCAGATGGCGCTGATCGCCGGCGCGATCCTCCTGCTGAGCGGCGTTTTCCGCCTCGGTTTCGTCGCCGGCTTCCTCAGCCGGCCAGTGATGAGCGGTTTTACCAGCGGCGCCGCGCTGCTCATCGCCAGCGGTCAGGTCGAATCGCTGCTCGGCGGGCCACTGGCGAGCATCCATCTGCCGAGCGCGACCATCGGTCTGGCTTCGCTGCTTGCCCTGTGGCTGGCGAAGACCTTTCTGGCACGCGCACTGAAGGCCCTTGGCGCGTCGCCGAAAGCGGCGGAAATTCTCGCCAAGCTGGCGCCGGTGCTGGTCCTGGTCGCGGCCACGGCCGCCGTCGCCCTGCTCGACCTGGCGCAGGCCGGGGTCCGGGTCGTCGGCGAGATTCCCTCCGGACTGCCGGCGATCGCGCTGGCCGTGTCGGCCGAGCATTGGCAACCCCTGCTCAGGCCCGCGCTGCTGATCGCCTTCATGATCTTCCTGTCCAGCCAGTCGGCTGCGCAGTCGCTGGCTCACCGGCGCGGCGAAAGAATCGTCAGCAACCGCGAGTTGCTCGGACTCGGCGCCGCCAACCTGGCCAGCGCGGTGTCCGGCGGCTTCGCGGTCACCGGCAGCATTTCGCGCTCGGCGGTCAACTACGCCGCCGGCGCCAACACGCCGCTGGCCAGCGTGATTTCCGCCGCCCTGATCGTCCTCGCGCTGCTCGTGCCGACGACCTGGATATCGTGGCTGCCCTTGCCGGCGCTGGCGGCGACGATCATTCTCGCCGTCCTCGGGATGATCGACCTGGCGACCTTGCGCGTCGCCTGGCGCCATGACCGCAGCGACGCCGCGGCGCTGCTGGCGACCGCCGCCGGCGTGCTGCTGCTGGGTGTCGAGGAAGGCGTCATTCTCGGCGTCGTCCTGTCGCTGGCGACGGTCATCTGGCGCGCCAGCCGGCCGCATATCGCGGTCATCGGCCGGATCCCCGGCAGCGAGCACTTTCGCAACGTCGAACGACACCGGGTCGAGACGCTGCCCGAGCTGCTCATGTTGCGTATCGACGCCGACCTCTTCTTCGGCAATGTCGACGCCATCGTCGACCACCTCGAACACCTGCTCAAGGAGCGCGCGGCAAAGGGGCAATCGACGCGCGACGTGCTGCTGGTGATGTCGGCGGTGAGCAGTATCGATACCACCGGCCTCTACGTCCTCAACGAGATCAACCGCAGCCTGCACGAACAGTCGATCAAACTGCACCTGAGCGAAGTCAAGGGGCCGGTCATGGACCGCCTGCAACGCAGCGAGCTGCTCAAACGGCGACTCGGCGGGCGGGTGTTCCTGAGCACGGCCGAAGCCTTCAACCACTTCAGCGAGCAGGCGGCGCGGGAAACCTGGTGCATTTGATGCCGGCAAACGTGACCGGTTCGGCCCGCGCCTGCGTCATCAGGCGTAGCCGATGACCGATCGTCAGCGGCCATCCGTCCTGGTCATCGGCACCGGGTGGACCAACGCCGCCAAACGCCGCGTCGCGCGCATGATCGGCGCGACGCTGGCCGACGCCGGCCTGGGGCTCATCGCCGGCAATTCCACGGGCGTCGACCATTGGGTTGCCGACGCCTTCTGCGCAGCGCTCAGGGAACGCGGCGAAACGCCACAGGGCGCTTTCTGGCAGATCTCGCTGGGCTGGAACCGGCTCTTCGAGCGCGGCGGTTTGCCGCTGCCCGGCTACGCGGCCGACGACGAATGCATCGTTGCCGTGGACGACGTCGAGGCCTGGAAGCGCGAAGCGATCAGCCGCTGTGCGGCCGCCGTGATGGTCGGCGGCGGGCGTGGCGCGCTGGACATCGCGCGGCGCATCATCGATCAGGGAAAACCCGTCTTTCCCCTGCCCTTCATGGGCGGACTCACCGGCAACTCGGACTCCGTCTTCCAGGAAATCCTCAAGACCTGGGAAGGCCACCCGGTCCCCGGGGTGAGCCGCGCGCAGCTCCTCCAGCTCGCCGAGCCATGGGTGAGCGGCACCGGCCAGTTGGGCAATCTGCTGCGCGGCACCCTCGCCGCAGCGCCCGACGTCTTCATTTCCTACCGCCGCAGCGATGCGCCGGCGGCGGCCGGACGCATTGCCAACGACCTCTCCGAGCATTTCGGTGGGCGGCGGGTTTTCCTCGACATCAGCGACATTGCGCCCAGCCATGCCTGGGATGACTCGATCGACGACGCGCTGCAGGCGTGCAAGGCCGGTGTCGTGGTCATCGGCCGATCGTGGCTGCTGGCCGGCGCCGACGGCCGCACGCCACGCCTGCACGAAACCGGCGACGTCGTCTGCAAGGAGATTGCGGACATGATCAGGCAGGGCAAGGCCATCTTTCCGCTGCTCGTCGAGGGTGCCCGCCTGCCCGAGGCGGCGGAACTTCCGCAGGAGTTGCGCGCGCTCCTGCGCTTCCAGGCGACGACGATCGACAACCCCGGCTGGGGAACGACGATGCAGTTGCTGATCCGCGAGATCGAAGCGGTCGTTCGTCAGCAGCAGAACGCTGGCGGCCAGCCCGCGGGTCGAACAAGCGGAGCAGGCGTGGACACCTGAAGACGCCCCACCCGCCCGCACGCCCGCACGCCCGTCATTGCGAGGAGGCGACGCCGACGCGGCACAATCCAGAGGTCTTGCTTTTTCGCCTGGCTGATGTGGCGGACAAGCAGTCAGAGAATGGAACTGGATTGCCGCGTCGGCTGCGCCTCCTCGCAATGACGGTGGCGGGGGGATGGTTGCCCGGACTTGGCGACGCCGGCAGCGCTACGCCGCGGGCGAAATCGAGCCAGTGCAAACAAGGCCCGCGTCGAGTGCCCTTCGATCGGTTCGCTTGCGGGTGCCGCGCGAGAGAAATGGCGAGATCAGGCACGGCGGAACGCAAAAAAAACCGAGTCAAGCCTGGATCAAGTGCCGATCTCGGTTTCCCCACCCGCCAAGCTCGCGAAGAGCGCTATCTCGTTGAATCAGGAGCGCCCGTTTACGACCCTGACCTGCCTGATCACGTCTGCAAGGGCTGTGCCCGCTTACCGATCTTCAAGCTGCCGTTCCCACGAATTCGAGGTCGGCCTGCTGCTTGCCCCAAGCCGCTATAGGTATCGGCGAGTAAAGTCGATCCCTTACAGGAGCTTTCTCATCAGCCGGGAAATGTCGGGGTTTTCGTAGAGGGCTTGAACCATTTCTGCATACACCGTCGTGAATCGGTCGTCGTGGATGAGATGGCCAAAAACGGGCTCGAGTTCAAGGAATGACAGCGTGTCATCCGGGGTTCCTTTCGCCGCCTGGTGCAGTTCATCCTTCATGACATCGACAATATCGAGTCGGGCGCCATGCTGGTCGACTCCCTTGTCGCTATAGAAACACCATGCGGCGATGACCAGCGTGGCATATTTGATACTGCCACCGCGCGCCAGGTTTTCGCTAATCGTCGGGATCAGGAACTTGGGCAGCTTGGCTGAACTTTCCAGACAAATTCGTGCCACGCTGTCCTTGATGTTCGGGTTGCCAAAGCGCTCGATCAGGCTGTCCTTATAGGCTTCTAAGTCGACCCCTTCAACCGGGTCCAGCACCGGGGTGGCCTCGGCATCCATGAACCGGCGCACATAGCTTGCAAAAAGCGGATCCGCCACGCAGCCATCGATGGTCTTGTGTCCGTGGATCGAACCGAGCATGCCGAGGACGGAATGCCCCGCGTTGAGCAAGCGTATTTTCATTTTCTCGTACGGCGTGACGTCGGGAACAAATTGCGCCCCGACCTTTTCCCACGCCGGTCGGCCGTTGGAGAAATTGTCTTCGATGACCCATTGGGTGAACGGTTCACAGGTGACCGGCCATTGGTCGCTCAGTCCCATTTCGGTGGCGAGGTACGCCATATCCTCCGGCGTTGTCACGGGTGTGATCCGGTCCACCATGGCATTCGGGAAGCACACCTCGCTCTCGATCCACCGTGCGAGATCGGCATCCTGCTTGTACGCGAATGCCAAAAGCATCTTGCGCGTCATGTCGCCGTTGTGCTGGATGTTGTCGCACGACTGAATGGTGACGGCCGGGAGTCCCTGGGCGCGGCGTTTCTTGAGCGCGGCGGTCAGGTAGCCGAACACCGTCTTCGGGCTGGAGGGATGTTCCAGATCGTGCCGCACGTCGGAATTGCCGAAGTCGAACTCGCCCGTGGCGGGGTTGAAGTTGTAGCCCCCTTCCGTGATGGTCAGTGAAACGATCCTGGTGTCCGCGCTGGCGATCCTGTCGATGACGGCGCCGGGATCGTCGCAGCCGAGCATGAAATCGACCAGTGAACCGATGACGCAGGTTTCAACCGTTCCCTGGGGATGCTTCACGATCAACGTGTAGAGATGGTCCTGCGCCTTCAGGATATCGCCAATCTTGCGGTCGGCGTCGCGCAGGCCCACGCCGCAGATCCCCCAGTCGGACGCATCGGAGTCGTTCATCAGCGCATCGGTGTAATACGCTTCGTGTGAGCGGTGGAATCCGCCGACGCCGATATGGACGATGCCGGCTTTGACTTTGCTCCGGTCATAGGATGGACGAGCGATTTCGTCGGCGAGGCGGTGAAGGTTTTCCTGCTTGAGTTGAACGGGTTCCGTCATGACAAACTCCCTATGAGCCGTGTCGCTATTTTCTCGGGCTATTGTTGAGCGCTCTGGTCTGATGCATCACGCAGTAAGCGGTGATGAAGTAAACCCAGGTGGCGATGAAGGCGTACCGGCAGAAATTGTCCCGGTTGGCTTCGCCGACCGCCATGTCCGTGCTCCAGAACATCGTCTCTTTTTCTGCTCGCTCACAATTTCTTCAGATCTTCGGGCAGGACCGGGGTTGCACCCTTCTGCGAGCAAACAAAGGAGGCGACCCGGTTCGCAAATACATTCACCCTGCTCAGCGGCCAGCCCTTCAGCACGCCCATGCAGAGCGACGCCGTGAAGGAATCCCCGGCTCCGACCGAGTCCACCGCAAGGCTCTCCACTCCCGGGGCGACATCTACTTCATCTCCCCGTACAAGCACACTTCCGTCGGGACCGCGCGTGTAGGCCACGAGCTTCAGGTCAAACCGTCCACGCAACTCGTTGAGCTGATCCATTACATCGCCGCGCAGGCCGAAGTAGCCGGCCAGCACCGGAAGCTCCTCGTCGCTGAGCTTCAAGACCGAAGCGAGCCGTAGCGAGTCCTCGACTTGCTCCTTCGAAAAATACGACTGCCGCAAATTTACGTCGAAAATCTTCAGCGCCGCCTCCGGCATGTGCCGCAAGAACGCGTGGATGCTTGCGCGCGAAACGGGCGAGCGCTGCGAAAGCGATCCAAAACACACGGCATCCAGCTTTTCCGCCAGCGCCTTGAGCCCGCTGGTGAACGCAATATGATCCCAGGCCACATTCTCGAAAATCCGATAGGAAGGTTTGCCCTCGTCGTTCAGGGTCACCTGCACCGTTCCGGTCGGGAAGGTGTCGCTTTCCAGCACATGTCTGGCATCCACCCCCATTTCGCAAAGCTTCTCACGAATGCTCAGTCCCAGCTCATCGGTCCCGACGCAGCTCACTGGATAAGCCTCCGCGCCGAGCTGGTAGCAATGGAACGCAAAATTGGCCGGGGCGCCGCCGAGACGCCTGTGGTGTGGAAACACATCCCAGAGCAACTCTCCGATCCCCGCGACTGTAAATCGTTTATTCATGCCCTCTCCTTGAACCACCCGTCCTCAACTCATCCAAGCGCCACCGTCGACATTGGGAGCTTGGGCAACGACATAGTCACTGTCGGCAGAGGCCAGGAAGGCGGCCGTGCCGGCATGGCGTCACCCATCCCGCTCGCTGTGCTCACGCGTCCTTAAGCTGCGGGCTCGGCCGCGCCCCCGGCATCCCGGATCTTTGTAGCGCTTTCGAGCGCTTCAAATCCCAGTAGGCGAAGACGAAGTAGACGAGCGTGCACCAGATGCTGACGTCGTAGAACTGCTCCAGATTGACATAGTAGACATAGAGGTCAGGGCTGTTGAACAGAACCCTCCAGGCGAGAACAACTGGAACTGCCAGGCCAACGATGATGTAGATCGCCTTGATCCCTTTTGAAAGAAGGGAGGCGTCCTTGACGGGCTCGTGACGCTCCGTTGCAGCTTGTTGCGCATGAAACTCGTCGACCCTGGCCCGGAACACCCGTTCCGCCTGCTCGCCCTCGGGATAACTTTCAGAAGCACCGTATCTCTTCGCCAGCACGATATAGGCGGCGATCGAGACGAACCAGGTGGGCAGGAACAGGTAGTAGAACGGAATGACGTTGAGCGCGTCCAGTCCGAAACCGAAGACCAGTGAGATTGCCCATGTGCCGATCGCCGGGACGCTGTGCTGCAAGCCCTTGTAGCGAGCCCAGTAGCGGGTAAATCCGATTCTCGGGAAGATATGGTGTTCGGCGAAGACGATGCCCCCCACCGGCACGAGGATGAGACCGGCATAGGTCAAGAGGGGAAGCATGCTCTGGTAAATGAACGGGAAGGCGCTCGCGACCACGACAGCGAGTCCAACGAGCAAGGTTACCTTCGTCCTGGGCATTTCGGGAAACACGGCCTGCGCGGCCAGACCGGCGCGGTAGAGGTTTGCGTTGGCCGTCGTCCACCCGGCAACGACGACAATCACAAACCCCGATGCGCCCAGGGCATAGAAGGCCACTTCGCCCGGATCGACGACCATGATGCTGGATTTCGTCATCGCCGCGGTCGCCGCGCCCATGAGCCCGGCGGAAATCCAGGCCACGTAGTGTCCGAACATCATCCCCGTACTCGTCGCGAGACCATAGCTTTTCTTCTTGGCATAGCGGAGCAGCGCCATGTCGATCAGCCCGAAGTGAGAGAAGGTGTTCGCGGCCCACGCGAAGCCGGCAACCTCCAGCATCCCGATGCCCGGTTTCCCCTCGGCGTTCAGGCCGGTCCAGACGGTTGCTCCGGCTATCTGCACGAAATCGGAAAAGCTGGTCAGCGTCGTGTAACCGGTAATGAATTCCGAGAGCGCTGGAAGCAGAACCATGCCGCCGACGGTGAACATCACCATCAGCCATGGCGCGCAGATGCTGGCGAATTCGGTGACTGCATTGAACCCGAAGACCGCAACCAGAACCACGATGACCGCAACCGCGATAGCCACGATGACGAACAGCACACTCGTCGGATACGGATGCACCTGTGGGGGAATATCGAACAATGCTCTGACGGCCGTTGCCGACACGGTGATCATGGCGGCCGATATGACGCCAAAGATCAAGACATTGGCCACGTTGTAGAGGCGCGACATCGAGTCGCCGGCAATGCGGTTCAGATAGGTGTAAAGACTCAAGCGCGTATCAACGGCGATCGGTGACGTGATCAGCGCAAAGCTCAGAACGGCAAGCGTGTTGCCGATCAGCAGACCGATGAGAATGTCCCATATCCCCGCGCCCAGTGCCACAAAGGTGGCGCCGATCACGAATTCTGTCGCGGCAACGTGTTCGGCGGCATACAGGCCGGCAAAGTGCCCCCACCCATGCAGCTTATGCGGTGGAATCGGAAGCTGCTCGTCGTCCATATCGGCTATGGACTGTCCTGGATCGAAGGCGTTATTGGTCATTTTTCGCTCCCGTACTACTGTTGTCTTGCGTCGTTCCAATTAGCGGGAAATTTGTCTGCAGAAGCAATAGACGGTCAAGCATCGCCCGCCGTCCGCACCCGGACAGGCCGAGTGAGCCGAGCGGCGGATCGCGCAGCTTCCATTGAGCGGAATGACCGCTATTGGAGGAAGCGGGCGCGCTCTATGATCTTCCCGGTCACCCACTGGGCGTTGCCAAGCGCCTCATTGATCGGGATCGTTCCCGACAGCGCCGCTGCGAACCGGTTACCCACCGCGGTGCCGATGCTCTGGAACTCCGGGATCGCGACAAACTGAATGCCGGTGTAGGGCACTTGCTCGACGGTCGGATGGCTCGGATCGGCGGCCAGGATCGACGCGAGCGTTATCCTGGCAAAGGGGGCCGCGTCGAGATACGCCCGGTTTTCATAGAGCGACCTGCGGGTGCCCGGCGGCACGTTCGACCAGCCTTCCTTCGCCGCGACCAGCTCCAGGTAGTGCTTCGAGGTGGCCCAGGCGACGAACTTTTTCGCCGCATCCTTGTTGACGGAACTCTCGGGAATTGCCAGCGCCCAGGCCCAGAGCCAGTTTGCACTCTTGCCCAGGCCCGTGTCCGGCGCCAGCGCGAAACCCACCCTGTTGGCCACAGCCGAGTCCGCGTTGGTCACGAACTGGCCAGCCGCGGTTGCGTCAATCCAGATCGCGCACTTGCCCGCCCGGAACAGGGCCAGGTTTTCCTTGTAGCCATTGGCTGAAGCGTTTGGCGGGCCGACTTCGTTCATCAGTTCGACGTAGTCGGTGATCGTCGCCTTCCAGGCTTCACCGTCGAACTGAGGTTTCCAGTTCATATCGAACCAGCGCGCACCGTAGGCGTTGGCCATGGCAGTCAGGAACGCCATGTTCTCGCCCCAGCCCGGCTTGCCACGCAGGCAAATGCCATAAACCTCAGTGCTTTTGTCGGCCAGCTTGCGGGCAGCGTCCTTGATGAAATCCCAGGTGGGCTTCTCGGGCATCTCGAGCCCGGCTTTCTTGAACAGATCGGTGCGGTACATCGTGAATGAAGACTCGCCGTAGAACGGCACGGCGTACATCTTGCCCTTGAACGACAGGCCCTGGCGGATCGGCGGCAGGATATCCTCCGCGTCGTAGTCCGCCGGCAAACCGTCGAGTGTCACAAGCCACCCGCGCTCGGCCCAGATGGGGGCCTCGTAGGTGCCAATGGTCAGCACGTCGAACTGCCCACCTTTGGTCGCAATGTCGGTGGTGACGCGCTGGCGTAGCACGTTCTCTTCCAGCACCACCCAGTCGAGTTTGATCCCGGGATTGGCTTTCTCGAATTCCGCCGAGAACCCCTGCATGCGGATCATGTCGCCGTTATTCACAGTAGCGATGGTGATCGTGGTTTCGGCTCGCGCAAAGGCTGAGCAAGCGAGTAAAGCCGCAGCCGTCAATGCAGCCACAATGCGAATGGTCATCCACGTTCCCTCACTGCTCAAGGTGTCTGAGGAATAATGTTTCTGCGTATATCGATACTATCGCTGTCAGCAGCACTTGCATACTGCCACAGCCTGGGGACTGAAAGTTGATACGCCGAATTGAGAGCGGGTCGGCGGCTCCGAGGCGCCGGTGACCGCGAGCGCAGTGTTGTTAGGGCCCGCGTCAATCCAAATGCTTCTAACCACGCTTCTCGAGGTCGAAAGGATGGCCGATTCCCACACTGCAAGGGGCAGACGACGCCGCAGCGGGAAAAACCAAGAAAGGGTCAGGGTCAGGCCGTTGGCACCGGATCGGCGGAAACTGCGCCGATATCAGGTGCGGGCGGTCGTGTTGCCTTCGACGCCTCGCACTCGTCGATTCACCGGCCAAGAACCATGATGCACAGGCATTCGTTGTTGCCGCTACCCGGCCGTGATGCGCAACGCCAGCCCATCTACGAATCGGTCACGGGCCGAAGTGCGGTTGCGGGTGCCGCGCGAGAGAAATCGCGAGGTCAGGCACAGCGGAACGCAAAAACCGAGTCAGGTCTGGATCACCCGAGCTCGACACTTTCCGCGTGCCAAACGCATAAACGGCAGTTCAATTGCTTACGGGCTTTACTGTCGAACTCTGGCTCTCAGGAATTCCCATCGCCGGCACCCGACCGAAAGACGACCGCCGGCTTCGCTCGAACCGGGACGTCCAAACCACCCGCTAAACGGCGGGCCCGCCGGAGGTCGAGCCGTCGGCTTGAGCGCGCTATTGGGATTTGAGGGTAAACGCTAGTGGCAGAAAATCTTCGATGACGAACGCGCGCTTTTCTCCAAAAATCAGAATCTCTGCGGAGGGGGCAAGCTCTTGAATCCATTGTCTACATGCTCCGCAAGGAGCGCGCATTGCCAACGGCGAGTCTTTTTCTGCATCGATGCAGGCTATAGCAATTGCCACAATATTGCGTTCACCTGCGGCTGAAGCTGTAGCCAGTGCCACGCGTTCAGCGCATGTTCCGAGTCCGTAGCTGGCGTTCTCAACGTTCGCACCTTTGAATATTAGACCAGAGGCCCCTAATACAGCCGCCCCAACTCGGAACTTTGAATAAGGAGCATAAGCATTCCCGGCAGCAGACACGGCTTCCGCAAGCAGATGCTTTCTGTCCACGTCTTCAGGTTTTTTAGTCTGTCGTATTGTCATCCGAAAGTATCTTTCCAATTAGATCGGCAAGAGAGTTGAGCATGTCACACGCTGGAGCGCATACGACATCGCCCTTCATCCAGTTTAACTCTGCTGCAGAGTAGATTGAGTCAAAGGTAATTGTTCCTACAACATATGGGCTGGGCTGTCTCCGGCACCAAATTGGCGCGGAGAGCACCGATTTCGCCGGGAACAGTGATGGTGTGCTTACATAGTGCCCGTCAGACGCCGGCCGGTTGGTTTGAGTAGGTTCCTCGCAAACCACGCGCTGCGTAGTGAATGCCTTGACATTCACATACCACTTTTTGTAAGAGTCCGCTTCAATCGGAATTGCGCCGATATCCCGTGGAGCTACGGGGGACTTGAAATATCGCGGAACCAAGCATCTCTGCAGTGAAAGCTTGGGGCCAGGTTTCGTCTTCTCAACAAGGTGAACTATGACCCTTAGTGCATCCGTCGTAAGCTCCTTCTCAGAGTTTGCCAAAAAGAAGCGAATGCCAAAATCAAGAAGCGCGTTGATTATTTTCTTCTCAGTTCGGCTTATGCTTTGGTTGTACCAACACTGAATTCCAATGAACAGCAACGCTCCTGCAAGTAAAAGATGCTCCCGATCCGGCATCGGAGTCTGGAAAGAGTGCGAGGTGTACAGATTTGTCCACAAGCCAGCCAGCAAGGCTATCATGAACGCCAACACCAGATTGACGACGATCGGATACCGTCTTATCCATAACATGGCAACTACCCCCTAAAATCCCCGCTTTCTGGGGTCAGGTGTTTCCCCGTGCCTTGGGAAAAAGTCAATGGCTGACTCCGTCGGCGCACGCGAGCATAGCGCAGGCACGTGGCTTCTGCCACGACATCGGGTCAAGCTTGAACGAATGGTTACGGTGCGGGCCATGTTAGGCACAACATTCCTGCCACGAACAAGATGACCCAGGACAAGTGCAGGCCTCGAGTATGAATTAGCGGTAGCAGGCCAGCGATGAGCAGTGTCCAGCCGATAACACTGGCAAGTGCCTGTGCCGAAGCCAGGACGGCGATCTTTACGAGCAGGGCGGAAATGCCAAACGCCAAAACAGTGGTGAAATGCCAAGCGAACCTGAGAGTGCGGCGGGTAAAGTCGGTTCCACCGAATAGTTTTGGAAGATCGCAACGAAAGAGTCGGATCAGGATGTAGCGTTCACCAAGAATCGAGTGAGCGAGTCCAAGGAGAGCAATAAGTGCTGCTGCGACATACAGCATATTTTCCCGAGCCCCCTAATTTATTATGGCGACAATATTGCTGCGTAAGGTCGAAGACTGCTCGCCCGAGTTCGACAGTTCGCCGCCAAAAACAGCGTTTTTCGGGAGGCATCCCAC
>ERZ761609.2476-NODE-2476-length-13562-cov-14.970386_pt1 | contig 13562 bp, 12 predicted proteins | sample MGYA00511163_ERZ761609 | MGnify/ENA primary metagenome ERZ761609 (study PRJEB28899, sample SAMN02445070) | bioreactor sludge metagenome | biome: EBPR sludge | place: Australia: Brisbane, Thorneside Wastewater Treatment Plant | collected 2011-12-16 ... | reverse complement strand
CAGGGCGCCAGGGCATTTCGTACTGGCGGACCAGCATGCTCAGGCCTGCGGCGATTCCGGGATCGCAAAGGTGGCGAGGTCGATGCCGGTGACGAAGCGCGGATCAAGGATCAGGCCCACTGTGGTGACGCCGCCGAAGTCCCTTGACGTGGTCGGCGGCCGATTGGCATCGGCGTGGACCAGCATGCGCAAATCGCCCAGCGCCCGCATCACCAGTGCAGGTTGCAGACCGCGACGTTCCAGTTCGGCGAGAGGAACGAAGATCCCGTTCGCCACCGTGCACGCGGCCGCGATGTGCGCGTCGCCGTTCAGCGTGGTCACAATGGAGCCCAGCGCGTCGCGCACGGCGGGGTTCAGCCGCATGGGGGCCTTCAGCGCGATCAGGGTGACCGCGGCTCCTTCAGCTGCGGGCGAGACTGTCGCCGAGGCGTCCGACTGCGACGACACGCTCGCCGAAGGGTCCGGCTCGGCGGCATCGAGCAGCGACAACTGGCCCCGCCGCAATGGCGGCGGTGGTGGCACTGTCGCGGTGACCATCGGTCTCGTGGGCTCGAGATTCGTCGCGAGTGTGCCGGCGAGCGGGTGCGGGCTGGCCTCCGGGCCGGACCAGAGGATTTCCGGAGAGGTCAGCTTGATGGCGTCCAGCGGGCCCTTGGTGCCGGGCGGCTGGATCAACCACGTGTTGTGAGAACTGTCGCGGGGCTCCGCCACGCCCGCAGCGAGCAGCAGATCGAGGACGGTATCGGCCGACTTCGGTATGCCGGGCAACTGATCCGCGTCGAGCAAGGCCTGTGCGTCGGCAGCGCATTGCGGCCACAGCAGGAACAGACCATCGCTGCCGTACCAGACGCGCGACTTCTCGCGGTTGGGCACCCAGGCCGACTCGGTCGAGGCCAAGCGGCGCAGCGCATCCACCAGATAGCGTTCGAGGTGCGAGCCGAACTGCGGCGAGCCGTAGCGGTCCGCACTGGCCTTGAGGTTGCGGTCGATGACCAGGGCGAGCGAGCGGCGGACCAGGCTGTCGAGGACGTTCGGCTCGCGATACACCGGCAGGCCGCCGACACTGGCGAGCAGGTGCGGGACGATGACGGCGTTGCCGGCGCTGAGGTTCTGCAGCACCGCGGGCTCCACGACGTGTGGCAGCGCGAAGAGGCCAAGGCTGCGCGCCTCGGGCGCCTGAGCGCGCCAGCGCACGAAGTAGCGCTCCACGCGGCGTTCGGCGAGCCAGATGGCCAAGGGCGTGAGGTAGGCGGGCCATTCGTTGCCGTCGGCATCGACGACGATCAACGATGCCAAGGCACGGTGCAGTTCGCAGCACAAGCCACCGATGAACGTAGCGTGCCGCCAGCGGGGTTCGAGCTGACGGCGCGTGCTGATGGTCGATTGGCCGGAGAAGATGTGCGCGTCGGTGCCCTGGAGGGCATAGAAGGCCACCTCAAGCCCCAGTTGCAACAGGCCGCCCGGCTGGCGGAAGTAGTTGTCGGGTGTGGCGGGGAGCAGGTGAACGTAGGCTGCGTAGGCTTCGATCAGCGCGAGGGCGTCGCGCGCGAAGGTCTCCTGGTCAACGCCGAAGCACAGGCGGATGCGGGCGAGTAGGTTGTCGTGTTCGGCGAGGATGTCGCCCACGGCTGAACAGACGAACCCCGGATCCGACGATGGATAGGGGTGTTCGGATGGGGCGGCGCGTGACGGTGGGGCGGGGCCATGCATGCTCCCACTTTCAATTCGTGCCACAGGGCAACGCGACCATGAATGGACTGCAAGATCGGGGCGTTTCGTCGTCGGCCCGATGGGCAACACACAGCGGCAATCGGGGCTCCTGATCAGCAAGATAGTTCAGCCTGCCTAGGTAGAGGCTCAGTCTATGAGCCACCCGGCTGCGACGATGAGGCCACCTGAACAGGAGGTTGGCCATGGCGCAGAACAAGGTGCAGTACCAGCGGGGGCTGTCGATGCCGGAGTTCTTCGATCGATACGGATCGTCGGAACAGTGCGAGGCCCTCGTTCGAGCTTGGCGCTGGCCCAAGGGATTTGCCTGTCCGCGCTGCGAGGGTGGCTGGCACAGCGAGTTCCGCCGGCAGGATCGGCTGTACTTCCAGTGCAGCGCCTGTCGCTACCAGTGCAGCCTGCTCAGCGGCACCATTCGAGTCCAGCAAGGTGCCGCTGACCAAGTGGTTCCTGGCCATGCACTTGATGACGCAGGCCAAGAACAACGTCTCGGCCCTGGAACTCAAGCGCCACGTGGGCGTGTCTTACCCCACCGCCTGGCTGCTCAAGCACAAGATCATGCAGGTGATGGTCGATCGCGAGCGGTGGCGCCAGCTCACCGGCCGCGTCGAGATCGACGACGCCTACCTCGGTGGCGAGGTGCACGGCGGCAGGGCCGGCCGCGGCTCGCCCAACAAGGTCCCGTTCGTGGCCGCGGTGCTGACCACCGAGTCCGGCCAGCCCGTCCTCATGTGCCTGTCGCAGCGGCCCTTCACCAAGGAGTCGATCCAGGCCTTCGCCGAACAATCACTGGCGGCACCGGCCACCCTGGTCTCCGATGGCCTGGGCTGCTTCAAGGTCGTACGCGGCAGGGGCATCCTGCACGAGCCTCACATCACCGGCGGCGGTGCGGCCAGCGCCAAGCACCCGTCGTTCCAGGCTGTCAACACGGCGCTGGGCAACATCAAGACGTCGATCGCCGGCACGTACCACGCCTTCGGCTTCGAGAAGTACGCGCATCGCTACCTCGGCCAAGTGCAGTACCTCTTCAATCGCCGGTTCAACCTGCGCGCAATCCTCGAACGCCTGGCTCGGGCCGCATCTCAGGCGGCGCCTTGCCCTCTTCGCGCAGTTCGTTCGGCTGAGCCATCTTGCTGATCAGGTCGGGGCTTGACTGGCTCAGTGGCAGCGGGTTCTGGCCAACAAACCGAGCCGGAACCTAGCCGCGCAATCGCGGCCGCGCAGTAGAGGTTGACGCCTTCAATGCGATGACGGTTAACACAAGACCTTCCGCGAGCCGCACGGTCTGTGATTCGAAGTCTGCGCTTCGCAGGGACTGACTCGATACCCATCGGCTGGCCGGCTCGACCACAGGTCGAGACATGCGCTCGCCAGCCTCGAACAACATGTCGAACGCCGCTGTTTCGTGACTTAGTTCAGTCGGAACATAGGTGTCCTCTGGCATGGCATCGTTCTTCATGAACCAGGAGAGGCCACGTTGGCTATGACACAGGACGCAGGCAGGAACCGGAGACCTTCTCACAAGCTTGATTGCAGAGGCGGTCAGGCTCGCCCGGAATTCAGAGCCAAGTTGCTTCGCGGTGTCTAGACTGGTCTTGCGGCCACGTATCCACGGGTCAACCAGGTAGTTCGGCAATAGCAACTGGCTGGCATACGCATTCGCCTGCGATTCGGCTGATCGTGCCTTGTCGTTCTGCGGGCTGATGTCCTCTTGAGCGCATTGGAATCCACCCGTGTGTCGGTCACGCATCCAGTGTGCGAGTTCGTGTCCCAGTGAGAATCGCTGACGCTCCGGCCTGCTGCCTGAGTTCACAGTGATTGCAGCTCTTTCGCCAATGGCAACCAGGCGAGCCTCGCAGCCGCACAGCGGCAAGTAGCGGACTGGCGCGCCTTGGTCGTCGGCGATTGCGTCAAGGTTTATGTGTTCGGGCTTCGTGACGCCGTAGCGCCAGAGGAGACGCTCGGGTTCACCAAGCCGCTCGACATCAATCGCGCTCATCTGGCGTCAGGGCACCAAGACTGACAAGATCGTCGTAGAGGCTCTCCCAGTCACTCTGCGACTGCTGTTTTCCATCTCTGAACGCCATTCGAAGCTTTGGCTCTCGAACAAAGACTTCCCGAATGGCTTCCTTGATGCGTTCAAGAGGAGGGCGCTTCGCCGCTAGCCGTAGACTGGCTCTTATTGGCGCCAATGGCGTCTTGTCCTGCGCAAGTTGCTCGCGAAGCACACTTGCTGCGGCTTCGCGCATGGACGAACGGATCGTCTCTGCAAACTCAGCGAAGTCGACACCTTCCTCTTGAGCCTGTCCGCGAAGATCAGCCTCGCTGGCTTGCACAACATCCTCTAGGGCGAGTTGCCGCAGCGCGGCCAACTCGGTGGCGTACTTGCGCTTGGTCATTGCTTGCCTCCGTTGGCGAACAGCTTCTCGAGGCCACGCCGGTAGGCGCGGTGAGCGCTGTCGTACTGCGTTTGCGTCATGTCGAACATCTCGCGGACTTCGGCAGCGCTGAGTTCAGCAAGCTTCCCGTCGATCAAGTTGGTGACTGCCGGTTTGTCGGCAAAGTGAACCTTGATCTTGGCGACGGTCGCTTCAGCCGCGCACTCGCGCTGACGCTGCTGTTCCGCATCGATCAACGTGTCTTCGACGGAAGAAGCGTGGCTGTGCACCGCGCCGAAAACTTCGTCGTCGGACTGTCCCTCGATGGCAAGCGCCTCGGCCTCAACGTGATTGCGTTGGTACCACGAGTCGCGAGAGTCGCTGGCCAGACCTTCCATTGACTGGATGAGGTACGCCTCGAAGGCCACGTCCAGCGGCCAAGGGCGTCCTTGTTGACCGACCGCCGCCTGCATGCAGCGTTTCACGGCCTCGTTGAGCAGTTCCCAAGGGTCTCGGTACTCGGACCCCCCGATGAGCGCGCGCGCCGCACGGTACACCTTGTGGGCCGGCGAAAGCCCAAGCTGTTCGATCGCCGCCTGAACGTCTGGTGGCGTCGCGTATTTCCTGTCGGTGTCTTCGTCTGCCCGCACTTTGAAGTCCTCTTCACGCGCCGCCCCTTGCCCTTCTCAGTATGCGGGGCAAGTTGACAAACCGGACAAGGCATCGCTTGTCCGGATTTGGGCGGCAGCACCTCATACCAAGGGAGAGTGCTCGTCACTCCTGGCTGAGCCCCTTGACGCTGGCCCAGCCGCGTGGAAACCCTAGGCATACTGTATATTCGTCCAGCAACATGACCCAAGCTCTATCCGATGTCGCCTTGACCGACGCAGAGCTCGCCGCCGCAATCGCTACAGCGACCGAGGGCGTGGGTAAGGTCGAGCTGTTGCTGGCCACGCGGCAGGGCGCCTCGGCGGTGTGGCTGCGTCCAGTGAACACGGAGGATCCGTGGCATCGGGTCGGCGGCGGTGACTTCGGGCAACAGTGCCTCGACGAGGCCACCCGTAAGCGCGGGGTGCAGGTCTTGCTGGCGAAGGTCTCGACCGCGCTGAGAGACACCGAGCCGGGCGCAGCCGCTGCCGCGGCCCAGGCGACCAGCAAGTCGGCGCTACAGACCTGGTTGGACGCCTCGCTGGTGGCCTGCGGGCTCGCCGAGGCCAAGAGGGGCCGCGGTCGAGCCGGGACCATCACTGCACCAACCAAGGAGGAGGTTCTGTATCGCGCCGCGTGGCGCTGCCAGATGGATGGCTGCGCCGACGACTTGCGCACGCACCTCGGTTCCACGGCGTCGGGCAACTTCAGCTACCTGGCCCACATCGTCGCCGCGTCGCCTGATGGGCCTCGCGGCGACCCAGTCCTGTCGGCGAGACTGGCCAACGACGCAGACAACATTTTGCTGCTCTGCGACAAGTGCCACCGTCTGATTGATCGGGTCGACGTGGAGACGTACACGACGGAGTACCTCCGTTCCATGCGAGAGCGCAATGTGGCGGCCGTCAAGCAGTTGCTCGACACGCTGGCCTACCCGAAGACGCGCGCGATCAGCCTGATCGGCAGCATCACGGGGCAGCCCCACCCGCCTCTGACGAGGGTGGAGATGGACGAGGCGCTCTGGTCGCAGTGCCTTCGGGCCGACGAACGTTCGCCGCAGGCGCTGGCATTCATGCCGCGGCAGGTTCACAACCCGCACGAAGGTGCCTTCTGGAAGGTCGTCATGCGTGGCCTGCGGCAGGGCATCATTGAGTTGCGCGGTGTACTGGAAGGCTCGAGTGCCGACGAGCAGGCGCCCGAGCGTTTGGCGCTGTTCCCGCTGACAAGCACGTCAGTTCTCGTGCTGGCTGGTCGTGTCATCGGAGACAAGGCCAACGTCACAGTGTTCCAGCCGAATCGGAACGCACCCAGGAACAGGTGGCTCTGGCCCGAGACCGCGACAGCGCCCAAGGCGAATGAGTTTCGGCAGTCGGCCGTCGGCATCGGCCAGCGAGGAGGAGAGGCCTGCCTTCGAGTCAGCCTGACCTTCGACGTCACCGACGATCGTGTCCCGGCCAGCAGCATGCCGACAGTGGACATCCGGGCCGCGCGCCTAGGCAACGACGCCGTCGCGCGACCGCAGGACCTGGTCGCCTTTGGTCAGTGCGTGGACGAAGCCCTGAAGGTGCTGCAGGACCAGTGGAAGGTCGACGTGGTGCACCTGTTCGTAGGAGCGCCGGCAAGCGCCTGCTTGAAGCTGGGGCAGAAGCTGCAGGCGCGGCATCACGCGACCGTGGTCGTCTACGAGACGGCGCAGGGCTCAAAGCGATTCGAGGAAACCATCCGCATCACTCGTCGGGAGGCGCGTCACGAGCCGACCGGTGAGTCTATCGACCTCAACCCGTGACACCAAAGGGAACTCATGAGTACTGAAAGGAAACTCTCCAAGCGTGTCACGGCAGCCCTGGCTGCGCGCCATGACGGGGCACAGTGGGAGAAGCTCATCGTTGGGCTGCTGCACAAGTTGGAACTGCCGAGGGACAAGCGCCTGAAGGCCGTCGAGAAGTACGAGAAGCTCGGGCGGCACATCGCACGTAAGCTGGGTCTCGGCGAGACGGATGTTCACATGCTGGCCCAGGGTTCGATGGCGACGCAGACGACAGTCTCGGGCTACGGGCCGCAGAAGTTCGACCTAGATGTGGTGGTCAAGCTTAGCGCGCCGCATTTCGCCAACCTGCGTGAATCGGATCAGTTCTTCGCGGACTTCGGTGCGGCGCTGAAGGGCGCCGATTCCGATGCGGGCGATCCCGACCCGAAGAACCGCTGCTGGCGCCTGCAGTACCCGGGCTTCGCGTTCTATTTCGACGTGACGCCTGCAATTCCGTTGAGCCGGAGCATCACGGGCACGGACCTGCGCGTGCGCGACAAGGTCCAGATCTGGTCGCCGTCGAACCCGGAAGACCTCATCACCTGGTTCTGTGGCATCGCTGCAAAGCGGTTCGAGTTCCAGCGCGTCGGGATCTTGAAGGCTGTGATGGACCGTGCGCAAGTTGATCCGGTGCCGGACACGCCGGTGGCGATCGATGACATCCTGCGGCGCAGCGTGCAGCTCATCAAGGTGCACCGCGACAGCTACTTCCGCAGCCTGCCTGACGAGGTTCGCGAGGCCATGCCCATCTCGGTCATCCTGGTCACCTTGGCGGCTAAGGCCTACGACCATCTCGCGACCTACGAGAAGTGGTCGTACAACTCGGCGATCGAAGTGGCGCTGGAGGTGGCCGAGCGGCTGCCAGAGTTCATCGACCGCAGCAGGGGCTACGCGGAAGTGCGCAACCCGATGCTCGAGTTCGAGAACTTCGCCGACAAGTGGCGCACTGACGGCGGTCTGCGCGAGCGGCAGTTCAAGGCGTGGCACGCGCGGCTCGTGGCCGATCTCGAGGCGCTCTTCAGCGACGAGTTCAGCCGCGCCGACGAGGCCAAGATCCGCAACATCTTCGGCCAAGCGGGCGTCGACGCGTGGCAAGCGTCGCAGCCCAAGCCGGCGGGCGTGTTCGGCGGCCTGCTGCTCAACCCGTCGGCTGGCAACCCCACGCGCCCCGCGTCCACCGGTTCGCGCAACACCGCCGGCTGACGCGCGGGGAACATGGACCGCGACATCCCGTTTGCGACCGCTACGCTGGCGGTAGATGCCTGGCTCCGGTCGGAGTCAGGTCTCGTTCTGCGCGCGGCTCGCGAACTGGACTGGTGGGAACTGCGTGCGGAGCATGAACTCCTGCCTGCGGGCCAGGCGAAGCTCGTGCTGCCGCCAGGTTTCCCGGCCGAACCGCCGGAGGTCTACGTCAGTGAGGACCATTGCCTCGTACTGCCCCACGTTGAGTCGAGCGGCCGCGTGTGCACCGGTGTCTCCTCGCTTCCGGACGACCACGCTGACCCGATTGACGCGGTTCGCCGCGTTCTGCGTGCACTCGCTGAACTGCTCGACAAGAGCCGCGACCTGGAATGGCGCGAACGCGAGTTCGCGCGCGAAGCGCGGTCCTACTGGGACGCGTATTGCCTGCGCCGTCGCAGCGCTGCCGATGCGCGACCTGTACCGGCCGTGATCGATGCCGACCTGACTGGCTTGGAGGACGCCGCCGACGGGACATTGGGCGTCTTCAAGTCGGGCAAGGATGGTGCACGCAATGCGGCAACAGTCTTCGCAGTTCTCGGTCCGCAGGACCCGCGAGCGCTGGCCGAACGTCACCAGCGAGCGGCAGGAACCTATGTTGCCGGGCACGCGCTGTTCATCCGCCTTCCTAACGCCTTCGTTTGGACGCCGCGGACCTGGCCGACATCGCTCGAGCAACTCGGGAAGTTCGTGGCGGAAGTGACGGCAGGCGAAACTCAGCTGCCGGCTTGGCTGGCGGCTCGCAGGGACCGCAAGCCGCGGCCGTACTCGGTCATCTTCGTTCACGGTGCGGTCGCGTATGGCTATCTGTTGACGCCGGCTCTCGTGCCCGGCCTTGCGCCAGTCGGTGTCTTCCCAGTCGTCGTGCGACGCCTCGACCCTGACTGGGCGCTCGCACGCGATCAAGGTCTGGACGCCCTGCATCGACGCCGCAAGGCGCGGGTACTCATTCTCGGATCGGGTTCGCTCGGCGCGCCCGTTAGTGAGCATCTGGTGCGGTCGGGTGTCGGCGATCTGACCTGCGTGGACCACGACACGTTTGAGTCAGAGAACACCGGGAGGCACACGCTCGGACACACCAGCCTGGGCAGGTTCAAGGTGGTGGAACTCCAGGGTCGACTGCTGCGTGAGGTCCCTGGTGTTTCGGTGAAGGCTGAACCGATGCGTGCGGCGAAGTATCTCCAGACACGCGTGCAACCGGGGGCGTTCGACCTGGTGGTCGAGTGCAGCGCTGAGTCGTCGGTTCGCACCTTGCTATCTGTCAATCGCTTTGGTCGTCTTGCAGGAACGCCGATTGCGATGGCTTGGGTTGAACCCTTCTGTGCCGCGGCACATGTGGTTGCGCTCGGCGCCGCCGACCAATGGCCGATGTCGGACCCCGCCGATCAGGCGGTCAACGTCGCCGAGTGGCAAGAGAGTGCGCGGGTACAACTGCCGATGTGCGGCGCGGGCTTCCACCAATATGGGAGTGCGGACATCGGGCAAGCTGCCGGGTTTGTCGCGCAACGAATCCTGGACATCATCGATGGCGCGGCGACTCTGCCGAAAGTGTGGTCTCGCGTTCGGTCGCGCGAGTTCTTCGCTGGCCTGCCTGTTCGGAGTGATCCTCGCCCTGTGGTTGCGTCCCTGGGCTCTGCAAGCGTCTCGATAGAGGTCGAGCGGAACTTCAACGATGTCATCGAGCCGGACGCCCACTGAACTCACTTTTCGCCTGGAAAGTGCGGACTGGTCGCTGGTCCTCGAGAAAGATGTGGTGCTCTTCTTGACTGGGCAGACGCAGCGCGGGTTCACATCGCAAGAACGAATCGGACAACTGTACTCGCGCGACCTCTCTGCATCGCGTCTCGTTGTTAGTGCGGCAACCAAGCTCGAGCCACGTCGCTCGTCGTACGCAAGCGTCACGATTGACGTGCAACGGATGGCCACCGAGCGAAGGGCACAGTTCGACTGCGGCCTGCACTTCGTTGGCCTGTGGCACACGCATCCTGAGCCCAGACCAGTACCCTCGGAGCTTGATCGCCGCCTTGCTGCAGACCATGCCGCTGCCGCCTCCGACCTTCTCACCGGAATTGTGTTCATCATCGTCGGCAACCTGAGAACGCCCGAGAGTCTCCGTGTATGGGTGCAGGAGTCCGGACTGCCAAAAGCCACGCAGCGAAGCCGGCTACTTCAGCTGCGCCAAGTACCGACAGACTAGGGCGTGTTCACACTAATGGCGTTCGTGGGTGAGACGGTGGAGACTGCCCGGCATGGAGATCACGCCCGAACAATTCACCGCGATCGAACACTGCTTGCCCAAGCAGCGCGGCAACGTCAGCCTGAGCAACTTGCAGGTGGTCAACGCGATCCTCTTCGTGGCCGAGCATGGCTGCAAGTGGCGCGGGCTGCCCAAGCGCTTCGGTAACTGGCACACGATCTACACGCGCATGAACCGCTGGACCAAGGCGGGCGTGCTCGATCGAATGTTCGAGGAGTTGCAGAAGGCACAGGTCGTGCGCATCAAGATCGAGGCGGTCTCGCTGGACTCCACGTGCATCAAGGTTCATCCCGATGGCACGGGGGCGCTAAAAAAAACGGCCCGCAAGCCATCGGCAAGTCTCGCGGCGGATGGAACACCAAGGTTCATATGGTTGCCGCGGATGCTCGAACGGCCATAACGTTCTCGCTGTCGCCGGGCCAGGCGCACGACGCGCCCGAAGGCCGAGCACTGCTGAGCCGTCTGGGCGCTCCGAACCGCCCGCTGCATCTGATCATGGATCGCGCCTACGAAGGCAACGAGACGCGCCAGCTTGCACTCGACCTGGGCTTCATCCCCGTCGTGCCACCAATGAGCACGCGCCTCCAACCCTGGGAGTACGACCGCGCCATGTACAGGCGCCGCAACGAGGTCGAGCGTCTGTTTCGTCGCCTCAAGGGCTACCGTCGCATCTTCTCGCGCTTCGAGAAGCTCGATCTCATGTTCCTCGGCTTCATCAGCTTCGTTCTCGTCGCTGATGGACTGAGGATGTGTTAACAGGCCCTAGCTCGCCCGCTGCCACCAGATGCTCGCCGTACCTTCACTAGAAAGTACCGTCGTCGTTTCAGACGATCCGATTTTCGCGGCCAGGCTCTCTTCCCTGTTCGTTCGTCAAGGCCGGTACCTGCCGGTCCTTGATGGCCCGAGGATGGGCCGCCAGGACGCGAGCAACGAGGTCGTTCGGCGACGCAACGCGATCGTCATGTCTGGCGCACAGAAGGTCCTGATTGGCGGTCTTCTTCCCGCCGCGACTGGCGCGATGAGGTCCGGCTGGAACGATTGCGTGGTCTCGGATCAGCACGACGACCACGTACGGGCGCTGCGCGGCACGGTCAAGCGGCCGCTGCAGAGTTTGCTTTGGGGCCCTGACAACCTGGGCGTCGGCCTGTATCAGGCGCGTCTTGCACGCCAGGAACTTCAGCCGGAGTTGGCGGTGTCGCCTTCGGTGGACGTTGTCGAAGCCGGAACTCATCTCCTGGTTGCCGTCGAGCGAGGTGATCTGCTCGCCGAAGTTGTGGCAAGTAACTTGGCATTTGCCTGCGGCGCATCCTTCGCGTTGCTCCCGGAACTGCCGGAAGGGGAGTGTGAAAGCTGGTTGGAGGAGATGTACGAACTCGCGCAGGGCGGTGACCAGACAGGTCGGTTCAGCGACCTGGCTGCTCGCGCACGTAGGCACATTGGCCAACTGGATTTCTGTCGGTACAAGACAGTTCTCTTCGTGACGGCTGGCTTTCCATGGGGCATTGCTGCTCCGGAAGTTGCGAGCACGCACATGTACCGCTATCCGGACTTCGGGAGAGCGGTTGTGGAGGGGCTCTGGGCCTCGCAACGGGCTGATCGCAGTGCGCGAACGGCACTGCTTGTCGATCCGCAGACCGTCGGGGGCTCTGAGATTCCAGCCATCAACCGATCGCTACTCAAGAACGGCACATTGACGCGCGTGGTCCGAGGCCCTGCCGCGACGCAGACGAAAGTTCAGTTCCTGCTCGACCTTCTGCCCTACGACGTCATCGTGCTCTCGAGTCACGCCGGCGACGCGCCCGGGGAGCGTCTGACCTATGAATACCCGGACGCCGAAGGTCGCCAGCGCCGACTGATAGTCGACCAGGCCGTGGGCATTGGATACGACCCCGGTGAGGACAAGTTCGCCGTCATGACCTACCACCGCTTCCACTCGCTGGACGGTGTTGACTGGCGGGACAAGGAGGGGAAGGCTGCGCTGCCTGTTGGAACCGCCATCACCACTTGGCAGGCCATGGGTGGGCCGATCGACCGACAGGACTGCATCGTCGCGAACGAGCCGATCCCTCGCGTCGTCGGCTCGATGGCCATTCAACTCCACGACGGGATCTGGCTATTCGCATCGCACGGCTTTGCGCCCGGGTCCGCGCCGCTGTTCGTGAACAACTCGTGCTGGTCGTGGCATGAACTGAGTCAGAGAACCACGTTTGCGGGGGCTCGCGCCTACCTTGGCAGCCTGTTTCCGATCACTGATGCAGAGGCTCAAGAGATGGGCGCGGCGCTGTTCGGTCGCTATATCGGCCAGGAGCTGCACCGCGCACTGTGGCGGGCCCATCGAGACATCTATGGCTCACCCGGGCGGCGGCCTTATGTGATGGTCGGGCTGCCCTTCGTTGCGATTTGCGTATTCCGGTGCTGATGGACACGCAGTTCGGTGACGTAGTCAGACAGTTCGGCGCCACCACTGCTCCGACAACATCCTCAAACTGTGGATAACCCCGCCGGGCCGATCGATTGTGAATAACTTGCAGTCGTCGGCCGGCAGCGGCAGCTCGAACGTCAGTGCCGATGCTGGTGGTGCAGATCGGGCGCGTGCGGGTGGGCATGTCGAACTGGCACATGCACGTGCGGGTGGCTGTGGGAACCATGAGGCATGGGATTGTGCGGATGATCATGGTGACCATCGTCATGAGAATGCGCGTGCTCGTGCTCCAGGGCTTCGTGTTGATGCTCGTGCTCATGCCGTTCGGCCAGGTGGGTCCAAACGCCGAGAGCCATGAGGCCTCCGGCGCCTGCCATCAGCCAAGAACCTGACCGATCGCCAAGGACCAGCGCCCCAAGCGCACCCAGGAACGGAGCGCAGGCGAACACCGATCCCGTCCTGGCCGCTCCGAATCGGCGCTGGGCCAGCAGGTAAAAGCGCAGGCTCAAGCCATAACCACATGCCCCGATCGCCAGCAGCGCGGCAGCCGCCACTATCGTGGGAGCCGCTTCCCCAAACACCATGGCCAATGCCAGGGCACAACTCGCGCCAAGCGACGACTTCGCCAACACAACCTGCCCGGGATCACGATCGGCCAGCGCGCGAGAGAGCGCGTTGTCTGTTCCCCAAGCGGCGGTGGCCACCAGCACGGCAACCAGGCCCAGCACGCCGGCGTCTTGGCCGCTGCGCGCCTGATCGACCACCAGCAGCACACCACCGGCCAACAGCGTCAGCATGGCCAGCCAAACCCGTCGGTCCATGGTTTCGCCATAAAGGATTCGAGCTAGGCCTGCGGTGAACAGCGCCTCCATCGTCAGCATCAGGGACGCGCCTGCGCCGCTGGCGCGCTGCAGACCCCAGGCGAGCGCCACCGGCCCGACCAATGCGCCGAAGAAGGCCACCCCGGCCAGCCAAGGCAAGTCGCGCCTTGTCAGTCGGGCCTCCTGCGAGCCTGGCTGGCGCAGCAGCGCACCCGCAACTGCAGCGCCGGCGTACAGCAGGGCCGCAGTCCAGAAGGGCCCA
>ERZ761609.2474-NODE-2474-length-13569-cov-9.485941_pt1 | contig 13569 bp, 14 predicted proteins | sample MGYA00511163_ERZ761609 | MGnify/ENA primary metagenome ERZ761609 (study PRJEB28899, sample SAMN02445070) | bioreactor sludge metagenome | biome: EBPR sludge | place: Australia: Brisbane, Thorneside Wastewater Treatment Plant | collected 2011-12-16 ... | reverse complement strand
GCCGGGCAGGGCGGCGAGGCGCTCGGCGGGCTGGTGCCGGCATGGCCCGGCCCGGTGCTGGTGGCGCCGCAGTTCGGTATCGAAGGGCTGGTCAATATCGCCCTGCCGCTGTTCATTGTCACCATGGCCAGCCAGAACATCACCGGCCTTACGGTGCTGGCGAGCTTTGGCTACCGGCCCGATCCGCGTCTTGGCCTGGCGGTCACCGGCGGTCTTTCGGCGCTGACAGCACCGTTCGGCGCGCCGACCATCAACTATGCGGCGATCACCGCCGCGCTCTGTGCCGGACCGGAAGCCCATCCCGATCCTGACCGCCGCTATGTCGCGGCCATTGTCTCCGGCATCGGCTACATCCTGCTGGCGGGGCTGGCGGCGCTGGCGGCCGACTTCGTCACCCGCTCCTCGCCCGTTCTGATCGAGGCAGTGGCGGGGCTGGCGCTGATCTCGGCCTTTGGCGGCGCGCTGCTCGGCGCCGTGCAGTCCGAGAACGATCGCCTGCCGGCGCTGCTGACCTTTCTTGTCACGGCTTCAGGCTTTACATTTCACGGTGTCGGGGCGGCTTTCTGGGGGCTGCTGATCGGTTGCGCGATCGCTGCCTTCGGGCGGGCCGGCCGCGGCTGATCAAAAAATTTGCAGCGTCCCGCCACTCTTGGCGCCGCCATCACGTCGGGGCGATGAACGGCTGGTGGATCAGTTGGAACACCGGCAGCGCTTCAAGTCTTGCCGACAGGGCCGACAGGCAGGGGTAATCCTCGGCCGCCACCAATCCCGGATGGGCTGCCATTACGAACGACCAGATGCAGCCGACGGCAATGTCGGCATGGGTGAGCGCATCGCCGAAGAACCACGAGCCGCTGCACTTGCCGCGCTCGGCTTCCAGCACACCGAGAGCCCCGTCAATCTGCGCCCTGAGCCGGTGAACATAGATGTCCGAGGCCGCATTGTGCATGCGCTGCTCGTAGAACAGGTTCACCGCCTTGTCGCCGAGACCGGTCGCCAGCGCGGCGATCTTCAGCACACGCCGGCGCTCCGGTTCGCGGCGCGGCGCCAGCGCCACGCTCTCGGGCACCAGACTGTCGAGATAGTCGAGGATATAGGCGCTGTCGATCAGCGCCTCGCCATCGTCGAGAACCAGCGTCGGCACCCGGGTCAGCGGATTGTAGGGGCGGATGCGGAAGGCATCGGCAAAAGCCGACCACGGCCGGTGTTCAAACGCGAGCTTGTAGAGGGTGAGGGCAATGCCAACGCGGCGGACGAAGGGCGAATCGTATTGACCGATCAGGATCATCAGGAACTCTGGGATTGATGGGGATGGCGCAGCCTTGCCGCCAACTATAGCCTAATCGTGGCACAGGCCACCCTTTCCGATTCACGCCTCGGCTACTATTTTCGTGCAACGAGTGGACGTAACAGCGATTCGAGACGCGGGGAAACGGTCCCCGCGCTGCACCCGGCGAGAGGCACCATGCGCGATCCCATCGAAACCTACATGAACCTCGTGCCCATGGTGGTCGAGCAATCGAACCGCGGCGAGCGCGCCTTCGACATCTTCTCGCGCCTCCTGCGTGAGCGCATCATCTTCCTGACCGGTCCGGTCGAGGATGGCATGGCCTCGCTGGTCGTCGCCCAGCTGCTGTTTCTCGAAGCGGAAAACCCCAAGAAGGAAATCTCGCTGTATATCAACTCGCCGGGCGGCGTGGTCACCTCCGGCCTGTCGATCTACGACACGATGCAGTTCATCCGCTGCCCGGTCACCACTCTGTGCACGGGGCAGGCGGCCTCGATGGGCTCGCTGCTGCTGGCGGCCGGCGAGAAGGACATGCGCTTTGCCCTGCCGAACGCCCGCATCATGGTGCATCAGCCATCCGGCGGCTTCCGTGGCCAGGCGACCGATATCCTGATCCACGCCGAAGAGATCAAGGGGCTCAAGCGGCGCCTCAACGAGATCTACGTGCACCACACCGGCAACGATTACGAAACGATCGAAAAGGCTCTGGAGCGGGACAATTTCATGAGCGCCGACAAGGCCAAGGACTTCGGCCTGATCGACAAGGTGGTCTCCAAGCGCGGCGAGGACCCGGCTGAACCCAAGCCGATGTGATCGGCGGGTAGTCGTCAGGTGGTTTTGTGCCTATAAGGGGGCTCTGCGCCGCCGATCGGTAACGGCCCGTTAGGGAAACGGGGCGGGGATCATTCCGGCGCGGATTGCATTAACGGTTCCTCCATCGAACCGATGGGACAATGGAACCTGAGTGAATCGGTATGGTCCGCAGAACCATTCAGGGATGCGGCACGCGTGGCGGGAAGCGACGTTTTCTTCCTCGCCGGGGAGAAGGTGATGAGCAAGCAGTCCGGTGGAGAATCGCGCAGCACGCTGTACTGCTCGTTCTGCGGAAAGAGCCAGCATGAGGTGCGCAAGCTCATCGCCGGTCCGACTGTGTTCATCTGTGATGAATGCGTCGAATTGTGCATGGATATCATCCGCGAGGAGTCGAAATCCTCGCTGGTCAAGACCCGTGACGGCATCCCGACGCCGAAGGAAATCTGCAAGGTGCTGGACGATTATGTGATCGGCCAGTTCCACGCCAAGCGCGTGCTGTCCGTGGCGGTGCACAACCACTACAAGCGCCTCAATCACGCCACCAAGCACAATGATGTCGAATTGGCCAAGTCGAACATCCTGCTGGTCGGGCCGACCGGTTCGGGCAAGACGCTGCTGGCCCAGACGCTGGCGCGCATCCTCGATGTGCCGTTCACCATGGCCGACGCCACCACCCTGACCGAGGCCGGCTATGTCGGCGAGGACGTCGAGAACATCATCCTCAAGCTGCTCCAGGCCTCCGACTACAACGTCGAACGGGCCCAGCGCGGCATCGTCTATATCGACGAGATCGACAAGATTTCCCGCAAGTCCGACAATCCGTCGATCACCCGCGACGTGTCGGGCGAGGGTGTGCAGCAGGCACTGCTGAAGATCATGGAAGGCACGGTGGCATCGGTTCCCCCGCAGGGTGGCCGCAAGCATCCGCAGCAGGAATTCCTGCAGGTAGACACCACCAATATCCTGTTCATCTGCGGCGGCGCCTTCGCCGGGCTGGAAAAGATCATTTCCGGTCGGGGAAAGGGCACGTCGATCGGCTTTGCCGCCAAGGTCGAGGCGCCGGACGACCGGCGCACCGGCGAGATTTTCCGCACGCTGGAGCCGGAGGATCTGCTCAAGTTCGGCCTCATCCCGGAATTCGTCGGTCGTCTGCCGGTGATCGCCACGCTCGAGGATCTCGATGAGGCGACGCTCAAGCAGATCCTGACGCAGCCGAAGAACGCGCTGGTCAAGCAGTATCAGCGGCTGTTCGAGATGGAGAATGTCGACCTGACCTTCCAGGACGAGGCGGTGACGATGATCGCCCGCAAGGCCATCGAGCGCAAGACCGGTGCGCGCGGCCTCAGATCCATCATGGAAGGCATCCTGCTCGATACGATGTTCGATCTGCCGGGCCTTGAGGGCGTCGAGCAGGTGGTCATCGGCGCCGAGGTGATCGAGGGCAACGCCAAGCCGCTCTACATTTACTCGGACCGCGACGAAAAGCAGGCGGAGTCGGCCTGATTGTCCTGCCCGATGGTGTTGATCAATTAGCGCATTTTCAAGCGAAGTGGAGTCCGGTTCGCGTGAAGAAAATGCGACAAGACAAGATGTTAGGGCATTTTCAGTGAATGTGAATTCACTGAAAGTGCTCTAGCGGAACGGCATCGTAGCGATGGGGCGATATCTTCTCTTGGTCGGGATGACGACAGTGTTTTTCGCCATCTTTGGCGCCGGTCTGCATTTTCTGCGCGCGGCGATCGGTGCCAATGAACGCCCGATCGTTGAGAGCGGGCTTCTCTACAGGATGACCGATCATTGGTTTGCCAAGCATGTGTTGAAGGCGGAGTTTACCGACAACGGCGCCTGGGAAATGCTGAGCGGTCGCAACCTGTTGATTTCCATGGCAACGACGGCGATCTGGCCGCTGTTTTTCGGCATTTTCTGGTGGCAGCGCCAGCCTGAGGCGCTGGCTGCCGGTTGCAAGGTCTACGGCTGGCTCGGGTTGCAGCCGGTTTTTTGTTGGTGAGCGCCTTTCCGGCGCACGTTCCCTTGAATCATCGACAAATTCGCCCCACTTTATCGGTGAAGGTAGCGGGAGTGCCGCTGAGTCGCGGGCTCCGCCGGCTTGACGCGTAAGATCGGTCAGGCCGGGCCGTTGCCATCGGGAGCCGCTGTTTTCCGCGTGCGGCGTCGAAAGGACACCAGATGACTGCCCAGAAGCCCAAGCCCCCGTTGATCCCCGGACAGGTCGAGGTCTGCCCCGTTCTGCCGCTGCGCGACATCGTGGTGTTTCCGCACATGATCGTGCCGCTGTTTGTCGGCCGCGAGAAGTCGATCAAGGCCCTGGAAGAGGTGATGCGGTCGGATCGCTACATTCTTCTGGCGACCCAGAAGAACAAGGACGACGATGATCCGTCCACTGACGGCATCTACGAGATCGGCACGCTGGCGACGGTGCTGCAACTGCTCAAGCTGCCGGACAGCACGGTCAAGGTGCTGGTGGAAGGGGCCGGGCGTGCCCGCATCCGCCGCTATGTGCGCGAGGACGGGCACCTTGAGGCTGAAGCTGAAGCGCTGCTGGATGATCTCGGCGACCGGGTCGAGGTGGAAGCGATGGCCCGCTCGGTGGTGACCGAGTTCGAAGGCTATGTGAAGCTCAACAAGAAGGTCTCGCCGGATGTCGTCACCGCGGTGACGCAGATCGAGGATTACGCCAAGCTGGCCGATACGGTCGCCTCGCATCTGGCGGTCAAGATTGCCGACAAGCAGGCGATTCTCGAAATGCCGAAGGTGGCCGACCGGCTTGAGCGCGTACTCGGGCTCATGGAAAGCGAGATTTCCGTTCTCCAGGTGGAAAAGCGCATCCGCACCCGCGTCAAGCGGCAGATGGAAAAGACCCAGCGCGAATACTACCTCAACGAACAGATCAAGGCGATCCAGAAGGAACTTGGCGACGGCGAGGAAGGCAAGGACGAACTCGGCGAACTCGAGGACAGGATCCGCCGCACCAAACTATCGAAGGAGGCGCGCGACAAGTCGCTGCACGAGCTCAAGAAGCTCCGGCAGATGTCGCCGATGTCGGCCGAGGCGACGGTGGTGCGCAACTATCTCGACTGGATGCTGTCGCTGCCCTGGGGCAAGCGCTCGAAGGTCAAGAAGGACCTCAAACTGGCGCAGGATACGCTCGATGCCGATCATTTCGGCCTCGACAAGGTCAAGGAGCGCATTGTCGAATATCTGGCGGTGCAGCAGCGCGCCAACAAGCTGACCGGGCCGATCCTCTGCCTTGTCGGCCCGCCCGGTGTCGGCAAGACCTCGCTCGGCAAGTCGATTGCCCGGGCGACGGGCCGCGAATTCGTCCGCATGAGCCTCGGCGGCGTGCGTGACGAGGCCGAGATCCGCGGCCACCGCCGCACCTACATCGGTTCGATGCCCGGCAAGATCATCCAGTCGCTGCGCAAGGCGAAAACGCAGAATCCGCTGTTCCTGCTCGACGAGATCGACAAGATGGGCATGGATTTCCGCGGCGATCCGTCCTCGGCGCTCCTGGAGGTGCTCGACCCCGAGCAGAACTCGACCTTCGCCGACCATTATCTGGAGGTCGATTACGATCTTTCGAACATCATGTTCGTCACCACGGCCAATTCGCTGAACATTCCGGCGCCGCTGATGGATCGCATGGAGATCATCCGCATCGCCGGCTATACCGAGGATGAGAAAGCGGCGATCGTCCGCAAGCACCTGATCCCCAAGTCGCTCGCCAAGCACGGGCTGAGCGACAAGGAATGGTCGATCTCGGACGAGGCGCTGTTGCAGCTCGTCCGCCGCTACACGCGGGAATCAGGCGTTCGCAACCTTGAGCGCGAGATTTCGAATCTGGTCCGCAAGGCGGTCAAGACGATCCTTCTGGAAAAGGTCGCCTCGGTGAAGGTGACGGTGAAGAACCTCGCCGATTTCCTCGGGCCGCCGAAATATCGCTATGGCGAGGCCGAGAGCGAGGATCAGGTCGGTGTCGTTACCGGTCTGGCCTGGACCGAGGTGGGTGGCGAACTGCTGACCATCGAAGGCGTCATGATGCCCGGCAAGGGCAAGATGACGGTGACGGGCAACCTCAAGGACGTGATGAAGGAATCGATCTCCGCCGCCGCATCCTGGGTGCGCTCGCGCTGCCTCGATTTCGGCGTCGCGCCCCCCCTGTTCGACAAGCGGGACATCCATGTGCATGTGCCGGAAGGCGCCACGCCCAAGGACGGCCCCTCGGCCGGCATCGCCATGGCGACGACCATCGTCTCGATCCTCACCGGCATTCCGATCAGGCGCACCATCGCCATGACCGGCGAGGTGACGCTGCGGGGCAGGGTGCTGCCGATCGGCGGGCTCAAGGAGAAGCTGCTGGCGGCACTGCGCGGCGGGCTGAAAACCGTCCTCATCCCCGAGGACAACGTGAAAGACCTCGCCGACATTCCCTCCAATGTGAAGAACGGGCTGGAGATCATCCCGGTCTCGCGCATGGACGAGGTGCTCAAGCACGCGCTGCTGCGCCAGCCTACGCCCATCGAATGGGACGAGGAGGCGCACGAGAAGGCGGCCGGCAAGGCCGTCGGCGAAACCGGGGCAAGCGCTCCGCATTGACGGACGGGTGAGGCTCCGCCGCTAGAGCATGTCGCGATTAAGTGGATACCGGTTAATCGCAGAAGGCATGCTCTAACTTGTTGATACCGATCACGTTATCCGCATTTTGATGATTCCATCAAAATGCGGCGTGATCTAGGCCGCCGCCCATGCCGGGTGGCGGCCCGAGGGCCGTATTTCCAAACCATGAGCGGGGCTTGGCGCGGGGAGGATCTGGATCAGCCTTGCGCTGGGCCCGAATGTCGCCAGAGCACTTTCAGTGAAGTCACATTCATTGAAAGTTCTTTTGTTCTTGCTTTATCGCATTTTCTTGACGCGAACCGGACTCCACTTCGCTCGAAAATGCTCTGGGGCCAACGCTTTTGACCGCCCCTCTTGCCAATCCCGGCAAAATCAAGTGAATGGCAGCGAGGGGCGGTTAGCTCAGCTGGTTAGAGCGGCTGGTTTACACCCAGTAGGTCGGGGGTTCGAATCCCTCATCGCCCACCAGATTATGCCAGTGGCCCTCGGAGCTGACCGTTCGGTCATTCCTCGGGCATTCCTCGCAACCGGGCCTGCGGCCCTGCTCGGCGTCGCATCCGCTCCTGACCAAAGGCCCACGATCATGACCTGTTGGTCATGTCCGCAGGCCGTCGGTATCACTGGATCGTGCCGCGCTTGAGGCCGAAGCCCGGAATGTTGCAGCGGCAGCCGGTGCCGATCGGCGTCAGATAGGAATTGCAGGCGCCGCGCGAGGTGACGCAGACGTTGCCCATCGGCTGACGGCGGGGCGGACGATAGCCCCAATCGCGCGGCGGCGGGCGATCGTAGCGATACGGATCGACCCGGCGCGGCCTGTCATAGGGATCATAGCCACGGGGTCCGTCATAGGGATCATAGCGCGGCGGAGCCGGACGATAGGGGTCATAATACTGCGCAGAGGCAGTGCCGGCGGCGGTCGCCAGGATCAGGACCGAGGCGGCGGCCAAGACGAAACGCTTCATGACGGGTCTCCCGAATACGGTAAACGGATGTTTGCCCCACCCGACATTAACGCAGGCTGAGCGGAAATTGCAGCATTTTCCGACAGGCGTCCGCTGCGGGCGGCCCAAGATGAAACGCCGCCGCGCGATCCCGGGCTCCGGATTGTTAAGATTGCCGAGGCATAAACGATGCATCGGTTCTGGCCGTGTGTTGTTCGGCCAGCTTCGTGGTGTTGCGTAGAGTAGCAGTGGCGACTGTTTGAGTGTGTGATGCGTCTTTCGCTTCTGACGGCGTTTGTTGCGTATGCGTCTGTCGCGGCTCTGGCCCAGCCGGCCAGGGCCGCCGACATGACCTTTTCAACCCTGTCCTATGGCTCAAGCCGGCAATGCGTGGATGACTGTCCGCGAATCATGCAGGCGAGCGGTCAGATCACCGCATCAACGCCACAGGCGCTGATCGATTTTGCCCGTCGTGAAGTGGCCAGGCCCGGGCTTATCAACGTTCTGCTGATTCATTCGCCGGGCGGCAGCGTCAATGCCTCGATCGCCATGGGGCGGGTGCTGCGCAAGATGGGAACGACGGTGATCGTTGCCCGCGCCATGGACATCCGCGAACTTCCGACCGCCACCATTGGCCGGCGCGAACCCGGCGTCGCGGAAAATCTCCGCTTCGTGTCCGGAACCTGCGCCTCGGCCTGTGTCTATGCGCTGGCTGGCGGGCTGAAGCGGGTCGTTCCGCAGGAAAGCCGCATCGCCGTGCACCGGATGGCCGGCAATATCGCCAATTTTGACCCGGCGACCCGCGAATTCCAGCAGCGGCAGATCTATGCCGGCGAGACGGAACTCAACGCCCTGACGGCCTATATCTACGAGATGGGGATCAGCACCGATCTCGTCGACATGGCCGAATCGGTGCCGCATGAGAATGCGCGTATCCTGTCTAACCGCGAGATTCGCGCGCTGCGGCTGGGCCAGCCGAAACTGTAGCGGCAACGACGTTAGGGGAATTCGCATCGCGGGCGCTTGACTTGAAAGCGTCGCTGCCGTAACCCCCCGGTCTCGCTGCTGCTGGCAGCGAAGCAATGCGCGGGCGTAGCTCAGTCGGTTAGAGTGCCGGCCTGTCACGCCGGAGGTCGCGGGTTCGAGCCCCGTCGCCCGCGCCATTTTCCCCTTGGCTTGACAATTGTATGGTGCGCCGGGCTGCGGGCCTGTTCCTTGGTCGCATTCGCCCCTTGAGAACCGGGGTCCTCGCTTGCGTCGCATGCGTGGGTGGGCTAAGCGGAGCCGAGGCACGTTGCCCGCGCCGGGTCTTTTCCCGGTTTGCCGCCAAGGATGCACCATGCAGCTCTTGCTCGCCGATTACTTTCCGCTTGTCGTCTTCATCGGCCTGTCGGCCGTTATCGGCCTGGCGCTGCTGGCCGCGCCGTTCCTTCTGGCGTTCAAGGCGCCGGATGCCGAGAAGCTCTCGGCCTATGAATGCGGCTTCAACGCCTTCGACGATGCGCGCATGAAGTTCGATGTGCGGTTCTATCTGGTGGCGATCCTGTTCATCATCTTCGATCTGGAAGTTGCGTTCCTGTTCCCCTGGGCGGTTGCGGCGCAGGAGATCGGCTGGTTCGGCTTCTGGTCGATGATGCTGTTCCTGGGCGTTCTGACGATCGGATTCATCTACGAGTGGAACAAGGGGGCGCTGGAATGGGACTGACGCCGGATCGCGTCATGGTCTGTCCAGCACTGGAGGTTTGAGAAGATGGTCTCAGCAGTTGATCGCGGCAATCCGCTTGTTGCTCCCGCGCCGCGCGGTCTGGTCGGGGCGGACGGGCGCCCGATCGGTTCGACCGATCCGTATTTCGCCACCATCAACAACGAATTGGCGGACAAGGGCTTCATCGTCACCGCCACCGACGAGTTGATCGCCTGGGCACGCACCGGCTCGCTGATGTGGATGACCTTCGGCCTTGCCTGCTGCGCGGTCGAGATGATGCAGGCATCGATGCCGCGCTATGATGTGGAAAGGTTCGGGTTCGCTCCCCGCGCGTCCCCGCGCCAGTCGGACGTGATGATCGTCGCCGGCACGCTGACCAACAAGATGGCGCCGGCGCTGCGCAAGGTCTACGACCAGATGCCCGAGCCGCGCTACGTGATCTCGATGGGCTCCTGCGCCAACGGCGGCGGCTACTACCACTATTCGTATTCGGTGGTGCGCGGCTGCGACCGCATCGTGCCGGTCGACATCTACGTGCCCGGCTGCCCGCCGAGCGCGGAAGCGCTGCTCTACGGCATCCTGCTGCTGCAGAAGAAGATCCGCCGCACGGCGACGATCGAGAGATGACCCCGATGGCGGCCGAACCCAAGGACATGATCGTTCCGATGCTCAAGGAAATGCGGGCGGAAAACGCGGCGCTCCATGGGGATACGCGCAAGCGTCTCGATAAGATTGAGCAAGCGAAAAAAGGTTTCAGGAATGCGCTCGCGGCAGATTCGCTCATGAGCAAGATGATGATCGGCGACTGGGAAGAGCGCATTGAGGCGCTCGAAAAGAAGGTTCGCAAGCTGGAATCCTCAAAATGACCGACAAGCTTCAGGCCCTCGGCGAGCATATCGCCGCTTCGCTGCCCGGCTCTGTGACCGGGTTCGACGTTGCCTTCGGCGATCTGAACGTCACGGCGCGCGCGGCCGACATCGTCAAGGTCATGACCTTCCTGCAAGGCGATGCGCGCTGCCTGTTCTGGTCGTTCATCGACGTCTGCGGCGTTGACTACCCGGGCCGCGACAACCGCTTCGATGTGGTCTATCACCTGCTCAGCCCGCGCCATGTCCAGCGTGTCCGCGTCAAGGTCGAGACCGACGAGGCGACCCCGGTGCCGTCGATCACCGGCCTGTTTCCCGGCGCCGACTGGTTCGAGCGCGAGGCCTACGACATGTATGGCATCCTGTTCTCGGACCATCCGGACCTGCGGCGCCTTTTGACCGACTACGGCTTCGAGGGGCATCCCTTGCGCAAGGATTTCCCGACCACGGGTTATGTCGAGGTGCGCTACGACGATCAGGAAAAGCGCGTCGTCTACGAGAAGGTGAAGCTCAATCAGGAAATGCGGCAGTTCGATTTCCTCTCTCCATGGGAGGGGACGGACTACGTGCTGCCCGGCGATGAGAAGGCCAAGCAGTGATGGCTTCGGCAATCGGCAATCGGCAGTCGGCAATCGTGAGGGGGACTGCCCTTGGCTATCCAGTCGCATCGCGATCTGCGCGTATGGAACGCTGCGGTGGAGCTGTCCGTCGCCTGCTACCGGTTGACGGCGGATTTTCCGAGGGAGGAAGCCTATGGGCTGACCTCGCAGATTCGGCGTGCCAGCGTGTCAATCGCCGCCAATATCGCCGAGGGCTACGGGCGGGACAACGTGGGTTCGTATATCCAGTTTCTCCGGATCGCGCAGGGCTCGTTGAAGGAACTCGAAACCTTGCTGCTTCTTGCCGAGCGAATTCCGTTGTGCGACAGCCGGCAGATCGTGCCGCTCACCCAACAATCCGACGGGATCGGGCGCATGCTGCGTTCCCTGATCCGCACATTGCAGGACCCTGCATGATGCATTCCGATTGCCGATTGCCGACTGCCGATTGCCGTTTCCAGCCGCGAGGCCGCGCATGACCACCGCCCCCGATACCCCCGCCCACCTCCGCAATTTCCAGATCAACTGGGGGCCGCAGCACCCGGCGGCGCATGGTGTGCTGCGCCTTGTGATGGAACTCGACGGCGAGATCGTCGAGCGCTGCGATCCGCATATCGGGCTCTTGCACCGTGGCACCGAGAAACTGATCGAGCAGAAGACCTATCTTCAGGCGGTGCCGTATTTCGACCGGCTCGACTATTGCGCGCCGATGAACCAGGAGCATGCCTTCTGTCTGGCCATCGAGCGACTGCTCGGCGTCGAGGTGCCGCGTCGTGGCCAGCTCATCCGCGTGCTGTTCTCCGAGATCGGCCGCATCCTGTCGCATCTGCTCAACATCACGACGCAGGCGATGGACGTCGGCGCGCTGACCCCGCCGCTGTGGGGTTTCGAGGAGCGCGAGAAGCTGATGGTGTTCTACGAGCGGGCCTGCGGCGCCCGCCTGCACGCCAACTATTTCCGTCCCGGCGGCGTGCATCAGGACCTGCCGGAGGATCTGATCAACGATATCGAGGCGTGGTGTGATCCGTTCCTCAAGGTGGTGCAGGATCTCGACGATCTGCTGTCGGAAAACCGCATCTTCAAGCAGCGCAACGTCGATATCGGCTATGTGTCGATCGAGGATGCGTGGAAGCGTGGCTTCTCTGGCGTGATGGTGCGCGGCTCAGGCGCCGCCTGGGACCTGCGCCGCGCGACCCCGTATGAGTGCTACTCGGAAATGGAATTCGACATTCCGATCGGCAAGAACGGCGATTGCTACGACCGCTACCACATCCGCATGGAAGAGATGCGCCAGTCGGTGCGGATCATGCGCCAGTGCATCGTCAAGATGCGCCAGAGCGACGGCAAGGGGCCGGTGATGGCCGGCGGCAAGGTGTCGCCGCCCAAGCGCGGCGAAATGAAGCGCTCGATGGAAGCGCTGATCCACCACTTCAAGCTCTATACCGAAGGCTTCAAGGTGCCGGCCGGCGAGGTCTATGCGGCGATCGAGGCACCGAAGGGCGAGTTCGGCGTCTATCTGGTGGCGGACGGCACCAACCGGGCCTATCGCTGCAAGATCCGCGCGCCGGGCTATGCGCATCTTCAGGCAATGGATTTCATGACCAAGGGCCACATGCTGGCGGACGTGTCTGCCGTCATGGGCTCGTTCGATATCGTGTTCGGCGAGGTGGACCGGTAAGGCGCGGACAGCGGGGCAGGGGTGATGTTTGCTGCAGGCGGAACAACGGCGGCTTTGCTGGCCGGGGCCCTTCAGGCCCAGGCGGAAGTGCCGTCGCCGCGCGGGCCGGCTCCGCCCATCGTCACGCTGGAACAGCTCGCGCGCGAGGGCTATGAGGTGAAGGCGATCCAGAGCGCGGCAACGCGCGGGTTCGGCTTCGTGGTGATGCTGCAGCGGGGTGGCGAGGTGAAGAGCTGCCTGATGCGCATCGAGCGGAATGCAGACGGCCGCCCCGCGCGGCAATCTGTGTGTTTTTGAAAGGTTTGAACCATGTCAGTTCGCCGCCTCGCACCTGATGCGATCCAGCCCGCGAGCTTTACGTTTTCGGCCGAAAACCGGGCGTGGATCGTCACGCAGCTTGAGAAATATCCGGCCGGCCGTCAGGCGTCGGCGGTGATCCCGTTGCTGTGGCAGGCACAGAAGCAGGCTGGTGGCTGGCTGCCGCGCGCCGCCATCGAACATGTCGGTGACCTGCTCGGAATGCCCTATATCCGCGTGCTGGAAGTGGCGACCTTCTACACGATGTTCAACCTCGAACCGGTCGGCAAGTATTTCATCCAGCTCTGCGGCACCACGCCCTGCGCCCTGCGCGGCGCGGAAAAGATCATCAAGGTGTGCAAGGACCGCATTGGCGAGCAGCGCCACGTCACCGCCGACGGAATGTTCTCCTGGCTGGAAGTGGAATGTCTCGGCGCCTGCTGCAACGCGCCGATGGTGCAGATCAACGACGATTTCTACGAGGATCTGACGCCGGAAAATTTCAACAAGCTGCTCGATGATCTGGCCGCCGGCCGCAAGGTCAAGGTCGGCTCGCAGTCCGGCCGGGTCTCGTCCGAGCCGGAAGGGGCGGTCAAGACACTGCTCGACGCCGGGCTTTACGATGGTTCTGCCGTCGGCAACTGGCGCAAGGGGTTCGATGAGCGCTACAGCAAGGCGCAGGCAGCCAAGGCTGCCGCTGCGGCTGCTACGGCCCCGGCCGCTCCGCCGCCGGCCGCCAAGCCGGTC
>ERZ761609.2472-NODE-2472-length-13582-cov-52.259925_pt1 | contig 13582 bp, 21 predicted proteins | sample MGYA00511163_ERZ761609 | MGnify/ENA primary metagenome ERZ761609 (study PRJEB28899, sample SAMN02445070) | bioreactor sludge metagenome | biome: EBPR sludge | place: Australia: Brisbane, Thorneside Wastewater Treatment Plant | collected 2011-12-16 ... | reverse complement strand
ACCACCGAGATCTACACTCTTTCCCTACACGACGCTCTTCCGATCTCTCCTCTGCCGGGGTCAGACTCGTGTCCTCAAACCGCCCGGGTTCGGGCGCATAGGCGTCTTCAGTCGGATCCAGTGACTCGGGCGGGGTTCGCCCGTCGGTCTCCGGATCAGTCTCCGGACGCGGATCCTGCTCATCTGGCGTTTGCGGCATGGGCGCGTTACTACTGCTTCTTCGTGTTGTTGGATTCCGGCACAAGGCCGGATTCTTCAGCGGGCCGGGGCGGACTCGGCCGGATCCGAAGCGCTCGCCTCGCTGCCCGTGGAGGAATCACCCGTCTGCGTCTCATTGCGGCGCGCTTCGGTGTCTTCGTTGGCGGCGGGGTCTGTCCCCGAATCCTCTTCGCTGGCCGCGGTCGCGGCGTCGTCGGCGCCCTGTGTTGCGGATGCGCTTACGGTTGTGGTTTCTGTCACCGGCGACGAAGCGTCCGAGTCCGGGTACCCGTAAGCCCCGTAGTCGTAGGACGAATCGTAGTCGTAGTTGTAACTCGAGTCGCTGTTGTAGTCCGTCGCCACCTGTCCCAGCGATTCTGCTTCCTTCTTGATGTCCTTGGTTTCCCGCTCGATGGTCTCCATCTCGCGGCTCCAGGTCTGCTTCAACTCACTCGACGCCCGGCGGAATTCACCTAGCGCCTTCGCCAGATTCTTGCCCAGTTCGGGCAACTTCTTTGGACCGAACAGAAGGAGAGCAAGCACGAAAATGACGACGGTTTCTTGCCAGCCCAATGGACCCATTGTGTGCCTCTCCTAGTCTCCACCGTATCATAGCGGACCCGGCCGCCTCTGCTCAACGCCCCCTCCACCCCGATCCTGCTTGACTTTCAAGCCCGCACTGACTTACTGTAGCGGTTTCCCCGCTCCCCCGCCGGGCGGCGCTTGACACTTCGCATGGATACCCCGGGCATGCCTGATCTCGTCATCGTCGACGAGTCCCTTGAATCTACTCTCGATAGCGTGGATCAGGCCGAAGTTCGCGTCACCCAGGCCGCTGAATCCATGGGCTTCCCCGAGGAAGACACCTTCCGCTTCGGTTACGCCGTGCGTGAAGCCATGGTCAATGCCGTCGTTCACGGCAATCGCTACAGCGCCAATAAACACGTCCGTCTCCTCGTCATTCGTCAGGGCCCCGCGCTCGAAGTGCGCATCGCCGATCAGGGTGATGGCTTCCGTCCCGACCAACAGTGCGACCCCCTTGCCGAGGAAAACCTGCTCAACCAGTCCGGTCGCGGTCTGACCCTGATCAGAGCCTTCACCGACGAATTCCAGGTCGGTCCCACCGAACCGCGCGGTACTCTCGCCCGGCTCGTCAAAAGGCTCCCGCCCGCCGGCTCATCCGATACATCCGCCCCAGTTGGCGGCGAATTCCCAGGAGGTTCATTGTGAGCGTTAAACTGAATACCCGTCAGATCGGGGACGTAACCGTCATCGACGCCGCCGGCCGGATCACCCTCGGCGAAGGCTCCACCGCCTTCCGCGAGGCCATCAAGGATCTCGTCGCCAAAGGCCAGAAAAAGATCCTTCTCAACCTTGCCGAGATCAGCTATATCGATAGCTCCGGTATCGGTGAGATGGTCTCCGGCTTCACCAGCGTCTCCAACGCCGGCGGCCAACTCAAACTCCTCAACCTGACCAAGCGGGTCCAGGACCTGCTCCAGATCACCAAGCTCTACACCGTCTTCGAAGTCTTCGACGACGAGGCCGTCGCATTGTCCAGCTTCCAGGGCTGAGACGGCGCCCAGGCTCACGCCCGCCACCCTCATGTCCAACGCCCGTCCGCTCACCCTCTTGCTCGGTGACGAATTTGCGTTGTCTCGCGATGCGCTGGCGTGTGTCTGCGAACACGGCGGTCCCTTTCAGACGGCCCAGGCTGCGGATGGCGACGCGGTCTGGGCCTTCCTGCGTACTTCCCCCCCGGACCTCGCCCTCCTCGACCTCGCCCTGCCAGGCCTTCACCCCCTCGAAATCGCCAGCCGCCTGGAAGACAGCCGCCTCCCCACCCGGCTCGGAATCCTCACCCAGCGTCACGACCGCAAAACCCTCCTCGAGATCCTCCGCGCCCAGGCCCGCGGCCTCTTCCTGAAATCCGATCCCGCCTCCGCTCTCCTCGATGGCCTCCTCAGAATGGCCTCCGGTTCCATCTTCCTCTCCCCGGGCATCGACCCCCAATCCCTCTTCCAATCCGAAGGCGCCCGCTCCCTCATCAAACCCCTCGATACGCTCAGCGCCCGCGAACACCAGGTCTTCTCCCTCCTCGTTCAGGGCATTCGCGCCAAGGAAATCGCCGCTCGCCTCAACCTCAGTCCGAAAACCGTCGATACCTACCGCGCCAGCCTCATGCGCAAACTCGACATCCATGACGTCGCCGGCCTCGTCAAGTTCGCCATCCATCACCGTCTCACCGACTGATCCCCCTCGCGGCCTCCCGCTCCGCCCATGATAAGATTGGAAGTTTGGACTGGAGTATCCCGTGGACCGCCTGACCCGTCAAGACCTCAAAAGCGACAAGTTCGTTCAGGAAGTCGCCCATACCGTTGGCTTTCTTGAACAGCACAAAGCCGCTGTCATCCGCTACGCCGTGCTCGCCCTCGTGCTCATCGTCGCTGGCGTCGGCATCTACTACTTCCTCGATAGCCGCCGCGCCACTCGTCAGGCTGACCTCGCCAGGGCCATGAAGACCTACAACGCCCTCGTCACCCCCACCGGCGATGGCCGTTCCCTCACCTTCCCCACCCAGGAAGCCCGCCAGGAAGCCATCAAAAAGGAAATGGGCGAAGTCCTCTCCAAGCACTCCGGCTCCGAGGAAGCCGCCATCGCCTCCTATCTCCTCGGCGTCAACGCTGCCGACCAGGGTGACCTCGACGAGGCGGTCAAACGTCTCCAGGCCGCCGCCAAGGACGGTGGATCCGACTACGCCCCTCTCGCCCGCCTCGCCCTCGCTGACGTTTACTCCGCCCAGGGCAAGACCGCCGATGCCGAGAAAGAACTTCGCGCCATCATCGCCAATCCCTCTCCACTCGCCAGCAAGGAACTCGCCACGCTCACCCTCGCCCGTATCCTCGCCAAGTCCAATCCCGACGAGGCCCGCAAACTCCTTGAGCCCCTCCGCTCGGAGACTGGCGCCGCTTCCCGCGCCGCCATCTCCCTGCTCGCCGAAATCAATCAACCCCAGTGACCCTCGCGCGGCTCCGTTTCCCTGCCTCTCAATCGCGGGGCCGCTGCTTCCCCGAACCGCAACACTCTTACCGCAACGAATTCCAGCGTGATCGCGACCGCATCGTCCACGCCCACGCCTTCCGCCGCCTTGAAGATAAGACCCAGGTCTTCAGCGAACGCTACTCCGATCACTTCCGTAATCGCCTCACCCACACCATCGAAGTCGCCCAGATCGCCCGCACCGTCGCCTCGTCCCTCGGCCTCGATGAAGACCTGACCGAAGCCCTGGCCCTTGCTCACGACATCGGCCACCCCCCCTTCGCGCACGCCGGTGAAGAGGCCCTTGACCTCCAGATGCAACGCTTCGGCGAGCGCTTCAATCACAACCTCCACGCCCTTCACATCGTCGACTGGTTTGAACGCCGCTACGCCCGCTTCCCCGGCTTAAACCTTACGTTCGAAGTCCGCGAAGGCATCGTCAAACACTCACGCGACCTCACCCCAGGCGAATCCTCCGAACTCGACCAGTTCCTCCCCTCCCTCCGCCCCCCGCTCGAAGCCCAACTCATCGACCTCGCCGACGAAATCGCCTACAATACCGCCGACCTCGATGATGGGTTCTCCGCTGGCCTCTTCTCCCTCGACGATATCGCCGAAGCGGTCCCCGGCTACGGCCCACTCCTCGACGAAATCCGCGCCCAATTCCCCAACGCACCCCCATCTGTCCAGTTCCAGGAGATCCTCCGCCGCCTCATCGACCTCCTCGTTTCGGCCCTCATCGAAGGCACTACCGCCGCTGCCCAGGCCGTCTCCCTCGATTCCCCAGAGGCCGTCCGCCGCCACCCCGAGCGCCTCGCCCGTCTCGCCGAACCTGCCTCCCTGACCAATCGCGCCATGAAGCGATTCCTCTACCAAAACGTCTACACCATCCCCGCCCTCGAACTCGAGCGGCGTCTCGCCTCCGACGGCATCGAGCGCATGTTCGACTTCTTCCTCAAAAACCCGGCCGAACTCCCCCCCTCCCAGCGAGAACGAATGCATGGGGACCCACCTCACCGCGTCGTCTGCGCCTATATCGCCGGTATGACCGACGGCTACTTTCGCCGCACCCTCAAAAAAATCTTTCCCTCCCCGTCAACCTGAACCCCCAATTCCCGTTCTTCCCGGCAGGAGGACCTTTTCATGAAACACTTTCTGCTCCCGGCCATCGCCGCCGCCGTGCTGGCTCTCGCCACCCCCGCTGCCGCCGATGCCGCCAACCTCGTTAAACGCCAGGTCCGCCAGCAGGCCCGCATCGCTCACGGCGTCAACCAGGGCGACCTCTCGCGCGGCGAAGCCGTCCGCCTCCAGAAGTCCCAGAATCGCATTCACCGCTCCATCCGCCGCGACCGCGCCGATGGCGATGGCCTCAGCGCCGCCGAACGGGCCAAGGCCAACGCCCGCCTCAACCGGCAAAGCCGCCGCATCCACACAGCCCGCAACAATTAGCGTCGTGGACCCAGGCCCGGGCCCCAAAGAAGACGAGGCGCCCGGGCCTACTCCTCTCCCTGGGTCACGACGTTCGTTACTTCTGCCCGCCTCACCCCGTACATCTTTTCCAGCGTTCGGACCATCTCCTTCGTCACCCGTTCCTCCGTCTCGCCGTCCGCCAGATCGACTTCCACCTTCAAGTACACGTCAATGCTCTTCATCTCCCGGATGATACGATATCCCTTTCGGCCTCCGCTCATGACGCCCAAACCCCTCTGCCCCATTTGTGAAGCCCGCGCTCCCAGACGCTTCTGCCCCGCCCACCGCGACGACATCTGTGCCCCCTGCTGCGGCGCCGGACGCGAAGAAACCATCGACTGCCCCTTCGACTGCGAATTCCTCCGCGAGGCCCGGCTCCACGAAAAACTCCCGACCGTCGATCCGGCCGCCATCCCCCACCCCGAAATCGAACTCACTGAAGCTTTCATGAACCGCAACCAGGAACTGGCGATCGTCGCCGGCCGCCTTCTCCTGGTCTCGGCCATGAACGTCCAGGGCGCGGTGGATCCCGATCTCCGGGACGCCCTCGACGCCCTCGTTCGCACTTTCAAGAGTGCCGTCAACGGTCTCATCTACGAAACCCGCCCGCCCAACATGATCGCCGCTGCCGTGCAGGACCGCTTCCAGCAGGAACTCGCTCAATTCCGCCAGATGGTCGCCGAGCGCCAGAACGGCATCACCATCCCCGACAAAGACCTCCTCGGCGTCCTCGCCTTCTGGCAGCGGATGGAACTGCAACGCTCCAACGGCCGCCGCAAAGGCCGCGCGTTCATCGAATCCCTCTTCTCCCTCATGCCGCCCCCGGAAGCAGCCGAACCCGGTGCCCCCGGCCTCGTCGCCAACTCCTGACATCTCCGGCCCTCCTACCCCCAAAGCCCTACAAGGCATATTCGGTGCCTGGAACCCAATGCACCTGAATCCAACAACGGCTGGCACCCAATAGCTTCCACCTATTTTCAATTACTTGCGGCGATTACCCTCGCCCCCCGCCCAGGCAGCACCTCAAACCGCCAGTTCGCCCCTTCACCCGCCAATCCCCTCCCAGCACAGAAACTGCTGCCCTATCAATGGTTTACAGCCAAAAACACGCCCAAGCCGCCTCCGGCCAATTGGGTGCCAGCCGTTGTTTCTATTTGGAGCGTTGGGTTCCAGGCACCAGACTCGCCCAAACTCGCCAAATCTGGCACCAAAACCTCAGCCCGATCACTCAAATGGGCAGTGTCAGACACCGCCCATTTGGGTGTAGCCAGCCTTGAACGGATCATACCGGGCTGTCCAAACCGCGGGAGAGGATGCCGCGCTAGAACCGGAAGCCCGCCGTAATCACTGGCGCCAACCCCAGCGCCACCCCCGGCGCCCACACGTACGCCCGCAACCCCGGCCGGATGAACCCCCGCGACCCAACATCAATCGCCATCCCAACGCCAAAGTGCGCTGCCACGAACGACTTCGAATCACTCGCGATCGAAAAACGGTCCCCTGTGTAATCCCGCTTCCGGACGCCCGCCCCTGCTCCCAGGCTCGTCCACACCCGGACCCGGTTCCACGGCCTCGGTTCCGTATGCAGCGCCAAACCCAAAAAATTGTGCCTCTGCCGGAATCCGAAATCCCCCGACCGCCGGAACTGCGTGTACTCGAACAGCAGTGAACGCGTCTCCCCCAAACGCACACCCACATGTCCCCCCATCAGGGGGCGCTTTCCCGAATTCTCATCCTCCAGAAATCCGCCATACCCCAAATGTCCGCCGGCCTCGAAACGGTCCTGCCCCGCCGCCGCCACACAAAGGCAGCAGATCACCAGTCCAACCCGAACAATCTTCATCTCTCCACTATCGCAGACGCTTCAGGAATTTCCCCGTATCGGCCAGCACGTACGCCGATCCCGTGGACTGCGCGATCGACGGTCCCCACACCACACGCCATGCCGGCGCCAATTGCGACTGCGACGTCGCCTCGAGTTGGAAGTACAGCGGCGAATCCGGATTCTTGTCCGCCATCTCCTTGATCTGCTTGTCCGACAGTGCCGCTTCGAGCGCCGCGGGCGAGTCGGTATTGACCGCCTGAATGTAAAACGGCGTCTGCTGCGCCCGCTTCACGAAGGCCTGATCCGGCTCATTCGACACCCCGCTCCGCAGACCCTGCGAATCGATCACGCTGAATGCGAAAGTCTTGATCCGCCCCTTCGACGGCGACACAAAACTCGCCCGCCAGGCCGGAAACAGCCCGCCCTTGCCTCGCAAGGCGTCCAGATCGATGCTTTCCATCGTGTAAATCTGCACGTCCGGTGACCATTGCCGCGCCGCCTGGAACATCTTGTAAATGGCCGACTGTCCTCCCACCAGTTCCGGAGGCGCCGGGGCCTCCTTCTGCTTCTTCGCGGCTGGAGTGGTCGAGGAACAACCACCCAGCACGAGACCCGCGGCCAGGATAACGGAGAAAAGGGTGTGCTTCATAGTTAGGCTCCTGTCCCTCCCATCTTAACCTCCGATCCCGTGCTGTTTCACGATTCTTGTGTCATAATCCACTTAATCTGAGCGGTGTCGAATCCGAAGAGGGGAGATTCCTCATGCGATTGCACAGCCTGTCCGTCCTGCTTTCCGCCAGCGTTCTCACCTTGGCGCTCATTCTGCCAGCCGCCCTGTCCGCACAAGGGTCGGCGCCCGCCCCGCCTTCCACCGGCGGTGGCGCAACCCCGCCTCCCAGCACCGGCCCCACCCCAGGCACCGGTACCAGCCCCGGCCGCCAGCAGACCCCCCAATCCACCTTCCCCTCCCCCGGCCAGGGTGACCGGTTGCCCAGCATGGACATGGTCCGCCCTATCTTCCTCTCAGGCAAGGTCCTTACCAACGAAGGCGGCCCCCCATCCGAATCCGCCACGATCGAACTCGTCTGCAACGGAATCCCCAGGCCCATGGCTTACACCAACTCCAAGGGCAACTTCTCCTTCCAGTTGGGCGGCGGCAACAACATGGTCATGCCCGATGCCTCCGTCAGCAACTCAGGCATGGACCCCTTCGGCGGCATGGGCGGCCTTGGCGGCAATCCCGCCATCAATAACAATCGAATGGGGGTCTCCGAACGCGACCTCGTCGGATGTGAACTCCGCGCCGCCCTCCCCGGCTTCCGCTCCGAGTCCATCCAACTCGCCGGCCGCCGCCTGCTCGATAACCCGGATGTCGGCACCCTCCTCATCCAGCGCCTCGGCAAGGTCGAAGGTTACACCACCTCCATGACCACCGCCAATGCCCCCAAGAACGCCAAGAAAGCCTTCGAAAAGGGTCTCAAAGAGGCCAAAAAGAACAAACTCGCCGCCGCTGAAACCGAAATCCGCAAAGCCGTCGCCGAATACCCCCTCTACGCCGACGCCTGGTACGAACTCGGCCGTATCCAGGAGGCCCAGAATAAACGCGACGACGCCCATGCCTCCTTCCTCAAGGCTCTCGAAGCCGACGCCCGCTTCGTCAAACCTTACCTCCACCTCATGCAGCACGACCTCGCCGCCAATAACTGGGAACAACTCGAAAAGACCACCGGCACCCTCCTCAAGCTCAACCCCTACAATTACCCTCAGGCTTGGTATTACAACAGCGTCGCCCTGCTCCAACTCCAGAAGTTCGAAGACGCCGAACAGAGCGCCCGCCAGGCCCTCAAAACTGATGAACTCGGCCAGATTCCCAAGATCCGCCACGTCCTCGGCATCATCCTCGCCCAGCAGAATGAGTTGCCCGAAGCGCTCGTCCACATGAAGGGCTACCTCGAAAAAGCCCCGAACGCCAACGACGCCGGTCAGGTCCGTAACCAGATGATGGAAATCGAACGTTTCCTCGGCCGGCAAGCCGCTACACCTGCCTCCGCCCCGCCGCCGCAGGAATAGATCGCAGATAGTCCCCCAGGCGCCGTGTTCCATAAACCGGCGCCACCAGATCCACTTCGCTCGCCGCCGCGCCAAACCTCGCCAGTGCGCCCATCCGTGGATGGACCCAGCCCAGCGCCGCCGACCCCGCCGCCGCCACCCATCCGGGCGTCCGCCACACCCGCGGCACCCGACCCAACGCCTCGAACGGCAGCTCCGCCAAACGCTCCCGCGTGAACACCTCCGGCCCGCCGATCACCATCTGGCGCTCCTCGTTCCCCATTGCCTCCACGCACGCCTGCGCCACGTCCCCTTCATGGATCGGATTCGTCCGGAAATGACCCGCCCCGATCACCACCCCAATCCCTCGCCGGGCGAGCGGCGCCAGCGCCGCGAACGTCCGGAAAAACCCCGTTGGCCGCACCACGCAGTGCGATACCCCGGCCGCCTCCACCGCCCGTACGAACCGCTCGTGCGCACGCACATATTCGCACGCCCGGACCTTCAACGCCCCCGCCAGCGAAACCACCACCAGCCGGCCCACCCCCGCCCGTCGAGCCTCCGCCAACAACCCAAGATGTCCCAGATAATCAATCTCCTGGAAACCCGTTCGCTCGCGCCATCCCCCCAGCTTCATCGATGCCCCCGAACAGACGATCAGCGCGTCCACGCCATCGCAAACCCCGGCCACCGTTCCCGGCCGCAGCAGATCGATCACCCGCGTCTCCGCCACCCCCAGCCTTGAAAGTCGCTCCGCGCTCCGCCCCAGCGCGCGGACCCGCCGCCTCTGTCCGGCCAGCAGATCCACCACCTCCCGGCCGAGAGCGCCCGTGGCGCCCGCGACGGCAACCGTCATGACCGCGAGATCTTTCGCGCCTTGAAGTAGCTCTGAATCCCGAATACCAGAAACACGAAACACGCGAAAGCCGGCAGCATCACCAGCCACACACTACTCTTGCCCGCCTCCACCTTCACGTGCTCACGGTACGCCGCGCTCCCAAACAACACCGCCCCCGCGATGAACAGGAACGCCATCATCTCGTTCCACAACGTCTTCAAGGGCTTAATGATGCCCGGCACTACCGTGCTCAGAAACTTCCGGGTCACCGACTCTTTGGCCATGTCTGCTCCGCCCTCTCATCCTAGCAAGCACCCGGGGGCGAACAGACGGCAGCCGAACTCCCGCGCCCCCGATGCTATCCTGAAAGTGCCGGATACGAGGCGAACCTTTGGAAGAGCGACTCAAAAACCTCATGCAGGAGTTGGGCAACGCCATCAACGAATCGTTGTCCGACTCCGAACGTATCGCCGCCGCGATTGGGGAAATCAAACGCGCCGGCTACGATGTCTTCCTCGTTCTCGAAGCCACCATCGGCTTCAATAAACGCGAAGAGGGCGCCAGCGACGACGATGAGTCCGTGGACTCCGTCCTCGAGACCCACTTCGAATCCGAATACCAGGAAGAACCCGCCGCCGGTGGCGAAGCCGCCCGCCTCAAATGGACCGCCCAGGACCAGAAATTCCTGCGCGCCCTCAAAATCTCCGTCGACGACGAGCGCCGCTAAACCCCCGCCCCGCCCATCAGCTCCTCGTAGACCCCCCACGTCTGCTCCACCGCCCTCTCCCACGGGTACAACCGCGCCCGCACCCGCCCCCGCTTCGCATACTCCGCCCGCAACGCCCCGTCTCCCGTCAATCGCCCCAGCATCCCAGCCATCTCGTCCTCGTCCCGCGGATCCGCCAATAGCGCCGCTTCCCCGCAGACCTCCTCCAGCGCCGTCCCCCGCGATGCCACCACCGCCAACCCCCGTCCCATCGCCTCCAGCGCCGGAATCCCAAACCCCTCGTCCAGCGACACGAACGCCAGCACCGCCGCCCGCCGGTACCACCCATCCAACTCGTCGTCCGGGATCCACCCCGTCACCTCGATCTCCCCCCGCCGCGGACTCGCCGCAATCCGCGCATGCACCGCCTCGGCCCCATACCCGTCCGATCCCGCCAGCACCAGTCTCCACCCCGGCGGCGCCGCCTTTTCAAACGCCCCGATCAGCCGGACCAGATTCTTCCGCTCCTGAATCGCCCCCACGTGCAGGATCACCTGCTCCCGCTCGCTCTCCGCCTCCGCGCCCCCCCGGAATCGCACTCCGTGCGGCACCACCCGCAACCGCCCCCGCTCCACCCCCAATAACCCCGCCACCTGTCCCGCCGTGAACTCGCTCACCGCAATGATCAGATCCGACCGCTCCGCTGCCGCCCTCGCCTGTGCGGCGAATCGCGCCCGGAACTCCGCCGTCGAATACTCCGCCGTCAGCACAAACAGATCATGAAACGTGCAAACCGCCCGCTTCAGCCGCGACTCCGGTAACCGCTGGTTCAGACCGTGAAACACGTCATACCCGCACCATGGACCCCCCGCCCCCAAAACCCGTGTCCGCCTCCCCGACCACTCCAATCCCCGCATCAACCGGTGTGCCCGGTAACAATGCACATACTCCCCTTCCGGATGCGCCGCCGCCAGGCCCTGCAGCATCTCCCGGCTGTAGACCCCCACCCCCGACAGGTGCCGCCCCACGCTGTACGTCGCATCGAGCGCTATCTTCAATTCGAGATCTCGTACTCCTTCAACTTCCGGTACAACGTCGTCCGCCCAATCCCCAGCAGATGCGCCGCCATCACCCGGTCCCCCTTCGTGTAGTCCAGTGCCTGCAGGATCGCCCGCCTTTCCATCTCCGCCAGCGGCAGGATCGGCGCCACGATCGGCTGCGATTCCATCACCGGATACCCGTTCACGCCACCCCCCGCGCCCACCGCCGCCCCCGCCGCGGCCTCTGCCGGCACATTCTGCGTCGCCACCCGCAACGCCTCGATCTTTCGCGACTCCGCCGCGTTCAACAGATTCGAAGGCGCATCCGCCATGTGCAGCAGCGGACCCGTGTTCACTGCCACCATGTGCTGGATGCAGTTCTCCAGCTCCCGCACATTCCCCGGCCACTCATAACTCAACAGCAGGTCCAGCAAATCCCCGGACAGCGTGTGCTCGTGCCCGTACAACCGCAGAAAATGATTGATCAGCGCCGGCAGATCGTCCTTCCGCTCCCGCAACGGAGCCAGCCGCATCGTCACCACGTTCAGCCGGTAATACAAGTCCTGCCGGAACGTCCCCTTCTCGACTTCCTTTGCCAGGTCCCGGTTCGTCGCCGCGATTACCCGGAAAGACGACCTCCTGACCTGCAGACTCCCCACCGGACGAAACTCCTTCTCCTGCAACACCCGCAACAACTTCGCCTGCATCTCCAGCGGCAGTTCACCAATCTCGTCGAAAAACGCCGTTCCCCCGTCCGCCTGCTCGATCAGCCCCGTCTTGTTCCCCTGCGCCCCGGTGAACGCCCCCTTCACATGCCCGAATAACTCGCTCTCCATCAATGGACCCACCATCGATGAACAATCCACCACCACGAAATTCCCCCCAGCCCCGCTCCGGTGAATCGTCCGCGCCACCAGTTCCTTCCCCGTCCCCGTCTCCCCCAACAACAACACCGGCCAGTGCCCGCGGCCCAACTTCTGCGCCAGGCGCATCACCTGCTTGAGCCTCGCCGACTGGCCCACCAGTTCGTAAGTCTTTCGCGGAGCTTCCGCTGCCATCATCTTCAGATTCCCCAATACTGTCGCGGTTCGTCACCTGCCGCTATAGTAATAGTGCTTTCGGGAGGGAAATTCTCTACGTTTTCTTTCGCCTCTCCCGATTTTTCCATCCCGGGCCTCCCCGGCGGTTCAGGGGACCCTCAAGGATGAACTTCATCCCAGCGCACGACCAGCGCTTTCCCGCTGATGCTCCGGACCTGCCTCGCGAGCAACGCGGCGGACTCCTCCGTCGGCTCACGCCCCACCAGCACCTGCCATTCGGTACGCGCACCGGCGCGCGGAGCCACTACTACCGGATCGTACCTTTTACTGAGCGCCTTCTTCAACTTCTCCGCCCGCCGCTGCTCCCGGAATACTCCCGCCTGCACCGCGAAATTGCCCGCCGCCCGCCGGTTGTCCCCCGCCGCAATCACCGTCACCCGCACCGGCACTATCCCCGGTCCGATCATCTCGATCACCCGCGCCGCCGCCCGCGATAAATCAATGATCCGGCCCTCGATGAACGGACCCCGGTCCGTGATCCGTACCTCCACCTCTTTTCCGTTCCGCTCATTGTGCACCCGCACCCATGTGTTGAACGGCAGTGTCCGGTGCGCCGCCGTCAACTTCTCCATGTCGTAGATCTCCCCGTTCGCCGCCTGCCGCCCGTGATATGGTTCCCCGTACCAACTCGCGATCCCACGCTCCACCTGCCCTACTCTCGCCGCCGGCGCCGGTGGCGTCCGCCCAGCCCGCTTCTTCTTCGCGCACCCCCCCAGCACCAGTAACAGCACCAGCGCCACCACCAAAATCCACCTGTTTCCCAAGCTCTTCATCACCCCGGTTCCAGATCGCTTCAACTCCCTCCTCCTCCATCCTATGCCACCTTTGTTTGAAACAACCCCAACCTTTTTCGTTTCCTCTCCATTGAGCGGGCTCCCCTCTTCACTTTTCTCTTGACTCGCTTCTCGAACCAAGTTTATAAAGAGATCACACCACGGCCGCACGCGGCCGTGAATTGATGTTCGGGAGAACAATTCGATGAAGCTCGCAACCAAGAAAGCAGCCAAGAAGGCGGCGAAAGCGCCCGCCAAAAAGGCCGCCAAGAAGAAGTAACCGCCCGCATCGTTGTCCGCTGCGGCGGGAACCAGCCGGCCGGCTCCAGTTAGCCTGGAACCGGCCGTTTTATTGCCCTTTTTTCAAATTCCGACCCCACACCGCCACCCGGAACGCCTCCCCCATCGATACCAGCAGCGTCTTCAACTGCCCCCGCAACCGCGCCGCCTCCGCTTCCCCTTCCGCCGCCAGCACTCCTTCAAATTGATCCGCTTCCCCAGCCCGCAAGACCCACTGCATCAGACTCTCGAATCGCACCGCCTC
>ERZ761609.2471-NODE-2471-length-13585-cov-8.627421_pt1 | contig 13585 bp, 9 predicted proteins | sample MGYA00511163_ERZ761609 | MGnify/ENA primary metagenome ERZ761609 (study PRJEB28899, sample SAMN02445070) | bioreactor sludge metagenome | biome: EBPR sludge | place: Australia: Brisbane, Thorneside Wastewater Treatment Plant | collected 2011-12-16 ... | reverse complement strand
GATTGGTCAGTGACTGGAGTTCAGACGTGTGCTCTTCCGATCTGGTAGGCGCCGGTAGTTTCCGGGAGCCCGAACTCAAGTCAAAGCTGCTGGCTGACTGGCAGGTCGTCAAGCGTGCCCGCTTTCATGCGGCCGCCCGCCTTGAGCAACGCCACTGGCTATCCCTCGTGACCCTGTCCTCCGTCGCGCTCTACGGTGGCCTCGTGACCGTCTTCGTGCTCATCTTCAAGGAAAGCTTCTCCGGCCACGCCCGAAGCATTTTCGACTGGGTGTCGGCCGTTGCCAGCTGGCTCACATTGACGTTCTCGTTGACGGAGCAGATCAAGGATCACAGCGGCAAGGCGCGTGAGTTGCACGAGTGCGCTCGCCGCATAAACGATCTCAGGAAGCGGCTGCAGACCAGCGTCATCGTCGCACCTCAGAACCTGCAACCCTTCGTCGCCGAGTACGACAGCATCATTGCTTCGTGCGATCCCAATCACGATGAAATCGACTATCGGATCGCGCGGCTGCAAAACACCGCACCCGTAGACGGCCTCTCACGCGCCGAGATGGCGAGCGAAGCGCGGCGGCTGGCGCGCTGGAATGCCTTCAGAACCTACACTCCGTATATTCTCATGAGCCTCGCGCCCGCGATTGCCGGCCTGCTCGCCTGGGCGCTCGTGCCGATCCCGGATGGAGCGGCACTGAGGACGTCCATGTGAGCGCGTAATCTAAGCCGGGCGCGTCAGGTCCTGTCACTCGGCAGGGGCAGGGGAGGGGACCGCATCTGCCGGTTCGTCTTTGACATTGGACTTCCGCGTCGTCACGCCGCGCGGGAAAAGCCGTCTGATGACTACGTAGAACACCGGCGTGAACAGCAGACCGAAAAGTGTGACGCCGATCATGCCCCAGAACACGGCCGTGCCGAGTGCGACGCGCAGTTCCGCACCCGCACCGACCGCGATGTAGAGCGGTACCACGCCGAGCGTAAACGCGAGTGACGTCATGATGATGGGCCGGAGTCGCAAGCGGCACGCTTCCACCGCGGCGCTGAGCGTGTCGCGCCCCTCTTCTTCAAGCTGCTTTGCGAATTCCACGATCAGGATCGCGTTCTTGGCCGCGAGCCCTATGAGCACGACGAACCCTATCTGCGTCAGGATGTTGATGTCCCGTCCATGCAGCCAGACCCCGAACGCTGCCGACAGCAGGCACATCGGCACGATGAGCATGATCGCGAACGGCAGCGACCAGCTTTCATACTGCGCGGCGAGTGCGAGAAACACGAACAGCACCGAGAACGCGAAGATGTAGTAGCCGGCACGTCCGACCTTTGCCTCCTGGTACGAAAGGTCGGTCCACTCGTAACCGATACCGTCAGGCAGGTGCTCGAGTGCAAGTTGTTGCATGATCTGCAACGCCTGACCGCTCGAGATGCCCGGTCGTGCTGCGCCCTGAACCTCGATGGTCGGAAAGAGATTGTAACGCGGCACGCGTTCCGGTCCTGATATCTCCCGGAATTGCACGACCGAACCGAGCGGCACCATGGCGCCGTCGATGCTTCTGACGCGGATGCGATTGATGTTCTCGGGATCGAGGCGGAAGTCGCCCTCGGCCTGTGCGGTGACACGGTAAGTCCGGCCGAACATGTTGAAGTCGTTGACGTATGCCGAACCCATGTAGACGCGCAGCGACTCGAAGATACGATCGATCGGCACGCGCAACATCTGCGCCTTGTCTCGGTCGACATCCATGAACATCTGCGGATTGTTCGCCGCGAACGTCGTGAACGCGTTCTGGATAGCCGGGTGCTGGTTGGCCGCAGCGATGAACGAACGGCCGATCTGGGCGAACGCCTCCGAATCGAGCCCCATCTTGTCCTGGAGCCGCATCGAAAACCCGGCCGAGCCGCCCATGCCTCGAACCGGCGGTGGCACGAACACCTGGATGTTCGCTTCCTGAATGGCGCCGAGCTTCTGCCGCATCACCTGCGCAACCGCGTTGACATGGAGCGAGGGATCTCTGCGGTTCTCGAAGTCGTCAAGCACGACGAAAAAGGATCCGGCGTTTGTTGCCGCGGTGAAAGTGGCGCCGTTCCGTCCTGTGAAAGCGTTCGTGTACTTTACGCCCGGCACCTGTAGCAGGATGTCGTTGGCGCGCTTGACGACCTCGTCTGTACGCGAGACCGAGGCCCCCGGCGGCAGCTGGATCGAAACGATCGCAATCTGGCGGTCGAGATTTGGAATGAAACCGGTCGGGATCTGCGGCACGAACCAGAAAGCGAACGCGACGAGGCCGGCGTAAACGAAAAGAACCGGAACCCACGCGGCCGCAAGCGCGCGCACGAGGCGACCGTATCCGCGCGACAGCGCGTCGAATCCGCGATTGAAGACCGCGAAGAGTTTATGAATCGGACGCATCAGGGCGCCGACGAGGCCGGGCTTGTCGTCATGATCCTTGGCAGTGAGCAGGCGTGCGGCGAGGGCCGGCGACAGTGTCAGCGATACGAACGCCGAGATGACGGTGGCCGTCGCGATCGTGACTGCGAACTGCCTGTAGAACTGACCTGTAATGCCGGGCACGAAGGCTGTCGGGACGAACACGCTCGTGAGCACGAGTGCGATAGCGATCAATGCGGCGCCGACTTCGTTCATGGAGACCTCGGAGGCCTCCATTGGCGTGAGCCCCTCGTGCAGCTTCCGTTCGACGTTCTCTACGACCACGATCGCGTCGTCGACCACGATGCCGACCGCGAGCACCAGCCCGAACAGCGTCAGCATGTTAAGCGAGAAGCCGAACGTCTGCATCACTGTGAATGTCCCGATCAGCGAAATCGGGATGGCGACCACGGGAATGATTGTCGCGCGCCAAGTCTGCAGGAACAGCAGCACGACGAGGACGACGAGGCCGACCGCTTCGAGGATGGAGATGTAGAGTTCCTTGATCGAAATCTCGATGAACTCGGTCGGATTATAGGTGATCCGGTAGGTCAGCCCCGGCGGGAAGCTCTTGGCGATCTCCGCCATCTCCTGCTTGAGTGCATGCGAAGCTGCGACCGCGTTGCTGCCAGGTTGTTGGGCGACGACCAGAACCGTCGCGGGCACCTTGTTGGCGTAACCGAACTGCGAATAGCTGACCGCCCCGAGCTCCGCCCGACCCACGTCACGCAGCCGTACCACCCGCCCGTCCGCCGTCGTCCGTACGATGATGTCGTTGAATTCCTCGGCCGTGCGCAGGCGCCCCTTGAGTTGTAACGCGAGCTGGAATGCCGACTGCGTCTCGATCGGCGGCTCCCCGATGTTGCCGCCCGCGACCTGAACGTTCTGCGCCCGCAACGCGGCCAGAACTTCCTCCGCCGTCAGGTTGCGCGCGGCGATCTTTTCCGGATCGAGCCAGATGCGCATCGCATACTCGCGCGCACCGAACAGCGAGACGTCGCCGACACCCTCGACGCGCATGAGCCGGTCGCGAACGTTCAGAAGGCCATAGTTGGAGATGTAGACCTGGTCATAGGTGTTGTCGGGCGACAGCAGGTGAATGGAGAGCAGCACGTCCGGCGAGCGCTTTCGGACCGTAACGCCGTTGCGGCGGACTTCTTCCGGAAGACGTCGTTCGGCCGACTGGACGCGGTTCTGTACGAGGACCTGCGCGCGGTCGATGTCGGTGCCGATATCGAACGAGACCGTGATCGAAACGGAGCCGTCGTTGGTCGACTGCGAGTACATGTAGATCATGCCCTCGACGCCGTTGATCTCCTGTTCGATGGGCGCCGCGACGGTATCGGCGATGGTCTGCGCCGACGCCCCCGGATACGATGTCGACACGATGACGGTCGGTGGAACGATCTCAGGCAGCTGATTGACCGCAAGCGAGTTGTACGAGACGAACCCGACAATCGTGATGACGAGCGATATGACGGCTGCGAAGATCGGCCGGTGAATGAAGAACTGGCTCAGTCTCATGGCACGGCCTTCTCGGCTCGGATCGGGGCGTTGGGCGACACGAATGATCTACGATGGTCTTACTTGGGCGCGCCTTTGTCGGAACCCGCTGCTTTCACAGGCGACGTGTCGGGCGCCGGCGCACCCGAAACCCGCAATGGTTCGATCTTGGGCGCGACCTTGACACCCGGGCCCGGTCGCACACGCTGAAGCCCCTTTGTGACGATGGTGTCGCTGGCCGTAAGTCCCGAACGAACGACACGCAGTCCGTCGATCAGCGGACCGAGGTCCACGACCTTGCGGCTGACCGAGTTGTCATCGGCCACTACGAGCACAAACTTCTGGCTCTGATCCGAACCGATCGCGGCGTCTGGTATCATGACCGCGTCATACGCCTGCGAGCCCTTGACGCGGAGCCGGACGAACATTCCAGCCGAGAAAAGCCCGCCAGCATTCGCGACGACAGCACGGGCGCGCATCGTTCCTGTGGACTGATCCAGACGGTTGTCGACGAAGTCGATCCGGCCCTTGTGCGGGTAGCCCTTCTCGTCGGGCAACGCCAGTTCGATCTCCGTCCCGATCATCGCGGTGCTGGGAGCCTCGCTCTTGTCGAGCATGCGGCGGTACTTGAGCCAGTTGTTCTCGTCGATGTCGAAATAGACGTGAATGGGATCCTCGGCGACGATCGAGGTGAGCAGCGTCGAGTTGGACGCACTGCCCGCAGACACCCAGCCGCCTGCACTGAGACCGGCACGCGACGTCCGCCCCGCGATCGGCGAGGTGATCTTCGTGAAGAAGAGGTCGAGTTCTGCCGTCTTGACCTTCGCCTCGGCGACCCTTAGGGCGGCCTGCGCTTCGCGCATCAGGTTCGAGCGATCGTCGAACACCTTTTCTGACATGATCTTGCGATCGACCAGAGGTCGGCCGCGCTCCACGTCCAGCGATGCATTTTCGACCTTCGTCTTGGCTTGGTCGAACTCAGCTTTCGCCTGGTCGAGGGCCCGCTCGAACGGACGAGGGTCGATCATGAAGAGAAGATCACCCTTGGCGACCTTCTGGCCATCGACGAAATGAACCGAGTTGAGATAGCCGGAAACCCGCGCGCGCACGTCGACCGTGGCAACCGCTTCGAACCGGCCGGTGTATTCGTCCCACTCCGTGACCTGTCGCACCAGCGGCTTCGAAACCGTGACGGCCGGCGCCTGTGGCGGGCCACCGGCCTTAGGCCCCCCCGTGCCGGCCTGCGAGGCAGGCCTGACCGAGGCGGACGTGTCGGACTTGAGCTGGGTGCCGAAGGCCGTGAGCTTCGTCCACGCCTGTTGCGGCCCGCCGGCCGCGAACACTGCGATTGCGCCGGCCCCGAGAAGCACGGCCGTCAATCTTGCACCACCCATAGCCATCGATCGTCCTTGTCGTGTGGTTGAGGCCCCGTAGGAGGTCTTCGTCGCCAGGGCGCCCCGCGCTCAACCCCAAGTGCTTGCGATAATTCAGGAACCAGCGAGCCGATGCAACGTATTAAACCGCATATCGCTCAAAACATGGTGAGCGTGGGCCTGCGTCCGGCTGCATCGGACGCGACACGTCGCATATGCCTTATCGAGTTCCGAACCGGTAGATCTGCCGGACCGGCATCGGATCACCTGGATACCGATACGGGTTGGTCCCGAACCATGACCCTCCCGTAGGGGCAGGAACTGGGACGGGCGCATATGTCGACAGATAGCGACCCTGTCGGATTCGCGGCGCCGACGTACCACCCTGAGTGAACTGGTCCTGCGGGGTCTGCCTGGAGGCGACGGCAGGGAACCTGGGTTCGCCGAAGACCTGGATCTGCGTCTGGGCCATGCCGTGCTTCTGAACCAGGGCATAGAACGCTTCCGCATTTTTCGGTGCGAGACGCACACACCCGCGCGAGGCCGGTCGGCCAAGGAGATGCGTCGCCTGCGTCGCATGCAGGGCCACACCATCATGAAAGAACACCGAATGCGGCATCGGCGCATTGTCGTATGTCTTCGAATACCACATCTTCGCCATCCATTGCGGACGGAACGTACCCGTCGGCGTCTGGAAGTCTTGCGTCCCCGACGAAATTTTCCAGATGTGCAGTGTCTTGCCGTGCTCGCTGACGGTTACCGTCTGGCTCGTGAGATCGATCTTCGCGCTGAGCGTCACGGCGGGTTTGGGCTTAGGCGCAGCAGTTGGTCTTGTAACTGCGGGCTGCGGCGATGTGGCCGGCGTGATCGGCACTGAAGCGGCGGTGGCTGCTTGTGGTGCCGATGGTGTCGGTTCCTGGCTCGCGCTCACTGCACCAGGCCCAGCAGCGCCGATCAGGACGCCCAGGGCAATGCTGAAACCGAACCTGGACGCATACATATTCGAGCCCCGAAGCACTTCTGTCGTGTGTCGCCGAGTGTCGCGCCAATGCGCTGACGGGCCATTAAGACCAGGTTGATGCCTCCTTAAGTTGCGCCCGGATTCGGCGCATCGGGCTGAGTGGCGATCACGACAGCCCGTTGCTGCATCATCCGGGCGCGATGTCGCCGATGAGCCGGCGCGACCGGGAAAAGAAATCGCGCCGGATCAGGATGAGCAGTATCCAGAGATTCGCAGCAATGAAGGCGAGCGGATGAATGAACCAGGCCATTACGGCGATCGCGTAGTAATAGGACCGGAGGCCGCTGTTCGAATGCTCTGCGCTGAGCCCTGCTAGACGCGCGGTGCGCTCGGCATGTGCAAGGCAGCGCCCTTCCGTTTCAACGGAATAGAGCGGCGTCGCCCCGAGCATGATCGAGGCGTAATGCGACAGCCGGAAGGCCCAGGCGAACTTGAAGAACGCAAAGATGAAGATCGCCATGATCAGCATCAGCTTGAGCTCCCAGAGGACCGGGTTCGACTTCGCCACGATGGGAAGCCGCTCCAGGATAGCCTGAGCCTTGTCACCCGAGCCGATCAGCGCCGTGAGGCCACCGATGGCGATGGCTGTGGTCGAGGCGAAGAACGCATTCCCTTGCGAGAGCGACCCGAGCAGGATGGCGTCCACGGCCCGGTTGTCGCGCCGGACCATGTTTTCCATCCATTGGAGCCGTTGCTTCTGGATGGTTGCGGCGAGGCTCTGTCGGCGAAACCCGTACCGGCCGAGAAAGAACCTGAACAGCGTCATCGAAAGCAGAAAGATCACCAACGCCGCCACGTCGAGCGGCGACATGATCGCGAGCAGGCGGTCTGCATAATCCGTCATGTTGTGCGTTTCCCCCGTCCGATGGTCGCCGCAGTGGCCGTTGCCGCCGCCGAACGCTTACGCCGTCGGTGACGCGGAGCGCAACCGGTCGAGCAAACCTTGCAGGATCAGCGTAGCGGCAACCTTGTCGATGACTTCGGCGCGGCGCCGGCGTGACGTGTCCGCTTCAAGAAGCGCCCGTTCCGCCGCGAGGGTCGTCATACGCTCGTCCCAGAGATGGATGGGAAGTTCGATCTTCTGTCCGAGCATGTGTGCGAACGTGCGCGTGGCCTGGGCGCGCGGGCCCTGTGATCCGTCGAGATTGGCGGGATACCCGATCACGATCCCGACCACCTCGTGCTCCGCGCATCGGGCCGCAAGATGCTCGACGTCACGCCCGAACTTGATGCGCTTCCACGTTTCGAGGGCCGAGGCGACGAGCCGTGTCGTGTCCGAAATGGCGATCCCGATTGTCTTGGTACCGACGTCGAGGCCCATTAGCCGCCCTCGCGGGGGAAGCCTGTCAGCGAAGCCGACGAGATCGAGGGGCGTGTTGGGGCTTTTGGACATGCCGGCTCTCGGGGTTGGCCCGGCGGGATGCGGCAGGCGGATTTGCCCCTGATACCATACCACGGCCCCCCTGCCAGCTCTGGCCGGAGTCGGCCACTGCGGCTAGGCTGGCCCGGTCAGTTCGAGGCCGCTCCGTTGCGGACCGGCGTCACAGATTTGGAGCTGAGGTCATGAAGATTACCTGGTTCGGCCATTCCTGCTTCCGGTTCGACCTCGATGGCGGCCCGTCCGTGCTGATCGACCCGTTTCTCAAGGGCAATCCCACGTTCGAAAGCAGCGGAATCGCCTGGGACGCAGCCACGAAGGGCGTCGGCCATGTCGCCCTGACCCATGGCCATGCCGACCATATCGGCGACGCTGCCGAAATCTGTCGCAAGAACGGTGCGACGCTGTACGCGAACTACGAATTAGCAATGTATATCAAGGGACAAGGCGCGGAGAAGATCGAACCGATGAACACCGGGGGCACGATCTATACCCCGAGCTTCGACCTGACCCTGGTGAACGCCCTTCACTCATCGTCGACGGATGTCTACCTCGGCAATCCCTGCGGTATCGTCCTGAAGCCCAAGGCCGGGCCGGTCGTCTACCATATGGGAGACACCGACATGCACGCGGAGATGGCGCTGATAGCGGACTTCCATCGTCCGGAAATCGGGATCGTGCCGATCGGTGACCGCTTCACGATGGGGGCGAAGGCCGCAGCCTTCGCGTGTAAGCGATTTTTCAAGTTCCAAGCGGTAATACCATGTCACTACGGAACTTTTCCCGGGATGCTCGACCCCGACTCGAAGAAATTTGAAGCCGAGATGGTCGGGAATCGGGTGATTGTGCCGAAAGTCGGCGAACAGTTCGCCGTTTAGTGACGTCGGGGTGCGTTCGAGCTGCAACCCGTATCAGCAGGATGGACCCCGCATGACCGAACAGACGACCGTGACCACGGCCGCCGCCGAAGCTGATACGCGGATGGAGGCGTCCCAGGGTGGCGACCGCAATGTCGTGCTGGCATTCACGGTGACGACATTCCTGTCGGCGCTGCTTCTATTCTCCATCCAGCCGATGTTCGCCAAGATGGTGCTGCCGGTACTCGGCGGTTCTCCGTCCGTCTGGGCGGTGGCGATGTTCTTCTTCCAGGCGGCACTTCTCGCGGGCTACGCCTACGCACACTTCCTGATCGCCCGCCTTCCGATCCGCCAGACCGGATTCGTGCATCTCGGCCTGATCCTGATTGCGTTCGTGGCTCTTCCGATCGCATTGCCGACGTCCTGGGGCGAGCCGCCCGCTGGTGAACCCTATCTATGGCAGATCGGATTGTTCAGTGTGGCCGTCGGCTTGCCGTTCCTGGCGGTTTCGGCGAACGCCCCACTCTTGCAAGCCTGGTTCGCGTCGACCGGACATCGTGATTCGTCGAACCCGTATTTCCTTTACGCGGCGTCCAATCTCGGCAGCCTGATCGCACTCCTCGGCTATCCCTTCCTGCTCGAACCGTTGTTCGGCGTTTCCGCATTGAGCCGGTACTGGACCGGCGGCTTCGTCCTGCTGGCCGTGTGTATCGCTGGGCTCTTCTGGATGGTCCGCACACGCGAAGCTGCGGTGGCGTCGTCTGGCCTCAAGACCGTCGCCTCGACGTCCGGGGGGCAGGTAACTGCCGAACCGGCCAGCCCCACCTGGTCCGATCGACTCGGCTGGATCGGCCTCGCTCTCGTCCCGTCTGCACTTCTCACCGCTTTCACGACACACATCACGACCGACGTCGCCTCCGCCCCGCTGCTCTGGGTCCTGCCGCTGTCGATCTATCTTCTGACGTTCGTACTCGTGTTCCGCGACAAGCCGTTTCTGCCGGACGAGTTCATGCTTGTCATGCACCGCGCTTCGGTCTTGGTCGCCCTCCTGATCATGTCGCAGACGAAGAAGGACGGCCTGTTCGTGACGGCCCCGATCGGGTTTCTCGTGTTCTTCGTGTCGGCCATGGTCGCGCACCGCACCCTGTACCTGAATCGACCCGCCGCCCGCCATCTGACCGAATTCTATCTCTGGATGTCTCTCGGCGGCGCGCTGGGCGGACTTTCGGCGGCGCTGATTGCACCGAAGCTCTTCTCCGAGATTTTCGAGTATCCTCTGTTGCTGGCGTTCACCATGGCCTGCCGGCCCGGGGCGCTGACCATCTTTGATCCCTCTCGTTACAGCGCCCGGGCCAAGGACATCTCCTTCAAGAACGAAGCCCTCGTCCTGTGGCTCATGATGGCTGCCGGCCTCTTGATGATCTACTGGTTGCCGTGGGCCATGGCGCGCGCACCGCGGGTTGACGGGATCTGGTCCGCCATCGATGGCGCAACAGGACTGAAGTACGCGCTCCTTTATCCGTTCGACCAGCTGCGCAGCTTCTATGGTTGGCTGCTCACTTGGGGGCCGGCCCCGATCCTTGCCGCTCTCGCTGCCATCGCCCTATTGGCAAATTCTCGTCACCCGCCGCGTCAGTTTCTCGCCGCCGGCCTCATGTGTCTTGCCGTCACCACGTTGCCGTCCCAGGTCAAGCGTGGCGAGGCGACACGCAGCTACTTCGGCGTCTATCGTGTCCAGAACACCGCCGATGGCGAGTTCAACACGCTGCTCCACGGCACGACGCTGCATGGCGCACAACGTGTCCGTGACAGTGACGGCAACGCGGTCGCCGATATCTCGCCGCTCACCTACTACAACGTCAACGGCCCCATGGGCCGCTCCATCACCGCCCGGCGCGAGGCACTCAAAGCCCAAGGCAAGAAGGGCCGCTACGGTGTCATTGGCCTCGGTGCCGGCTCACTCGCATGTTTCTCCGAGCCCGGTGAAAGCTGGCGCTTTTTCGAAATCGACCCGGTGATCGTGAACATCGCGTCGGACGGCAATTACTTCACCTTCATCCAGAATTGCCAGCCGAAACTCGACGTCGTCATCGGTGACGCGCGCCTCACGATTGCCAAGGAGCAGCCAGGATCGTTCGATCTCCTGATCGTCGATGCGTTCTCCTCCGACGCCGTGCCCGTTCATCTCATGACGGCGGAAGCGCTGAAGCTCTATCAGTCCAAGCTCACGCCGGACGGCGTGCTCGTGCTCCATATCTCGAACCGCTATCTCGATCTCGACAGTGTACTGGCCTCGACCGTGCAGCAGGTGCCGGGTCTGACCGGGTTCGTCGTCTCCGACGACGACGCGGACGGCAGCTACGAGCATTCCTCCTCCACAGTGGCGATCTTCGGCCGCACACCGGAGGCCATCGAGGCCTATCGCAAGATCGGCACGGAAGGCGAATTCGATCCCGCCAAGGTGCGCGCCTGGACCGATGACTATTCCGACATCATCGCGCCCTTCATCTCGAAGTACCGGAAGCGTTTCGGCGGCGGTTGAACCGCCCCCGGAACGCCCGCCCGGGCTCCGCCTGCCGATTGGGCAGCCTCACCTACGCCGGCAGTTGCGCCCCATCCGCCGTAACGGTATGGAGGGCCGGACTTGATGGCGGCACTTTGCCTGGTAGCCGAGGACCCCTCACGCAACTTTCGGCACCTCCCGCCAGCGGCGTACGGGGCCGGAGGATGAGCACGTCCCGACGTGCTCGCCCCGCTTGCGAGACGGTGGTGCTCAAGCGCTGCTTTGGGCTTCGGATATGCCGCGGCATGGCGATAGGATTGAGAACATGCACGTCGATGAGAAAACCGTCCGCCGCATCGCACGCCTCGCGCGCATCAAGGTGACGGATGAGGAGGCCAGAGGCCTCGAAAAAGAACTGTCCGGTATCCTCGACTGGGTCGAGCAGTTGAACGAGGTCGACGTCGACGGCGTCGAACCCATGACCTCGACCGTTGCCATGACGCTGCGCGAGCGCGATGACCGCGTAACGGACGGCGAGAAGGCCGCCGATGTGACGCTGAACGCCCCCATGTCCGAAGACGACTTCTACGTCGTGCCGAAAGTGGTCGAATAGGCCTGCCCGCCGCGACGGATGCGACCATGCCTGTGAAGGCGCTGGTCTCGAGCAGACTGAACTTGGGAAAGTATCGTGACCGACCTGACGAAACTGACGCTTGCAGAAGCCCGCGACGGCCTGAAGGCGAAAAAATTCTCCGCGACCGAACTGACGAAAGCGTTCGTCACCGCGATTGACAAGGGCAACGGCGCGCTCAACGCGTACGTGCTGCCAACACCCGATCACGCCCTCGCTCAAGCCAAGGACAGCGACGCTAGACTGGCCAAAGGCGAAGCCCGCCCGCTCGAAGGCCTCCCGCTCGGCCACAAGGACCTTTTTTGCACCAAAGGCATCCGCACCACGGCCTGCTCGAAGATTCTCGACGACTTCAAGCCGCCCTATGAATCGACAGTCGGCCAGAACCTCTGGGATGCCGGCGCCGTCATGCTCGGCAAGCTCAACAACGACGAATTCGCCATGGGCTCGTCGAACGAAACGAGCGCGTTCGGCCCCGTGATCAACCCTTGGCGGCGTACGCGCGATGGCAAGCCAGACAATGCGAAACTCGTGCCCGGCGGCTCTTCGGGAGGTTCGAGCGCGGCTGTCGCCGCCGACCTTTGCCTCGCCGCTACCGCCACCGATACCGGTGGCTCCATCCGCCAGCCCGCCGCGTTGACCGGTACCGTCGGCATCAAGCCGACCTATGGCCGCTGCTCGCGCTGGGGCATCGTCGCCTTCGCCTCGTCACTCGACCAGGCAGGACCGATCGCCAAGACCACGCGTGACGCGGCCATCATGCTCCGCCACATGGCCAGCTTCGATCAGAAGGACTCGACCTCCGTCGACACGCCTGTGCCCGATTACGAGGCGGCGCTGACGCAAGGTGTGAAAGGTCTTCGCATCGGCGTGCCGAAGGAATACCGCGTCGACGGCATGTCGAAGGAAGCCGAGGAAAGCTGGCAGAAGGGTATCGCGTGGCTGAAGGCGGCGGGGGCCACCATTCACGACATCTCCCTGCCGCACACGAAGTACGCGCTGCCCGCCTATTACATCGTCGCCCCTGCCGAGTGTTCGTCCAACCTCGCCCGCTACGACGGCGTCCGTTACGGCCTTCGTGTCGCCGGCAAGGACCTGATCGACACATACGAGAACACGCGCGCCGCAGGCTTCGGCAAGGAGGTCAAGCGCCGCGTTCTGATCGGCACCTACGTGCTCTCGGCCGGCTACTACGACGCCTATTATCTGAAAGCACAGAAGGTCCGCACGCTCATCAAGCGCGACTTCGACCTCGCCTGGGACAAGGTCGATTGCATCCTGACGCCGACCACGCCCAACCCTGCCTTCGGCTTCGGCGAGAAGTCCGGCGATCCACTCGCCATGTATCTCGAAGACATCTTCACCGTGACCGTGAACATGGCCGGCCTGCCCGGCATCTCGGTACCGGCCGGTCTATCGTCTGAAGGAACGCCGATGGGCCTCCAGCTCATTGGCAAACCATTCGACGAAGCGACGCTCTTCCGCGCCGCCCAGGCCATCGAGGATGCCGCCGGCCGCGTCACCGTCAAGGACCACTGGTGGGCGTGACAGCTGCTGAAATCCAGGCGTGTTGCCTCCGGCGGCCCCGTGCTTGCCGGAGGTCGTGTTTTGGCGCCTTGCGGCGCGCACCAGACGAAATCCGGCCATTTTTTTGCGCTCAACTGAGCGTGCTACAGGGGGCTCGGGGCAGGGGATCGAGCGGTAAACAGCTATTTTCCCAAGTCGCACGAAAGCTGAGGGCTTTCTTAAGTCGATCTTAACCAAGAGACGGTGAATGTCGGGGCAGTACGTGGCCGGAGTTTTCGGCCTGAGTAGGAGTATGCGTATGAACCGCGTCGCGCTGCCCGTGATCGCGTCCGCTTTTCTGGCCGGCTGTGCCGTCGGCGGCGCCCATCTGACGTC
>ERZ761609.2470-NODE-2470-length-13586-cov-17.677777_pt1 | contig 13586 bp, 11 predicted proteins | sample MGYA00511163_ERZ761609 | MGnify/ENA primary metagenome ERZ761609 (study PRJEB28899, sample SAMN02445070) | bioreactor sludge metagenome | biome: EBPR sludge | place: Australia: Brisbane, Thorneside Wastewater Treatment Plant | collected 2011-12-16 ... | reverse complement strand
AGCACGAGGGCCGCGGCGCCGTCGGAGACGGGCGAGCAGTCGGTGCGCCTCAGTGGCCCCGCCACCAGCGGGTTGCCTTCGGACGGTGTGTTGCAGAACTCGAATCCGAGGTCCTTGCGCAGCTGAGCCATCGGGTTGACGGCGCCATGGCGGTGGTTCTTGGCCGCGATGCGGGCCAGGCTGTCCGAGCGGTCGCCATGGCGCCTGAAGTAGGTCTCGGCGATCTGGCCGAACACTCCGGCGAAGCCACCGGGCCCGCTGCCTTCCGCGTCGGAGTGGTAAGAGGCCGCGAGCAGGATCTCGCCCGCCTGGCGCGTCGAAACCGCCGTCATCTTCTCCGCGCCGATCACCAGGGCCGTTCGACCGCGTCCCGACTCGATGTAGTGGAGGCCCGCGTGCACGGCTGCCGATCCGGTGGCGCACGCATTCTCCAGCCTCGTCGCGGGCTTGAAGCGCAGGTCCGGTTCGGCCTGCAGGACCAGCGACGACGGGAAGTCCTGCTTCTGGAATCCGTTGTTGAAGACGCCAACAAAGATGGCATCGATGTCGCGGGGCTCCAGGCCGGCATGGACGATGGCGGGCGTGGTGACGCGCGCGATCAGCGACTCGATGTCGTCCTCAGGCAGCCGGCCGAACGCCGTGTGCGCCCAGCCGATGATGTGCGTGCTCATGGATGCCCCCCTTCAGGCAGCGGCCATCTGGTCGAGTTGGATGCGCAGCTGGCGCTTGAGCACCTTGCCGTACGCATTGCGCGGCAGTGCACTGACCCAGAAGTACTTCTTCGGGCGTCGGAAGTCGGCGATCTCCCGGCGGCAGAAGGCGTCCAGCACCTCGTCGCTCAGCGGCTCTCCTTCGGCCACCAGCACCGCGGTCACCATCTCGCCCCACTTGGGGTGCGGCATGCCGATGACCGCCACCTCGCGCAGCCCGGGCAGCCGCAGCAAGGCCTCCTCGACTTCGCGCGCATACACGTTGGCGCCGCCGCTGATGATCATGTCCTTCTTGCGGTCGACGATGTACAGGTACCCGGAGTCGTCGAAGCGACCCATGTCGCCGGTGTGCAGCCAGCCGTCGACGATGGTCTCGGCAGTGGCGTCGGGACGCTGCCAGTAGCCCAGCATCATGTGGGGACCCCTGGCCACCACCTCGCCGGCCTGCCCCGTGGGCACATCGTGTCCGTCGTCGTCCACCACGCGAAGTTGCACGCCAGGCACCACGCGGCCGGCGGCGCGCAAGAGATGGGGCTGCTCGCCGTTGATGAGACGGTGCTCGGCACGGCTCATCGACGTGAGGAACATGGGGATCTCGGTCTGCGCGAAGGACTGGATCAGCACGTCGCCGAAAGTGGCCAGGGCGCCGCGCAGCGTGCCCGGGTCGATCGGGGAGCCGGCGTAGTACAGCGCCCGCAGCGCCAGGTCGCGCAGCGGCGGGCGCTTGCCGTGCGCGTCCAGCAGCATCTGGATCATCGATGGAACCAGGAAGCAGCTGGTGATGCCTTCGCCGCGCATCATGGTGAGTGTGAGCGCGGCATCGAACCTGGCGCACAGCAGCGCCTTCCCGCCGACTTCGATGGTGGGCAGGACCAGGAAGCCGGAGCCGTGCGTCAGCGCGGCCAGGTGCACGGTCACCTCGTCCTCGGCGAAGTCGAGCAGCTCCCTCGCATAGCGCGACACCTCGGTCCAGGCGCGGTGCGGCAGCATGGCGCCCTTGGGCAGGCCGGTGGTGCCGCTGGTGTAGTTGATGGTGGCCAGGTCGTCGCCGCCCACCTCGTGCGGGACAGACGGACCCGACGCAGCGACGAACCCCTCGAACGCGCGCTGGCCCTGGGACAGCTCGGAGGCCGGGCGGCTGACCAGCTCACCGAGGGGCGCCACGCCCTTCAGGCGCGGGCGCGACAGCAGGAGCCCATGCTGGGCGATCAGCAGCCGCGCGCCGGAGTCCTGCAGGATGTGCAGCAGTTCGTCCTCGAGCAGGCGGATGTTCATCGGCACCGCCACGAGGCCGGCGCTCGCAATGGCCAGGAACGACCGCACGTACTCCCAGGAGTTGCCCAGCAGGAGGGCCACGCGGTCGCCAGGCTGCAGGCCGAGGTCGCGCAGCGCCTGCGCCGTGCCTTGCACCTGCTGCCAGAGCTCCCCATAGCGGATCTCGCGGCGTCCTCCCGGAGCGTCGAGGTCGCTGACCGCGATGCGCTCGGGGTGCCGCTGCGCGGTGCGGGCAAGGAGCGTGGCCAGATTCATGCGGCATCCCGGCTGACCACATCGGCGATGAAGGCCTGGAGCCGACGGGTCACGGCCTCGGGCCGCTCCAGGCTCGGCAGATGGGCGGCGTTTCGCACGACCTCGAAGCGCGAGTTCGGCACGCGCTGGTGCATGTGGCGCATGATCTCCGGCGTCGATGCAGGGTCGTTCTCGCCCACGAGGAACATCGTGGGCACCGCGATGCGCGCGAGGTCGTCGTCCAGGTCCAGGCCCCGAAAGGCCGCGATGCAGCCGACGTAGGCGTCGGTCGTCGTCGAGGCGATCATGCGGCGTGTCTGCTGCACAACCTGTGGATTCGCCTGGGCATAGGCCGGCGTGAACCAGCGGGAGATCGTGGCCTCGACGGCGGCACGCTCCACACCCTCCCGCCGGACGCGGGCAGCAACGTCGTTCCACCACTTCGCCATCGCCGGTGCGATCCGCGGCAATGCCGAGCACACCGTCAGGCTGGCCAGCGGCACCCGTTGCCTGATGGCCAGGAACATGCCGATCATTCCGCCCAGCGAGGTGCCGACCAGGTGCGGGCGGACAACGCCCAGCGCAGACATGGCGCCGGTGACGTCCTCGGCAAGCATGTCCAGCGTGTAGGGGCCGGGCTCGTTGCGCGAACGGCCATGGCCCCGCCAGTCCAGGCACATCACGCGATAGCGCACGCGCAACGCCTGGACCTGCGGCGCCCACATGCTCGTGTCCGCGGCCATCGAGTTGAGCAGCACGATCCACGGTGCGCCGACCGGCCCGTCCTGACTGACGAACAGCTCCGCTCCATTGACCGGGAGCCGGCCCGCCACGCCGTCGCTCGATCCAGGCATTCTCATCCTTTGAGACAGTTATGGCCTGCCCAAACCACAGGCCACGATGCTGTTTCAGTGTAGAAATTGCGGTCGGATCGACGAAGCGGGTTTCTACGAGAAATGCCGGATCACTATATGAGACTCACGATCCACCGGGCGCCGAGGACTTCACGGTACGAACGGCGTACGCCACGGCCTGCCACGAGTCTGTCCCGCCACCACCGCGCAACGCCGACCAGGTCTCGGCAATGGTGCGCGCCTCGTCGACCATCTTGCGCGCGAGCTGGCGTCGACGCGCTTCGTCCATGCGCGAGATGATCGCCGTGATGCACAGTGACGCGATGGGCCGGCCGTGCGGATCGAACACCGGAACGCCCACGGCGCAGGTGGCCGGGTAGGCGAGGATCTGCGTGACCGCATAACCCAGCCGCCGGGCCTCGGCGACCTGTTCGAGCAGGTGCTTTTCCGTGTACTGGTCGTGGTCCGCCAGCCGCCGGGCGTTGTGGCGAACGATCTCGGCGACCTCGTTGTCGGGCAGGAAGGCCAGCAGGGCCATGCTGAACGCGCCCACGCCCAAGGGCCACCGGTCGCGAAGGTTCAGCCGCAGTGCCTTCTCGGGGTAGCTGCCCTCGGCCATGCCCAGGCACAGCGCATCGAACCCGCTTCGCACCGCGAAGTAGACGGTATCCGAGGTCTCGCGGCACAGCTTCTCCAGCGACGGCTGGGCGATCGCCCCGATGTCGAACTTGTCGCTCATCGCGCGGCTCAGCGCATAGATCTCCGCGCCGATGCGGTAGTGCTTGGTCTGCTCGTTGAACTCCAGCAGCCCCTCCTCGAAGAGCACGCGGAGGATTCGGTGCACGGTGGCCTTGTGCAGCCCGGAGACCTGGGCCACGGGCGTGAGCGGCGTGCCGCGGTCACCGCCCATGGCCACGATGCGCAGGATCGCGGCCGCGCGGCGGATGCTCTGGGCGCCTTCCGTGGTCTTCATGGAGCTTCATTGTTCTCAAATGATGAGACATCCAAACTGGTGCAAACCCCTTCTTGACGCTCCTTCACCCCGTATCTAAATTGGCCGCGACCCTCTGCAGCGCAGGATCCATCGCCACAAGCGTATTGCAATATGAGACCGCAAATCAGCGGTCACCAAGGAGCCGGACCATGTCACTCGCCGAGAACGTTCGTGTCGCGTTTGCCGAGGAAGCCAAGCTGCAGTGGCTGCCGTTGAAGGACACGCCTGGCTTCGGCGGTGTCGACATTCCCGGCATCGAGTGCAAGTTCTTCGGCAAGGAAGGGGTCGGCCCCTGGTTCTACCTGGTCCGGCACGAGCCCGGCGTCATGGTCGAGCGCCACTCCCACGAGGGGGACGTCTTCCACTACATCCTCGAGGGCGACTGGCACATCGGCAACCGGCGCTTCGGCCCCGGCTTCATGCAGTATGAGCAGGTCGGCCTGAACTACGGCCCCATCCGAAGCGGCGATCGTGGCTCGCTGTTCCTCGCCATCTACGACCGCGCGCCCAATTTCCTGCCGGCCAGGGGCGCGGAGAAGAACGCGGACCCGGCAGCCGCCTATGAGCCAGATGGTCGCGCCCACTGAGGCCCTGCAGTGGATGTGCCTGCCCTGCGGCTACGTGTATGACCCTGCCGTCGGCGATCCGGGGCACGGCTTGCCGCCTGGCGTCGGCTTCGAGGAACTCGCGGCGGATTTCTCATGCCCCTGGTGCGGGGTGTCCAAGGCCGAGTTTGCTCCGATCTGAGCACCGCCCCTGATCCTTCGCCTGCGTGCCGCGCTGCACGCCCACCGTCGCAATACAGGAGACAAGCATGTCGTCCACCCTATCCCGCCGCTCGTTCGGCGCTCTGGCTCTCGGCCTGGCGCTGGCGGGAGGTGCCGCCGCCCAGCAGGAGGTCCGCCTCACGATCGGCTCGCACGCGGGCCCGACGCTCGTGCCCGTGGCCGTGATGAAGGACTACTTCCAGGCCGAGGTCAACCGCCTGCTGCAGGCGAACGGCAACAAGTACAAGGTGACGTGGAACGAAGCCTACGGCGGGACGCTCTTCAAGTTCACCGAGACGCTGGCAGCGGTGCGCGACGGACTGGCCGACGTCGGCTACGTCGGCACCGTCTGGGAGTCGGACCGCATGCCGCTGTCGGGGATCACGTTCTTCACGCCGTTCTCCAGCAACAGCATGAGCGTCCAGGCAAAGGCGGTGGACAACCTGGTGCGCAACAACAAGGCAGTGGCCGCCGAGTGGGAGCGCAACAAGCTCGTCTACCTCGCACCCATCGTGGTGGAGCACTACAACCTGTGGACCACCACGCCAGTGACCAGGGTCGAAGACCTGAAGGGTCGAAAGCTCATGGCGCCGGGCACCGCCGCGCGCTGGCTGCAGGGCACCGGTGCGGTTGCCGTCGACGGCGGGCTGCCGGCCTTCTACACGAACATCCAGACCGGCGTCGCCGATGGTGCCGTGAGCCTGCAGACGGCGATGATGGGGCTCAAGATCTTCGAGATCGCCAAGCACGTCACCGACACGGGCATCGGACCCATGGTGCCGGGCGCATTGGCGGTCAGCCGCGACCGCTTCAACCGGCTGCCCAAGGAAGTGCAGGACGCGCTGATCAAGGCCGGCGAGGGCTTCTCGGAACAGGTCATCAGGCAGACCGAGCAGAAGATCGTCGAGGCGCGGAAGGTGCTGGACGCGGCCGGCGTGAACTTCAGGACCCTGCCCGAGGAGGAGCGCCGCCGCTGGATCGCCGCATTGCCGGACATCGGCGGCGACTGGATCAGGACCGTCGAGGCCAAGGGGCAACCGGCACGCCAGGTGATGCAGGCCTACATGGCGGAGGTGCGCAAGGCCGGTGACAAGCCCGGTCGCGACTGGGACAAGTAGTGTCCCTGGTGCCGGCCGTGCCTCCCGGCAATCAAGCTCGACTTGCGCACGGGCCGGCCGCCCTCGGGGCCGGCCGGTGGGCGCGAACGCTGGGCGCAGTGACCAGCCTGCTCAATGCCATCGGCTCGGCCTGGATCTTCGGGCTGATGCTGATGATGCTCGGCGACATGGGGGCACGGCTGCTCTTCAATCGCCCGATAGCGGGAGTGGCCGAGGTGGCGGGGCTGTCCATCGTGGGCATCGTCTACCTGCAGCTGGCCTCGGCCGTGCAGAGCGGCCGCATGACGCGCGCCGACTTCATGGCCGACTGGGTGGCGCGCCATGCGCCGCGCATGGGGCACCTGATGACGTCGGCGTTCCAGCTGCTGGGCGCCTGCACCATGGCGGGCCTGGCCTGGGTCAGCGTGCATCCGCTGCGTTCGGCCTGGACCGACCAGGAGACGCTGGGCACCGCCGGCGTGTTCCTGGTGGCCACATGGCCGTTCCGGGGCATGGTCGTGCTGGGCGCCACGCTGGCGGCCGTCTGCTACCTGCTGCGAGCCGGGCATGCCCTGGCGCGGCTGCGTGAGACCACGCACGAAGCATGACGGACATCCAGATCGCGCTCACGCTGGTGGGGCTGGTGGTCGTGCTGGTCATGCTCGGCGTGGACATCGGCATCGCACTGCTGGCCCTGTCCTTCCTGGGCGTCTGGTGGATACGGGACGACATCGCGATCGCCGAGCGGCTGGTGTCGATGGCCGCCTTCAGCGGCATCCAGGAGTACGTCTTCGCCACCATCCCGCTGTTCGTGCTGATGGGCATGCTGATCGCAGTTTCGGACGTGGGCAAGGACACTTTCGACGCGGCGGCGTGGGCATTGCGCAGGGTCGCGGGCGGCCTCGGCATGGCCACCGTGGCATCGAACACCGTCTTTGCCGCCGTCACGGGAGTCAGCCTGGCCTCGGCCAGCGTGTTCACCAAGGTGGCGGTGCCGGAGATGATCCGCCACGGCTACTCGCCGGCATTCGCCGTGGGCACGGTGGCGGGATCGTCGATCCTGGGCATGCTGATCCCGCCCAGCGTGCTGCTGATCATCTACGGCGTGATCGCCGAGCAGTCGATCGGCAAGCTGTTCATCGCGGGCATCGTGCCGGGCCTGATCATGGCCACGGCCTTCTGCCTGGTGATCTTCGTCATCGCCGTGCACTTCAAGGGGTTTGCCGGGCCGCAGCGATCGCCGGATGCCGGACACGGCGATCACGAGATGCGCTGGCCCGAGGCCGCGGCCAAGGTCGTCCCCATCGCGGCCCTGGTGGTGGTGATGCTGGGCGGCCTGTATGCGGGCTTCTTCACACCGACCGAGGCGGGTGCCGTGGGCGCCTTCGGCGCCCTGGTGCTGGCGCTGGCCAAGCGACGCCTCACGACCGCGCGCCTGTGGAACTGCCTGCTGGAGACCGGCTGCATCTCGGTGGCCATCCTCTTCCTGCTGATCACCGCGGCCATGTACAGCCGGATGATCACGGTGGCCGGCGTCCCCGAGTGGCTGGGCGGACTCCTGCAGGGCCATGGCGAGTACGCCTTCCTGGCCGGGTACATCCTCATCCTGCTGCTGATGGGGATGATCCTGGACTCGACCTCCATCCTGCTCATCCTGACCCCGCTGGCCGTGCCGATCGCGAGGGCCTTCGGCATGGACCTGATCTGGTTCGGGCTCATCACGGTCATCGTGGTGGAGATCGGGCTGCTGACGCCGCCGCTGGGCCTGTCGGCCTTCGCCGTCAAGGCGAGCCTGGCCGACAGCCGGATCAAGCTGTCCACCGTGTTCGCGGGCGCCCTGCCCTTCGTGGCCACCATGGTCGCGGTCACGATGCTGCTCATCGCATTCCCCTGGCTGGTGAGCCTGCTGTACTGAGGTTTCCCGAGTGATCGACCTGTACTTCTGGACGACGCCCAACGCCTACAAGGTGCTGCTGTTCCTGGAGGAATCGGGGCTGCCGTACCGACTGGTCCCGGTGAACATCTCCCGCGGTGAGCAGTTCGACCCGGCGTTCCTGGCCATCAGCCCCAACAACCGCATCCCCGCGATCGTCGACCAGGCACCCGCGGACGAAGGCGCACCTGTCCCCGTGTTCGAGTCGGGTGCCATCCTGCAGTACCTCGCGCGCAAGACCGGACGCTTTGGCGGCGCAGACGAGCGCCAGAGGGTGGAGGTCGAGCAGTGGCTGTTCTGGCAGATGGCGGGCCTGGGACCCATGGCCGGCCAGAACCACCACTTCAACCACTACGCCCCGCAGCCGCTACCCTACGCGATCGACCGCTACATGAACGAGGTCCAGCGCCTCTACGGCGTGCTCGAACGCCGGCTGCGGGGCCGCAGCTTCATTGCGGGAGAGCCCTACACGATCGCCGACATGGCCTGCTACCCATGGATGATCCTGCACCAGCGCGGCCGACAGGACATCACGGCGTTCCCGGCCATCCGCGCATGGCTCGATCGCATTGCCGAACGCCCGGCCACCGGCCGGGCGTACGCACGGGGCCAGGCGGTCAACCAGGTGCCCGTGGTGAACGACGACACCGCGCGCCAGGTCCTGTTCGGCCAGACCGCGCGGCTCGGCTGACTACGGAAGGGAGCACCGCGCCCGCCTCCGCGGCAGCTGCGTCGGGCGCACGTCGCAACTCACTGCCACCGCAACGACATCCAACGCGTGCATGAGGACCTCATGCACTCGGCTTCCCGCAGCATGCGTCGCAGCGCCAGATGTCATCGTGCGCATCGCGCGGCCTCGATGGCGCAGCGTGGTGCTCTTTCGTCAGGTCAGGGGGCGGACATGTCCTCTTCCCTCACAGGAAGGGCTGCGGATGAGTGATGTTCTTCGTCGCCGCTGCCACGCAGGGTGAGCGCTTGCGTGCCGGCACGGTCGAAGACCTGACCAAGGTCTGCTTGGGGCGGTCATGGCGGATGGTGGAGGAGCGCAACGAGACCCGGATCAGATATCTGATGGCGACGCCAGATGGGCTGCTCGCGTCCCGTTCGGGCGGGACCTCAGTATGGCCATGCCATGCGTGGCCCGATCGGCACCTCTGGCGGCCCGCATTGCCCTCCCCGCCCCGGGGCCCTGGGCCGACGCCACGCAGACCACCTCAGGCACCAACGGGCCGCCTGGTCTGACGCGATCGCGGTGCGCCTCCCGTGCCAGCCCGCGCAGCGTCCGCCGGTGCGCTGAACGGTGCGAAGCCCTGCGGCACCAACTGCTCGCGCTGGGCAAACTCGAGCAGCCACTTGCGGAAGACTGTCACGCGGTGTAGCCGGGCCTTCTCTGCCGTCGTGACGACAAAGTACGCCGAATGGATGGGCTTGACCCAGCCTGGCAGCGGCGCGACCAGCCGGCCGTTTGCCAGGTGATCGCGCACCAGCATGCTGCGGCCCAGCACCAACCCCCTGCCGGCGATTGCTGCGCGCAGGATCAGAAGCGGATCGCTGAAGCGTGGCCCGTGGAGGAAGTCGTCGCCTTTCAGTCCCGCCTCCTGCAGCCAGAGGTCCCAGGACATCCAGGGTTCGTGGACCATGCGCACCGTGGAGTTGAGCAGCGTGAAGCGCATCAGCTCTGCCTTCTCGTAGGTTCCGGCAGGCTTGGTCAGCAGCGCCGGGCTGCACACCGGCGTCACGTTCTCGTTTGCCAGCAACTGCGCGTCGAGCCCGGCGTTCAGGCCCGGTCGGCCGAAGCGGATTGCAACGTCGACTTCCTCAGCTCGCAGGTCCACCATGCGGTACTCGGTCTGGATCAGGACGTCGATCTCCGGGTACTGCGCGCGGAAGTCGACCAAGCGCGGCATCAGCCACTCCTGCGAGAACGAGGGCAGCGCGCTGATCACGAGCACTTCCGAAGCGCTGCTGCGCGTGCTCTTCACGAGACCCATCGCGTCCTCGAAGCTGTCGAAACCGGCCGTCACGCCTGGCAGCAGTGCCGAGCCGTGCCGGGTGAGTGACAGACCGTTGGGGAGCCGCTCGAACAGCAGGTGACCCACGAACTCCTCGAGGAGCTTGATCTGGTGGCTGACTGCCGCAGGCGTGACGCAAAGCTCCTCTGCTGCCTTGGCGAAGCTGCCCAGGCGCGCCGCTACCTCGAAGGTCCGGAGCGCCTTCAAAGGCGGTAGTCGCGTGCGTTTCATGGGCACATGCTAGGCGAGCAAGACTTTTTGGGGTCTAGGGCAAGTATTGGTAGCTTGTCCTGCCACGACCGGACCCGAAGAATCCACTCTGTCGTCGCTGGACCCCCAGCGGCCTCCAACGAAGACACGGATCACCCTTCCTCCGCTCTGGTCAATGTCCACCCACCTGTCCGTCAACGGCGAAGCAGTCGCAGCGCAAGTGCGTCCCGACACGCCGCTGGCCATCTTCCTGCGAGAGCAGCTGGGGCTTCGCGGCACCAAGATCGGCTGTGCTGCTGGTGAGTGCGGTGCCTGCACGGTGTTGATGGACGACCGCCCCGTGTGCGCCTGCCTTACACCCGTCGGCCGCTGCGAGGGATCACGTGTGTTGACCATCGAGGGCGTCAGTGACGATCGGGGAGGACTGCACCCGGTCCAGCGGGCCCTGGTGGAGCACGGCGCATTCCAGTGCGGTTTCTGCACGCCAGGGGTCGTGATGAGCACACTCGCGCTCGCTGCGCAGCCCCGGCCGCTTGCCGACGCGGACATTGCCCGGGCGCTGCAGGGCAACGTCTGCCGCTGCAGCGGCTACGTGAAGCTTCTGGAGGCGGTCAAGGCCGTGCTCGCGGAGCAGCGCGCGTGACCACGCCAATGCGCTACGTCGGGGCCCGCATCCCGCAGGTCGAAGGACCGGAAAAGGTAACCGGCCGGGCGATCTTCGCCGGGGACTTGGCTTTTGAGGGGCAACTGCATTCGGCGGTGCTTCGCAGCCCGCATGCGCACGCCCGCATCGTGTCGATCGACGCGTCGGCGGCCGAGCGACTGCCGGGCGTCCACGCGGTCGCCTCAGCCACGGACTGCCCTCGAGCGTATCTCAACTTTGGACCGGCCTTCGCCGACCGCTACCCCTTCGCCCTGGGCAAGGTGCGATTCGTCGGCGAGGAGGTGCTGGCAGTTGCCGCCGAGACGCAGGCTATCGCCTTGGAGGCACTGTCGCTGGTCAAGGTGGTCTACGAGCCGCTGCCAGTGGCCCACGACCCGCACTCCGCGCTGAAGCCCGATGCGCCGGAGATCCATCAGCGCGACGGCTTGGCGCGCAACATCGCGCAGCACACGCGCGCTGAGTTCGGCGACGTGCAGGGGGGATTCGCGCGCGCTGCGCTGGTCGTCGACGGCGTCTACACACATGGCCTCACGGCTCCGGTGTGCCTGGAGACGAACTCGGTGGTCGCGCGCTTCGACCGCGAGACAGGCGACCTCACGGTGTGGGCACCGACGCAGGCGCCGTTCTTTGCGCGGAAGGAACTGGCGCACGTGCTCGCACTGCCGCTTGCCAAGGTCCACCTTCGAGCAGTGTCCATCGGCGGCGGATTCGGCGGAAAGTCTCAGGCGCCCGAGACGGTGGCCATCGCCGCGGTGCTCGCGATGAAGGCAGGACGGCCTGTGCGCCTGGTCCTGAGCCGACGCGAGGAGTTCCTGGCAGGCAAGACAGACCACGGAAAGTGGATGCACGTGCGGACGGCGGTGGACTCCGAAGGCAATCTGCTGGCCCGCCATACCGCCTACCTGGTCGACAACGGCGCGTACACGCACATGGGGCCTGCGTATGTTTCCGCGGTGCGCCAGCGCACCTGCAATCTGTACCGAGTGGCGGCAGCCGGATTCGACGGCCGGCTCGTCTACACCAACAAGGTACCAGGTGGCTCCTACCGCGGCATGGGGGCGCCCCAGATCATCTGGGCGCTGGAGACGCAGATCGACCAGATCGCCGCGAAGCTGGGCAAGGACAGGCTGGAGTACCGCATCCAGATCGCGAACCGGCCGGGCGATACCACGCCGCAGGGATGGCAGCTTTCGACCTGCGCGCTAAGGGAGTGTCTGCAGGAGGTGGGCCGGCGCATCGGCTGGGCACAGCGGCGCGGTCAGCGCCAGCCCTGGCGCGGCATCGGCTTCGCGTCCATGATCAACCCCAGCGTCGGCGTGCTCTACCCCGAGGGCAACTTCGCGAACGTGGCGATCGACCTCGAGCCGGATGGCCGACTGCTGGTCGCCACGCAGACCGCCGACGCGGGGACGAGTCAGAACACCGTCCTGGCGCAGTTCGTCGCAGAGGAGCTGCAGCATCCGATCGAGGCCATCCACGTCCTGCACATGGACACCGACCAGGCGCCGGACGATCTGGGCAGTGCCGCTTCAAGGGTGACCTTCATGACCGGGGCCGCGGCGATCGACGCCGCGCGCCGACTGCGCGACGCACTTCGACAGGCCTATGCCTCCCGGCATGGCTGCGCCGCAGAGGTGGTTGAGGTGCGGGAGGGCAGGATCGCCGCGCCCGGGAAGCCGACAGAGACCTTTGCCGAGTTCGTCAGTGCGCATGGAACCATGCGCGTCGTCGGGCACCACCAGCTCGACCTGCCGCGCGCAGATCCTAAGACCGGCTTCGGCAACTACGCCCCCGCCTACGGCTTCGGCGCGCAGGCAGTGGAGGTGGAAGTCGATCCCGCAACCGGTCATGTCAAGGTCCTGCAGGTGATCGTCGTGCAGGACATGGGCCGCGTCATCAACCCGCTGACGCTCGAGGGTCAGATGCATGGCGGCATCCTGCAGGGCATCGGCATGGCGCTGCGCGAGGAGCTGGTGTTCGATCACGGCGAGCCAGTCAACGCCTCGCTGATCAGCTATCGCGTGCCACGGGCGATGGAGACCCCGCGCATCGAGACGCACTTCATCGAGACGCTGGAGCCCAGCGGCCCCCTCGGCGCGAAGGCGGGCGGCGAGCACTCGGTCAACCCGACCATCGCCGCCGTGGCCAATGCGGTGGCCGACGCGGTCGGCGTGCACTTCACGGAACTGCCCATAACCCCGGCCAAGGTGCTGGCGGCCATCACGACCAAGCAGGGGCGCGAGGTTCCCACGCAGCCCTGGATGCGGCCGCTGAACGCCGAGATCGCGGCGGTGCGTGCGCTCTATCCGCGCGGCCTGTTCCCGGCGATGAAGGCGTTGGGCCGCGTCGCCGGGCGAGTGCGATCCAGGGCAGATCGCTGGGAGTACCTGCGCCCCACGACCCTGGACCAGGCGCAGCAGGCGTTGGGCCAGGACGGGCGCCGCGTGAAGGTGATGGCTGGCGGCACGGATCTGCAGGTAGGTCTGCGCCAGGGCGTGTACCAGGCCGACCTGGTCGTGGACATCACTGGCATCGAGGCACTGCGCGGCATCGAGATCGGCCCGGACCACGTCCGCATCGGCGCGTGCACGACGCTCGCGCAGGTGGTCGCCGACGACGCGTTGGCCGAAGTCGACCCGGTGTTGCGAGAGGGCCTGATCCAGGTGGCCACGCCGCAGATACGCAACATGGCCACGCTAGGAGGGGATCTTTGCCAGGAGAAGCGCTGCTGGTTCTTCCGCAGCGGACGACCCTGCTACAAGAACGGCGGCGCCTCGTGCCCTTGCTATAGATCGGAAGAGCACACGTCTGAACTCCAGTCACTGACCAATCTCGT
>ERZ761609.2468-NODE-2468-length-13592-cov-7.573761_pt1 | contig 13592 bp, 15 predicted proteins | sample MGYA00511163_ERZ761609 | MGnify/ENA primary metagenome ERZ761609 (study PRJEB28899, sample SAMN02445070) | bioreactor sludge metagenome | biome: EBPR sludge | place: Australia: Brisbane, Thorneside Wastewater Treatment Plant | collected 2011-12-16 ... | reverse complement strand
GGTTTCAACCTCGGTTACACCCAGCACAAGTCGGCTTGGGAACAGCTTTACACCGACTACCAGGACTACCAGGACACGCCTCTCTTCAAGGATAGCGGCTCGATCACTGGCGGCGCGCAGATCGGCTACAACTGGCAACACTGCTCACGCGTTCTGTTCGGCCTCCAGGCCGACTTCAACAAGACCAATGCCGGTCACTTCACCGAGCATGACACCCAGTTCGGCCGCACGGACCCGAACGGCCCTCCGGGCAACACGGATTGGGGCTACATCACCATCCGCGACCATCTGAGCGCTTTCGCGACCCTTCGCGCCCGCCTCGGCATCGTGATCTCCGACCGCACGCTGATCTACGGAACCGCCGGTCTCGCCTTCGGCAAGATCGTCCACGAAGTCCGCGACATCGGCCACTGGGACGGCACGACTCCGATCGACCGTACCTATAACGGTTGGCAGAAGGGTTGGGTCGTCGGTGGCGGCTTCGAGACCGCTCTGAACGACCGCATCTCGCTCAACGGCGAAGCACTCTGGATGGATTTCGGCAAAAAGGTCCACTACGCCTTCGACCAGCCGGTGCAACCGGCTCCGATCGATCCATACGTCTTCCGTCATGGCGAAAGGAACTTCACGGCCCGCATCGGCCTGAACTTCAAGCTGCATCGTGAGGCGCCGCACGAGCCATACCAGCCGATGAAGTAATCACGGCACGCCTGTCCGGAAACACGAGCGGAGCGCGACCCTGTCGCGCTCCGTTTCGTATTGGGCGGTTCTCCGCTACGGTCTCGTGACGGAACGAAATGGAGCGGGACGATGCGCGAACATGCGATCGAGGCCGGCATCTTGTCGGTCACCTGGCGTGAGTACGGCGAACCAACCGGCTGGCCCTGCATCATGGGTCACGGCTTTCCCTACGACGTCCACGCCTACGCCGACGTCGGCCCGCATCTCGCCGCCCATGGCGCGCGCGTGATCGTGCCGTATTTGCGCGGATATGGGCCGACGCAGTTCCTCTCACCCACCACCCCGCGCTCCGGCGAGCAGGCCGTCCTTGGCGCAGATCTCCTCGCGTTCATGGACGCACTGAAGATCGACCGCGCCGTCCTCGGCGGCTACGATTGGGGCGGTCGCGCGGCCTGCATCGTCGCAGCACTCTGGCCCGAGCGCGTGACCGCACTTGTCACCGGCAACTCCTACAACATCCAGAACATCGCCAGGAGCGGCGAACCGTTGCCCGCGCGCGAGGAAGCCTCCCTCTGGTACCAGTATTACTTCCACGCCGAACGCGGCCGGACGGGCCTCGAAAGAAATCGCCGCGACATCTGCGAACTCCTCTGGCGCATGTGGTCGCCCAAGTGGAGCTTCCCGGCCGAAACCTTCGCTCTGAGTGCTGCCGCCTTCGACAATCCCGACTTTGTCGATGTCGTAATCCACTCCTATCGCCACCGCTTCGGTCTCGTCCCCGGCGATCCGGCTGCAGCCGATATCGAAGCCCGCCTTGCCGCACAGCCGCCGATCTCCGTCCCGACGATCGCGATCGACGGCGACAGCGACGGTGTGAACCCCGGCACGGCGCACCACCGGGGAAAATTCACCGGGCCGTTCGAGTATCGCATCTTTCGCGATGCCGGCCACAATCTCCCACAGGAGCGGCCGGCGGACTGGGGCGATGCCGTGCTCGCTGCCCGTGCGCTGGCGTCGGGTTGATCCGGAAACGTCGACGGGATGTCAGTCGACGATGAAGAGCTTGGCACCTGTCGCCGTCCGCGACCGGTGCGCTGCGTCGCCGAAGTCCGAAACCTGATACGACATGCCCGCCTTGAGCGTGTAGGTCCGTCCGTCCTTGAGTTCCGTCTCGAGTTCCCCTTCGAGCACGTAGAGAACGTGGCCCCGGTCGCACCAGTGGTCGGCCAGATAGCCCGGTGAGTATTCGACGACGCGCACCCGCAGGTCGCCGATGGTGATGGTGCGCCAGAGCGCCCGCCCGCTCTCGCCTGGATGCTCGGTCGCCGGCACGTCGTGCCAGTCTGTGACCATGAAGGGATGTGCCGGGATTTTCATGCTCTGCCTCGTTCCTGCGTACTTCCTGAAAGGGCCTGTCGTGGCCGTGCGAGGATCGCACGGAATCGCCGGAAATGCCCGCCGTCGTCTCGGCTGCGCGAATCAGCTATGCACTTCAATGCTTTGAAGGAGGACCAGGCGATGGCCGATCCGAAGACCATGTTGGTGATGCCGGGCAAGAAGTTCTCGGTGTCGCGTCTCGTCAAGCAGGCGGCGCAGACCGCAGCCGGCGTAGCGCTGGGCGCCCTCGCCATCGGCGTCGTGATGATCATCAACGGTCTTTTGACCGGACGCGGCACGCTCTCGGGCCTCGTCAACGTCTGGATGAATTTCATCAAGCGTGGCGACATTCTCGCCGTCATGATCCTGACGGCTGCAGCGACGGTGCTCTTCGTCTACTGGCAGCGCGACAAGGAACGCGGGCGCTGAACCCAAGTTCCCGGCCCGTCTGATGGTTCAGGCGCCGCACTTCGTCAGTCGCGCCACAGCATCGACGAGCGCTTCAGGCTCGAGCCTGCGCCGATAGTCGACGTCGACATGGGCCAGCGTGATTATCCCGTCCGCTCCGATGACGTATGTTGCCGGGACTGGCAGTTCCCAGCTGTCGTCCCCGTTCATGGACGGCAGTCCCTTGCCGATCGAACTGAGTGCGGCCTGCAATTCGTCGGGCAGCCGATAGGCCAGCCCGAATGCTTTCGCGACCGCATTGCCGGGATCGCTGAGCACCGAGAACTTCAGTGCTCCTTTTTCCGCCGTGGAGAGCGAGTGGTCCGGCATCTCGGGGGAGATTGCGATGAGCCTCGCGCCGTACCGTTCGAGATCCGGAAGGATCGCCTGATAGGCTCGTAACTGGATGTTGCAGTACGGGCACCAGCCGCCGCGATAGAACGTGGCGACGACCGGGCCATGATGCAGCAATTCCGCCAGCGCTACACCCGTTCCGGTCGCATCGGTGAGCCAGAACAGCGGTGCCTTCTGACCGGCCTTCAGAGCGCCGTCCTCGATACCCGACCGGCGCAACTCTTCGACTTTCGCATCGTAGAGTTCCGCTCGTCCGGCGGGCGCAGCTTTGAGCCATTCGGCCTTGAATGCTTCGAGTTGCTGCGCGAGTGACGCCATGGGCCTCAGTCGCCCTTGGCTACGGAAATATCCGGCGCGTCCTCGTTCTTCATGCCCTGGACGTGGTAGCCCGCGTCGACGTGGTGCACTTCACCCGTCACCGCGCGGCCGAGGTCGGAGAGAAGATAGAGGCCGGACGCGCCGACTTCTTCGATCGTGACCGTGCGGCGCAGCGGCGAATTGTACTCGTTCCACTTGAGGATGTAGCGGAAGTCCGAGATGCCGGACGCGGCCAGCGTCTTGATCGGCCCGGCCGAGATCGCGTTGACGCGGATGTTCTGCTTGCCGAGGTCGGCTGCAAGATAGCGGACACTCGCCTCCAGTGCCGCCTTCGCCACGCCCATGACGTTGTAATGCGGCATGACCTTCTCGGCACCGTAATAGGTCAGCGTGACCATCGAGCCGCCGTTGGTCATGAGCTTCTCGGCCCGCTGGGCCAGCGCCGTGAACGAGTAGCACGAGATCAGCAGCGACTTCGTGAAGTTCTCCTCGCTCGTGTCGACGTAGCGGCCATCGAGTTCTGCCTTGTCGGCAAACGCGATGGCGTGCACGAGAAAGTCGAGCCGCCCCCATCTGGCCTTGAGCGTTTCGAACACCGCGTCCATCGACGCCTTGTCGGTCACGTCGCACGGCAGCACGATGTCGGACTTGAGTTCGGCCGCCAGCGGCTCGACCCGCTTCTTGAGGGCGTCGCCCTGATAAGTGAAAGCGAGCTCCGCCCCCTGGGCAGCACATGCCTGCGCGATACCCCACGCGATCGACCGGTTGTTGGCGACCCCCATGATCAGGCCGCGCTTGCCCGCCATCAGAGTGCCCGTAGGAATTGTGGTTTCGGTCGTCATGTGCCGTTGGTCCCGAAAAATCTGGCTGTGAACACCCATCAGGGCGAAATTTGCCGCAATCCATCACATTTGACGCGCGGGGTCCAGCCCGCCACTGGGGGCATGCCCTGCCGTCACAATCAGGTGATCGGGCAGGTGATCGCGCCCGTCCCGCACTTCCGCGTCTTGTCTCGATCGCGGCCGCCCCTTACTGACGCAGGCCGGAAACCCAGGAAAGGACTTCCCATGAAGCTTTACTACACTCCGGGCGTCTGCTCGCTTTCGCCCCACATCATCCTGAAGGAAAGCGGCCTGCCCCATAGCCTGGTCAAGACCGACATCCGCTCCAAGACCATCGACGGCGGCGCCGATTACAAGTCCAAGAACCCGCTCGGTTATGTCCCGGCCCTCGAACTCGAGGATGGCACGCTGCTGACCGAGGGTCCGGCCATCGTGCAGTACATCGCCGACAAGGCGCCGGACAAGAATCTCGCCCCCGCCAACGGCACGCTCGACCGCTACAAGATGCAGAGCTGGCTCAATTTCGTCTCGACCGAGCTGCACAAGGGCGGCTTCTCGCCCCTGTTCAATCCCGCACTCGCCGACGACGTGAAGAAGGTGTTCCGCGACCGTCTCATGACGCGCCTCGATCACCTCGAGAATCATCTGAAAAAGAACGACTACCTGCTCGGCTCGAAGTTCTCGTTGCCCGACGCGTACCTGTTCACGGTGCTGCGCTGGACGGTGCCGATGAAGATCGACCTCACGCCGTACCCGGCCATCCAGGCCTACCAGAAGCGCATCGCAGCGCGGCCCGGCGTGCAGGCGGCGATGTCGGCCGAAGGTCTGCCGGCCGCCTGATCCCGGCCTCAGCCGTCGAGTTGCCAGCGGCCGTTCGTCAGGCGACACGCGACGCCTTCGGCGCTGCGCGTGACATCACGTGACTGCAGCGTCACCACGAGATGACGGCACGGCTCGCCGTTGCGTCCCTTGAAGGACGACGTCGGTCGTGCCGTCCCGGACATCGTGCCGTCGCGCCTGTGCCAGACGTAGGTGCCGCCGTCGCCCACTTCGCTGAGGGCGACGTGCACCGCGTCGAGCGTGGCGATGACGTCGTAGTCGTCGAGCTTCGGAGCAGGACGCGCGGGCCGGGTCGAGGCCGGTGCACGCGGGCCATCGTCCGGTTCGATCCAGATCGGTGCCGTCGCACCTGGGGCGCGTTCGTCTGCTCGAAGGGTATCGGGGGAGAGGACGACGAGCGCGACGAGGAAGACGGCTGTCGATGCTGCCGCGCCGAAGGCGGCGAGACCGGAATGAGAACGCATGATACACACTCGAACAGATACGCACGGCGACACGATCCCGTCCTTGTCGTCAGGGAACCCGGTGACTGTGCGAGAACAGGGTTAACAAGTTCTTTCGGACACGACCGTTCATGACCGAGACCGCACCGCCAGCGCCGGATTTTTCCGAAGCCGCAGAACCCTTCGACCTCTTCTCGACCTGGCTCGACGACGCCGGCCGTCACGAACTCAACGATCCCAACGCCATGGCGCTCGCCACCGCGGATCCATCGGGCCTGCCCAACATCCGCATGGTGCTGCTGAAGGGCCTCGACGAGGCCGCACGTGGCACCGATCGCGGTTTCGTCTTCTATACGAACTACGAAAGTGCGAAGGGCCGCGAACTGCTGGCCTCACACAAGGCCGCGCTGCTCTTCCACTGGAAATCCCTGCGCCGTCAGGTGCGCATCCGCGGCATCGTCTCCGAAGTCGACGGTGCGGAAGCCGACGCCTACTTCCAGTCGCGCCATCGCACCTCACGTCTCGGGGCGTGGGCCTCACAGCAGTCCCGTCCGCTCGAAAGTCGCTTCGCTCTCGAAAAGGCCGTCGCATCCGTGACCGCGCGCTATCCGATCGGCGAAGTTCCGCGCCCACCGCACTGGTCCGGCTTCCGCGTCACCCCGGTCGAGATCGAGTTCTGGCACGACCGGCCCTTCCGGCTGCACGATCGCGTCGTCTTCCGCCGCCAGGGCTCGGCCGCGGCCGGCTTCACGGCGTGGTCGCGCGAGCGCCTCTATCCCTGACGCAGCCCTGTCGCCACGTCGGTGCGCGTCGAGTTCACCGACGAGACCTTGCGGCGCTGGTCGTCGGCGGGTGCGTCCGGCACGTGCGTGACGACTGCGAGCGCGATGCGGGCGCGCAGCTCCGACCAGACCGACCAGTCCGGGTCCGAGCGAAGCGTGACGTTCAATGAGCCCGTTCGCCCGTCGTTGATCGCGTGCTCGATCAGACGCGACACGGCACCGGCATCCGTCGCATAGTAATACCACGTACGGCGAATACCCGCCGCCGCCACCGCCATCAGCCGCCCGGTCCCCTGCGCCTCGATCATGGTCGTGAGTCCGTGCTCGAACGCATCCATGCGCGCCGCCGTTACCGGGCCGGGTTCGCCGTACCGCAACCGGTCGCCCCAGCCGCAGGTCCAGGTAATCGTGACGAGATCGGGAGCGCGCGTCCGCCAGCCCTCGTCGGGCGGCAGAGCGCGAAGACGCACGCCGTCCCGGAGCGCCGAGCGGTCCGTCCCAATCCATGAATCGTCGAGAGGCAGTGGCATATCGCGGTCGGGCCAACAGGTTTCCGCCGACTGTCAGGGCCATCCCCTGATTAAAGGTTATCGGAATTGGCCATTCGAGGGCCTTGGTAAGCCGAACGTAAATCGGGTAATAAAATGGAAGGATCTACCGAAGGTTGCTGATTTTTTCTGGAATGAATCTTCGGAAAGAGACACAAAATATTGATTTATAGATGGAATTCGGCGTGCGTTGCGTTTACTCCAGCCGTTCTCGGAAGCGGGGTCAGGCAGTGCCGTCGGACACCATCCCGAGCGGACGAGGCCGATAGATGCAGGTCGCCATTACCGGAGCGGGTGTCGTTTCCTCGATCGGCATCGGACGCCAGGCCTTCCTCGACAACGTCTACGCGGGCCGTACGCGCATCGCCGCGCCGCCGTGGGACCATCGGCCCGAATTCGACGGCGTCTGGATTTCGAACATCGTCGATTTCGACCCATTGGCCTTCATGCCGGCCAAGGTCGCCGAAGGCACGGACCGCTTTGGCCAGTATCTGCTCGCCGCTGCGACGGAAGCGGTGCGCTCGGCCGGCTACGAAGCCCCGCCCGTCCCTGATCGTACCGCCGTCGTCTGCTGCACGGCACTCGGCTCAGTGCATACCATCGCAGGCTCGCAGCACGGTCTCGATACGATTGGCCCCGACGGCATCTCGTCCAAGTTTCATATCCGCGCCTGGCCCAACATGGGTGCGGCCCAGATCGCGCTGCGCTGGAAACTGCACGGACCGTTGCTGACGGTCGCGACCGCGTGCGCCTCCTCCCTCGACGCCATCGCCCAGGCCGCGCGCATGGTCGAGAGCGGTCAGGCCGACATGGCCATCGCTGGCGGCGCAGACGCATCCATGACCGAACTGCGCGTTCTGTCCGGCGCCCGCTACGGCATGTTCAAGCCGGTCGCCGACAGCACGAAAGCGTCCCGCCCCTTCGACCGCGATCGCACCGGCGCCGTCCTCGGTGAGGGCAGCGCCATCGTCGTCCTCGAACGCCTCGCCGACGCCGAAAAGCGCGGCGCGAACATCCTCGGCGTGGTGCGCGGCGCGGCATCCCTGTCAGACGCGTACCATGTTTCCTCACCCGGTCCCGACGGCACGTGGCAGGCCGAAACCATGCGCCGCGCGATCTCGGAAGCAAGCCTCCCCGGCGGCGTCTCGTCGGTCGATGCCGTCATTGCCCATGCCACCGCGACGCCCGTCGGCGATCTCGCAGAAGCCCGGGCCATCCATCGCGTCTTCGGCGACGACGCGCCCCCCGTGCGCGTCACCTCGCTCAAGGGCCACACCGGCCACCCCGCCGGCGGCGCCGGTGGTATGGGCCTCGTCGCTGGCCTTGAAGCCATGCAGCGCGGCCACGTCCCGCCCGTTGCCGGCACGACCGTGCTCGACCCGGAGATCCGTTTCCGTGTCCCGACCTTCGCTCAGAACGGCGACGATGGCGGCGGCCCCGTCGCGGCGATCGCGGTCAATGCTTTCGGCTTCGGTGGCCAGAACGCGTGCCTCGTCGTCACGCGGCACTAAGGGCGGAAGTGATCCCGGCACGTGATTGTGCGACGCACGCGGCGTATTTGCGGCCGGTGTGGTTCCACAGCACTACGATTTGTTAACGCCAGCGGCGTAAAAGCAACTCGTCCGGCTTCGAATCGATGCTCAGCCGGCGACACGGGATGCTCTGGGGACCGCGGCCATGAAAGGCACAGGCGTAGTGACTGTCATGCTGATGCTGTCGCTCGCGATCTTCGCCTATGCAGAGGCCGCGCAATCGTCCGGTTATGGCGGCGAACGTACCGCGCGTCAGTCGTCGGGCTGGTTCGGCGGCAAGACGTCGTGCGGCTGGAACCGCCACTGGAGCCACCAGTACGGCAAGTGCATACAGACCCGCCTCTACAAGCCGCTCGACTGATCGCGCTTCCGCAGCCGTTGCCGCGCCCGTCCGGTCCTGGGCCTCATGACGATTCAGGGCACAAGACTTCATCTCGAGGTCCCGTGTCTGCAGCGCATCGTCAAGACGCTGCGCTGCGCACGGGATGACACCGATATCTCCATTCTGGCAAACCACCTGCGCGGATGCGTGTGGGCATCCGAAGCGCAATCAGGAAAGCGCGGATGCGGGCCGGGTGCGGGTCGGCACCCGAAGGCCCACTAAAAGTGTGGGCATCCGAAGCGCCAACCAGAGAGCGCGTGAGTTAGCGACAAACAGATTGCGAAGCCGTAGCCGTCTGGCGTCGGCGTTAGCCGCCCCGGCCGGAGCGCGACTAGCGCGTGAGGCCCAATCAGGCAATGCCTTCCGCGCGCGCCCACGCGAGACCATCGTCGAGCGCCTTGCCGAGCGCGTCGAACATGTCGTTGATCTGCTCGTCCGTGATGATCAGCGGCGGACAGACGCCGATCGTGTCGCCGCCCACCGCACGGCAGATGAGCCCGTGGTTCTGCGCGAACGCGACGACCTTCGGCCCGAGCCCGGCCTTGGGATCGAACGACTGCTTGGTCTTCTTGTCGCGGACGAGTTCGAGACCACCGAGCAGCCCGACGCCGCGCGTCTCACCGACGAGCGGATGCTCACCGAGCGCATGGAGCCGCTTCTGGAACGTCGGCGCCACCTTTTGCACGTGCCCCACGATGTTCGTCCGCTCGTAGATGTCGAGCGCCGCATTCGCCACCGCGCAGCCGACCGGATGGCCCGAATACGTGAACCCGTGCGCGAACACGCCGAGCTTTTTGCTTTCCGCTTCCATCGCTTCGAAGACGCGATCCGGAACCGTGAGTGCGCCGAGCGGGAAGTACGCGCTCGTCACAGCTTTCGCCATCGACACGGTATCCGGATTGATGTTGAACGTTTGCGAGCCCCAGTAACTGCCCGTGCGCCCGAACCCGCAGATGACCTCGTCGGCGATCAGCATGATGTCGTGCTTCGTGCAGATCGCGCGCACTTTCTCGAAATACGTCTTCGGCGGCACGATCACGCCGCCCGCTCCCATCACGGGTTCGGCGATGAAGGCGGCGACTGTGTCCGGCCCTTCGCGTTCGATCAGCGCTTCGAGGTTCGCTGCAAGCCGGCTCGCGTACGCTTCCTCCGTCTCGCCCGGCTCCGCATTGCGATAGTGGTGCGGGCAGTCGGTATGCAGGACGCCCGGGATCGGCAGGTCGAAATCGGCATGGAACACCGGCAGTCCCGTGAGCGACGCGGACGCGACCGTGACACCGTGATAGCCGCGGATGCGCGAGATGATCTTCTTCTTCTTCGGCTTTCCGCGCGCGTTATTGTAGTACCATTGCAGCTTCACCTGGCTGTCGTTGGTTTCGCTGCCCGACGACGTGAAGAACACTTTGGACGTAGGGCAGGGGGCCAGCGCCTTGATCTTCTCCGCGAGCTCGATCGCCGGTTCGTGGCTGCGCCCGCCGAAGAGATGCGTGAACGAGAGCTTCTGCATCTGCTCGGTGGCGGCCTGGACGAGTTCCTTGTTGCCGTACCCGAGCGCGGTGCACCAGAGCCCGGCGAGCCCTTCGATGTAGCGCTTGCCGCTGGTGTCGTAGACGAAGATGCCCTCGGCCTTTTCGAGGACCAGAGGCCCAGTTGTGCGGTGCGCGGCGAGGTTCGTCGTCGGATGCAGCAGCGCCTCGACGTCACGGGCGGCGTAGTTGGAGAGTTGGGCGGTGGCTTTCGACATCTGGGGCTCCGGCGGGCTCGCGTTCGGCTGACTGCGCCGGATGCTATCGGGACATTGCCATCAGCGCAAAGCCCCCGCCGCGCCCGTGCTCCGCGATTGCGGTATGACGCAGTCCTGAGGGGTGTTGTCATCCCGCACGCGATGCAGCACGTTTCAGTGGTGCATCGCAGATGCGGGACCTCGACATCGAGAGGTCCCGGATCAGCAGTGCATCACTGAAGAGTGCTGCACTGCATCCGGGATGACAATGATGATTGCCACCCACCAGTCGACCCACGGAGCCCCGCCATGATCGTCTCAATCGTCACATTCAGATTGCCGAAGCCGTGGTCCGTCGAGGAAGCAGCAGGCGTCTTCAAATCGACCGCGCCGAAATATCTGAAAATGCCGGGCCTCATCCGCAAGCACTACTATGTCTCCGAGGACGGCCTGCGCGCGGGCGGCATCTACCTCTGGGAAAACCGCGCCGCAGCCGACGCCTGCTACGCCGGCCCCTGGCGCGCCACCGTCACCGAAAAATACGGCTCCGAACCGCAGATCGACTTCCTGACGTCTCCCGTGTCGGTCGATCCCGGCAAAGGCAGTATCGAGACCATCTGAACTCGACTTGGCGCCTCCGATCCCCCTGCCGAAGCCCCAATCCCCGCCGCTTGTTGCGCGTGCCACGGCCTGCTATGTGACGCCCCGGTTCCATTCTGACCGCTGACGCCATATGCGAGGCCGCCCCATGTCATCCGCCCCGAAGCGCGCAATGTCTTCCAACGCCATGAAATCGGCGGACTTTTTCTCGGCTTCCCTGGCCGCAGCCGATCCCGAGCTCTACGGCACGATCGAGCGCGAACTTGGCCGCCAGCGCGACGAGATCGAACTGATCGCTTCTGAAAACATCGTCTCCCGCGCCGTCCTCGAAGCCGCCGGCTCGGTCATGACCAATAAGTACGCCGAGGGCTACCCCGGCAAGCGCTACTATGGCGGCTGTCAATTCGTTGATGAGGCAGAAACCCTCGCCATCGAGCGCGCCAGGAAGTTGTTCGGCTGCGCCTTCGCCAACGTCCAGCCAAACTCCGGCAGCCAGGCCAATCAGGCCGTGTTCCTCGCGCTGCTTCAGCCCGGCGACACCTTCATGGGCCTCGACCTCAACGCCGGTGGCCATCTGACGCACGGCTCGCCCGTCAACATGAGCGGCAAGTGGTTCAAGGTCGCCCCCTATACCGTCGACCGCACGACGCAGCGCATCGACATGGACGAGGTCGCCCGCATCGCGCGTGAGGCAAAGCCGAAACTGATCATCGCGGGCGGCTCGGCCTACGCCCGCACCTGGGACTTCAAGCGCTTCCGTGAGATCGCCGACGAAGTGGGCGCGTACTTCATGGTCGACATGGCCCACTTCGCCGGCCTCGTCGCAGCCGGCGAGCATCCCTCGCCATTCCCGCACGCCCATGTCGCCACGACCACCACGCACAAGACCCTGCGCGGGCCCCGCGGCGGTCTCATCCTCGCCAACGATCCCGAGATCGGCAAAAAGCTCAACTCTGCGATCTTCCCGGGCATGCAGGGCGGCCCGCTCATGCACATCATCGCCGCCAAAGCCGTGGCGTTTGGTGAAGCGCTTCAGCCCGAGTTCAAGGTCTACCAGAAGGCCGTCGTCGCGAACGCCAAGACGCTGGCCGAGACGATCAAGTCCGGAGGCTACGACATCGTGACGGGCGGCACCGACAATCACTTGCTGCTCGTCGATCTCCGGCCGAAGAATCTTACGGGCAAAGCGAGCGAAGTCGCGCTGGGCCGCGCTCACATCACCTGCAACAAGAACGGCGTTCCCTACGATCCGCAAAAGCCCATGGTCACTTCAGGCATCCGCCTCGGCACGCCCGCCGGCACCACGCGCGGCTTCGGCGAGCCGGAGTTCCGCGACATAGGGCGCATGATCGTCGAAGTCCTCGACGGCCTTGCCAAGAACGGCGATGCCGGTGATGCCCAGATCGAAGCGCGCGTGAAGGAGCAGGCGACGGCACTCTGCCGCCGCTTCCCGATCTATTGAAGGCAAGTCTTCCCTCTCCCCGTTGGCGAACGGGGAGAGGGGCCCCGCCTGCGCCCCGAAAAGTGTGAGCGGTTTTCGGTGAGGCGCTCGCGCAGAAGTGGGCGGGTGAGGGGCAGCGAACAACGCTGAGTGTGCCGCAGCCCCTCATCCGGCGCTCGGTGCCACCTTCTCCCCATAAAGATGGGGCGAAGAGAAATCTGCCTGAGGAGACCCAATGCGCTGCCCGTATTGCGCGTCAGAAAAGACGCAGGTCAAAGACAGCCGGCCCTCCGATGAAGGCCAGGCGATCCGTCGCCGTCGCGTCTGCGAGGATTGTGGCGGCCGCTTCACGACCTTCGAGCGCATCCAGTTGCGCGAGCTGACCGTCATCAAGCGGTCGGGCCGCCGCGTGCTCTTCGACCGCGACAAGCTCGTCCGCTCCGTCGAGACCGCGCTCAGAAAGCGGCCCATCGAAGCCGACCGCATCGAGCGCATGGTTTCCGGCATTGTCCGCCAGCTCGAAAGCATCGGCGAGCCCGAGATCCCGTCCTCGGCAATCGGCGAACTCGTCATGGAGGCGTTGAAGGGCGTCGACGCGGTCGCCTATGTCCGCTTCGCCTCCGTCTACCGCGATTTCCGCGAAGCCCAGGACTTCAACGAGGTGCTGCGTGAGATCGCCGCCGGCCTCGAAGCCAACGCGGCGGCCGAAGGCCTTGCCCCTGATCGCGACAGGAAGCATTGAAGGTCGATGAGCCGGGCGACAGCATTCGACGAGCACATGATGACGATCGCGCTGCGTCTCGCGCGGCGCGGCCTCGGTGCGACCGCACCCAACCCCGCCGTCGGTGCCGTCGTCGCCGACGAAACGACCGGCGAGATCATCTCTCGCGGCTGGACCCAGCCCGGAGGCCGCCCGCACGCCGAAAAGGAAGCGCTTGCCCGGGCAGGTGATCGGGCACGCGGCAAGACCATGTATGTGACGCTCGAACCCTGCGCACACACGGGCCGCACGCCGACCTGCGCCGACGCCATGGTGACGTCCGGTCTCGCCCGCGTCGTCTGCGCCATTCCCGATCCCAACCCCATCGTCGCAGGCCGCGGCTTCGGCCAGTTGCGCGCCGCCGGCATGGACGTCGATGTCGGCCTGCTCGAAGACGAGGCGCGCCACATCACGCTCGGCCACATCCTGCGTCAGACCGCAGACCGCCCGTTCGTACAGATCAAGATGGCGCTCGATGCCGGTGGCGCTATCGCCGAAGGCGACGGGGCGCCGGTGTGGGTT
>ERZ761609.2466-NODE-2466-length-13597-cov-6.341456_pt1 | contig 13597 bp, 13 predicted proteins | sample MGYA00511163_ERZ761609 | MGnify/ENA primary metagenome ERZ761609 (study PRJEB28899, sample SAMN02445070) | bioreactor sludge metagenome | biome: EBPR sludge | place: Australia: Brisbane, Thorneside Wastewater Treatment Plant | collected 2011-12-16 ... | reverse complement strand
ATCCCGGCCATGGCCAGCGGGTGCTTGAGAGCGGCCAGGAGGGAAACCGGGGCTAAGCGGTCGGCGAGCATCCGCGCGGTCAAGCGGAGGAAGGTTCCCGGCTGGGTGTTGTCGAGGGGAACGCCGGCGCTGTCGTCGACTGTGATGTTCCAGCGCTCCAGCTCTGCCGCAACCCGTCGCGCCAGGGTCCGGTCGGGCGTAACCAGCACCCCACGGTGCGTCGGATGGGTTAGCGCCTCGCGGAGAATCAGCGCGACCGTCCGCGCCTCGTCCTGCGGCGTCGGCGCGACGATCCGCACGCAGTCATTGAGCGTTTGCTCCAATGGCGGCCAATGGGCCGGCGCATGTGCCGTTTTTGCCGGCCGCAGGGCGAGATTGATCATTCGCGTCCGCAAGGCGACGGTCGGCGTCGACGGCGCCGTCTGCTCCGGCCAAGCCTGAACGGCGTCTCGGGCAACACCGATGTGCTTAAGAAGCTGCGCCATTGCGTACTGCGGGTGGGACGACTCGAGCGCGGCCCAAGTCGCCTCATCGGCTTGCGTATCGAGTCCGGGCAGCACTACCGCGCCACGCGGACAGGCAGCGATGACCGCAAGCAACTCGGCAGTCGCGGGCAGGCTGCCGGTTGATCCGGCGGCAATGACCGGAGTATCCGGCGGATGCGCCAGCCAGAGCCGCGCCTGCTTGCGAAGCACTCGGTTGCGCCGGTCAGCAGGGTCGATAGATCCCTCTTCGGCCAACATCTTCGGCCAGTGGCTGGTGATGATCGCGAGAAACTCTAGCGTGATCTGCCAATGCCGGGCGAAATCGTCGGGCACTAGGTTCGCCAGTTTGGCGAAGTCAAGCCCCTCGGTATGAACCTGGTCGAGCAGCCGGGCGAGTTCGCCAGCGAGGTTCAGCGCTTGGTCAGGGGCAATTCGTCCGGACTTCGCCGCCGTCACCAGCCGGGCGAGGAGAAGATTGCGCCGTAGCGGCGAAATCGCCGGCGGAATGTCGGCCACGGCTGCCGTGTCATAACCTTCTTTTCCCTCGTCGTGCTGAGGATCGAATTCATCCTCGTCGATGTCGCCCAGAGGCGTGATCCGCGGCATCAGCATTGGACGGCCGTTGTTGGCCTCGACCAAGACCTCGACCAGCGCCCGGCAGGCGCGCCGCGTTGGCAGAAAGATTCTCGTTCGAGCCAGAGCAACTGGATCGCCGTCCAGGCCGAAACGCGGATCGGCGTACAGGCCGTCGACCACATCCTTCAGGAAAGGCCGATCGGGAGCGATGGTGAACAAGGCGGGTCGCGCGTGCCTCATGGCGCTGTGAGTATCGGCTGCAGTCTGGCAATCTCGGCTTCCGCCTGGGCCAAGTCGGCCGGGGTGCCGACATGAAACCAATGCCCATCGTGGGCAATGCCGAATAGGCGGCCCGCCGCGGCGGCACGATCGTAGACGAGATTTAGCGAAAACGGGGACGCGGGCGCGTCAGCCAGCAGTCGCGGACTGAGGATCTGGATCCCAGAGAAGAGATGCGGCGTGGTTTCCCCGTTAGAACGTCGGTGCAACCGGCCATCGCCGCCAATTAGAAAGTCACCCTCGCCATCGTAGCCGAAGGCGATAGAGGTCGGCTGCATCAGCAGCAACGCGTCCATGGCAGACTCATTCCAGACGTCAGCGAGGCGATTTAGCGCTGGTCGACGCCCGTCCAGCCACAGCACATCGCCGTTGATAACAAAGAACGGCGAGTCTCCCAGCAGTGGCAGGGCAAGGGCAACGCCGCCGCCTGTTTCTAGTCGCTCGGTCTCGACCGAGACCCGAATGCGCGCACGCTGGCGGCAGACGTGCCGAGCACCCGGCGTACTGCTTTCGTGGATACGGGCGGCGACGTGATCGACGATCTGGTCGGCTAAGTAGTGGGCGTTGACGACAATGTCAGTGACGCCAGCCGCTTCCAGCCGATCGAGCACGCGATCGAGCAGCGATATCCCGGCGACGTCGATGAGCGGCTTAGGCCGTCGCGCGCTCAATGGTCGCATGCGCAGGCCAAGCCCTGCCGCCAGAACCATGGCGTGACGCGGAATCGCACCTCGTTCTATGGCTTGGGCCGGTGTCAAGGTGTCATCGCTTCCGGCGCGGGAGCCACGCGATACGCCTGAGGGACGTGGCGGGCGAACCAGCGCGCGACCGGGGTCAGCGCGGGGTGCGTGAGAGCGCTCTCGAGCAGGCGCCAGACTCTGGGAATATGCACAAGGTATCCGTGCTTTTTGTCGCGGCAGCTCAGCCGAGAAAAGATGCCGATAACCTTGGCATGCCGCTGGGCAGCGAGAATCGTATACACGGTGGCAAAGGCCTTGGGCTCGTCGAGCGGAAGCGCGTCGCGGTAGCGGGCCAGCATTTGCCTGCGCAAGGGGGCGGCAACGTCGCGTCGGGCATCCTCAAGAAGTGACATCAGATCGTAAGGCGCCGGTCCTACAACCGCATCCTGGAAGTCCAGAAGGCCGCAGGCGGCAAGTCCCTTGCGGCCGTCCAGAAGCATCAGGTTGTCGACATGGAAATCGCGCAAGACCAGCGTCGGCGGCTGTGCCAGAACTAGGGGCAGCACCGCCTCCCATGCGGCGACGTAGCTTTCGCGTACTGCGGGCGGAAGTCGACCGGAAAGCACCGCCGGCAGATGCCAATCGACGAGTATCAGCGCTTCTTCGAGCAAACGTCCAGAATCGTAAGGTGGCAGGCCCGGTGGAATGGCGCGGTCAGCCGGCAGACGGTGAATGTAAGCGAGGACGTCAACAGCCAGGGCGTACAGCGCGTACTCGTCGGCGCCTGCGGCGAGTCGGCGGGTGAAGGTTTCGTCGCCGAAATCCTCAAGCAGGACCAAGCCTGCGTCGACGTCGGCGGCATGGATCGCGGGCGCGCTGAGGCCGAGGCTGCGGAGATGGCGGGCAATGCGCACAAACGCGCCCACATCCTCGTGGCTCGGCGGCGCATCCATCAGCACCATGCGCCGATGGCCGTCGCTGAGGCGGTAATAATTGCGAAAAGAGGCATCCATTGCGAGCGGTCGCAATTGGCTGGTGTTCCAGCCGTTGGCAGCGACGTACTCGGCTATCAAGCTTGAGCGGTCGGTCAAACCCGTGCCTCGGCCAGTCGAAGTCGCCAGTTCCCGTGGCCGGTTAGGGTGAGTAGTCGGGCGTCCGTCTCTCCCGGCACGTCCGTGAAGGCCAAGTCGAGGCGATCGGCCGGCAGAAACGGCCCCAGCCGGTCGGGCCACTCAATGAGCGAGATGCCACTAGCAAAGGCGTCCTCGATGCCTAGTTCGAAAACATCCTCAGCGGCCTCGAGGCGAAACAGGTCGAAATGAAAAATGTCTGCCGGGTTGTTTGTCACGCAGCCGGTGGCCTCCCATTCATAAACCTGAACGAGCGTGAATGTCGGGCTTGGCACTTCTATCGCAACGCCGGCACGCGCTTCGATGAACGCGCGGGCAAATACGGTTTTTCCGGCGCCAAGCTGACCCCACAGAGCCAAAATATCCCCCTGCCGCGTCAAGGACGCAAGCCGTGTGGCGAGCACGGCCGTTGCAGCTTCACTGCTTAAAAAAAGAGCCTGAGGCACATTTGTCGCTCGCCTGACATGGAACCGCTTTGGCTCGACGCCGTCAGCGGCTAGCCGATAATTTCCGGTAGATCAGCGTTCGACGATTGAACGTGAGTGTACATACCTTCACGTATCGGCGATAAGCACCAAAAGGACAGTATACAAGCCATTCCCGGAGCCTTCATGCCCGATCAGCCCCATCGCACTGACGTCGCCGTCATTGGCGCCGGACCCGTCGGTCTATTTGCCATTTTTGAGTGCGGCATGCTGAACATGCACTGCCACGTCGTCGACGCACTTGACGCACCCGGTGGGCAGTGCACAGCTCTTTATCCGGAAAAGCCAATCTACGATATTCCTGGTTACCCGACGATCCTCGCGCAAGAACTCGTGGACAAGCTTCAAACCCAGGCTGCGCCATTCGAGCCTGTGTTTCACCTTGGCCAGCAGGTGGAGGAGCTGAGTGAGACCGATTGCGGCCGGTGGTTGCTGACCACCACAAAGGGGTGTGTCATAGACGCGGCAGCGGTAATTATTGCTGCCGGTGTTGGCGCCTTCGGACCAAACCGCCCTCCGCTGCCGAATATTCAGGACTATGAGGGACAGGGCGAAGGCTCTGGGGTGCATTACCTGGTTCGACGTCGGGAAGACTTCCGCAACCGGCGAGTCGTCATCGCAGGCGGCGGGGACTCAGCGGTTGATTGGGCCTTGTCGCTGGCTGACGTCGCAAGTTCTGTTGCGGTCATCCATCGCCGCGCCAAGTTCCGCGCCGCTCCTGACAGCGTGCTTAAACTTGGGCAACTCGCGGGAGAAGGTCGGATCGAACTCGTCGTACCCTATCAGTTGCATGGACTTGAGGGAGCGAACGGCCGGCTGGAAGCAGTGATTGTCGCTGATCTTGACGGCAAACGTCGAACGCTCCCCGCCGACGCGCTGTTACCGTTCTTCGGCCTGGCACAGAATCTTGGGCCGATCGCTGAGTGGGGTCTGAACCTGCACCGTAACCTGATCCGAGTTGACCCGGCGTCGTGCTCCACTGGCCGATCGGGTCTTTATGCGATTGGCGACATTGCGACTTATTCGGGAAAGTTGAAGTTGATCCTTACGGGTTTCGCCGAGGCCGCCGCCGCCGCTCATGCTGCATATGCCCAGGTGAATCCCGGCGAGGCACTGCATTTCGAGTACTCGACGACCAAGGGGGTCCCAATTCACAATTGACCCTCGGCTTCACCCTGGTCGCAAGGCGCAGCGAGTTCAGGCAGCCTCGTTGACATCATCCAGCAAGGCCTGGATTCGACAGGGATCAGTCTCACGCATTATCAAGTTGGCTCTTTGAACGGCCGAGGACATGTCGATGCCGAGTATGCGCCGCTTGACGGCCGGGATGCTGCTGGCTGTCATCGATAGTTCGCGAAAGCCGAGTCCAACCAGTAGCGGCGTGAAGCGGGGGTCGCCGGCAACCTCGCCGCAGATACTGATCGGAATGCGCGCCCGTACAGCCGCAGCGCTAGCGAATTGAATCAGACGCAGCACCGCCGGATGGAGCGGGTTGTACAGGTGAGCGACGTGCTCGTCGCTCCGATCGATGGCCAGCGTGTACATTGTCAGATCGTTAGAGCCGATCGCGAAGAAGTCACTAACCTGGGCAAGCGCGTCGGCGGTCAGGGCAGCGCCAGGTAACTCGATCATCGATCCAAGAGGGGGCAGCGGGTGAGGGATGTGCTCATTGCGCCGGTGCAAATGGCGCGCTGCACGAGCGAGAAGGTCGCGAGCTGTTCGTATCTCCTGAACCGACATCACCATGGGCAGCAGAATCTGCACCGGTCCATAGGCGAAAGCCCTCAGGATAGCGCGAAATTGTACCTCAAGGAGCTCCGGGTAGGCGATTGACAGACGAACGCCACGCAGGCCAAGGGCCGACGCGGCGCTGTCGCCGAGCCGTGTGACGAGGTCGCCACTGCTCTTGTCGCCACCGAGATCAAGCGTCCGGATTGTCACAGGACGGCCGCGAGCCCTTCGCACCACGCTAATTAAAGCCGACGCCTGTTCGTCCTCGTCAGGGATAGAGGGTTGGTTCAGAAATAGAAACTCTGTCCGAAGAAGTCCGACACCGTCGGCGCCAGCCTCGGCGACGCTATCCATCTCGAACGGCAGTTCAACGTTCGCGCGTAAGCTGATTTCAATCCCGTCCCGGGTCAAAGCCGGCCGCTTCGCGAGGCGACGGAGCTGCTTGCGCTCGGCCTTGAGCAGTTCGATCCGACGGCGAACGGCGCGCAAAGAAGTGTGTGAAGGGTGGACTATGATCTGCCCGCGATCACCGTCGATGGCAACTTGATCGCCGTTCTCGACTTCACTTAGAAGGCTACCGGCGCCAAGCACCGCTGGAAGACCAAGGGCGCGTGCCATTATGGCAGTATGCCCCTGAGGACTCCCGATCTGGGCGGCAAGCCCAACAACGGTGTCCGGATTAAGCTGGGCGGCGTCGGCCGGCGTTAGCTCCTCCGCGATTAGGATGGAGCCTTTCGGCAACATCGTGACCGGCTTGACGTCCTCTGTCTTGAGCAGGAATGCGATCAGCCGATTGCCAATCTCGCGAATGTCCTCGACACGCGCAGACAGGTAGGCGTCGTCCATCCGCTTGAACGCCTCTGAGATCAGCGCAACCTCAACTCGAACCGCTTCTTCGGCGTTAATGCGCTCATTGGCAACGCGGGCCAACGCACCGCGCACGAGCCGCGAGTCCTTGAGGATGTGGACATAGGCATCGAACAGGTAGCCTAGTTCCTCCGCGCCCACCTCCGGGATAAGCTTCGCTCGGTTCGTCGTCTTCGCCCGGATTCGGACAATCCGTCGTCGAGCCCGGGCAATCGCCGCGTTCAGCCGGCGCTGTTCGTCTTCGACATGCTGCGCAGCAATTCGATAGCGTGGAATGTGCAATCGATCGGGCTTGCGCACTACCGCTCGGCCGAGCGCCACGCCTGGTGCGGCCGCAAGGCCGTAGATGATCCGCTCATCAAAAACGCGGTCGGACATCGCCATCCCTGATTGCCGATTAACATCGGTCTATACGCAAGTGAGATTACCCACGGTGCCCAGCATATCAGTCTTCTTCAAAGCGCGCTTCGATGATGTTGCTCAAAACCTCAATGGCTTCCACCTTTTCACGCCCAGACGCGGTGATCTCTAATTCGGTGCCTGGCCCCGCAGCCAACATCATCAGACCCAGGATCGAAAGCCCGGAGACGGTCTGCCCACGTTTCGTCACCATGATCTCGGCGTCGAATCCAGCCGCCAATTTGACGAACTTCGCGGCTGCGCGGGCATGCAGGCCGCGCCGATTGGCAATCACTGCGACACATCGAAGGGTGTCGCCGTCGCAGCTTAGATCCGCCATGCCAACCGTTAGGACTCCTCCTGAGTGAGCAATCGCGAGGCGATATTGATGTACTTGCGGCCAGCCTCCTGCGCGCTTTGCGCGGCCTCCTCCAGCGACTCGGTCTGACGTACGCTGGCCAATTTGACCAGCATCGGCAAATTCACACCGGCTATGACCTCGACCCGTGCTTTATCCATGATGGAGATGGCGAGGTTCGACGGCGTTCCGCCAAACATGTCGGTCAACAGGATGATGCCGTTACCTTCCTCGGCGCGCGCCACAGCCTCAAGGATATGAGCGCGCCGCTCCTCCATGTCATCGTCGGGACCGATGCAGATCGCGTGAATATTGGCTTGCCGCCCGACGACGTGCTCGAGAGCGGCAATCAATTCCTCCGCAAGCCGACCATGGGTGACGAGGACCAGTCCAATCATACCAGTGCGCGATCCTTAGCCGCGAGGTCTGAGCTACCGAGGCAGGCGCTCTAGCCCGCGGTGTTCAACTAGCACGTGCTGTCCGCGCGTCTCCAGCCAAACAGCCAGACGCTCGGAAACGAATACAGATCGGTGTCGCCCGCCAGTGCAACCCAAGGCGATCGTCAAATACGTCTTTCCCTCTGCAGCGTAGCGCGGTAGCAGCGGTTCGAGAAGTGTTGTCAGCGAGGAAAAGAAGGTCGGAAAGGCGGGTTCACTAGACAGAAACGCCGCAACTGCGGCGTCACGACCCGTTAATGGCCGGAGTTCCGGAAGATAGTGCGGATTATTAAGGAAGCGCACGTCAAAGACCAGATCCGCATCCCGAGGCAGTCCGCGCGCATATGAGAACGAGGTCACAAGAACGACCAGGCCGGGTCGAACGCCGCTAGCAAAGTTGGCGGCCAGCCGACGCTTGAGTGTCCCGGGAGAAAGACCGGTCGTATCGATCGTCAAATCCGCCCGCGCGCGAAGCGGCGCCATGATTTGCCGCTCCGTTGCGATACCGTCGAGAAGTGGTCGATCGAGAGCAAGCGGGTGACGATGACGTGTTTCCTTGTAGCGAAGGCAAAGCTCATCATCATCACAAGAAAGGAAAACGACCTTGACGTCGAGATCGCTCGACGTGTCGAGGCGCGCTACTTCTGCCATCAGCGCTTCGACAGTGAAATCCCGGGTCCGCACGTCGACGCCAATGGCGAGTAGCGGACCGTCGGTCAGATCGCCGCTCTCTGCCACTGGAACCAGCTTGCTGAAAAGGGCCAGAGGCAGATGATCGATCGTAGCATATCCGAGATCCTGCAGTGCTTTCAGCGCTGTCGTTTTCCCGGCGCCCGATAACCCCGTAACGAGAAGCAGGCGCGTTTCTGCCGGGCGCTCAACATTCTCCTGCCGATCTTCGTCACGATCCGCAGCTGGCGTGGATTGTGTGATACCGGTCATATTGCGCGCAATATAGTGCCCGTGCACAGCTGCACGGCAAGCCGAACCTTCGCCGCAACGGAAGCCTCAAATGGCGACAAACGAAATAGCGGGACGGTTAGCCCAGTTTGTCCAAGTGCCGTGACCTGAGCTAATGGCATGCGATCCACGCGGTCCAACGGAACCAGATCGATGCAGACGGCGAGGGTCGCCGTTGATACGGGGGTTATCCGGAGGACGCCAAGCCCGCGAACCTCGAGTAGGCCGACGATGGTCGGCGGTGCGCTAGCGATGAGGCGATCATCCAGGACCTCGATATCGGTAAAGTCATCCGCGACGAGGTGGGCCCCACTGCTAATCAGCCTAAGGGCCAGATCGGATTTCCCGGCGCCCGAAGGGCCGCGCAGCATGACCCCGTGACCTTCGATCGCAACAGTTGTGGCGTTGATCCGCTCCATGGCGGCACCGTGGCGGTGGCGGCCGCGCGTGTCAACTTCAGGTGTGGCTCGTTCAAGCCGGTCATGCGGGGCAGGGCATCAACACGTCCTTCTTCAGTACGAAACGACGCACCAAGCAGGAGCTCACAATGAACGTGAACGTGCGCGGATCAAGCCACAGGCAATTGGACGACGAACCGCGCGCCCTTGACCTCGCCGTTTTCGCCAAGCCGATTCTCGGCAGCGACACTGCCGCCGTGCGCCTCGACAATCTGCTTTGAAATGCTGAGACCGAGGCCGGAGTGCATTCCGAACTTTTCGCCTTGAGGACGCTCGGAGTAAAAACGAACAAAAATATCGTTCTCTTTTCCATCCGGAATCCCGGGACCTTCGTCGAGGACTTCGGTAACGACCATGCCATTGCGCCGCGCCGCCCGAAGCATGATCAAACCGCCAGCCGGGCTGAAAGACATCGCGTTGGCAATGAGGTTGCGATAGACTTGAACCAGTCGTCCCTCAATGCCGTTGACAATGAGGTTTCCCCGGTTGTGGACGTCAAGACGCAAGCGCGCTTGCCGCTGCGCCGCGGTGGCTTCGCTGACGTCGACCAAAGTGGCCAGCATCTGCCCGACGTCCACTGGCTCCGACTCCGCTCGCGACAGCTCGGCGTCGAGGCGCGAGGCGTCGGAGATGTCGCTGATCAGTCGATCAAGCCGCTGGACATCCTGCTGGATGATGTCGAGCAGCTTCCGTCGCTTATCGGGGTCGTTGACCCGGGCCGCCGTCTCAACAGCGCTGCGAAGCGAGCTCAAGGGGTTCTTGATCTCATGAGCAACATCGGCGGCAAAGCGCTCGATCGCGTCCATCCGCTGCCACAACGCTTCGGTCATTTCGCGCAGCGCGGCAGAGAGTTGGCCTATCTCGTCACTGCGATCTCCAAAATCCGGCAGCAGCCGTTTTCGATGTCGGTCCCGGCGGACGGCTTCCGCCGCCGCAGCCAACCTCAAGATCGGTCGGGCGATGGTGCCAGCCAGATAAAGTGACAGCAGTACGGTAACCGCCAAGGCGACAGCAAAGACCTTCAAGATGTCCAGGCGTACCTCAAGGACTGCAGCGTCAATGTCCCGCGATGTCTTGTTCAGCATCAGCGCGCCAAGCACCTGCTTGTAGCGCTGAACCGGTGCAGCCACGCTCAACACCATCGCATCGCCACCCGCCGCCTCGCGTACCATCTCCTTGATGCCACCGGACAGAGCAAGAACGACTTCCTGATAATCAGCAGCCGTTTGGACAGCATATTCTGAATAGGGTGTAAGCGTTGCGCTTGTAGACAGTTGAGCAGCAACCAGATCGTAAAACGCAAGAAGCGCTTCCAGCGGTTCGGTCCCGGTCTTTGGAACAGGCATTTCGGTGATCTGAACCATGCCACCCGGTCCGGCCAGCATGCGGCTATCGGCAAGAAGAGAACCATCAATGCCGAACAACCGAGCGCGGGTCCCCGTCGCCTCGACCAGCCGGCGGATCAGCTGCTGGGCGAGGCGCGCATTAAGCGCTTCGGCCGCAGGAACCTCAGGATCGGTTGCGCTCTCGCCAAGCGCTGCCGCGAAAAGCTCGGTTTGGGTTTGTAGTGCGGCAAGCTCGGCTGAGATGAGGCCCCGGCGGTAGTTGTCCAGATAGAGCATTCCAGCGAACAGCACGACGAGAGCCAGAATGTTTATCGCCAAGATACGCTGGGTAATCGGCGACAGAAGGCGGCCACGTTTAGTAGCTATTGCAGCTCGGACCATCGCCAGCCGACGCTTAAGCCGCCCGGTAGCGGTAGCCCACCCCATATAGGGTTTCGATTTGCCCGAAGTCGTCGTCGACATCCTTGAACTTCTTTCGCAGCCGTTTGATATGGCTGTCGATCGTCCGGTCGTCGACGTAAATGTGCTCGCCATAGGCGGCATCGATCAACTGGTCGCGACTTTTAACGTGGCCCGGGCGTCGGGCCAACGCTTGAACCAACAGAAATTCAGTTACCGTGAGGTTGATCGGCTCACCCTTCCACGCGCACAGATGGCGAGTGGCGTCTAGCACAAGTTCGCCCCGGCGGATAACCTCACCCTCCGGTTCTCCCTCGACAGGCACCGCCCGACGGCGCAGTACGGTGCGGATCCGTTCTATAAGCAGTCGTTGAGAAAACGGCTTGGTGATGTAGTCATCGGCGCCCATACGCAGACCAACGACCTCGTCTATCTCATCATCCTTCGATGTCAGGAAAATAACCGGCAGTTCGCTTTGCTGCCGTAGCCGACTAAGAAGCTCCATGCCATCCATTCGCGGCATCTTGATGTCCAACACGGCAAGATCAACCGGCTGGCGAGAGAGCCCCGCCAGTGCTTCGGCGCCGTCAATATATGTCTGAACGACGAAACCCTCGTTTTCCAGAGCCATAGCGACGGACGTCAGAATGTTACGATCATCGTCGACCAGAGCGATTGTTTCAGGCACAGCCTTACCTTCATGATATCTACAGCGCTTGTGCACCCGCGGAGTAGGCGACGACCAAGCTGACGGTCGATCAATGGCAAAAATATAGTCGCCTTCGATGGCCCGGGCGAGGTTATGAGTATTTCACCCGGATGCTGCTCGCATAGCGAGTAGAAAGCCGAGGGGGTTTCGGAGGCTTCGGAAAGCCACACCGCAGTGCCTCATTGATTCGCTGGCGCGTCCGCGATCTCGGTGCCGAGTTCATTCATCATAGTGACGAAGCCAGGGAAGCTGGTCGCAATAGCAGCGCCGTCATCGATCATGATCGGCTCGCGCGCCGCCGCGCCAAGAACAAGAAATGCCATCGCGATACGGTGGTCGTAGCGAGCAGTGATCCAGGCGCCCCCGGGTGGCGGCCCTCCTGCGCCCTCGATAATAATCCAGTCTGGACCGGATTCGACCGCGATCCCGCTGGCGGTTAGGCCTTCGGTGATAGCGGCCAGGCGATCGCTCTCCTTAACCCGAAGTTCGGCCAAACCAGCCATCCGAGTTCGCCCGGACGCACATGCGGCAGCAACGGCAAGGATGGGGAACTCGTCTATCATCCTCGGCGCTCGTTCAGCCGGAACATCGACGCCGATCAGGTCGCTGGCCCGCACGATGAGGTCGGCGACCGGCTCGCCGGATACCTCCCGCGCATTAAGGATCTCGATATGCCCCCCCATTTCCGCAAGGGTCTCGAGCAGTCCGGTGCGCAGTGGGTTCATCCCAACGTTTTTAACGGTCACCAGCGAACCTGGGACAATCAAGGCAGTGACTACTGGGAAGGCAGCTGAGGAGATGTCGCCCGGTACCGTCACGGTGCACCCGCGCAATTCGGGCTGCCCCGTCAAGGTAATGGTCCAGCCGCCGTCGGGCTCGTCGACACTGATCACCTCGGCGCCGAAGTGAGCGAGCATGCGCTCGCTGTGGTCGCGGCTGCGCGCTGGTTCGGTGACTCGCGTTAGGCCCGGCGCATTCAGTCCAGCAAGCAGGATGGCTGACTTCACCTGTGCCGAAGCGATGGTGAGGGTGTAGTCGATGGCCAGTGGTTCGGTCGGCCCGTGGACCACGAGGGGCAAACGCGCGCGTGAGCGTGACCAGAAAGTGGCACCAAGGAGGGTCAAAGGGTCGATGACCCGCCGCATAGGGCGTCCTCGTAATGACGCATCACCAGTAAAGAATGTCGTGAAGGGATGGCTCGCGACGAGCCCCATAAGCAGTCGCGCTCCGGTCCCCGAGTTGCCCAGGTCGAGAACCCGATCGGGCTCGGCTAGGCCGCCGACGCCGCGGCCATAGACACGCAGGCTGGCGCCGTCGCGCACGATCTCGACGCCCATAGCGCGTAGGGCAGATAGTGTTGCAAAGACGTCTTCGGCTTCCAGCAACCCAGAGATGGTGGTTTCGCCGACGGCGCACGCGCCGAGGATCAGGGCGCGATGAGAGACTGACTTATCTCCAGGCGCTTGGACATGGCCAGATAGCGCGCCAACAGGTTGTGAGGTCATGGCCCGGCGTTGGCTCATGGCATCGAGCCGGGGCTCCTGGCCGGCGCTGTCGACATCGGCGTAGCGATGTCCATAGGGAGGGACAATGGGGTTATGCGTCATCATTTGGTTTTGACACGCCGAAACCAATCGTGGCAATTGGCTCTTCACCGAAGACACCACAAGTATCGGAGAACCGTGGGTGGCGAAGCTTGAATGGGGGCAGAAGCGGACCTGTCCAACGTGCGCAGCTAAGTTCTATGACCTCCGGCAGGAGACGATCGTCTGCCCGGCGTGCAAGTCAGCTTACGATCCCGAAAAGTTGCCCAAGGCGCGTCGTGGCGCTGCAGTTGCGCGGGAGGATAAAGCGCCGGTTGCACCCCGTCGCCCGGCCTTGGCTGTTAGTGAACCTGATGACGGTGCTGAAGAGGATGACGACGTTTCGTCTGTCGACATTCAGGACATCAGTGACGATAACGACGACGATAGTGATGCCGAGGAGGGCGACCTGATCGAGGATGCGTCGGATCTCGGCGAGGACGATGACGATATCGGCGAAGTTTTAGAGCATGTCGACGAGGATGACGATAAGGCGTGACAGCGCCTCGCTAGGTACTGGGCATCCTTCACAGGTACCAGCCGACTAAGACCTCAAAGCATATTTTCCTTGCCCGGATCCAGGCGCTCTCATAAGGTTCAACGATACAGCGGCCTCATCCGATGGCCGTCGTCATCCCACCTATGGGGCCGTAGCTCAGCTGGGAGAGCGCCGCAATGGCATTGCGGAGGTCAGGGGTTCGACTCCCCTCGGCTC
>ERZ761609.2463-NODE-2463-length-13609-cov-874.192637_pt1 | contig 13609 bp, 11 predicted proteins | sample MGYA00511163_ERZ761609 | MGnify/ENA primary metagenome ERZ761609 (study PRJEB28899, sample SAMN02445070) | bioreactor sludge metagenome | biome: EBPR sludge | place: Australia: Brisbane, Thorneside Wastewater Treatment Plant | collected 2011-12-16 ... | reverse complement strand
AGGGCAGCAGCGCGGCGCCGATGTAGTAGTTGTCCTCGTGCAGCGGATTGAACCAAGCGATGTCGCGCTGCAGTTTCGCCTGCACGGCGTAGTCGCTGGCCTTCATGTACTGCGTCTCGGCGACCAGCACGCGAAACCCCGCCAGGTTCGCCGCCAAGTAGCGGTCACCACCCGCCAGCAGAACCTGCGCGAAGCGCGGCAGCGAAATCAGCAGTTCGGGATCGGCCGACTCGTGCGGCAGCGCGGCCAGCCGCTGCTGTGACCAGCCGAAGAGCAGCGCCGACACGAGCAGCGCCGCGACCGGCAACGGTTGCAGCGACCGCTGCATCAGGAAAACTCCCGCCGGGCAAAAAGCAGGCTGGCGGCTGCCAGCAGCAGGCCGATATAGCCAACCGCCATCGTCACCGACCAGAAAACAGTCTCGGCACCGGGCGCAAGCTGGTACATCGCCCACTCGCGCCAGTCGAGGCGAGACAGGTCCGGCAGCAGCCAGCGGACGAAACCAACCAGCGGGTCGTAGCTGGCGAGCAGTTCCTCGTCGCCATCGGCACCTCGTGCCAGGTAGTCGATCGTCGCGCCGAGTGCCTTGCCGGCGACGGCGAAGGCGGCTCCGAGAGCCAGCGGCAGGACGGAGACGGTAGAAAGGGCAGCGATGCACAGCGAAAAAGCGCCGACGACGGCGGCGTCGAGCGCGAAGCCGGCGATAGCGCTCCAGAAAGGGATGCCCAGCGAGACGTCAAACTCCTGCACGTAGCCGCCACCGACGAGCAGAACCGCCAGCAGCAGCAGAAAGCCCAGGACCACTGCCGCCAGGATCGTCAGGACGAGCAGCGCCACAAATCGCCCGGCGAGAAAACTGGCACGCGAAACCGGATAGGCGAGCGAGAACAGGATCACCCGCCGGTCGATCTCGCGTGCAACGAGTTCCTGCACCCAGAAAAGGTTGAGCAGGATCAGCGAAAAGCGGACCGCCGAAAAACCGACATCGAGCGCGACGGTCTTCGGCTGTCGTGGCGAGAAGAAACCCGAAAGGTAGGCGATGCCGATCATCAGCACGCCGAGGATGAATACCGCCTGGAAGCTCCTTCCCCGCAACCCGGAGCGCAGACCGGAAAGCGCAAACTCAAGCATGTGCGTCAGCCACGAAAAAATGGGCGCACCCTCGGGTGCGCCCTGCCTTCGTCCATGAGGGAAAATCTAGCTCGAAGGCGCGGCGCCAATAGCCGTATCCACCTCACCCGTCGTACACGGCGAAGCAGAACACGCCGTATGGACTCCCACCGATCCACCCACACTGGACCCCTTAAAGGTGTTCTTGCCCTTTACCGATGCCGCGCCGACAAGGTACACGGTGGATGACAGGTCATTCCCTTGCAGCAAGACGTTGGCCGAACATTTCGGTATGAAATCCACCTTGACGAAATTGGTACCGGCATTGACTTGAGCCCCGTTGCCCGCCGCGGTACCGGAACAGATGGATTGGGCTACGGCGTGCGCCGAGAGAGAAGTGACGGCGGCTACGGCAAGGACCGAACCGAGAATGATGTTTTTCACGGAGAACCTCCAGACAGAGAAAGGGTTAGAGCGTCGAGTTCGCGATCGCGGTCGTCAGCAGGTTCTTGGCATCCGACTGGGCCGACTTGTCCTCACCCTTCTTGGTGTACTCGGAGAATTGCGGAATGGCGATCGCCGCCAGGATGCCAATGATGGCGACGACGATCATCAGCTCGATCAGGGTGAAACCCTTTTGCAGCTTTTTCATGAGATTGGACTCCTTCACGGTGAGTGCAACGGACGTTCCGTCGAATAGACAGTATCAATTTTCGTGCCAGGCCAGAAAGGGCCGAAAAGCGCCGATCCTGGCCATCCGGCACCCTGCGTGCTGCCCATTAACGGCAAGCACATGACGAAAAATGTCACACTTTCTTCCAGACAGCAGGTCTTGACGACGGATTTAACACACCAATCGGCCACCGGCCGGCGCCGGCCGGGCAGCCGGGCGGCCGCGCACGCGCTGCCACCCCCTACTTGACGCAGACCGCGCGCACCTGCTTCAGATCGGTGATCCCCGCCAGGACCTTCTCGATGCCGTCCATCTTCAGCGTCCGCATGCCGTCGTTCAGCGCCGTCGCGAGCAGTTCGGCTGCGCGGGCGCGCTCCTGGATCTGCTTCTTGATCCGGTCGCTGCCGGCGAGCAGTTCGTGCAACCCGACGCGCCCCTTGTAGCCGCTGCCGGCACACACGTCGCAACCACGTGCCCGATGGAGGGTGAACACACCATTCCGCCCATGCTGCGCCAGCCATTCCTGATGCACGCGATCGACCGCAGCCCGCGGGTCGGCCTGCCAGGCGCTGGTGTTCGCCAGTTCGGCGCAGTACTCGTCCAGCAGGCTCTCGATCTCCTCCGCCTGCGGCTGGTACGGTTCGCGACACGCAGGGCAGAGGCGCCGGGCGAGACGCTGCGCGAGGATGCCGAGCAGCGCGTCGGCGAAGTTGAACGGGTCCATCCCCATGTCCAGCAGGCGATTGATCGATTCCGGCGCGCTGTTGGTGTGCAGAGTCGCCAGCACCAAGTGACCGGTGAGTGACGCTTCGATGCCGATGGCGACGGTTTCGCGGTCGCGCATCTCGCCGACCATGATCACGTCCGGGTCGGCACGCAGGAAGGCGCGCATCACCGTCGCGAAATCGAGTCCCGCCTTCTTGTTGACCTGCACCTGCCGCAGGCCTTTCTGGGTGATCTCCACCGGATCCTCGGCCGTCCAGATCTTGGTCTCCGGCCGGTTGAGATGGCTCAGGATCGAGTGCAGCGTCGTCGTCTTGCCCGAGCCAGTCGGCCCACAGACGAAGAAGAGCCCGTAGGGCTTGGCGATCAGGCTGCGCAACCGCTCGAGGTTGTGTGGCGTCACGCCAAGCTGGTCGATCGGGATCGGTTCGCCGGCGCTGAGGATGCGCAGGACGACGTCCTCGAGTCCTCCGGCCGTCGGTACCGTCGCCACCCGCAGCTCGATGTCGAGCGGCCCCCAGCGGCGGAATCTGATCTTGCCATCCTGCGGGCGTCGCTTCTCCGAGATGTCGAGGTCGGCCATGATCTTCAGACGCGTCACCAGCGCGCTCCGGTATGACGCGGGGATCTCGATGTAGGGCGACAGGGCACCATCGCGGCGGAAGCGGACGACGGTCTTTTCCTTGCCCGGGCGCGGTTCGATGTGGATGTCGGAAGCGCCCTTCTGATACGCCTCGACGATGATCCGGTTCACCAGACGAACGAGCTCGTTGTCGGCGGCGGCACTGAGCACCTCGGCGCCGCTGTCGGCAGCATCAAGAACCGCGTCGTCGTCGAGGCCCGAGAGCATGTCGCCGACCGAGTCGACCTCGACCGCGGCGGCGAAGAACTGTCCGACGAGTTGCTCGAACTCGTGGCGCGTGCTGACGCGATAGACGATCCGCCTCTTCGGAAAGACGTTGTTGGCCATGCGCGAGCTGCGAATCCGCTCCGGATCGCAGGCGATCACCACCACCCCTTCCTGCGTCTCCTCGAGCGGCAGCCACTGGCTTGCCTCGACGTAATCGCGTTTGAGGTTGCGCAGCAGCTCGGTCGGCCGCAAACGTTCCGGCCTGAACGGCTCGTACGGAACGCCAAAGAACTTCGACAGCGCAGCGCCGATTGCCGCCGGCGGCACCTGAAAATCGGCGGTCAGCACCTGCTCGAGCTCAAGTTGCTTGCGGCGTGCAGCCTTCTGCGCCAGATCGAGTTCCGCTGCCGAGATGACGGCGTCGCTGACGAGCGCGTCATACCGGGTCTTGGGGACCGCTGGCGGCGGATTGCGTCGCTGCGCGAAAGCAACGGCGAGCGTCTGTGCGAGCGCCTGCACGCCTTCTTCGGCGACTGCCGGGAAAGGGGTGTCGGAGCGATTGTTGATCAGTTGCACGACGCCGAGCAACTCGCTGGTCTGCGCGTTGCTGATCGGCGCAACCAGCATCTGCTTCGACCGGTAACCGGTCCGCTCGTCGACCGCCTTGAGGAAACTCAGACGCTGGCTGTGTTTAGCCAGTTCTTCCTGGTCGTAGACGTCACGGATGTTGACGGTCTGGCCCGACGCGGCAACGTAGCCGGCGACACTCTGCTCGGAAATCGGCAGGCGGATGTCCTTGTGCGTGTTGAGACCGGTTTTCACTTTCGAGACGATGCTGTGCCGGTCGTCGCTGGCGACGTAGATCGTCAGTCGGTCGGCGTGGAACAGCTCGCAGATGTCTTCCGACATTTCTAGAATGATCTCGTCGATATTGCTCGCACCGTGAATCCGGTTGGTGACGCGCTGCAGATTCTTGAAGAAGCTCAGGCGCCGGCTCATGTCGCCGAGGTTGCCGTCGATCGGCCAGTTCGCTGCTGACATGTCAGTCTGAGAGTCGCGTCAGCGAGTCACGAATCTCCCTTCTCCCGTTCGCGGGAGAAGGGCCGGGGATGAGGGCAACGGTCATGACTTTCATCATCAGGGGTGTCTCGACAGTCATGACCGTCAGAACTCGAAGACCTGATTGTTGTACAGCATCTGCGGCTTGTGCTCACCCGTACACGACTCGATCTCGGCCATCGTCAGTTCGATCTGGCTGGGCTTCAGGTGGCTGACGAAGACTTCCGCCATGACCGACAGATTCTGCAGCTCGGCAGCGAGCAGGCGCGGGCAGAGATGCATCGACATCTCGGCCAGCCGCTGCTCGCGATTCGGGAAGGCGGTTTCGATCAGCAGGTAGCGCAGGTTGGCGATGCGGTTGACCAGCGGCCAGAAAGCCGGGTTGACCGTCGTATCGCCGGTGAAGACCAGACTGCCGGCTCCCGAATCGAGCTGATAGCCGACGGCCGGTACCGTGTGCCGCGCCGGCAGCGCGGTGATCGTTCTCGCTCCGACGCGAACCGACTCGCCGACGCACAGCGGACGGTACTGCATCGCCGGCCGCTCCTGGCTCGGGATGGCACTGAAATCGGGCCAGATCTCCCAGTTGAAGATGTGGCGACCAATGATGTCGAGGGTTTCGGGGATCGCATGCACGATCACTGGCTGGGTCCGCAGGTCGGCAACCGAATCGATCAGCAGCGGCAACGAGCCGATGTGGTCGAGGTGGGAGTGCGTCAGAAAGACGTGGTCGATGCGCGCCAGCTCCGCCAGCGGCAGGTGCGTCACGCCCGTCCCGGCGTCGATCAGGATGTCGTCGTCGACAAGGATCGCTGTCGTTCCCAGATGACGCCCGCCGATGCCGCCACTGCAACCCAGGATTCTGACTTTCATGCTGACTCCCACGGTCTGCTGCGGTGTTCACGCCCGCGCCTCGCCGACGACGCCGCAGCCATTCCTCCACCCTGCCGTGAGCGCGCGCGCTGTGCCATCAGGTCTTTAAGACGAACTCCATCTTCACCCCGGCAATCTCGATCAGGTCATGGTTCTCCAGTCGCCTCGCCGAGGAATCGATCGCTTGCCCGTTCAGCAGCGGGAACCCCGCACCTTCGACATGACTGAGGAAGTAGCCCTGCGGGCGCCTGGCGATCACCGCCACCTGCCCCGGTCGGCCGAGTGAGGTCAGCGTCTTGGTCAGTTGCAACTGGTGCCCGGCGTTGCTTCCACTGAGCAGGCGGATGGCGGCGGCCGGCAGATTCGCCGTCTCCACGCCAGTCAGGGACGCCGTCGAAGGGGTTGCGGCGCCCCCCGATCCGACAACGGACACGGACTCGAAACGGAACGGCGCCGACCGCTCGGCTTCAGCCTCCTCCACTGGCGAGACGGCTTCGGCCAGATACTTCATCTTGTACTTTCCGAGTTCGATGACGTCGCCGTCCTTGAGGAAGTGCTTGCGCACCGACTGCCCGTTGACCAGCGTTCCGTTGGTGCTGTTCAGATCCTCGAGAAAGGAATCGTTGAGGATGGTGACGACGGCTGCATGCTCGCCGCTGATCGCCATGTTGTCGATCTGTATGTCGTTGTGCGCCTTGCGGCCGATGCTCACGCGCTCCTTGCGCAGCGGGATCTCCTTGAGAACCAGACCATCCATACTCAGTATGAGCTTTGCCATCACCTTCCCCGTCTTCAAACATGCCACGACCAGAATCTGGACCAGCCTCCACCGGCCGCAGGGAACTCGCGCAGAACCTTGACCAAGACCACCGAGACGTTGTCCTCGCCACCATTGTCGTTGGCCATCTGCACCAGATGGCTCGCCAGCACTTCGAGGTTGTCACCGAGGGTCAGCAGCGCCTGCCGGATGTCGGCCTCATCGACCATGTCGTAGAGACCATCCGAACACAGGAGGTAGATGTCACCCGGCCTGACCTGGTGCAGGTGGATCTCGACGTCGACCTCGGCATCGACACCGACGGCCCGCGTCACCAGGTTCCGGTTCATCGAATAGCGGGCTTCTTCGGCCGAAATCAGCCCGCTGTCGATCTGCTCCTGCAACAGCGAGTGGTCGCGCGTCAGGGGGACGAACTCATCGCCGCGCAGGCGATAGAGGCGCGAGTCACCGACATGTGCGACGATCACCTGATCGTCACAGAACACACTGGCCACCAGCGTCGTGCCCATGCCGCCGAACCGCTCCTCCTTCCCGGAAGCGCGGTAGATCGCCGAGTTGACGGCTTCGATCTGTTCGACCAGGCAGCGAACGCCGAAGGGCTGCCCGGTCGTGCCGTCGATACGGTGGGCAGCGCTGGTCGAGAAAGCAGCGTTGAGCCCGCTGGCGAGCAAGGTCGTCGCCATCCGGCTGGCAACCTCTCCGGCATTGTAGCCACCCATCCCGTCGGCGAGGATCGCCAGGCCGTGCCTCGCATCGGCAAGGACCGAGTCCTCGTTCTGCCCGCGCACCAGCCCGGTGTCACTGCGCTCGGCGATTTCCAGGGCAGCGGAGAGTCTGTTTGTCACCTACGCTCCCAACAAGCAGTCAATGAGGCAGGCTGCCGGCACAGAGACGAAAGCAAACGCGGTGCCAAGGCTAGCCGCCATAAGGCAACTCGACCCCCAGGCCACGCGCACCTGCCATCTCGGCGAGACGCGCAGCGACCGCCAGATCCTGAATGGCCATTCCCTGCGACTCGAAGAGGGTAAGCTGTTCGGCGGCGGACCGCCCGGGCTGCAAGCCACAGATCACGTCGCCGAGTTCCACCAGTTCACGCGCATGCAGGCGTCCCTTCTCGAGCAATGGCAGGAGATCGCCTGCCTCGCGCAGCGCGCTTTCGACGCTGTCGACGACGATCGGTGCACAGCGCCTGAGGACATCCTCGCCCACTTCCCGCCGGATCAGCGAGTTCGATCCGGCCGCATTGATGTGGGTGCCCGGCGCCAGCCAGTCGGCATCGAAGAGGGGCGTCGCCGCGGTCGTCACGGTACTGACGATGTCGCTGCCACGCACCACTTCCGCGGGCGAGGCTGCCGCCCTCACCTCGATATCGAGGCGTTGCGAAAGCCTGGCACAGAAGGCGCCCAGGCGATCGGCGCGGCGCGCGTACACCTTGACCTGCTGCAGCGGGCGGACCGCAGCGATCGCCTCGATATGCCCTTCGGCCTGCCAACCAGCACCGAAAACGCCTGCCACCGAGGCATCGGAGCGCGCCAGCCAGCGGGTCGCCACACCCGAAGCGGCGGCAGTCCGCATCATGCCCAACCGGTCGGCCTCGATCACTGCCAGCAGGCAGCCGGTCGATGCGCGGTAGAGATGAACCAGGAAGCGAACACCCGAGCGGTTGCTCGTGTAGGCCTTGTAGCCGATGACGTCGAGCTGCGGCAGCGCCCCCTGCAGAATGTGCAGGGTCGTCTGCGGCAGTCGCGTGCGCTGTCGCGGAACATCGTGTGCCTGCCGCGTCGACAGAGCGCGATGCGCAGCCTCGACCTCCGCCAGTGCCAGCGGCATCGTCAGCATTTCGGAAACGTCCTGTTCACTCAGAAAAAGCGCCATCTTTTCCTCGTCATGGAGCATCAGTCACGCGCTTGCCGCAGCCCGCTGGCAGCCGGCATGCCGCCAGCCCCGATTTTACTTGCAAATGACCAACGGCAACGGCAAACAAAAAAGGGCAGACCGAGGCCCGCCCTTTTTCTCGCGATCTGGAAACCGCTTTCGCCCTAGAGCATTGCCTTGATCAGCTTGCCCATCTCCGATGGGTCGCGCGTCACCTTGAAGCCGCACTCTTCCATGATTGCCAGCTTGGCATCGGCGGTATCCGCACCGCCTGAAATCAGCGCCCCGGCGTGGCCCATTCGCTTGCCCGCAGGCGCCGTAACGCCAGCGATGAAACCGACGATCGGCTTCTTCATGTTGGCTTTGCACCACAGCGCGGCATCTGCCTCGTCCGGACCACCAATCTCGCCGATCATGATGACCGCGTCGGTATCGGGGTCGTCGTTGAACAGACGCATGATGTCGATATGCTTGAGGCCGTTGATCGGATCACCACCGGTACCGACGGCCGACGACTGACCAAGGCCGATTTCCGTCAGCTGACCAACCGCTTCGTAGGTCAGCGTACCCGAACGCGAGACGACGCCAATGCGTCCCTTGCGGTGAATGTGACCCGGCATGATGCCGATCTTCACTTCTTCGGGCGTGATCAGTCCCGGGCAGTTCGGACCGAGCAGCAGGGTCTTCTTGCCGCCAGCGGCTTCCTTGCGCAACATCTTGTTGCGCACCACCAGCATGTCGCGCACCGGAATCCCCTCGGTGATGCAGACGACGAGATCGAGGTCGGCTTCGACGGCTTCCCAGATCGCGGCCGCTGCACCGGGTGGTGGCACGTAGATCACCGAGACGGTGGCACCGGTCTGCGCCGCAGCGTCCTTGACCGAACCAAAGATCGGGATGCCGAAAATGCTCTCGCCGGCCTTCTTGGGGTTCACGCCGGCAACGAAGCAGTTCTTGCCGTTGGCGTATTCCTGGCACTTCTCGGTGTGGAACTGGCCGGTCTTGCCGGTGATGCCCTGGGTAATGATCTTGGTGTCTTTGTTAATCAGAATCGACATGGTGGGCTCCTTAACTGACCGCAGCAACGATCTTGGTGGCGGCTTCGGCCATTGAATCCGCAGTGATGATCGGCAGCCCCGACTCGCTGAGGATCTTCTTGCCGATGTCTTCGTTGGTTCCCTTCATGCGGACGACCAGCGGTACCGAGAGGTGGGTTTCACGGGCAGCGGCAACGACGCCGGTGGCGATCGTGTCGCAACGCATGATGCCGCCGAAAATGTTCACGAGAATGCCCTTGACCTTCGGATTCTTGAGCATGATCTGGAACGCTTCGGTGACCTTCTCGGTCGTCGCACCACCACCGACGTCGAGGAAGTTGGCCGGCTCGGCGCCAAACAGCTTGATCGTGTCCATAGTCGCCATCGCCAGACCGGCGCCATTGACCAGGCAACCGATGTTGCCGTCGAGCGAGATGTACGACAGATCGTGCTTCGACGCCTCGAGTTCGTCCGGGTCTTCCTCGTCGAGGTCGCGGAACGCGACGATCTCGGGCTGCCGGTACAGCGAGTTGGAATCGAAGTTGAACTTGGCGTCGATGGCCTTGATGTTGCCGTTGCCTTCGAGGATCAGCGGGTTGATCTCGGCGAGCGAGGCGTCGGTTTCCATGTAGCAGCGGTACAGACCCTTGAGCGCCGCCACCGCCTGCGCAACCGATTCCGCCGGAACGCCGATGCCGACGGCCAGTTCGGTCGCCTGCGCGTCGCTGAGCCCGTCTTCCGGGTCGATGAAGACCTTCAGGATCTTCTCCGGGGTGTCATGGGCAACCTTTTCGATATCCATGCCACCTTCGGACGAAGCCATCATCGCCACCTTCTGCGTCGTGCGGTCGGTCAGCGCTGCGACGTAATACTCCTTGCGGATGTCCGCACCCTCTTCGACCAGGAGGCGGCGCACCTTTTGCCCTGCCGGACCGGTCTGATGGGTGACGAGCTGCATGCCGAGGATCTGGCTGGCATACTGGCGAACCTCGTCGAGCGATTTCGCCACCTTGACGCCACCGCCCTTGCCGCGGCCACCCGCATGGATCTGGGCCTTGACCACCCAGACCTTGCCTCCCAGGGATTCGGCTGCCTTGACCGCATCTTCGACGGTCGGACAGAACACCCCGCGCGGAACCACGACGCCGAATTTCTTCAGGAGTTCCTTGCCCTGATATTCGTGAATTTTCATGCGCTTTCCTTGCTTGAGTTAAGGTTGCGAAACGTAATGAACCACGGGCAGGACGCCCTACCCAGGCTTCTGGCCGCGGTACCAGCGCGGGTAATAGCGCTGTACCGCGTCCGAATGCGACTCCAGAGCGTGACACCGATCGAGCTGATAGGGCTTGTGGCCACTATCGTCGCTATCCGGCACGTCGCTGGCAAAGGTTTGCAGCGCCGCCGTTGGCAGGAACATCAGCAGCTCGCTGAGGTGCGAGCACCCACGCGTGCTGCGAAAGAGTTGCTTGACCGCTGTGCGAAAACCGTGAAACAGGTTCAGACCGACCAGTTGCGCATAGGCGGGCGTGATCCGGTCGCAGTAGCCGACGTAGGGCATGCCATCGGCGCAGGCCATGGCGTCGCGGATGGTCATCTGGCCGTCGATGGTCACCCGCACCCACATGTCGTGTACCGCCTCGCCACGCTTGCGCAGCCCCGACGACAGCGGGTAATCGTGATCCTTGACATCGGTCAGGCGAGCCTCGATGTCCCAGCAACCGTCCTCGCGCCGATAGCCTTCGAGCTGGACGCTGCGAATGTGCTTGCGAGTCCGTTGGACGGTGGTGGGAGGCAGCGGCATCGATGATCGAGGGGGATTTGCGAAGACCGCAGGATTTCGCGGCTGGCAAGAAATTCTACAGCAAAAAGTCCTCGCCTTCGCAGCGGAATTCATAATTATGGATGCCCGGCGGCCGGTCGCCGCGGCGGCATCCGCAACCCGCTGCCGGCATTTGTGCCCAGGCGATGCGGCAGGCCGCCGGCTTCAACAGCCCATCACGCGCCTGATTTCGGCGAGCCCGGCGGAAAGCATGGCCAGATCCTGTGGCTCATTGACCTTCATTTCGTCAAGTACGCCGCGGGCGGCAGCCGTTGCCGGCAAGCGGCCGCCCAGCACCTGCCGCAACAGGTGCTGCCGCAGCTCCGACAGCTCTGCCGCCAGCCGTGCGCGCGCCCGCGCCTGCCAGCGGTTGCCAGCAGGCAGGCGCCCGACCGCCGCCGTCAGCCAGTCGAGCTCGAGATGGCCAGCGAGTTCGGCCAGTCCATGTGCCACCTCGTCAGGCGACCGGGCACACGCGCGAGCCAGGTCGACGCGATCGATTGCGCCGACGATCGCCGCCGCCGCCATGGCCAGAGCCGTTGCCGCCGGCTCACCACTCCGGCCCTGGCGCACGCGCGCAAGCACCTCGGCGACCGCCGGTCGATACTCGTCAACCAGTGCACCGATGGTCATCCCACCGAGATGCTGTGTCAGGATCAACTCGGTCGCAGCCGCCGTCGTCGCACGCAAGGCGAGCATCAGCTCCATCTGCCGGGCGGCATCGAGCAGCAGATCGAGCGACTCGACCTCGCGCCAGAGCGCTTCGGCGTCGAGCACCTGACTGGCTGCATACCAGGCGCCCGCCACCTGCGCCGTTGAGGCGCCGGTCTCATCGCCAAGCTGCAGGACGAAGGTGGTTCCCATCCGGTTCACCAGACGATTGACGAGTTGCGTGGTGATGATGTCCCGCTGCAGCGGATGGGCCGCCATCCGGGCGCGACACGAGCCGCGCAGGACGCTCGGGAAGTAGCTTTCCAAAAGGTCATCGAGATCGCCGCTGTCGGGCAGGTCGGAGGTCAGCACAGCCTCCTTGAGCGTGATCTTGGCGTACGCCAGGAGTACGGCGATCTCCGGTGCCGTCAGGCCACGCTTCTGCTGGCCGCGCTCGGCGAGGCCCTTGTCGTCGGGCAGGAACTCCACGCCACGGTGCAGCGCGCCGCGACTCTCGAGACTGCGGATCAGCCGCGCATGTGCCGCGAGCAGTTCGCCGGCGGTCGCCGCTTCGAGCGCGATCGCCTGCGTCTGCTGGTAGTTGTCGGCCAGCACCAGAGACGCCACTTCGTCGGTCATCGACGCGAGCAGCGCGTCGCGCTGCCTGCCGGTCATCTCCCCCGTGGCGACCAGCCCGGCGAGCAGAATCTTGATATTGACCTCGTGGTCGGAGCAGTCGACACCGGCCGAATTGTCGATGGCGTCGGTGTAGATTCGCCCGCCGTTGAGGGCGAACTCGATCCTGCCCTTCTGGGTCAGCCCGAGGTTGCCTCCCTCGCCGACGACACGCGCGCGCAACTGGCTGGCATCGACGCGCAGGATGTCGTTGCCGCGATCGTTGGCTTCCTGGTGGCTCTGGTTGCCGGCCTTGACGTAAGTGCCGATGCCGCCGTTGTAGAGCAGATCGACCGGCACCTGCAGAAGGCTGCGGATCAGCTCGGGGGGCGACATCTGGATCGCGTCGGTAGCGAGCCAGTCCTGCAACTGCGGCGACAGCGGAATCGTCTTGGCGGTGCGCGACCAGACGCCGCCGCCGGCCGAGATCAGTGCCGGGTCATAGTCGGCCCACGACGAGCGCGGCAAGTCGAAGAGCCGCTGCCGCTCGGCATGGCTGCGCACCGCATCCGGACTGGGGTCAATGAAGATGTGGCGGTGATCGAAAGCGGCAAGCAGCCTGATTTCGCGCGACAACAGCATACCGTTGCCAAAGACGTCGCCGGACATGTCGCCGATGCCGACGACGGTGAATGGCTGCGTCTGCGTATCGAGACCGAGTTCACGGAAGTGCCGCTTGATGGCTTCCCATGCCCCGCGGGCCGTGATGCCCATCTTCTTGTGGTCGTAGCCGACCGAACCGCCGGAAGCAAAGGCATCGCCGAGCCAGAACCCGTACTCGATGGCAATACCGTTGGCGATGTCCGAGAAGGTCGCCGTCCCCTTGTCGGCGGCGACCACCAGGTACGGATCGTCGCCATCGCGCCGGCGGACGCCGACGGGCGGCACGACCCGGCCGTCGACCAGATTGTCGGTCAGGTCGAGCAGGCCACGAATGAAGTCGGAATAGCAGGCGATTCCCTCGGCCTGCCACGCCTCCCGGTCACTCATCGGCGGCAACCGCTTGCAGACGAAACCGCCCTTCGATCCCAGCGGCACGATCACCGCATTCTTGACCATCTGTGCCTTGACCAGACCAAGAACCTCGGTCCGGAAGTCTTCCATCCGGTCCGACCAGCGCAGGCCGCCACGAGCGACGCGGGCGCCACGCAGGTGCACGCCCTCGACCCGCTCGCTGTAGACGAAGATTTCGTACAACGGGGTTGGCGCCGGCAGGAACGGAATCTCCCGCGAGGAGAGCTTGAACGAAAGATAGGCCTTCGCGGCGCCGTCGCTCGCCACCTGGTAGGCATTGGTGCGCAGCGTCGCCGAGATTGCCGTCTGCAGGGCCGAGAGAATGCGGTCGTCGTCCGGATTGCCGACCTGCAGCAGCGCCATCGTCAGTTCGTCGCTCAGGACAGCGGCACGGGCATCGTCGGCCGTTACCGTGCCAGTCGCGCGAGCGACTGACGAATCTCCCCTCGCCCGCTCGCGGGAGAGGGGTCGG
>ERZ761609.2457-NODE-2457-length-13633-cov-6.450140_pt1 | contig 13633 bp, 12 predicted proteins | sample MGYA00511163_ERZ761609 | MGnify/ENA primary metagenome ERZ761609 (study PRJEB28899, sample SAMN02445070) | bioreactor sludge metagenome | biome: EBPR sludge | place: Australia: Brisbane, Thorneside Wastewater Treatment Plant | collected 2011-12-16 ... | reverse complement strand
ATCGACGGCCCGCGCCTGCTCGCCGAACTCTACCAGGCACTGAAGCCGGGTGGGGTGCTGGGGGTAGTGGATCACGCCGCGCTGCCGGGCGCGCCGCCCGAGACCGGCGGTACGCTGCACCGTATTGATCCGGGACTGCTGAAGGCCGGGATCACGGCTGCGGGCTTCGTGCTGGGCGGCGGGCCTCTGGGCGCGCTGGTCGGCGCGCTGGCGGGGCATTTCGCCTTTGACCGTCCGGCAGACGAGGGCGTTGTGTTCTCGCTCGCCATGATTGCGCTGTCGGCCAAGATGGCGAAGGCCGACGGGATCGTGTCAGAGGTTGAGTTTGCAGCCTTCAAGCAGGTGGTGAAGGTGCCGCCGGAGGATGAGCGCAGCGTCAAGCGCATGTTCGATTTTGCGCGGCGCGACATTGCGGGTTATGAGGCCTATGCCGCCCAGATCGCAGGCCTCTACCGCTCAAAGCCGGGCGTGCTGGAAGACCTGCTTGACGGTCTCTTCTTCATCGCGGCTGCAGATGATGCGCTGCATGATGCCGAGATCGCGTTCCTGCGGCGGGTTGCGGAAATTTTCGGGTTGAGCGAAAGCGCCTTCAACCGGCTGTGCGCGGCCTATGGCGGCCCGTGCGCGCCTGATCCTTATGCCCTCATCAATGCCGAGCCGGGCGACAGCGATGCCGATGTGCGCAAGGCCTATCTTTTTGCCGTGCGGGAGAACCATCCCGATACGCTGAAGGGGCGCGGCGTGCCGGACGAATTCCTTTCCATTGCCAATGAAAAGCTCGCGCGCATCAATGCGGCGTGGGACACGATCCGGAAGGAGCGGGGGCTGACTTGAGCATTGACATCATCGCGCGACCCTCGCCCAATCATGACAGCCGTGGCGACCGCGCCATCGACATGATTGTCATGCACTATACAGGCATGAAGACGGCGGCGGAGGCGATTGATCGCCTGTGTGATCCGGCTTCGCGCGTCAGTGCGCATTACGTGCTGGATGAGGATGGCACGCTCTATCAGCTGGTGCCGGAAGCGTTGCGCGCATGGCATGCGGGCGTATCCCACTGGGCGGGCGAGAGCGGGCTGAATGCCTGTTCCATCGGCATCGAGATCGTCAATCCCGGCCATGAATTCGGCTATCGTGAATTTCCCGAAGCGCAGATCGCGCGGCTGGAGGAACTCGCGCGGCTCATCATGGCGCGCCACAACATTCCGGCACGGCGGATTGTCGGACATTCCGATATTGCGCCAGCCCGCAAGACAGATCCCGGCGAGAAATTTCCGTGGGCACGTCTGGCGCGCGCAGGGATCGGCCTCTGGCCTGACAGCACCTTTGCGGGGCAACCGGACCGCCCGGAAATTCTGCTGGCACGCATCGGCTATGGTGTTCCGCCGCAGGTGGATGTGCCGCTTGAAACCGTCATTACCGCGTTCCAGCGCCGCTTCCGGCCCGCGCGACTTGATGGCGTGTGGGATGCGGAGTGCGGACGGTTGGCCGCTTCGCTGGCCGCGCAGATCACTTGATTTCAGGCGGGGAAGGGCGCATTTCCATCTTGCCAGATGGCCGGATGGCCGCGCTTGGGTCCACAAGGCCCGGGTGAGGAAAGTCCGGGCTCCACGGAAACACGGTGCCGGGTAACACCCGGCGGGGGCGACCCCAGGGATAGCGCCACAGAGAACAGACCGCCTTGCGCCTTCGGGCGTGCGGCAAGGGTGAAACGGTGCGGCAAGAGCGCACCGCGCAACCGGCAACGGAAGCGGCACGGCAAGCCCCACCGGGAGCAAGACCAAATAGGGATGGCGCATGGCCCGTTTCCGGGTTGCCGTCCGGGTTGGTCGCGCGAACCCGCCAGTAATGACGGGTCCAGAGGAATGGTCATCCCCTGGCAACAGGGACAGAACCCGGCTTACAGGCCATCTGGCATCTTCTCCCGGACTACCCTTAGGGCATGGCCGGAGGGAGTCGCCTATGTTGCATCTTTGTTCGCGTTGCGCCTCATCTGTAACCGGCTGAAAGGCTTGAGAATTTCCCTTATTTTGCGTTGACGCCCATTTAATCCCATGGTAACCCATGACTTCCCAACGGGCGGGGGTCGGGGCGGAGCGGCTTGGAAAGTGACACAGGGTCATTTCCAGCCTTAACAGGTTTCCCCGCGCAGGCAGGGTGCGCGCATGTCGGGAACATTTTTCTCGGCTGTCACGAACAAGATCGACGCGAAGGGCAGGGTCTCTGTCCCGGCGAAATTCCGCGCGGTCATCGAGGGCGCAAGCCAGCAATGCTTCTTCGGATTTGCTTCGCTGATCGCGCCGGTGGTTGAAGTTTACACACCCGCCGGCATGGATGCGTTCAGTGCACGCATCAACGCCTTCGACAAATACTCGCCGCAGCGTCAGGCGTTTGAACTCGCCGTGCTGTCGGCTGCGCACGAATTGCAGCTCGATCCTGAAGGCCGCATCGTTCTGCCGCAAAATCTGCTGAACCACGCCAAGCTCTCAAGCCACGCGACGTTTGTTGGCGTCGGCAACAATTTTGAAATCTGGGAACCTGCGGCTTACGAAGCGCGTCTTGCCGCTGCACGCGAAGAGGCGCTGCGCAACATCGCGCTTCTCTCAGGCCCGTGGCCGGGCAACGGAGGCGCGGTATGACAGACGCGCCGCATGTTCCGGTTCTTCTTGCCGAAGTCATTGATGCGCTGAAGCCGCATGACGGTGGATGCTATGTCGATGGCACGTTTGGTGCGGGCGGCTATACGCGCGCGCTGCTTGAAGCGGCGCAGTGTTCGGTGATCGGCATTGACCGTGATCCTTCGGCTTTGGCGCGCGGTGCGGCGCTGGCGAAGTCATCCGGCGAGCGGCTTACCTTGATCGAAGGCTGTTTTGGCGACATGGCGGAGCTTCTTTCCGAGCGCGACATCACCCTTGTGGACGGCATTGCGCTGGATGTGGGTGTTTCGTCGATGCAGATCGACGAGGCGGCGCGCGGCTTTTCCTTCATGCAGGATGGTCCGCTTGACATGCGCATGAGCGGCAAGGGGCCGAGTGCGGCAGACGCCGTCAACCAGCTGCCCGAGCGTGATCTGGCCGATATCATTTCCGTCTATGGCGAGGAGCGCAAAGCGCGCGCCATTGCGCGTGCCATCGTCAAGGCGCGCGAGGAAAAGCCGCTGTCGCGCACGGGCGAGCTGGCCGATCTGGTGGCGCGCGCGGCGGGGCCTGCGGCAAAAGCTTCCGGCATTCATCCAGCCACGCGCACGTTTCAGGCGCTGCGCATTTATGTGAATGACGAGTTGGGCGAGCTGTCGCGCGCGCTTCATGCCGCCGAACATCTTCTCAAACCCGGCGGGCGGCTTGCGGTTGTCTCGTTCCATTCGCTTGAAGACCGCATGGTGAAGAATTTTCTGCGCACCCGCGCAGAGGCGCCCGCCACATCGCGCCATGCGCTGCCATCAGCAACGTTCACGCCCAGCTTCGCGCTGATCGGCCGCAGCGGCGTTACCGCAAGCGATGCCGAGGTTGCGCGCAATCCGCGTGCACGCTCGGCGCGGCTGCGTGCTGCGGAGCGGCTTGCCGCGCCAGCACATGCATCTTCAAGCGAGAACTTTCTTCCCCGCGCTACGCCCGTGGCGCATCTCAGCGAGGCTCTGCCATGACCCGCTTTCTCAATTTCATCATTGTCGTGATTACCGGCCTGATCTGCTTTGGCCTCTACAACATCACGCATGAAGCGCAGGAAAAGGAAGCGGAACTGCGCCGCATCGAAGACGCCATCGAAGCAGAGCGCCGCGCGATCCTGGTTCTTCGCGCCGAGTGGTCGCATCTGTCGCAACCGGCGCGCATCCAGAAGCTGGCGGGCATTCATCTGGGCCTTGCGCCGGTGTCGGCCTCCACCATTGCCTCCTTCAGCGATCTGCGCGACCGGCCTGCCGATCCGGTCATGATTGCGCGTCTGCCTGATGCTGCGCCCGGCAATCAGGTGGCGATGGCGCTGCCTGACACTGCCGGTGAGGAGGCGCCTGTCACGCCGCGGCCCAAGCCTGATCGCGGCGTGATGACCGCCGAAGCGGAGTAGGCAATGGTGCAACGCCCGTCTTTTCAGCACGATGGTGGCGCCGGTGCGGTGACGCACAAGCGCATCATTCTGGCGGGGGTGCTTTTTGTCGCCGCGTTTACTGTCATCGCGGGGCGGATGATCCAGCTGATGGGATTTGAGGGCGCACAGGATGTGCGCCGCAACTTTGCAGCGCCCGCACCTTCCGCAATGGCCGCACGCGCCGACATTGTGGACCGCCATGGCCGCCAGCTTGCGACCGACCTTTCCGTCTTCACGCTCTATGCGGATGCCGCCAATGTGTGGGATGCGGGTGAAACCGTGCGCGCGCTCCTTGGCATCTTTCCGGAGCTTGATGGCCCGGCGCTTGAGGCGCGCATTGCTTCGGGCCGCGGGCGCATTCTGATCAAGCGTGATCTGTCGCCGCGCCAGCAGGCCGAAGTGCATGCGCTTGGCATGCCGGGTCTTTCGTTTGATACGGAAATGCGCCGCGTCTATCCCAACGGATCAGCAGCGGCCCATGTGCTGGGTTATGTCGGCACGGATCATCACGGGCTTGCCGGTATCGAACTCTCGCAGGATGCGGTGCTTGGCGCTTCTGCGGAACCGCTTGCCCTCGCCATTGATCTGCGCGTGCAGCATGTGCTGGACGACGAACTGGCCAAATCGATGGCCGAGTTTCAGGCGATCGGCGCTGCCGGCATCGTGATGGATGTGCATTCGGGCGAAGTTGTCGCGATGTCGTCGCTGCCTGTCTTTGACCCCAACAATATCGGTGCATCGCCGCCCGAAGCGCGGTTCAACAGCGCGACGCTGGGTGTGTTCGAGATGGGCTCGACATTCAAGGCGTTCAATACGGCGATGGCGCTCGATTCCGGCCTCATCAAAATTGATGACCGCTTTGATGCGCGCCATCCCATTCCTTTTGGCCGGTTCCAGATCCGTGATTTCCACCCGCAGGCGCGCTGGCTGACGGTTTCAGAAATTTTCGAGCACTCGTCCAACATCGGCTCGGCGCGCATGGCGATGGTGCTGGGGGTCGATCACCAGCGGCAGTTCCTGTCATCGCTTGGCCTGCTTGAGCCGACGCGCCTTGAAATTCCCGAGAATGGCCGGCCGCTTGCTCCCGCCAACTGGAGCGAGCTGTCGATGATGACGATCTCCTATGGTCACGGCATGTCTGTCTCGCCGCTGCATACGGCGGCAGCCATATCGGCCATGGTCAATGGCGGGTTCTATGTCGATCCCACAATCCTGCGGCGCGAGCCGGGCAGTGTGCTGCCGCGCCGCCGCGTGATCAGCGATGAAACCAGCGCCGAAATGCGCCGCCTGATGCGCCTCGTCGTGGAGCAGGGCACCGGCAGCAAGGCCGATGTCGAAGGCTATCCCGTTGGCGGCAAGACCGGCACGGCTGAGAAGCCGTCGAATGGCGGCTATGCACGCAAGGCGCTGATCTCGTCGTTCGTGGGCGTGTTCCCGGCCGATGCGCCGGAATATCTCGTCTTCGTCATGCTCGACGAACCGCAGCCCACGCCCGAGACATTTGGCTATGCGACGGCGGGCTGGACGGCGGCGCCGACGACGGCACATATCGTCGCGCGCATCGGGCCGCTGCTCGGCATTGCGCCGCGCCGTGCGCCGCGTGATGACGACGAGCATGCGGATGCGCAGGGCACTGGTGTTGCCGCAATGGGCGAGGAGCGCTGAGCCATGCGTCTTTCCGCCATCCTTGCCCGCGACATGAATGGCAGCGATGCCGACATCACCGGCATCACGGCGGACAGCCGCGCGGTGAAGCCCGGCTTTCTTTTTGCAGCACTGCCCGGTGTGAAGATGGATGGGCGCGCCTTTATCGCCGATGCGTTGAAGCGCGGCGCAGTTGCCGTCATTGCGGAGGGTGATGCGCCGGCCGATTTTCCGGTGGGCCAGGCGCGCTTCATCAAGGTGGGCAATGCACGCCTTGCGCTGGCGCAGGCCGCTGCGCGCTATCACGGCACGCAGCCGCAAGTGATTGCCGCCGTTACCGGCACAAATGGCAAGACATCGATTGCCGCGTTTACGCGTCAGCTGTGGCAGGCGCTGGGTCACAAATCAGCCAGCATCGGCACGATTGGCATTGTCGGCGATGGTTACAACCGCCCGCTGTCGCACACGACGCCTGATCCGGTTGCGCTTCATGCCGCGCTGTCAGAGATGGCGGCGCTGGGCATCCATCACGTCGCGCTTGAGGCGTCGAGCCATGGGCTTGACCAGCACCGGCTTGATGGCATCCGCATCGCGGCGGCGGGTTTTTCAAACCTCACGCGAGATCATCTCGATTATCACCCGACATTCGAGGATTATCGCAACGCCAAGCTGCGTCTGTTCCGAGATCTTCTGCCGCCGGGCGGCCTTGCCGTTGTGAACCGCGATGGCGCGGATGCTGCCTATTTCATCGAGGCGGCGCACAAGCGTGGCCATCATCTGATCGATGTGGGCGAGAGCGCGAGCGCGATGAAGCTGATGGCGCGCGTCGCGCATCTGGATGGCCAGGACCTCACCATCACCTATGCGGGCGCTACATATAAAGTGCGCCTTCCACTGGCGGGCGGTTTTCAGGCAGGCAATGCGCTGGTGGCGGCAGGGTTTGTCATCGGGCTTGGCGGTGATGCTGCACGCACCTTTGCAGCGCTGGAAAGGCTGGAAGGCGCGCGCGGCCGTCTTGAGCGTGTGGCCACGGCGCGCAATGGCGCTCCGATCTTTGTTGACTATGCGCATACGCCTGATGCGCTGGAGACAGTCTTGAAGGCGCTGCGCCCGCATGTCAGCGGCAAGCTGCATGTGGTCTTTGGCTGTGGCGGCGACCGAGATCCGGGCAAGCGGCCGCAGATGGGTGCGATTGCAGTTGCCCATGCAGATCGCGTGATCGTCACCGACGACAATCCGCGCAGCGAGAAGCCGGAAATGATCCGCGCTGCCATCCTGGCCGATGCAAAGGGCGCCATCGAGATTGGTGATCGTGCAGTTGCGATCAAGGCGGCCGTCGAAAGTCTGGGCGCGGGCGACATTCTGGTCGTTGCAGGCAAGGGCCATGAAACCGGTCAGATCATCGGCAGCGAGACACGGCCCTTTGATGATGCCGAGGAAGCGCGCAAATCGGCGGGGGCGCGGGCATGAGCATTCTGTGGACCGCAGAGGAAGCGGCGCGCGCCACCGGCGGCAAAATCGCTGGCAGCTGGCAGGCGATGGGCGTTTCGATCGACACGCGCACGCTGGAGCCGGGTGATCTTTTCGTGGCGCTGACGGGCGAAGCGCGTGACGGTCACCAGTTTGTTGCAGATGCCATCGCGAAAGGTGCGGTCGCAGCCCTTGTCTCGCGTGCAATAGAGGGCGTGCCTGCCGAAAAGCTCCTCATCGTTGCCGATACGCTGGACGGACTGAATGCGCTGGGCCGCGCGGCGCGGGCGCGCACGCAGGCGCGCGTTGCAGCCGTCACCGGCAGTGTTGGCAAGACAAGTTCAAAAGAGGCGCTGAAGGCGATCCTCTCGCCGCAGGGCAAAACGCATGCCTCTGTTGCCTCGTACAACAATCTGTGGGGCGTGCCGCTGACGCTGGCGCGCATGCCTGCTGATACGCAATTTGCCATTATCGAGATCGGCATGAACCATGCCGACGAGATCCGCCCGCTTACCAGGCTGGCGCGGCCGCATGCGGCGCTCATCACGACGGTTGAAGCGGTTCACATCGAGCACTTTTCCGGCATTGAGGGCATTGCTGACGCCAAGGCAGAAATCTTTGAGGGGCTGGAGCCGGGCGGCGCTGCCGTCATTAACCATGACAACGGCCAATATGGCCGTGTGCGCGACACGGCTCAGCGCCTAGGCATCGCCTCTATCCTTTCATTCGGGAGCGATCCCGCGTGCGATGCGGCGCTCATTTCCTATGCGCCCGGCGAGACCGGATCGCAGGTTACGGCGCGGGTGCGCGGGCAGACACTTTCTTATGTGGTCGGTGCGCCGGGACGACATCTGGTGCAGAACAGCCTTGGAATCCTGCTGGTCGTCTCCGCGCTGGGCGCCGATGTCGCCAAAGCAGCGGCTTCATTTGCCCAGGTGGGCGCTGCCAAGGGGCGCGGCTCGCGCAGCCGCATCGCGATTGGCAGTGACGCATTTGAATTGATTGACGAATCCTATAACGCCAACCCCGCGTCGATGGCGGCCGCCCTTGCCCTTCTGGGTGAAGCAAAGCCGGGGCCTTCGGGGCGGCGCATTGCTGTGCTGGGCGACATGCTGGAGCTGGGGCCGGGGGGCCCCGACATGCATGAGGGGCTGATCGCGCCCGTCACCAATGCGGGATGTGACCTCGTGTTCTGCAGCGGCAAGCTGATGGCCCGTTTGTGGGCTGTGCTTCCGCCGGAAAGGCGCGGCGCGTACGCCGAGACGTCGGCCATTCTTTTGCCGCTGGTTGATGCGGCAATCAGGGCTGGCGATGTGGTGATGGTGAAGGGTTCATTCGGCAGCCGTATGGGCCTGATTGTTGATGCGCTGAAATCCCGCCAGACGGTTGAGGGGGCCGTTTCCCGTGCTTGAACTTCTTCTTGTGCCACTGGCGGACGACTTCAAGGTTTTCAACCTTTTCCGCTATCTCACGTTCAGAACCGGCGGCGCGATGCTGACGGCGCTCTTCATCGGCATGTGGCTGGGGCCACGCCTGATCCCGTGGCTGCGCATCCGGGAAGGGAAGGGCCAGCCGATCCGCGAGGACGGGCCGCAAAGCCATCTCCTTACAAAAAAGGGCACGCCCACGATGGGCGGGTTCCTGATCCTGATCTCGCTTTTTGCGTCCACGCTGCTGTGGGCCGACCTCTCCAACCAGTATGTCTGGGTTGTTTTGATGGTGACGGGCGGCTTTGGCCTGGTCGGTTTTTACGACGACTACAAAAAGGTGAAACGCCAGTCGAGCAAAGGCGTCGCGGGCAAGATGAAACTTGTCTTTGAATTCGCCATCGCTGCGGGCGCGGCGTGGTGGATCATGGCATTGCAGACGCCAGAGCTTTCCGGCGCGGTCGCTGTGCCGTTCCTGAAAGATACGCTCATCATGATCGGCATGGCGTTCATCGGCTTTGGCTGTCTTGTGATTGTTGGCGCTGGCAATGCCGTCAATCTGACTGACGGGCTGGACGGGCTTGCCATCGTGCCGGTGATGATTGCCGCTGCCTGCTTCGGGCTGATTGCCTATATCGTCGGCAATGCGGTTTTCTCTGACTATCTGCAGGTTCACTTTGTTCTGGGTACGGGCGAGCTTGCGATCATCTGCGGCGCGCTGATCGGGGCGGGGCTTTCGTTCCTCTGGTTCAATGCGCCGCCGGCCATGGTGTTCATGGGCGATACGGGGTCGCTGGCGCTGGGTGGCGCGCTGGGCGCCATCGCCGTTGCGACCAAGCATGAGCTGGTGCTTGCCATCATTGGCGGGCTCTTTGTGGTCGAGGCGCTGTCGGTCATCGTGCAGGTGATCTCGTTCAAGCTGACGGGCAAGCGCGTCTTCCGTATGGCGCCGATCCATCACCATTACGAGCAGATGGGCATTCCTGAATCGACCATCGTGATCCGGTTCTGGATCGTGGCGGTTGTGCTGGCGCTGATCGGTCTTGCCACGCTGAAACTGAGGTAGTGCGATGATTGCAGCCACGCCCTTTGCCGGAAAAAATGTTGGTGTGCTGGGCCTTGCCCGCTCCGGCATTGCCGTGGCGCGTGCGCTGATGGATGGCGGCGCAAAGGTTGTGGCGTGGGATGACAATGAAAAGGCGCGCGAGAATGCGGCGGCGGCGGGCGTGCCCCTGATCCATGCGCAGTCGTGGGACTATACTGCGCTCTCGTCTGTTGTGCTGTCGCCCGGCATTCCGCTGACCCATCCCAAACCACATGAGGTGGTGGTGGCCGCCCAGCGCGCCAAGGTAGAAGTGATCGGCGACATCGAAGTCTTTTTCCGCACGATCAAGGCGGCCAAGGCGGCATCGCCGAAGCCTGCCAACGGCAATGGCTATCGCCACGCCAACGGCAATGGCGCGCATGCGGCAACGGCACCCATCATCTGCATCACCGGCACGAACGGCAAATCGACGACGACACAGCTGATTGGCCACATTCTGTCACGTTGCGGCTTTGACGCGCAGATTGGCGGCAATATCGGACGCGCGGTGTTTGATCTTGGCGCCCCGCGCGAGAACACGATCTATGTGCTGGAGACGTCATCCTATCAGCTTGATCTGACGGCCGGGCTAAAGCCCGATGTCGCGGTCTTCACCAACATCACCACCGATCATCTTGACCGACATGGCACCATGGCCAATTACGTTGCGGCCAAGCGGAAGATCTTTGCAGGGCAGGGCGCGGGTGATCTGGCCATTGTCGGCGTCGATGACACGTGGTCGGCTGAAACCTGCATGATGCTGCGCATGCGCGGCGGGATCGAGGTTGTGCCGGTCTCTGTCGGCCAGGTGATCGGCGGCGGCATGTATGCGATTGGCGGCCATCTCTATGACGGCACAGTCGCCTCGGCGCAGGAAGTTGCCGATGTGAAGCTGATCCCGACGCTGCCGGGTGCGCATAACTGGCAGAACGCGGCCATGGCCTATGCGGCCTGCAAGCGCTTTGTGCGCGATCCCAAGGCGATCATCCGTGCGATGGCAAGCTTTGAGGGCCTCAATCACCGCATGGAGCAGGTGGGCAGCATCGGCAAAGTGCGCTTTGTCAATGACAGCAAGGCAACCAACGCGGACGCCGCCGCCAAGGCGCTGATCTGTTATGACGGCATCTACTGGATCGTGGGCGGCAAGGCCAAGGATGGCGGCATTGGCGGCTTGAGCGCGCTCTTTCCGCGCATCACCAAGGCCTATCTGATCGGCGATGCCACTGAGGCTTTTGCAAAGACGCTCGATGGCCGGGTGCCGTTTGAAAAATGCGGCACGCTTGAAAATGCGGTGAAGCGTGCGGCCGCTGATGCGGCGCTGAGCCCGCTGCCCAATCCGGTTGTGCTGCTGTCACCGGCCTGTGCATCGTTCGACCAGTTCCGCGACTTTGAAGATCGCGGCGATCATTTCCGCCGTTACGCGCAAGCGCTGGGCGCGCGCAAGCCGCAGGAGGCGACGGCTGCATGATTGCGCTTAACCGCACAGATCGCAGCGCGATCGCTCAATGGTGGTGGACAGCGGACCGCTGGCTTCTGGCCATGGTTGTGTCGCTGATTGCGCTGGGCGTGCTGCTGAGCATGGCGGCAAGCCCGGCAGTGGCCGAGCGCATCGGGCTTGAGCCGTTCCACTTCGTTTACCGGCAGCTGACATTTGTTGCACCCGCGCTGCTCCTGATCCTGTGCATTTCGCTGCTCAAGCTGCGCGACATCAAACGGCTGGCCGTGGCCATCTATCTCGGCGGGCTGGCGCTGATGATTCTCGCGCTCTTCTTCGGCCCGGAGATCAAGGGCGCGCATCGCTGGCTCAATCTCGGGCCGTTGACGATCCAGCCGTCTGAATTCGTGAAACCTGCCTTTACGGTGCTGGCGGCATGGATGATGACCGAGGGCCAGCGGCATCCCGAAAATGCACTGCCGTCGCATGTGGCAAGCGCGCTTCTTTTTGCGATGTTTGCCGGCGTTCTGGTGCTGCAGCCCGATTTCGGCCAGACGCTGCTCGCCTGCATTGTGTGGGGCGCGCTCTATTTCATGGCGGGCATGCCCTATCGGGTGTTGTTCGGGCTTGTGGGGCTTGCGGTTGCAGGCGCAGTGCTTGCCTATCTTTTTGTGCCGCACGTGACGAGCCGCATCGACCGTTTTGTCGATCCCGATCAGGGCGACACCTATCAGATCGAGCGTGCGATTGATGCGTTTGAAGCGGGCGGCCTTCTGGGCGCCGGTCCCGCCGAGGGGCTGGTAAAGCTGCGCCTTCCTGACGCGCATACGGATTTCATCCTGGCTGTCGTGGGCGAGGAATATGGCCTGCTTGGCTGTCTTCTGATTGCGATGCTTTTCCTTGCGCTTGTCATTCGCGCATTGTGGAAGTCGCTTTCCTGCGTTGATCCCTTTGCGCGGCTTGCCTCTGCAGGACTTGCCGTGCTTTTGGGATTGCAGGCCGTCATCAACATGATGGTCAATCTCAGCCTGATGCCCGCCAAGGGCATGACGCTGCCGTTCGTTTCCTATGGCGGCTCGTCGATGCTGGCGCTGGCGGTTGCGGTCGGCTTTCTGATTGGCCTCACGCGCTTCCGTCCGGCGCCGCGCCATTTGCGGAGGCGGCCATGGGCGGGGTAGGCCCTATCGTCATCGCGGCCGGCGGCACGGGCGGGCACACATTCCCCGCACAATCGCTCGCGCGCGAGCTGCATTCCCGCGGGCGCGATGTGGTGCTGGTGACTGATACGCGCGGCGAAGATTATGCGAAAAGCTTTCCGGGTACCGCGATTGAGCGTGTGCGCGCCGCGACGTTCGGCTCCAGAAATCCGATCACCATACTGAAGGCGCTGAACCAGATCCGCCTTGGCATGCGCGATGCGAAGGCCCTGTTTGCGCGCATCAAGCCTGAGGCCGTTGTCGGCTTTGGCGGCTATCCGTCACTGCCTGCCATGCTGGGTGCGTGGCGGATGAAGTTGCCCGCCATCATTCACGAACAGAACGCCGTGCCCGGCCGCGTGAACCGGTTGATGGTTTCGCGTGTCTCGAAAATTGCGTCATCGTTTCCTGTGCTGAAGGGTGTTGCGCCTGAGCGGCTGATCGTGACCGGCAATCCGGTGCGCGAGAACGTGGTGGCCGCGCGTGCGGTGCCCTATGCGGCGCCGGAGACGGGCGGGCGCATCCGGCTTCTGGTGTTTGGCGGCTCGCAAGGCGCGCGCATCATGAGCGATATCGTGCCGCCAGCCATTGCCGCCTTGAGCGCTGATCTGCGTGCGCGGCTTTCGGTTGTGCAGCAGGCGCGTGCCGAAGATGTTGCGCGCACGAAAGAGATTTACGCCAAAGCTGGCGTTGAGGCGGAGGTTGCGGCCTTTTTCAATGATCTGCCGCAGCGCCTTTCGTCAGCGCATCTGGTCATCAGCCGGTCGGGCGCATCAACGGTTGCGGAGCTTACCTGCGCCGGGCGCCCAGCCATTCTGGTGCCCTATCCCTTCGCGACGGACGATCATCAGACCGCCAATGCCAGCGTACTGGCTGAGGCGGGCGCGGCTCTGATGGTGCCACAGCCGCAATTTCTTTCCGCCGGTCTTTCATCGGCGCTGTCTGCTCTCTTGGGCAACAGTGCGCGGCTTTCGGCAATGGCGAGGGCCGCGCATGCGCTGGGCCGTCCCGATGCGGCCAAGCTGCTGGCAGATGCGGTGCTTGCTCTTGCCGATCGCGGGGCAACTCCATGAGAACAATGCCGCGCGATATCGGTTCCATCCACTTTGTCGGTATTGGCGGCATCGGCATGAGCGGCATTGCCGAAGTCATGCACAATCTTGGCTATCGCATCACGGGTTCCGATGCCTCGGACAGCGCCAATGTGCGCCGTCTCAAGGCGCTGGGCATCCATATTCACACCGGCCATGCGCCGGAGCATGTTGCACATGCGGGTGTGGTGGTGGTGTCG
>ERZ761609.2456-NODE-2456-length-13642-cov-34.506661_pt1 | contig 13642 bp, 10 predicted proteins | sample MGYA00511163_ERZ761609 | MGnify/ENA primary metagenome ERZ761609 (study PRJEB28899, sample SAMN02445070) | bioreactor sludge metagenome | biome: EBPR sludge | place: Australia: Brisbane, Thorneside Wastewater Treatment Plant | collected 2011-12-16 ... | reverse complement strand
TGTATTGAATCTGACGTGAGGAAAAGAAGTTATATTCCGGGTTCTCTTCTGCCGCCCGGACTAACCGCTCAAGCCAATCCGGTTCGGGGTAGGCATCGGCATTGAGCAGGATGATCCACTCTCCGCGAGCGAGATGCGCGCCGATGTTGTTGGCTACGGCAAAGCCACTGTTCGCCTGTAATTGCTTCACAGTGAGCGGCGCAACATTCCATGACGAAAGCGATGCAAGGGAGCCATCGGTGGAACCGTTATCCACGACGATGACTTCGAAGTCCTTCTGAGTCTGCTGAGATAGCGCATTAAGGCAGCGGGAGAGATGTTCTCCCGCGTTCCAAGTAACGAGGATGATGGAGACGGACATATCCCCGATTATACGCGTCGGAGCGCCGTGCGGAAGTGGCAAATCCTGAAGGAGAGCCAACCACAGAGCACACAGAGATCACGGAGAAAAAAATTTGACATCTCTGTGCGCTGCGCCGTGAAGATTCTCACCACACCTGTTCATCTCCTCTGCACCCTGCCCGGACCCTTGATTTTTCGAGGCAATGCGTGTATAACTGCGGTAGTAATTAGAACAAATATTCTATTTATGATCCATTACGCCATGACGGGGGACTTCTCTTGAATACCCCCCAACTTACACAGGACGTACTTAGGATGTGCTTAGGATGCACTTAGGATGATCTTGAGATGCCTGAGGTATCAGCGCCCGTTGGCAGCCTCGAACGGCTGTTTATCCATCCATTGTATCTATTAAGGAGTTGTCAAATGGCTAAAGTCAAGTTGAACCCGGTATTGGAGCAGTTCCGCGGACAAATCGGGGACCTGGTCTTCAAGCATTACGGCGACGAGGTGATCGTCGGGCGGAAACCCGACCGGAGCGGCGTTCAGCCGACAGAGGCACAATTGGAACACCAGGAGCGCTTCCGGCAAGCTGTGCTGTACGGACGGCTGGTGATGGCAGACCCAGACCTCAAGGGGACATACGAGCAAGCCGCCCGCGAGAAGAAGAAGCCGATCTTCTCGCTGACGGTGGCGGACTTCTTCAACGCCCTGATCGTGGACGAGGTGGACCTTTCCGCCTACGGCGGGGCAAACGGCGATACGATCGTTGTGCGCGCGCACGACGACTTTAAGGTACAGCGCGTGCTGGTGGTCTTAAGCGAAAGCAACGGGGAAGAGATCGAACAAGGGGAGGCGTTGGAAACCCCTGCGAACAGCGGACGCTGGGTGTTTACCGCAACGGAAAACACCTCCGCCAATACCACGGTGCGCATCGGTGTGACCGTGTTCGACCAGCCCGGCGGCAGCGACTCGACCGAGTACGAGAAGACGTTGTAATCTAAAAGCCAGCCCCGCCCGTTGGTCACGGGGCTGGCTTTTGTTGTCATAGGCTATTTTATTTGGAATAACGAGCCACAACTGTAATAAACTGATTATCCAAATCATACCCAGTTTCGAGAATTGAAAAACCAAATGAAGAAAGCAAATAATGGATACTAGGCTCATTATAGTAATAATAGTGTGTCCGAACAATATAGGGCGAATGATATTGAGGAACTTGAAAAAAGAACAAAGCTGACGGATTTAAGATTTTAGTCATTTCCGTCAAAAATAAATGGGGATCTGCTAGATGCTCCAATGTATGCCACATGAACACAAAGTCGACCTGTTCTGAGATTTCAGCGAGAGCATGATATGTTGATATATTTGTGACATCAGGAAAGTAAAATGAGACCTGACGAAAGACATTATCAAAAGGATCAATTCCAATTACACGCTGAAAACCTAGTTGACTCGCAGCAATTAGCATCAATCCCTTTCCAAAGCCAACTTCAAGGAATGTTTTTTTATCTACTTTTTTAATAAAAGGCAGGGCATAGGATAACAAATCCTGTTGTTGTTTTATTTGGCCATCTAATTGACTCACTTCTTCCTTCTTGAATTGATAAACACTTTCTGTTGCGTTCTGTATATCCAAACCATAACGAAATGCCGATGCGTTTGCTATTACAAAACAGTGATTGCAAATCAAAATATCCACTGTCGTGTTGGTAATATCCTTTTTCTTTTCCATTAAAACAAGAGAGCCCCGCCTACATACAGTACATTTTAATATCGGGACGCTGAGGAGTTTCAATTGGCTTGAAACATTTCTTAGCCGCTTAATAAATCTCTTTAAGGCAGCGGGTTGAGGCGACATTATTTGGCTAAAAAAACCCAATATTTTGTTCATAATTTACCTGAGAATTCAAAGGCGATTCTGTTGATTCCTTTATCATAGTGATTAGAGTTAGAGATCATAATACCGACCAGGCAATTTTAAGCCGGATTTATATTGCGGTAATGCGTACTGAAACCAATGCAACAAAACAAACAAGGACCACAGTTGCAAAGCATGCGCATGATAACCGTTATAGTATTGATTTGCAAGATTTAAAACCCGAGGAATATTTATTATATCCGCCGCGCTTATTTTTTGAGCATTATGTATTGTATTTAGAATTTTTGGCCTCATCCGCTCCAAAAGTATATCCACAGGAACTGTAAACCCCATTTTAGGTCTTCCAATAATATCAGCAGGAAGAACATCCTTAAGAAGTTCCTTCAATATCCACTTTCCAGTTCCATCAGCCCGCATTTTGTATTCCTCAGGAAGAGAGGCTGAAAACTGGAACAACTCCAAATCAAGGAATGGGAACCTACCTTCCAATGAATGTGCCATCATGATCTTATCTGCCTTCATCATCAAGTTTTCAGGCATCCAAGTTTTCATATCAAACGATAACATTCCATTCAACAGTGAGTTTTCATCAAAATATTTCCAATGTCTAAATTCAATTGGGACAACCAAAGTTTTATTCAGAAACTCACGATAATTCAAAAAATACCAGCTCTTCTCAAGAAATAATTCAAACCGCTTTTTATAGGGGATAAAACCTGCCGACAATTGCTTATATTGAGGATAACCCGCAAACAGTTCATCTCCTCCTTCGCCAGAAAGAACCACTGTTACATGACGCTTTAATTCCTGTGATAATCTAAAAAGAGGTAAACAGGCGGGATCTGCTATAGGATGATCCAGCGCAAGCACAGATTCATCAAACAGATTCAGCAGATCGTCAACCGTCATAACCACTTCAACATGGCGCAAACCAAGCGCCTTCGCTACAATCTGTGAGTATTGAAATTCATTTATTTCAGGGAAGCCGATATTAAATGTCGTTAGGTTAGCACCAGCTTCTCGAACATAATACGCAATAGCGCTAGAATCAACTCCACCACTCAATAGTATTCCGATTGGGACTTCACCCATCAATTGACTCTGAACGGCAGAGAATAATCTATTATGTAATTGTTGTTTGGCATTTTCAAAATCAACAAGAGGCTGGATCTCTTTATAAGAAACATCCCAATATCTATGATGAGTAATGACCCCATTACGAACTTTGATGTAAGTACCCGCTTCAAGAATTCTAATACTTCGGAACAAAGTGTATGGAGATTGTATATAACGGTACAATAAATAATCTTGAATGCCGATCGGGTCAAGTTCAAGATTGGCATTTGGCACAGACAAGATGGCTTTCAATTCTGACGAACAAATTATTTTCTCGTCATCTTCGTATACATATAATGGCTTGACCCCGATTTGATCCCGCGCTAAATACGCCTCTTTTTTTTCTTCATCCCAGATACAAAAAGCAAACATTCCATTAAATTTCTCGAACGCATTCGTGCCGTAGGCTTCGTATGCACGTAGCACTACTTCTGTATCAGATTGAGTTTGAAAACGATATCCGACTTTCTCCAGATCTTTCCGAATCTCAACATGATTGTATATCTCTCCATTATAGACAATACCAACTGACTTATTTTCATTAAATATCGGTTGATTTCCACCTACAACGTCAACAATCGCTAAACGAAGATTTACAAACCCCCACCCATCATTCACATAACAACCTTGTCCATCTGGCCCGCGATGCTGAATGGCAGCGGCAACGCATTTAGCATTTGATTCAACTTGACCCCAATCTTTCTCTTTTTTCATAAAAATGGCAACTATTCCACACATATTGATTATCCAATCAAGTCAGAAAAAATACTTTCCCAATCCGCAAGATAGCGATCGTGATTAAAAATGTCCAACGCGGTATCGCGTCCACGGAAGCCAATACGCTGCGCCTCTTTAGGGTTTTGCATCAGGAACAAAAGGTAATTTTTTAATTCATCGGGATCATTCGAAAAGAAGCCATTCCATCCATTCTTTATATAGAGTTCTACATCATGATTCTTCGCACTAACAGTAGCCAAACCACAAAGCATGGCTTCGCCGCGCGCCCGGGGCATTGGGGAACGGAATGTTGGATTGAAATAAACAGAAAACCTACTTAGTTCCCTCATATAATTATGAAATTTACCAAATGCATATTCATTCCCAGAATACAAAATATTTGGTTCTGGAACATATAGTGTAGCTGGGAGATATGGATGTGGAAAATCCCTAAATATCCTTTCATACAAGAAGAAGCCCCGATAGTGCGGCCTCGATAAAACCAATGGACCAAAGGGAGATAAAATTCCTTTCTCACGCGTAGAAACAGGGAATTCAGAGGGATCAAATCCGTGCCAAATTACTTTAGAACGATTAAAATCCCACTCGCGTTGAGCCTGAAAAGAATTCACAACCACAAGTGTATCTTCAACATAATCGACCAGTCTCTTACGCTCCTCTTCATTTACATCCATGGCATCCTTTTCCACATAATTTATATTAAATTGCGCTTTGAACTGAGGCGTACCATGACAAATAGCAACCTTGGGCATATTCAAATTTTCATAGAGCCACTGAAACGACTTGCCCCAATCACCCCCAATAACCCCATTAGTATTTTCTGGAGAAAGAACATTTTCATCAAAGTGCAGTACAGCCAGATCGTACTCTTTTGGATTAATTTCATGTATTGAACGAAGTTTAACGTTGGTTGGAAGAGGTCTTTGCCGCAAATCCCAACTTCTTGTCATTCCCGAGCCCAAATCAGTAAGTAAGGTAAACTCATGGGGAAGTTTATATAGTTCATACTGATGTGGCACATGCCATCGATAGGTCAAAATCTTCAGCTGCTTCTTCGTTCTGATATAGAACGGTGCAGGTTGAAAACGCTTAAAAACTCTATCAAGAAACTGCTGGTCTTCGTTTGCTGGCAGGTCATAATGATTAAGCCATTCTAAAATTTTGTTGTAAGTATCCAATGACCAACGGCGGGCAATATATAATATCTCAGGATGCTTCTCAAACAGACGACGGAAATTCCTTAAAGACCGGTAAGGCTTCAACGCCTCATCCGTGCCGGATGGGTGTGAAATATGAATTGAGAATGATGCCGTCGAATACTTAATTCTGGCATTTTTCTTATACAGCCTATACCCCATCTCAATATCTTCCCAACCGAAACCTGAATTCGGATCACGGGAATAGGTAAACAATGGATCGAACAGGTCTTCGGTAATAAAGTTTGACTTGATCGAAAAGTTCCTTGTAACACAGTTTACAAAAGAACGGGGGTTAATCGGATCCTGCAAATTACTCTCCGAAACAGCCAGATCCGGATTCTCTTCGAATTCTTCCAAAACCGATAGTGGTTCCCGGTTGTTTGTTTCGATGTTATAAGGACCAATCACTACATCACAATCATCAAAGGAATGCGCATCCGCATGCCCCTTTAGAAAATCTTTATTGACCATGCAATCAGCATCATTGATGATGATGATATCTCCAGAAGATGACAAAATCCCTTTATTTCGAGATATGCAATTCCCAAAATTCCGATCATTTTTAAGAATCTTAACCTCAGGGATTTTAGGGTATTTCCCTGTCTTGTATGCAGAAGCGACAAATCTTTCAACAACCTCCACCGATTGATCAAGGCTTTGGTCATCTATTAAAATCAATTCAAAGTCCCCCAGATAAGATTGGCGAAAATAGGAATGCAAAACAACATCTAACTGATCTGCCTTGCCATGCAAAATACTGACAATGCTAAATTTAGGGAGGTGAAGTTTCCGATACCACTCATTAATTTCGTCAACTATCTTGTTTAATTCGGCAGAACCGGCAATGCTAAAGTCATTCCACTTAAAAGTAGTTCTACCATTCCGTTCTGCCCATCGAAGCAAATCATCAGTTGTACACAACACAAAATCGCATGCATTAAACGCTTCATACACCATTTGTTGCCGCAAGCGATAGTCTGACACTTTTCTACTTTGCACTTCATTAGGTGACACAAGGTCAATCTGAATGGTTTCCTCCAGCAAGTATATAACTGGCACATAATTCCTCTTTGCCCAAACCAACAACGCCTCGACCTTATCAGTCATGAACACACGATGCAGAATAACCATTCTCGGTTGGAATTTTGACAAATGGGAAACAGAATAATCTCCACCGTCAAGCCCCATCAATTCTATTTTTTGAACAGCATTATGATGAAGCGTATCCTTGATTGTTTTCACTGCTGTTGAATTCATATCAGCAGAAATAATAATGATCTCTTTGAGATGCCCTTGCATTTTAACTAAATTAACCGGTAACTCTTCCCGAGTATAGTCAAGATTTATCCTGGCGGTTTCAACCTTACCCGCTTTACTCAAACCCAATCTGGTTAATCTTCTAAAATAATCCAAAACCTTACGATTAATCGCCGTTACAGTCTTCTTTACCCCATTTGCTTTCATATATTGATAAGGGTACATTAATTTGACAGAAATTGAATAATACCAATTCCGTAACTTCCTTGGCAGGTTCTTAAATTTTTTCAATAATCTTCCAATCAGAGTTTTCCAGTTTCTGGCAGGATTTTTATTTATTCGCTTCACTTTCTACCTCGGTAGTGTATGGGATGTCAGGGTCATCTATTTTTAATTCAGAAATCTGAGAAGATAAAATTTTTCGTCCTTCCTTTTGCCCAAATTTCAAATAATGTATTAGAGGATTATAGCCAGCAATTAAGACATCTGGATATGTTTCCAAATACCATTGACTACTAAATTGAGGTCCTGGGTCTCGTTTCTCGAACCCTCCATGTAGCAAGTAGTGAAGTACTGGTGTAATTTTATTTTTACCAATATCAGGATAGTTCTTTAGATACCATGCCTCATCATAAAAATTAGAGGCAGTAAGTAATGCTAAATCATCTTTAACTTTCCGCCTATTCTGGAAAATATAAATTTTTTCTGTGATTTTATCCAATAGTAGTGCCTGCCAACTGCCAATAGCCAGAAGCCTTTTTTCAATGCGCAGAGAAAGTGAAATAAAAAACCACAGTCTGCTTTTGGTTATTTCTAATATTTTGTTTGCGAGTTTTTTTAACTGCACGTCACGTTCCGCTATCTTTGCATCGCGCTCTGCTATCTTTGCATCGCGTTCTGCTATCTTTGCATCGCGTTCTGCGAGTTGAGTATCGCGCTTGGACAAATCCAACTTTAATGTTTCGATTTCTTTCTTTTCATTAATCTGTTTACCCAGCAAGGAAAAAAATTCTCGAAAATTAATCGCTGATTCACTTGACAGTTCAAACAAACTGTCAATCGAGGTGGTCTCAGTGCCAACTTTCAGAACACCTAGTCCGTAGCCATGAAAAAATTCGAAGCTAGGATATTTTTTTTGAAGTTCTTCCCATAATTTCCAAACACCGAAATTTCTTTCTCGAACATTTGTATCATGAAACAACACCACTGAACGATTGCTAAGTTTAGGAAGCCACGTTTCAAAATCATGCTTGACAGCCTCATAAGTATGCAATCCATCAATATGCAGAAGGTCAATAGTACCATCGGCAAAGCGATCTACTACTTCATCAAATGTGCCTTGTATCAATTCTGAAAATTCTCCATACGCAGGATCATGAAATTTTTGTAACCGTTCAAAAACACTTTGATCATAATGACCTGCATGCTCATCCCCAGACCATGTATCAATCGCGTAACATTTTGCAGTAACTTTAAGTTTTTTTACAGATTCGCAGAACGCACTGTAAGACAACCCCGTATGAGTACCCAGCTCGACAAAGATAGTAGGGCGTATGAGGTCCACGATAATAAATGCAAAAGGGATATGCTCTAACCACGCTGAATCAGTCAGGAGAGGCGGGTGAGACAAACATACAGGATGCTCGCAAGGATTGGGTATTTTCATAAATTTATTATTCCATCAACGGAGTATTTTAAATTATATTATGGGGTGTTTTATTCCAGAACACTATATTCAAATGAAATCTCATCGGGATATAAAGACAAGATGTTCATATCGACAAAATCTATCGAAAGAATCTGCACTGTTATAGCGGAATGAATCCAATGATGCTGGATGTGATTCATTTGAGTGCCTTCAGCCAAAGCAACTGTAACATTATATTCTTTTGGATAAATTTTCGGAACCTTAAACCTGATCAAAACACGAACTTTAGAATGTGCAGGGGCAAATTCCAAGGTAGAATTGTACATATACGAATTAAAGGAGAATATTCCTGTATCGAGAGCGTCAGAAAACAAAACTCCAAGTGCCACATCGTGCATTTCAACAGTGGTAATAAACTCGCATAAAAAAGTCATTTCTTTCCCCTGAGTCAATGTATTGGTTAATTCTTCACCGTCAAAAAAGCCGACATGCGTAATTCTAGCATCGCCCTTACCAAACGAATCCTTGCCTTTTACTTCAGTTAATGGGATAGTACTAACAACGGCGGGTTGACTAAAAACACCCTCATCTTTAATTGCCTGATGCCGAACGGTTTCCATACCGTAAGACATCAAAGAAATATAATTTTGGGTAACAGTTACCACATCCCCCTGTTCACGCAAAACGCCATCATGAATCCAAATAACACGGCTGCAAAATTTTCTGATTGTTTGCATATCATGACTGACAAACAAGATGGTTTTCCCTCTTGTTCCAAACTCCTCCATCTTTCGGATGCATTTCGCCTGAAACGAAACGTCTCCAACGCTAAGCACTTCATCAACGATCAAAACGTCGGGATCTACATTTATTGCTACTGAAAACGCTAGTCTAGCAAACATTCCGCTTGAATAAGACTTAACTGGTTGGCTTATAAAATCACCAATATCTGCAAAAGCCAAAATTTCAGAAACTTTTTTGTCCATCTCAATGTGGCTGTACCCCATCAACTTTCCTTGAAAATAGACATTCTCCAAACCTGTGTATTCAGGGTTAAATCCTGCACCAAGTTCAAGCAAACTGGCCACTCTTCCCTGTATTTCCACTTGACCATTCGATGCCGTCAACACACCTGTAATAATTTTTAACAATGTCGATTTGCCAGCGCCGTTCCTGCCAATAATTCCAACGGTTTCACCGGGCGCAATATCCAAACTCACATCTCGCAACGCATAAAATTCACGATGATATTTTTTGCCGAAAAGATTTAGCGTCTCTTTTAATCTATCTATTTGCTTATCGTACAACTTATAGACCTTCGAAAGTTTTTCAACGCGCAAAATAACATTAGACATTATATAACATCACCAAAATGAGGTTTTAATTTTTTAAAAACGGCCCCGCCTGTTACAAACAATAAAAATGTAACAGTCCAATAATAGATATTAAGGTGCGGGGATTGCCATAGCCAGATATCCTCCACAAGGGCATTTCGATATCCTTGAACAATATAAAAAAATGGATTTATCTTAAAAGCCCATTGATATCTCATCGGCAAAATATCCAGAGACCAAAAAATAGGCGTTAACCAAAATGCAAACTGAAGGGCCAAAGAAACTAGTTGCTTCAGGTCAGGGAAAAATATCACAACGCTGCTTGTAAACCAGGACAATCCTAATAAAAAAGGTATTGTGGCAAACAAATAATAAATCACCTGCAGCCAGTACAAGTTAGGCATATATCCGTTCAGTAAATACAGCCCAAGCATCAATACTATAAAAAAAATATGGATGATCAACGCAGAGGCTATCTTCACAATGGGAAGTATACTTAATCGAAAAGCCGTCTTTTTTACAAAAAAAGCATTGGATGTCACAGACTCTGTGGAAGATGCAATCGCTTCGGAAAGATAGAACCATGGCAAAATTCCCGCCATTAACCAGAGAATAAAAGGGAAATTTTGAACTGGTGCTGACTTAAATCCAACTTCAAATACAATCCAAAAAATAAGGATAGTGATAGCTGGTTGCACAAATGCCCACAAAACTCCCAAATAGTTTTGTACGTACCTCCTACGAAAATCATCCTTTACAAGATGAAACAAAAGTTCCCGCCCAGTGTAAATATCTTTCAAAAAATACCAGAAACTACTAAAATAACTTAGCAACGATTACTCCTTCATAACAAATAATTATAATAGACAATACCTTCGCCAATTATGGATCAGCGGAATGCTGAAAACAGGGTGAATAGCGCCCAAGCGGGCAATTTGCTGAAAATGTCAGCCAATAAAATGGCCTCAGGTTCTTGCGGAAGCATTTTTATTGTCTCAATGGCGTATCGGCAACCATGATAGTGTGATTTCAAGTCCAAGATATTATACTCAGGATTTTGTTGTCGAAAAGGTTGCAGTAGAGCATAACCATGGCTGTAGCAAAGTCAGGAATTTGCTCTTTGGGCTTCGTATAAGATAGGAAAACCTACCTTTTTCGCCAGACTTGTTCAGATGACGCCATAAACCTTACGTCTTGTCAAGCGACTTTGCTACAGCCATAAGAGCATAATTGAAATTGACCATGAAAAACGAGAGTTTGGCGGCATTGGTGACAGCGGTTTCTTTGACATTCATGAAGTCTTCCAAGCCCCAGTATTGGTCTGTGCTGAAAAAAATGACGTGTGCCTGAGCTTGTGTCTACAGATTGGTCTTGAGCATGATAACTACATTCAAGGCAAAGGCAAACTCTTTGTTGTAAAACTGACCCTGATAAATGTCTGTACGCAGATTGTCTTCGATGGATGTTTCTTTTAGATATTTTATGTCCATCGTACGAACATCGATTTTTGCGCCATACTTGGGCTTCGGGCCTGGACCGCTGTGTTCTCCTGCAAAAGCTGGATAGAGCGCAGCGTCGAAACGCAATTTTGAAATCAAGTGCAGATTCTCTTGCCTGACCATGAACGCGCTCGGATAATTGCCAAAATGTCCATCCAACGTCACGTATTTCAAGGGGATGGCTGTACCAACCGTTTCCAGAAGGCTTCGCAAGGCTTTCTGGATACGCACTAACTCAGGGTTGAGCGCCACTTCCTGCTTATCTTTGTTCTTGCTACCATTTGGGCGTCCACGCTTTTTTGGTTCACCTGTTTTCTGAACCTTTTTCGCCTCCGCCTTGGCTTTGCTGGCTGCCTTTTCTTCCGCACTTTTGACCATTTGCGTGGTCTGCATCGGATAGGATTGCCCTTCTCGAAGATTCACCAACGAAAAAGTGAAAAACGAGAGACCTGCAATCACCTGTTGTTGAATGCCGGAGAAAAGCGATCCAGTCCATAGTCGCTTTGCCGGCTTTCCTGACAACTACTTCATCGCTCTGCGATCATGTACTCGTATTCAGACTTCAAGAAACGTTCCCGAAAATACACCCACTGGATGACTTTCCACGAGATGGCGCTATGATAAAACGCTGGATGGTTCGGTAACTTCCGCCTTTCTCGGTCCAGCGCGACAAACCCAACATGGTGATCCGCCCACTCGCAACCAGCATTCCAAAAACAACCTGACTCATCTGCCGAAAAGTCGTTTTGGACAAAAGAGGCGCAATGACTTGTAAAAGTGCTAAAATCTCTGTCATGGGCTTTTCCGAGTAGGTTGGGTTGTGAGAAACACAACTTTACTCGATTAGCCCTATTTCATTCGTCTAATTTTGGCGAAGGTATTGAATAGAAAAACCATAATGAGTTGGAAAATATTGTCACACGACGATGTGTTCCTTAGAAAAAAAACAGTATCTGCACACATAGGCAAACTCTAACACTCTGTGTTCTTATGTATAACTGCCAAACCACAAACATCTGAATAAGGAGGGAAATCAATATTATTAAAAGGCTCTTTAGATGTTTTATTTATCCAAAGCATAGAGCCTCGCTCGCCAATTCGCCAATCAGCAAGTGCCTCATAGACTCCTCCGCGGTTTTCACTACAAAATCTTTTAGCAAAGGCACTTGCGTCATGAAAAACTAAAAACCCACCTGGCGCGAGTTCATTAAACCAAAACTCTAATTCCAATACCGTTTGAGAATAAGTATGGGAACTATCTATGAAAACCAAATTAATATCTTTTCTTCCAAAATAATGCCTAGCGACGCTAGGCATAGATTCATCAGTTGAAGAACCAGTAACTAATTTAACATATTCACCTAATCCAGCTTTTAGAATCCATGATTGGGAATAAGCGGTGACATCACGGTTGATATCCATCGAAATCATTCCATGTCGCTTTCTCATGTTGCGAAGAAGTATTCCAATTAAAATTGAAGAGTATCCATGATAATGCCCACATTGAACGATTGTATCAATTCCATTTCCATCAATAAAACCCTGAATTATCGATAAAGCAGGAATGCAACTTTCTCCCGCCCCCCCAGGGAAACGATCATCGGTATCAGTATACCAATCCAATATTAAACGCCGCTCATGTCGTGAAAGATCTCTGTAAATGCTAGGGAGATAATCATGCCCATTTTGATGATGCCACCAATAGCGGCTTCCACGACGACGATTTAGTTCTTTAAGAAACATGGATTTCGTAGTGGAATTAAAATAATTTAATATTTTTGACATATTTGCATAGAATCGATTAACTAAATATTATCGTGAAGGCATCAACCTTGAGAGCCACGAATTACGATTAGGCTTTTGAAAGGCTCCAACAGTATCTCCCCATGGCCCGCTATCTTCTGAGGGATGGGATTCCCAATCGGTAGTTACTTCAAGTATTTCAACATTGCCATACTTTGCCAACGCCCGGTAACCATCAGGGTAAAATCTCCAACAATCTTGAGGATATCTATGCTCTGGGCCCCTTGACGGAGCAATCAGAAAGATCATACCGCCAGGTTTGGTTATTCTTACCATTTCTATCCAAGTCAACCAAAAGAATTCAACATGTTCAAATGTCTGTCCCGAAATAACTAAATCAATGGAATCCGATCGAATTGGGAACTTATAATGAGACTTCAATACAATATCAACATTGGGACCTTCCTGCATATCTATCCCAATGTATTTGATATTGTTGCTGCCAAATATAGGTTTATAAGACCCATTTACATCGTAAGAACCAATATCAACAACCTTCATGTGGTGAGACTTGTCCACGTAACGATCAATTAAATCCTGCATGTGTTGTAATGAACTTGTGTGCATGAATCTCCAAAGATAGATTTATGGAAACGCAAAGAATGAAGCGGGGCAAAGAAACTTTGAATCCCGAAATTTGTCACTTATCTTGCGGCTCCACTCCAAGATTTTATGGCGTTGCAATCAATATCCAAGTGCCCATTCCTACATGATCATACCATGGAAACCAGTATTCAGTAGTTATATCTCCATTCGGAAAACCCATTACTTCGTTAAATGTTTGGTATGGGCCAAAAAGGGAGCGTTCACTGGTGACCACATTA